>Ga0307509_10001075_pt1 | contig 46689 bp, 47 predicted proteins | sample 10_EM_MG_FD_202245 | JGI IMG/M metagenome (GOLD analysis project Ga0307509, IMG submission 202245) | Populus trichocarpa ectomycorrhiza microbial communities from riparian zone in the Pacific Northwest, United States - 10_EM | ecosystem: Host-associated > Plants > Roots > Unclassified | place... | reverse complement strand
GGCACTAGAGAAGACGAGAGGTGAGGGATTAAGGTTTACCAGGAGTTGGAACGTTTAAGTGTCACACTATGATAGTTAGGAAACAGACAGTGGTGTCACGACTGCGCAGGATCGCAGTGGATGGGTGAAATGGTATAGGAGGATGAAACGAAAGGGATAGAAGAAGGGAGTAGAAGTTTCGGGAAACCTGTTTAGACTCAGTTGGTGAGAGACGAGTGGAGAGTGTTGCGGAAGATGGATTCCTTTCTGTATGGTCAAGATTGTGTATATATAGGACAAGTCTGGAGACGTAGGAAGAACAAGAATCTCCAGGTACTCTCACCTCATCATAGCCCAATATTAATTGGAGTGAGGGAATCACCCCCAAAATAAGCCCCCCGGCCAGTGGTAATGGTGGGTCCTAGCGTGTGAAAAGCCCCCCAGCCCTGCCCCTTAACCAACTCTACCTCCGGCCATTGTGAGAGTTGACTGCCATCTCTGCTCACTGCTAAGGATAATTGTATATGGTTGACTATAGCTCCACAACAACCACCTGTAACATGTGTACATGTTCCGGTAATGGTACACAGGAGCGGGCAGTGCAGGATCTCCTATGTTTAGTTGATTTATATTTGTTTTATTGGATTTGATTTCAGCTCCGCCACTGTCTCTGAGTCAGATAGGCTATGCTATCGTATTGCTATGTTTAGTTTGCTTTGTTGGAAGTTTATATTTAGGATTCCGGGTATGGAATAGTCATGTAACACTGGCAAAGGCGGACTACTGTTTGTTTGTTTGTTTCTTTGGTCTTGCAGGATTACAGAATTCCGGTATGTGCGCAGCTACTGGTAATGATCGTGATTGCAGGAAGGCTATCGCTTTTGGGTTTTGTATTTAAACCAGTCTCCTGGCTAGCAGGAGACAGCAGACTTCCACAGCCCTTCAGTCTAAGAATACACTTGGTTGAACGGCAATCCCTGAGTTCTATTTATCCTTCAACTATTATCTCTTACCTCCGGTCCCTTGAAGCCTCCCTTAGTACCAGCGCTAGCAGGTCTATCGCCGGTCCTACTGTATATTTATTAGACAGGAATAAACCTGTTACACCACCACAACCCCATCACAACTCTTAAAACTCGCAGAATTTTTACAAAGTTCCTCAACCATCCGAGTTTTACACGTAATGAACTTGTTTCGAATTAGAAGCATTAGTTTGAATTTATTTGCCTACCTTTAATTAGAGATTCATAATTTTAGGCTGATAACTATAAAAATAGTTTCCATACATGCTGGATAACGCAACAACCATAACCCTAAACCCCTAGTTGCTTCAAGTGCAACCACCCTCCAAATAGGTAGCTATGCTGACCTAGACACTAACCCATATGCCAGTGGGGTACAATGAGGTAACTAAAGTGAGGCTAGGCCAATATACTTAGCATACACCAGATAGGCATGAGTGGGGACAAGTGTCTACAAAGTGAGAGGGTAAGATTTCGTGAGACAGGGTAACACAGGTAGGCCAATATGGCCCTATCCAGCAGGGTAACATTGGGAGGACATGTTCACATAAAGCCAGACAAATATGGTAAATGTTGCATGGGTCTCCAGGGCAACATTATATGTGGTGGTCTAGACTTTTGAAGAGAATCAAGCCATGCTGGTATGAGGGCGAAGTTACCCGACCTTGGAAACATTGTTACTCTATTCGGAGAATCAAGTTGCTCTACCCTGACTGACAAAGGCCTCTGCCGACTTAGGGGCAAGTTATCCTTCTATGGTTGGGTTCTTAGAGGTTCATAGTGATTGTTTGTATAGTACAACTTGGGACATAGTCACAGCTAGAGTTCTCCGACCCTCATCAAGCTTTGACGAGAGACTCCTAACAGCCTCCTCCGCCCCCGGCGTTGTGTATAGTGGGCCAGCATTGTCCCACGATGTCTGTGTGAGCTGCCTTGTTAAGTAAGATGCACATGAATGCTGCTACACCGGAAACATGGTTGAATATCGTGGGCGATCACTGCGCACACATGTGTACCTTGTCTGTGTACGTTTCCAATCTTTCCTAATGTTATCTATTTGTTCTTTTGTCCTTTATTAGCATTTACTGAGGAGGGGCGAGTATACCTGGTTTGTATCCTAGTTGGAGGATTCACTGATCTCACTGTAAATGCTTGGGGAGCAAGGCGAGCAAGAGGTCAGAAGGTACTGCGTGTTGGGAACATTATAATCTTGCTAGAGGTACTCATGGGAGAGTAAAGTTCGCTGAATTTAAACTGTCTGTTTCCGTAGGTAAATCTATAGTCTCGCAAGGAACGAATCCGCAGAATAGGCAGAGCTCTCCTCCTTGGCTTCTTTGTACTTCTTCATCTGCATCACCCATTTTTCTCCTATCAGCATCTCATAACAATAAACCGAACAGCGCAGAGAACTCTGGTGGTGCTTAAAAGAAATCTGAAAAATCAAAGCAGCATCTGTTGAAATTCTTTGTATATTTCCTTTGTATATTCAACACACTACCGTGTATTCTTTTACTTAGTTTGTATTTCGGCTCTGCCTGTCTACCGCTTACATTACTACAGCTAAGATATATATTATAGTGTTTTATTGTTTATTTCAGGATAATATCTCGGGATTTAACATGTGCTTTGCAATTAGGTGTTTAGGATTTTACGCTTGTTTATGCATCTCTTATGCACCATTCATGGTCATCATATTTCTAATAATCGCTCCACACCCTTTTGTTTTCACGCATATTATTTGGGATTTACTTGGCTGGATTTCAGGATCAAACATGTTCGCACTTATGTTTCTTACATTGTTTTGCCTATATTTCTCTTGCGCATATGGACGCGCACCTTTCTATAAATACGGTGTTACAGCCCACCTGGCTTAGAAGAATTAAGAACCAGAACTCCTACCAATCCCTTCTTCACCTCCTCGCTAAGCGTGTCTTGCAACCCCCCTCGTACTAGCGAAGTATTATCCCCATAGAATAAATTGTGCCGCATTCACATTGTGAACTGCATCATACCTAGAAGTAGGGGTTTCTGAATGCGCTAGATTGGGTTTTTTTTCTTCCGTTTTTATTGTAGTACCCGGCCTACCATTGCGAGCGCAGCCATAGGTTGCCAGCTCTAGGCACCTAATCTCCCCCCAAGTATTGTAGCAGTGGTCTAAAACCTTAACCTACACCTGACGCGGGAACAGTGAGGGTATTAACGGCGCTTATTCTCTACACGTTGCTAGCCTAATCAAGTCTCCAGGAAGACAGAATAGGGAAGGTGCTTTGACCATTGACGAATATTTAAGGGCTCGGAAGCCAAGAATTCGAGAGATCAATGCCCATAGTAAACCTTAGCCTATAATTTAAGTCAGTGCCATATCAAACCTTCTTCCTCCGCTAAGCTGCTACTAAGCTTCCCTCGCTATGCCCACCAAAATAAATAACTAGCTGCGAAAGCTGGTTGTCTTTAGTAGTGATCGTACTATTATTATAGCAGGCCCTGGTGCGCCTAGGACCCGGATGCACACAGGCAGGGCTAGATGCAGCACCAACCAGGTCATTATGCCTCTCCGAGGTCCAACGAACGAGCAGTGTTCCCAACGGGGCAGTCCGTCCGTCTTTAGTCAGGACGAGGACAGACGACGTTTTGTCGTCCCGTCCCGCCCTGCAGCCAAATTGCCCGACAATGCTGAGTTGTGGACGTCGGGCCGGCAGTCCCACACTAGTACCCCTGTAATGTCTCTGTTAGCATTTGATTCTTTGTGCTAGGATATGTGTTTTTAGAAAGTGAAACAACGAAACGAAACAGGCATCCCAAATGAAGCCGGCACTAACACAGTAGCCTGATCCCCGGCACCTTACTTTGAGATTTGCAGAGAAGTTCTGCGATACTCTTTCGCCTCATCATCTCACTTATTCTGACCTATGAATTAACCTACTAATGCTAAAGCCAGAGGCATATATGAAAAAGCAAATGCAATGTCGAGTAGAGCCTGTGTATTCATACGATTACCGCATTTTGTAAACACTAGGAAATGGCTGATTGGCCAAAGTAGAGGAGGTTTAGAGGTAGAGAACTTGAAGCCAGTGACTGACAATGAGACAAAATGCGAAGATCAAGGCAACACCAAGGAGAGAGATTACACAAGACAATTTAAAGTGAGGAAAAGAAATTTCATTTATCCTGCTCACTCTCACAACTCATAATGCGCAATACTAAACAACTAAAAGAGAAGATGGGAGAAAGAAAGAAAAAGAACTTTGTCTTCCAACTGTACAAGTCCTATTCTTCTGTGAATTGCCCCATGGATCCACACTTTGCCATGCATGCCCCACGCAAAACCCAGCCCACCCTTCCCCATGTCACAAAACAAATGAAACTCTGCTATTCTGAGCACCTTTCTTCACAATTGAATTCGCCTCTCTGACCACTGCCTGTTCATCCACCCAAAACCATCTCCCTGTCTTTACAAGTCCTTTGTCATAACCTTAAATAGTGTAAAGAAATAGATTAAAGAACAGAGAAGAAACGTAGGCTAACTGTATAAAGCACAAGAGCTTTTAAAGTGCTTTACATACAATTGACATCTGAGTTGGGACCTCCATAAATGAAGCTCTTCTCCGCCCATGATTTAAGAAACTCTAAAGCCTCAATAATGTGATACCAAAGACGCTTGCGCCTGTTGGATAGGAATAAATATTGTGTTGGAACAACGTATTGCCAATTGGGCACAGCTTGGGAAAGCCCAGTACGCACGGACCGGAGAGCCACTTGCATATATAGAACCATCGACTCCCAGGGGTTGAGGACCCCAATGCTCGCTACAACTCGCATTCTTGTCTCCAAGCTCGCTACAGGTCGCGCTTTTTTCTTTCCCCACACACTCCTGCATTTTTTGCTTCCCCTCAGACGCGCATTTTGGGCTTCCCTGCCACTTCAAGTATTCTTATTATTTTTTGCTTCTCACCAGCACGTGTTTTTTCTTTTTTGTTTCCCTCCAACCCACAACCCTGTCCTCCTACTTATGTATTCACTACCTTCTATTGTGGCCCTTTGGCAACACTACTACTGGCCCAAGCCTCTGAGGGAATGGGTCAGAGGAAACTAGAAGCGGGTGCGAAGTGGAGCACTCCCGGGAATGGAGAAATCCAGATAGGTGGGGGAACGGCTGATAAACAGCACATAAAGAGCCGAGCTTCAGCAAAGAGCCAATCACCATTGCACTGACCACCCCTCCTACAAGCCGTAACCAGGATTCACCCCTGTTGAACGCCGAATGTTCCAGACCGCTCACCATCTGGATATATTCCTACGCGCCCTCGATTAGGAATTCTACTACTAAGCCTAATTACACACTAGACCCTCAAAAGCCGTCGCACCACTATTTGCCTCATATGAATCTCCGACATCAGCCCTGCATATCTAATGTCACAGCATCAAACCTGCATCAATCCCGAATGAAACATGAACAATCAACATAGCCAAATATCCACAGCATCCGCGGTTATGCACTCAGTATGCGGCAGCCTAGAAAACAATATCCTCAGTGCTTGTGTTCTCACCTTGGATTAGATTGGTAGGAATAGTGGGAAATGACAACCCGAAGAAGGAAGCGACCTAAGACATGGCTTGCGCAAGTAGTGCGCTATTGAGGAAAAGGTTTCGTGACAAGAAGGATATAAGAGAACCTGTTCTTCGCTATATTACAGGAATCACGGTTCCCTGTGCCTAACCTTAGAGTATAAGGTGTCAATCTCTCTGTACTACTTGGGATTTCACCAGGAACTACTTTTCGTTACAAATTGGAAATGGCTAGAATGCAAGATCCCGGCGAGCGATGTTAAGTGAAAGACAATACCAAGGCAAGGGAGCTCCGCCTACGGGCATCCGATATCAGCTTGCCGAATCCCAAGTGCATATTCGAAATTTATTGTCAAATGATAATGGAATCCCATGTCCATAGAAGAGGCCTTAGTTGGCCCCTGGTTGTCAAGTCAGGAGATTACTCTACTACCAAAAGAAGACATGCTACAACATTCTTTCACTGCTCTTCGTGCTAAAAGCCCAACCGAACACTCTATTACCTCCAAGTCGACAGCCAGCGGGCTCCATACCTAGAACAAACTCGATTGGTAGTGCAATCAGCCTAGTGGGCCAAATATAGCTGTTACACGGTTGTACCTAGATTTCACAGGGCAGATTGATCAGTACATCGTCACCAACCATATCACCATCTTCATCTTCCATGCGGAATGGCGTTTCCTCTCCCTTTTTGCAAGATGAGTGAGCAAAGGCATCTTCCTTCACTGATCGGAAACATTTCAACAGGCATAACCTCAGCGCAATACTTGACTTCTTCTCCCTCCGAGAACGGAGGCTTAAGCCGATTTAGGATCGCGACCACCCTTTCCGTGGAGTCGGCACAGCTTTCTATTACCAGCAATTTGTTATAGATCTCAAGATCTACAGCCTTTTTGCGGCCTACACAAAAAGGAGCAGTCGGCAACTGGTATTCGAGGTTCCTTGCAGAGACACAAAATTGGTAGAGTGGAGAAGGACCCCAGGAAATAAAACCGGCCTTCCGGGATGATCAAATGGTTATTAGTAGGCAAGAACAGAGACCCCCTGATATCAGGGAAAGGCTATCGACCATCACATTCTCACTACCCACATCAGTATGGGTAAACCTTTTGTACGAATACGCAGTAACCTACCAAGTTAAGCTATATGTTTCACTGGAACAAATTGTCAAAAACTCCCGTACATACGAATATCGATCATGGGAAAGTCAAATGTTCAACTCAAGATGGATAGCATCTTACAGGATGAGTTAGAAGAGATCCTCTCCTTTCCTTCCCCAAACTTGTTTGGTAACCCAGCGCAAAGAACTACACCCCCGGCATCCGGCACGGAAAATGCATCCCGTTACTGTGAAATGTCTCATCATTACTTGCAAACCAAGTTCAATTATGTTCGGAAGCAGTCCGTCCGTCCGTCCTGAGAGTTGGCCGAACTTGAAGACGGAATACAAATCGAAGGGCAAGACAGTGGGCCCCATAACCAGTTTTCAGAATGTCTCAGAGGGTGAGACAAGACAGACCTCCGCAGATCCCCACAGATTTCCACATATACCAGCAGGTCCCGACAGATCACCACAGACCGCTGGAGATCTCCACTTCCCCCTATCGTCTTTTTTGGGGGATCCGCCATCCACTATCCTCCCCTGACGTTCTTGCATTATGAAGGCATAATAGTGTTTTCACCATGTCACGCTACTGGTACTTGCTCAAACCTGGATTCCTAAAATCTCCTGTGACGCGACGAAATGAAAATCACTGCCCAGTCCTATCCAGTCTTCTTTGCAGCTTCCCCGTCTGACCGCCAGGGCCCCCAGACCGTTGCAAACATCGAGCAAAATCAGCCATGAGGAGAGGCTATTGCAAGCTGATCAGCTCTGCCATGCCCTACCAGTTTGATACAGTACCCAGATCCCGCTATGGTTCTGTAGCCAGCAGGCTACCCCTCACTCTAATTGATCTGCCTATCACCCGCCTAGCTAGCAGGCTACACTCTGACAAAGAGAGCCCGCTCCAGACCAAGGATGCACTATGATGCCCTTAACCCATGCAAATTCCCTGACCCCCTACTACACACTTCTTGGTCCCTATTATCCACGAGCGCTAGCAGGCCAACTAATCTACAAGATACTGAGAAAGGATAACATAAGATACTCTAATCTCGCAATACGTCACTGGCCAGAAGGCCATCCTCCTCCATGAATTAAACTCCTTTTATCCGTCCAGCCCGCAGGTCATAGCTTTCTACCCCAATGATGCCATAAGATATTCTGATTCTATACAAGTTCCTGAGTCAGCCAACTGCCTTCCTACTACAATGGCACTTCCGACAATCTCTCCAGCCAGCAGGCTACATTTTTACGAAAATAGATCTCTCTATTTGATATTCGAATCCCTTACTACTCTTCTAGCCAGCAGGCTACCTCCCTGCCCCCCTTCCCCTCACCGTCCATCTCATAACCTCATCGGTCAGCAGGCCACACTTCTACCAAAATTGCAACCCCTCCGATGAACTCTACAATTTAGATACCCTGATGATATTGCAGTTTATCAGTCAGCAGACTGCAGTTCCACACCAATAGTACCTACCGGTATCTCGCAGCCAGCAGGCTACTCGACGCACGGAATGAAACCTCAATCGCAACAGACTCTGAGTGGGGCTATCAAGGCCGGATAAACGGTTGTCTAGCTGGCTGGCCCTCTCTGGCTACCAACAAGTCTCTCCATCCAACGACCAACCACCAAACTCTTTCAAAGATCCCACGCTCCTCTATTATCCTAACGCCTATGACATACCGATTACCGACTCCTGTATGTCTAGTGACCACGAGTATGAAAGAAACAATAAAACCAAATACCCAATACCTCATATTCTATCTCTAAACACTTCAATAAACCCTTGAAAGAAATATCCTATACATTGCGCCATATGAAGCCAACATAACAACATGTCGGAGAAAACATAACAGCCGGAGGTTAAAGAAACAACCTGCCTTAAGCCACTTCTCTCATAGCTGCATGTCCGCTTTCATCCACATTCATACAATCCTCTAACTGTAGGCCCGGTAGGTAACCTAACCCCAGTCATAGCCCCCTTTGTGTTAGGTATCAGGATAGACTACCAGTAGAGCAGATGGATATAGGACCAGACACTCTACCAGGCTAAGTAGGTTATCAGGTCAAAAGCGCTCTCTCGGCCCATCCTCTTCACTATGCGTCCACCATTACCATTCAAGTTCCTGAGTGCTCTCAAAACAGCTCGGCCATGCCAATCCTCTCGCTCAAACAACGATCGGATCATGCCTTATACCCCACAATGTTCTCCAAAACCTACCTCTTATCATTGGAACATCTGGTGTCGTAACAGACATTGCAGATCACATGTCATGTGCTCAAACTAAAAAGGCCTCACCATATACGACTCAGGCTTTGTCTACAATCTCCAGCCGTCGTGACCCAGCTCTACCTATTTGCAGCCACTCCTGGCCATTATTGGCCCCTCTACAGCTGTCACCCATGGCGCCCCTCATATCGCCCAGTGTCACACATGGCCTGGCTTCCCCTCCAATGCCCACCTCCCCCGCACAGTTCCAGCTGTCCATGGATAGGGGACCGGGTCGCAGTTCAAGGCCTAGATCGAAAATAGCCCGCCTTGGATTGGGGAGTCGTTTGCTACCGAATGGCAGGAAATTTTGTTTGGTCCTGTATAGAGTTCGTTACGGGGCGGGGCGGGGAGTTGGGCCGGGGGCCCACGTTTTTCGGGGCCCCGGAGGCCCCGTAACGAACACTAGTCCTGTACCACCTGCCTCGGGGTGGGATTTATCAGTGCCAACAATCTCAAGGGACTAGGGCAGTGGCATCTCCCCACTGCCTCCCACAGTGGAAACATGCACGAAGGTTGATCAATGGAATAGAATAGTTTTGCTTTTCCTATTTCTCTATACTTGTCAGATTTTCAATATCTCATATTGGCGATTATCTCAATGTATTTGTTTGGCTTTGGAGAATTGGATATTGGGTTGGAACAACCTATTGCCAATTGGGCAACGCTCGGGAAAGCCCAGTTCGCACGGACCGTAGAGCCACCTGCATATATAGCACCATCGACCCCCAGGGGTTGAAGAACTCGATCCTCACTACAACTCGCATTCTCGTCTCCAGGCTGCCTACAGCTCCCGCTTTTTTCTTTCCCACCCAGCTCCCTCACTCCCACGGCCCCCTCATTGTCATCCGAGGATATATCAGTGCGAACGATCTCCAGCGACAAGGGCAGCAGCACCTCCCCACTACCTCCCACAGTGGAAACATGCAACAAGGTTGATCAATAGAATAGAATGGTTTTCGTTTTCCTATTTCTCTATACTCGTCAGATTTTCATTATCTCATATTGGCTATCATCGCAGTGTATTTGTTTGGCTTTTGAGAATTGGCTTTGTACTTTAAGTTGATAATTTGATTAGAATCATGAATTTACCGAGATAATAGAGTGAATTAAGGAGTAGAATACCTGCTAAATAGTGGTTCTGGATCGGCGGACATTGCTGGAATGCTGAGAACATCAATCGCTATTGTAGATATCGCTTTTTGCCGTAAGTCTTCTGCATGCTCGATCCAATACTTCAGGGAGTGTAACGGAAGCTCATCCTCTACTTCGCGCCTTAAATATCGATCGAGGTCATGACGGGTGTCTGAGATCAGCCACAGGCCCTTCTTCCTCTGCCAGTCAGGTATATCACTTAGAAAAGAATAACCTGAGGTCCTCTCGATTGCTGTAGAACTAGAGCTCACCAGATTTGCCACGGGGGGAGCGGGGGGCGGGGCTCTAATATAGTGTGCTGCGCAAAGTCTCTGCTCATGGGAAGTGGCCAAGGGAGGCTTTTACTGGAATTCCCAGAGTTTTCGGACTTTAGTCCTCCGACTGAAGAGCCTATCGGTCCGTGATTCCCATTCACTCGCAAAGTACCTTGATTTCATTTTTGGATTGTAGGCAATTGCCGCAAAGTGGGCTAGTAGGTGGTCTGTTAGGGAATAGTCCCTAGTTCTTTCACGCATAGTTAGCCTTAAACAATAGCTGTACTGTTTCCTTGCATTATAAGAAGTAGAATTGAAATACTAACTTGTCGAGCACAAGCCAGGCAGAATTAAGCAAAGTTCTAATGTACAATGTATCGTGTGTTCTGCAGCTTGATTGATATCGTTGCTTTGACTCTTCTAAGTAACCAAGCAGCTCATCTATAGCAGGACGTAACAATCCTATTGTTGAGCAGGTATGCAACAGGCAACCACTGTGTTCTGCTTTGTAAGCGATCCTCTCTTCTAATAATAATGGATATGAGTATACTATCTTTTGAGATAGTACGGCACTGGTTTGCTAGTCTCGAGGGATTCATTGAAGGATAATATCTCGGAAGATCATAAGATAGAGGTATTGCTGTGCTTGATAGAAGTATCACAATAGTCCTATGTTCGGGCAACCCGTCACTGAGACTGTGACAATAGTCTCCAGTTGCGTTTTACAGCGTGAGCTCTGGTACAGAAGGAGTCAGTGTAAAGAGACTAAACCATAATCGTATTGCAATATCTGAAGTATAGAAAAGTATTTAGATGGTTGCGTGAAGATCCTATCTCTTGGTCGGTTTTTTCTTTTTTTTCTTTTGATTTTATATTATGTGTTACTTGTTAAGGTACAAGAACAGACAATGTTTGTGAGATATGGCGTAGAGAAAACCTTAATCCCAAACAACTGCCTGCTTGACTGTTCATGGGAAAAATGAAAGACCCCGAACACATAGGAAAAATCCCCCTCACCTAGCAACTAAGATAATATACCCTAGACACGAAAGAAAACAATTCATAGATGTAACAAGTTTATTCCTGTGTAACGAAAATACAATAGAACTGGCGGTAGACATGCTAGCGCTGGTGCTAAGAGAGGCTCCAAGGGACCGGAGGTAAGAGATAATAGGTGAAGGACAAATAGAACTCAGGGATTGCCGTTCAACCAAGTGTATTCTTAGACTGAAGGTCTGTGGAAGGCTGCTGTCTCCTTCTAGCCAGGAGACTGGTTTAAATAGAAAGCCCAAGAGCGATAGCGTTCCTGCGATCACGATCATTACCAGTAGCTGCACACATACTGGAATCCTGTAATCCTGCAAGACCAAAGAAAGAAACAAACAAAGCTCAGCCTTCACCAGTGTTACATGACCATTGCATACCCGGAATCCTAAATATGAACTTCCAACAAAGGAAACTAACCACAGCAATACATTAGCATAGCCTAGCTGACTCGGAGACAGTGGCGGAGCTGAAATCAAATCCAATAAACCAAATATAAATGAACTAAACATAGGAGATCCTGCACTGCCCGCTCCTGTGTACCGTTACCGGAACATGTACCCATGTTTTATTCCCTTATTCAGAAAAAGTGAACAATTATTCCAAAGTGTTCGCTGTCCTCAGCGCTCTCGTTGGTGTGCCATAGGAGGCTGTCGTCATCTGTGGGGAAATAGTATTGCTCAGAGCTGCTAGAATCATCTTCCTCATCGTCATAGGGTTCCCAGAAGTCGTCTGGTCAATCGTTTGCGGTGCAGGGTGTAGAGGAAACTTCAATTGGTTCCCAGGAAGCATTAATGTAGTGGGAGGTGATCTGGGGCGTTGGTTCTGCTGGGTGGTTAGCGTCCCAGTATTCCTGTATGAGTTCCAGGGAGTGGTCGAGGTTCTCGATTGGTTCCAAGGAGTCGTCTGCTGGCTCATAGCCTTTCCAGTGAACCAGGAAGTCGTGGCTGTTGTTCTGGCGGCGGTAGTAGAGTATCTGCTCTGCTTCCCATTCTTAAGTATTGTCAATTAGGATGGGTGCTGGCTTGTCCATTCTGGGGGCCTGGAATCTATCGGGATCGTTCTCTCGGTATTCCTTAAGGGAGGAGACGTGGAAGTAGTGTTTCTGGCGGGCCATTCTGGGTGGGAGGTGTAGTTTGTAGTTATCTGTGTCAGGTAGATGTTCTAGGACCTTGAAAGGTCCGAACCAGCATGGTTCTAGCTTCTTCGATCGTCCAGGGGAGGAGGTATAAGGGGGGCCTCTATCAAGAACTCTGCTGCCATTCTTGAAGGGTTCCGTTAGGGGTTGTGGCGTTTGTCAGCCTGGACAGTCTGGCGGAACGTAGCATGCTTTCTGGTCATGACTACTTCCATTCTTGTTGCTTCATGGGCGTTTAGGATATCGTCCACAGCTGCTACCTTGCTGGCAGATCTCTGGACAGGGTTGAACATCTTCCAGGGATCTCCATAGAGGGCATGGTAAGGTGAGATGCCTAGAGATTCATGGGGGGCACCGTTCATGGCTGCTGCAATACCTGGGAGGACGCCGGACCAGTAGTTTTGTCAGGGGTTAACGTAGTTCCTCATTAGCTGTTTGAGGGTACGGATCCTTCACTCAACCTGGCCACTCATTTGCTGGTGCTATTTGGTTGTCATCCAGACCTGGATACCAAGGGACTTGATCATTTGTGACCAAAACCTAGAGGTAAAGCGAGAGTCCTGGTCAAGGACAATCCTAAGAGGGAGGCCATGGACGTCGAAGATACTACTGTTGAGTTTCTTGAACATATTCTCAGAGGTAGCAACGTCCTTGAGTGGGATGAGATGTGTGTAGGAGGTAAAGCGGTCCATTATGACCATGATAGATGTATAGCCAGCAGATTTGTTAAAAGGGCCGGCGAAGTCTATGGCTAGGGATTGGTAGACTTCGTCGGGGTCAGGGAGGGTAAGTGATCGTCAATAGGGTAGGGTGGTGGACTCATTGCTAATCTGGCACGTATCGCATGACTGACAGTATAGGACAAAGTCCTGGCGCATCTGTAGCCACCAGAAGAAGAAAGCGGCATAGGAGTAGTATTTCTAAGCTGAGAAATGGCCGAGGCCTTCATGCACAGTCTTGAGGATGAAATCCTGTAGGGATACCCCCTTCTCAAGACGTCCTACCAGTATATAAAGATTTTGGTACCCATTGGTGTTCTCGGCAAACAGAAGGCCATCGCGGATGCAATACTGCAATTTGTTATCAATTTCCTTGACCATGGTATAGAGCGTGAGGGTCTTAAGGGCTTCTCTAACTGGATGAGCGAGGATACTCATAAGGCAGGCGTGTGGGGTGCTTAGGAATTGATTTGCATTGGTTGCCTCACCGGAGTCATATCCTGCTTGGCTGTAAAGGGGACTAAAGGCCGGCGAGGTCAAGGGCGGTGTGCCTAGAATAGGATCATTGATACGAAAAGGCGGGAGGCTTTCTGAGAGGTATGAGATATTGGAGAGTAAGGCCTGGCCTGCCTCAAGGGCGCTATTCGATGTTGAAGTCCTATCCAGCTCTTGTCTCTTTGTCTTCTTACACTGCTTCCGGACCTTAGGGTCCTTTGACCAGTAGCCTGCACCTTCTTTTTCATTCTTCTGTATTTCACCCCCATAGTGCGTGCATGACATCCAGCTCATTTCTGAGTGTCGTCGTTCCATTTCACTAGAGATTGGGAGAGTTCCATTATCACCCCAAGAGTTTGCAATCGATATTCTGCTATCGTTGCTGGCTGCACTTGATGTGTCTGGTGTGGAACCAGAGGCCTTATGCTTCGCGGAGCGAGTCACCGAATTGCTGGTAATTTCGTCCACAAGGTATTCCGGGCGGCAACTACTGATAGAGTCAATGCTCTTAAGAGAGGGGGGAGGTTTGGGCTTCGCCCGAGTGGCACATGGCGTCGTCTGATTCAATACCAAAATGTGTAGAGGCGGCGTAGCCTGTATTGATCCGTCGAGGTTGGGTAGGGTCAAGTAGGTCAAGGCTGTCATATTCGATAGTTGGGTACTTGAGACTGATATCTAACGGTGGTGGGGTTCCCCCATGGATTCTCGATATGTAGTCAGCTAGGAAATTCTTCGCTCCTGGCTGGTATTCTATTTTATAATCAAAGTGACTGATGTGTGTGAGCCATCTCTGCTGTCGTCCATTGAGATTCTTTTGTGCCATTAGTTTGATGAGGCTTTCGTGGTCTGTAACGACTGTAAATTGCCTGTGTAGCAAATGGGAAGCGAATGCTTCCAGAGCATCAATGATTGCGCGCGTTTCCTGTTGGTGTGTGTGGTAGTTGCTTTGTGATGGGGTCACCTTCCTGCTGTGGCACGCTGCAGGTCTGGCTGGATCTCTGGTTCGCCTTTGGCCTATCCAAGCGCCTGTACCTGTAGGGATGCATCTTTAAAAAGCTATATCATATCTTGCTTCTTATAGTCGATCGGTCTAAGGACTTTGTGCTTATCTGGTGCTCACTTGACTGCTGCCAAGGCTGCTTCCTCCAGATCCGTCCACAGCCATTCAGCGTTCCCACCGAACCCTGTGAGCGGGGATGTGATAGTGGCGATGTGGGTAATGAACTGCGAGATATAATTAACCATTCCATTCAATGGCTGCAGTTCTTTCTGGCCCCCCGGTCTTGTCCAGTCCATTATAGGCGGGATTTTCTCTGGCGCAGGGTGGATGCCATCATCGTCTATCATATGGCCTAGGATATCGAGCTTTGTGGCAAAGAAAACACCCTGCTTTGGGTTGGCATAATAGCCGGCTTTCTGCAGCTTACTGCAGGCGTTCGTAACGTCCTTAACATGCTCTTCAAAGGTGTCACTGAAGACAAAAATATCATCAATGTAGACCCATATGTTCAGGCCTAATTCGTCATGGGATAGGTCCTCCATAGTCCTTACGAAGGTTCCGGCAGCATTGATGTCTCCTTGCATCATGACCTGGCTGGTAAAGCCGCTGAAGGGTGTCTTGATAGTGTTGTACTTCACGTCATCTGGGTGTATTCTGGTCTAGAAATAAGGGTCACTGAGATCTATCTTGCTGCGCAATCGTGCTCTGGCTACCGCATTTAGTATAGTATTTTGTTCTGGGATCTGTGTGTGAGCGGCCTAGGTGTTATCATTCCTGAAGCGGAAGTCTCCCCCGTGGCAGATTCTGCCATCGCTTTTTGCTTCCACAAACATGCTGGCTCCTCCGGGCACACTGGTCATATGGAGGATACTGGCGTTCATCTGCTTGTTGATCCATGCCTTGTATTTGGGCATCAAGGCTTGTGGCGCTTTGAAGGTGGGTGTCTTTAAAACCTTTGTCGGGTCTATGAGGCTTATCCTGTGCATTATCTTTCCTACTGGGGGCAGTTGCTCAGGTACTTCTTTGACCAATATCTTGGGCAACACTGCTAGGAAGTCTGGAACTTCCTGTGGCTTCGTCATGGCTGATCTAGCCTCACTAGATTTTCCGTCCCAGTTAACTCTGACCTTGTGCTTGGATAAGTAAATGCGGTTCTTTTGGCAATCGATGACCACTCCTAGCCTTATGAGATCGTCCATACTAATGAGGATATCATAGTCTGATACTGGCGTGACTAGCGTAGGGACCTTGTCGACTCGCATCTTGCATAGCTGAATCATAACAGTAACGGTGGCCCTCTGTAGGAAGACGTATCCTAAGATTGTGACCGCACTGAAGACTCAAAGTAGAAGTAAGGATCAAAATAAAGATAAAGATAATTCAAAGTAGAATCAAGCGGTAAAACTAAATATCGTTAAGCCTGAAAGTTTCACTCAATAAGTTCTCTCGAGGATCGTTGGTTATCAGAATAGGGTGTCTCTCACTTTGGTTAACTAGAATAATGTAAAGCCAGAGGACACCCGTCAAGCATTCTGACCTTTCGGGAGCACCCTCCTCAGCTCAGGGCTGTCCAACTCACCCGCCTAGAGTGGGCTAACACGCGGAGGCAGTCGCACCGCTCGCATATTGACTATCTCCACAAATAGTAGGTGCTTCCGGTGATGTCTCTCCAACTACATCTGCAAGAGCGAAAGCGTTTTCCTATCGGTAGCATATCAGTGGCTGACCGACATGTTGACCGTAGAGATAATATCCATTGGGACTCACTGGCCCAGCGGTGGTTTCATCTATACAAGCTACGCAGTCCATCGGCAAATCTACTTGGCTATACCAAGCTTTTAAACCGGACTGCAGGCTCACACCCTAAGAAGTCTCCTGCTGCTTGACTGCATGGGCGCTACCCACAGCCAACCATGCGGGACCCTCTTAAATCATGACAAGACTCACACCTCTAGAGTCCACTAATAACCCATGGTAATGCTACAGTTCACAGGGTAGCCTAGGACTGGCTTTGGGGTGGTTGTCCTGGAAGCCTTGCAGCTTCCCCGGTCAGCCCCAAGCCCTCTACTGTTAACCATACGACTACCCGGAGGTCAAAGTATGCCCGTAGGTGGTTCCCAGGTGTTATGCAGATGGCGCCACAGAAGGCGGTCACCCTCACACCACTTATATATCCTGCGAACAGCTTCTGGCCGGTTGGACGGCCACAACTCATACGGTGTTGTGGGAGCGTTCCTATGGATCTCACGTTACTAGGAAGCACACAACTACATAGCCGTGCAGTGCCTTCCCGCCGTACCAACGCTGGGGCCGCAGGGGCGTGTTAGGAATATTCCCTGAAAGTTACCGGAGGTTCGGACCACCCCCGCGCTGTCAGTAGTCCGTTTCGTACCATACGAAGCGGCCCTATGAACATCTAAGAGCCCCACTATAGTGTGATAACTTCCCCCTAAGTCCGCAGATGACTTTGTCGGTGAAGGTAGGGTAACTGGGCTGCCTCAGTAGGGTAACCGGGGTCCCAAGGTAGGGTAATCATGTTTCCAAGGTAGGGTAACTTCACCCTATCATGCCTTTGTGTCCTTTGGGAGTCCGCGCGACCACATATAATGTTGCCCCGGAGACCCATGCAACGTTTACTATAGGTCCTTTGCTTTATGCGAACATACCCTCTCAAGGTTACCCTGTCTAGTAGGGCAACTTTGGTCTACATAGGTTACCCTGTCTAACCCTATGTCACCAAGTCACTTTGTAGACACTTGTACCAACTCATGTCTACCGGTAGTATACTAAGTATACTGGCCTATTCTCAATATGGTTACCACTGGGTATACCATACGGGCTGGAGTCTAGTCCACTGTAGCTACCTATCGGTAGGGTCGTTACAATAACCTCAATAGAGAAGTTGCTAGTTGATCGCGATCCATTAACTGCCATCTTCAGAGTTACGGCATTCTTCCGAGCCGTGTAAGGGATGTTTTGTGTTGTAACGAATTTGTTCGATATCAGGGTACCGCCAATGGTGCCTGTATCTGCGAGGGCTCTGGTCGGCTTGCCATTCATGTTGATAATGAATTAGAGTGCTTGGAATGGCCTATCCTGAGGCGTGCCTACTGTAGTCTTGTTGGTCCTGACAGAGCCGCTGCCATCTAGCTCCTCTGGCCTTTCTGTATCGGGCTCATATTTGCCTTCGCTGCTGGCTGGGCTTTCCTCAGAGAGGCGAACATGGCTGTTCTTAACTTCATTCTTTGGGCATTCATTTACCATGTGTACGCTTTCCCCACAGTAGAAACAGGTTCCTCATGCTTTGCGGCTGTCCATCTCAGCCTTACTTGGCTTGGTGGACTTAGTATAGGTCCTCTTCTTGGCCGGGCCTTTCCTTTGCCTATGCTCCTGGGCGTTGATGTAGTAGCGGGCTTGCCGTAGGTACACTCTTTCTTTGGTGTATCCGTTTTGCTGCTAGAAGCCTGGCTCCTATCGCTGCCTTTGTAGCCCCCAGTTCTATACATGGTAGCGTCATAGCGTTCTCCTACCGCCACCATCTGGTCCCAGGTATCTTCTGGTCTGAGCTGGGGCTCAACATTGCGGTGTAATCCAGAGTCCATAGCTTCAAGAAATCGCTGTTTCAGTGCATAATCTGAGATGCATCCATTTGGAAGAGATTCTTTGAGATCCACTAGCTCTCCAGCTATCTTCGTTATGCGTGCTGGGTGTCCACCTGCTGTCTGGCGGACATTCTGCAACTTGTGATAGGTGTCATCAGTGTTGGTACAGGCTGCGAATAGGTGCGGAAAGCGGCGTGTGAGCTGCGGTAGGGTGAGCTTCTCTTCCTCTGTCTCTATTGTGTGGAATAGGTTGTTTGCTTTCCCTTCTGTGTAAAAGCCATAGTAGTCTGCCACTCCAGGGCAGTCATCACTCAGTCCAGATCTCGCCAGATACTTTTTAACAGTTCTGAGCCATCGCTTGAGTTTGTCTGGTTTGAAGTCTTGTCCTTTATTGGTAACGAAAGGCGGTTTAGTGGGCTTAGGCGGGGGTAGGCTGGCCGGACCTGGGTCTGCCATGGTGCCTGTAGGTGGTTCTGGGGCTGGATGTGGTGGATCCGGTCGTTCAGGGTGCTCTCTGGCGCTCCTGGATCTTGAGGGTCGTTCTGGTGTGTCTCGGATGAAGGTACAAGGCAGTTGTTTCTGGCTATCCACGCGGGCGGGCGCTCTAGTTGGTGTCTTACTTCCAAAGAGTCCTTGAATGAGGGGTGCTCGCCACCTGCTTGTGGTGGGGCGTTCTGATGCGCGTTCAGTTTCTGAAGTTTGCTCTGCTGCTGCTCTTGGTGCTGGTCTTTTCTCAAGCCGCCGGGCAGCTCTTTGAATGCGTTCCTCAGCTGGGAGGTGGTGGTCTTCGTCTGAATGTGTATCTCCATCTCCTGGCAGGAGGTGAGTGGTTCTTGCTGGTGTATTTACCGAGCATGGCGTTGGCCCAGGGGTTGGTTCCTGTGTGGTTGGTTCTGGGGTATCGTCTGTGGGTTCTGCTGAAGGACGATTGTAGGCCCTGCCGGACCGGGAAACGATTCTGGTCCTGCGGTCTGCTTGTGTGAATGTAGCACCGGAGCCGGGAGTTCCTTTCCCGGGCGCTCCTGCTTCTAACTAGTTATCAAGATACTAGAAGGGTGATCAATCCTACCAGGCTGTTCCCAATCCTGAGAACGAAGGGTTTTCACCAGCTGTAGTCAAAAAAATGTAACAAGTGTATTCCCGTCTAACGAAAATACAATAGGAGCGGCGGTAGACCTGCGAGCGCTGGTGCTAAGGGATGCTCCAAGGGACCGGAGGTACGAGATTATAGTTGAAGGACAAATAGAACTCAGGGATCCCCGTTCAACCAAGTGTATTCTTAGACTGAAGGTCTGTCGAAGTCTGCTGTCTCCTGCTAGCCAGGAGATTGGTTTAAATACAAAACCCAAGGGCGATAGCATTCCTGCAAACACTATCATTACCAGTAGCTGCGCACATACCGGAATCCTGTAATCCGGCAAGACCAACGAAAGAAACATAGCTCAGCTTCGACCAGTGCTAGCTGAACTTTCCATACCCGGAATCCTAAATTTAACTTCCCGCCAAGCTAACTAAACATAGGAATACTATAGCATAGGCTATCTCACTCGGGGACAGTGGCAGAGCTGAAATCAAATTAAATAAAGCAAATACAAATCAACTAAACACAGGAGATCCTGCACTGCCGGCTCTTTTGTACCGTTACTGGAACATGTAGACATGTTATGATAGCGACGTATATGAGAGAGATGCAAACCCTGCCACCGGCTCTCCTAACACAACAAAAACCAAAGATAAAAGCCACCGCAGCGGCCGAGGGATGGGTGAAAGTCAAGACAAGGGAAGGCCAGCAGACTTCAGGGCCAGCATTTGTAACTGTAAATCTCCAGTGGTGCCGGTGATTACATCGATCCAAGGTGTTAGACACCAGGCACAGAGGTACTGCAATACCACGACTGGGTGTAACCCAGGAGGGGTCTTACAATTAGGTACAATGATGAAGCAGTCTAACATGTGTCCATGTTCCGGTAACGGTACACAGGAGCGGGCCGTGCAGGATCTCCTATGTTTAGTTGATTTATATTTGGTTTATTTGAGTTGATTTCAGGTCCGCCACTCTCTCTGAGTCAGATAGGCTATGCTATAGTATTGGTATGTTGAGTTTGCTTTGCGGGAAGTTATATTTAGGATTCCGTGTATGGAAAGGTCATGTAGCACTGGAGGAGGCTGAGCTATGTTTCTTTCTTTGGCCTTGCAGGATTAAAGGATTCTGGTATGTGCGCAGCTACTGGAAATAATTGTGATTGCAGGAAGGCTATCTCTTTTGGGTTTTGTATTAAAACCAGACTCCTGGCTAGCAGGAGCCAGCAGACTTCGACAGACCTCTAGTCTAGGAATACACTAGGTTGAAAGACAATCTCTGAGTCCCTGAGTCCAACATGTCCTTCAACTATTATGCCTCTAGCTACCGGTTCCTTGAAGCCTCCCTTAGTACCAGCCCTAGCAGGTCTATCCCCGGTCCTACGGTATTTTCGTTAGACAGGAACAAACCTGTTACAGGCATTAAGGTACCAGCTCCTGTAGCAGTATGGGACAAGGGGACATAACCTGGAGGAGCAAGGAGGAAGGATCGCAACCAGACTAGCCACAACCAACACACAGGCCATAGCAAGAGCGTTTGGGATGACAACGAAAGGGAGGCGGGACCGCGATGGTACTCCCAGAGGCTTTTCCCATCGGATGGACAAGCCCAGGAAGCGAAGACCTACTTCGAACAAGAGTCCGGACACCGTAACGCCGACCAAGAACAAAGCAAGAAGCTTTCCAACTGGGCAAAATTGTAATTGAGGTGCAAAGCATGTGGGGCTTAAGAAGGAGAACCGAACATTATGAGGAAGTCAACAATGAACAGGGACCAGGACGACAGGGAGGGGAGGCTGACAGGCCTCAGATTAGACGGGAGGGTGGCTTAATGTCAATGCCTAGGCAGTAGCCATCTTAGGAGAAGAGAGGTGGGTGGGGAAATGTGACCCTGATTTCTCGTGGTATTGAGATCTCAATCGCCGCATGTGGAGAGGAGATGGTTCGTGCCTATCTCTTTGTCGGGATTGTTTTTTCTTTTTTTTCTCTCTTCTTTTTTATATTGGTTTAAGGTACAACAGTCACATCAGCGCTAGCGATCTAGATCAAAAAGCCCCCACTCCAGTCCATCCAGCTTCTCCTGACTAAAGCCCTTTGACACTGTGCACCCCTGTAACCACTTAGAGTAAAGGTAAAAACCACACTGGGTACTATGGGTAGAAACTACAAGGAAACTACAGGGTTGAATCCAACCAACACATAACGTGCTCTGACATGGAACCCAAAGAGAGAAACGCCTGACAATGAACAACCAAACTTGCAAAACATGGAAAATATCTAGCCCATCTAGAAAGGAAACACACTTAAGCCCAAACCTGTGGTGAACCAACCCATAGCCCAACAACGAACCCCATTCATTCGCACAGGGGAGTGCCCCAGGAGCCAGCAGGACAAAGAGATAGGACGGCAGCACCTACGAGAGCTAGATGTATAGGGGCCGTATAGGACCTGGAAGTCGAGGTGTGCGCAATCTCCCGAGGGAGATCGGTACCCGGGCCAGCACTTATGCAAGTGTGTGGCAGGACGAAGGCACTCTGCGAGTCCACCAGAACGATGGCATGGGGGTGTTGGAGGTCCTTAAAAGGACAGAGGCGGTACGCATTAACTCCCTAAACATAAGCAGAAACAACAGCGCATGCAGCCACGATCATCAAGCCAGGCGATCAGCAGGAGACAGAGGTCAGGAGCAGTGGCGGCAGGAGGCGGAGCCGAACCATTGAGGCCGTAGGGTGCGAGATCACGCACTAGAGAAAGGGAAGTGGAGAAGGGACAGTAACAACAAGAAATGCGGGCCTGACCCAACAAAACGAGATCAAGATTTTTCGCATGCCGTGAGCACCCAAAGGTTTCCCAGGTGCAGGTACCATACCAGGGAGCCGGAGCACCAGGGCGAGTACTTCACCAACAACCGAAGACTAGCAGCTGTGTGCTGACGAGGTGCAACCATATGTGAAAGTGGGAAATGCGAAGAAAGGGGCTTCGAGGCAAGGGTGGAAGCCAGTGGGGAAAGTAACCGGAACCCCGGAGACAACGGCGGCCCATAGAGAGTGCCATCAGAAGGGGCCAGAGGGGAGAGGTGGGTGGGAAGAGCTTCACCGTGAGAGGGGAACGAGGCCATCGGAAAAGGGGAGATGGATACTGTAACAGGTTTATTCCTGTATAACGAAAATACAATAGGACTGGTGATAGACCTGCTAGTGCTGGTACACAGGCAGGCTTCAAGGGACCGGAGGTATGAGATAATGGTTGAAGGACAAATAGAACACAGGGATTGCCGTTCAAGCAAGTGTATTCTTAGACTGAAGGTCTGTCGAAGTCTGCTGTCTCCTGCTAGCCAGGCGACTGGTTTAAATACAAAACCCAAGAGCGATAGCCTTCCTGCAATCACGATCATTACTAGTAGCTGCGCACAAACCAGAATGCTGTAATCCTGCAAGACCAAAGAAAGAAACAAAGAAACAGTGCTCCGCCTTTGCCAGTGTTACATGACCATTCCATACCTGGAATACTAAATATCAACTTCCAACGAGGCAAACTAAACATAGCAATACGATACCATAGCCTATCTGACTGAGAGACAGTGGTGGAGCGGAAATCAAATCCAATAAACCAAATATAAATCAACTAAACATAGGAGAGCCTGCACAGCCCGCTCCTGTGTACCGTTACCGGAACATGTACACATGTTACATTCCCTTATTCTGAAAAATCAACAATCATTCCAAAGTCTTCGCTGTCCTCAGCCCTCTCGTCGGTGTGCCATAGGAGGTTGTCGTCATCTGTGGGGAAATAGTCCTGTTCCGAGCTGCTAGAGTCATATTCCTCATCATCATACAGTTCCCAGAGGTCGTGTGGGCAATGGTTTGCTGTGCAGGGTGTGGAGGAAACTTCAATCGGTTCCCAGGAAGCTTTAATGTAGTGGGAGGTAATCTGGGGCATGGGTTCTGCTTGGTGGTTAGCATCCACTTATTCCTGTATGAGTTCCAGGGAGTGGTAGAGGTTGTCAATAGGTTCCCAGGAGTCGTCAGCTCGCGCATAGCCTTCACAGTGGACCAGGAATTCCTGCCTGTTATTGTGCCGGCGGTAATCGAGTATCTGCTCTGCTTCCCCTTCGTCTGCATTGTTGATTAGGATGGGTGCTGGGTTATACATTCTGCCTGACTTGAATTTGTTGGGATCATGCTCTCTGTATTCCTTAAGGGAGGACACGTGGAAGTAGGGTTTTGGCGGGCCATTCTGGGCGGGAGGTGGAGTTTGTAGTTGTCTGTGTCAGGTAGATGTTCTAGGACCTTGAAAGGTCCGAACTAGCATGGTTCTAGCTTGTTCGATAGGCCAGGGGAGGAGGTATAAGGGCGGCCTCTAACAGGAACTCTCCTGCCATTCTTGAAGGGTTCTGTTTGGCGTTTGCAGCGTTTCACAGCCTAGACAGTCTGGCGGATCGTAGCATGCTTTCTGGCTATGTCTACTTCCATTCTGGTTGCTTAATAGGCATTTAAGATTTCGTCCACAGCGGCTACCTTGCTGGCGGATCTTTGGACAGGGTTGAATATCTTCCGGGGGCGTCCATAGAGGGCATGGTATGGCGAGATGCCAAGAGATTCGTGGGCCGTGCCATTCCTGGCTGCTGCAATAGCGGGGAGGGTGCCAGACCAGTTGTTTTGTCTGGGGTTAACGAAGTCCGTCCTGAGCTGTTTGAGGGTACGGATCCTTCACTCAACCTGGCCATCGTTTGGTGGTGCTATTGGGTCGCCATCCAGACCTGGATACCAAGTGGCTTCATCATTTGTGACCAAAGCTTCGAGGTAAAGCGAGAGTCCTGGGGAAGGACAATGCGAAGAGAGAGGCCATGGACGTCGAAGATACTAGTGTTGAGTTTCTTGAAGATCTTCTCAGAGGTAGCAGCGCCCTTGAGTGGGATGAGATGTGTGTAGGAGGTAAACCGGCCCATTATGACCATGATAGATGTATAGCCATCTCATTTGTTAAAAGGGCCGGCCAAGTCTATGACTAGGGATTGGTAGGCCTTGTCAGGGTCAGGTAGGGTAAGGGATCGTCCATAGGGTAGGGTGGTGGGCTCGTTGTTAATTTTTCATTTATCCCACGATCGACAGTATAGGAAAAAGTCCTGGCGGATGTGTGGCCACCAGAAGAAGCAAGCCGCATCGGAGTAGCACTTGTAAGCTGAGAAATGTCCGAGGCCTTCATGGACAGTCTTGCGCATGAAATCCCGTAGGGCTACCCCCATCTCAAGAGGTCCTACCAGTATATAAAGGTTTTCGTACCCATTGGTATTCTGGGCAAGTAGAAGGCCATCGCGGATGGAACAGTGCAATTTGTTATCGGTCACCTTGACCATGGTGTAGAGGGCTTCAGTCTTAAGGGCTTCTCTAACTCGCTGAGCGAGGATACCCATAAGGCGGGAGTCTGGGGTGCTTAGGAATTGGTTGGCATTGGTTGCCTCATCAGAGTCATAGCCTCTTTGCCTGTAAAGGGGACTAAAGGCCGGTGAGGGCATGGGCGGCGTGGCTGGAATGGTATTATTCATACGAAACTGCGGGAGCCTTTCCAAAAGGTATGGGATATTGGGCAGCGAGGCCTGGCCGGCCTCAAGGGCTGTATTCGATGTTGAAGTCCTATCCTGCTCCTTTCTCTTTGTCTTCATACTCTGCTTCCGGACCTTAGGGTCCTTTGGCCAGTAACCTGCACCTTCTTTTCCATTCTCATGAATTTCACATCCATCATCAGGCCATGACATCTAGTTCATTTCAGCGTGTCGTCGTTCCATTTCACTAGAGATTGGGAGAGTTGTATTATCACCCCAAGAGTTTCCAATCGATATTCTGCGATCGTTGCTGGCTGCGCTTGATGTAGCTGGCGAGGAGGCACAGCCCTTACGCTTCTGGGAGCGAGTTACAGAATTGCTGGTAATCTTGTTCATAAGGTATTCAGGGCGGGAGGGACTGATAGAGTCACTGCTGGTAAGAGTGGGAGAGGTTTGGGCTTTGCCTGAGTGGTACATGGCATCTTCTGATTGAATGCCAAAATCGGTAGAAGACGGGTAGCTTGTATTAATCTGTAGGGGTTGGGTAGGGTCACGAAGCTCAAGGCTGTCATAATCGATAGTGGGGTCCTTGACGCTTATATCTAATGGTCCAGGGGTTCCCGCGTGGATTCTCGATAAGGAGTCTGCTAGGAAGTTCTTCGCTCCTGGCTGGTATTCTATTTTAAAATCAAAGTGACTGATGTGCGTTAGCCATCTCTGCTGTCGCCCATTGAGATTCTTTTCTATCAAAAGTTTGGTGAGACTTTCATGGTCTGTAACCACTGTTAATTGCCTGTGTAGCAGATTGGGAGCGAATGCTTCCATAGCCTCAATGATTGTGAGGGTTTCTTGTTCGTGTGTGGGGCAATCGCTTTGTGATCGCGTCAGCTTCCTGCTGTTGAACGCGGCAGGCTTGGCTGCATCTCTTGTTGGTCCTTGGCCTATTCAAGCACCCGTACCTGTAGGCCGTGCATCGGTAAAAAGCCATATGATATCTGGCATATTATAGTCGATTGGCCTTAGGACTTTGTGCTTATCTGCAGCACAGTTGACCGCTTCGAAGCCTGCTTCCTGCAGATCCGTCCACAGCCATTCAGTGTTCCCACTCACTTGTTTGGGTAGGGCTCTGATGGTTGCGATGTGGGGAAGGAACTGCGAGATATAATTAACAATTCCATTGAATAGCTGCAGTTCTTTCTGGCTCTCTGGCCTTGTGCAGTCTATTATGGTCCGGAATTTCTCTTCTGCAGGGTGGATGCCATCATCGTCTATCATATGGATCAAGTTTGGTGGCAAAGCAAACACCTTTCTTTGAGTTTGTAACATGTGTACATGTTCCAGTAACGGTACACAGGAGCGGGCAGTGCAGGATCTCCTATGTTTAGTTGATTTATATCTGGTTTACCCGATTTGATTTCAGCTCCGCCACTGCCTCTGAGTCACATTGGCTATGCTGTTGTATTGTTATGTTTAGCTTTCGTTGTTGAAAGTTTATATTTAGGATTCAGGGTATGGAATGGTCATGTAACTCTGGCGAAGGCTAAGCACAGTTTGTTTGTTTTGTTCTTTGTTGTTGCAGGATTACAGCATTCCGGTATGTGCGCAGCTACTGGTAATGATCGTGATTGCAGGAAGGCAATCGCTCTTGGATTTTGTATTTAAACCAGTCTCCTGGCTAGCAGGAGACAGCAGCCCTCGACAGACCTTCCGCCTAAGAATACACTTGGTTGAACGGCAATCCCTGAGTCCCTGAGTCCAATTTGTTCATCCACTATCATCCTTCTAGCTACCGGTCCCTGGAAGCCTCCCTTAGCACCAGCGCTAGCAGGTCTATCGCGGTCCTATTGTATTTTCGTTAGACAGGAATAAACCTCTTACATTTCTTTGCCTACAGGAGGTGAAAACCCTTTGTTCTCAGGATTGGGAACAGCTTTGTAGGATTGATCACCCTTCCAGTATCTTGATAACTAGTTACAAGCAGGAGCACGAGGGAAATGAACTCCCTGCTCAGGTGCTACATTTACAATAGCAGAACGCAGGAGCAGAAGCATTACGAGGTCCGGTAGGGCCTACAATTGTCTTTCAGCAGAACCTGCAGACGATACCCCAGAACCAACAACACAAAAACCAACCCCTGGGCCCACGCCAGGCTCAGCAGATACACTCGCTAGAACCAGTCACTTTCTTCCAGGAGATCTTGATACAGATTCAGATGAAGACCACAACCTCTCAGCTGAAGAACTCATTCAAAGCCAAGCCCCGTGGCTTGCAGAAAGAGCAGCAGCAAGAGCAGCAGCACATCAAACTTCGGAAACTGAACACCCACCAGAACGCTCCCCCACAAGCAGGTGGCCAGCACCCAGCATTCTAGGAGTCTTTGTAAGGCAGACACCAACTAGAGCCCCTTCCCGAGAGCATAGTGAGCAATCACTACTTGGTACATTCATTCCAGACTTACAAGAAAGACCCTCAAGATCCAGGAACGCCAGAGAGCACCCTGCACGACCAGACCCACCACCTCCAGCCCCAGACCCACCTACAGGCACCATGGCAGACCCAGGCCCGGCCATGTTTCCCCCTCCCAACCTCCCCAAACCGCCTATGTTTAGCGGCGACGGAGAAGACCTGAAGCCAGACAAAGTCAAGCGATGGCTTACAACTCTCAAGAAGCACCTGGTGAGATCAGGACTAAATCACGACTCCCCTTGAGTGGCGGAGTACTATGGCGCCTACACAGAAGGCAAGGTCAACAACACATATCAGACACTAGGCAGAGAAGTAGAGGACCTCAACCTTGCGCAGTTAACACAACGCCTTTAGCAGTTATTCGAAGCCTCTACCAACACCGATAATACCTATCACAAGTGGCAGAAAGTCCGGCAGACCGCAGGTGGATGGCCAATGCGCATAACCAAGATAGCTGGAGAGCTAGTGGACTTCAAAGAATCACTTCCACCTGGATCAATCTCAGACTATGCACAGAAAGAGCGATTCCTCAACGCTATGGACTCTAGACTACGCCGCAATGTTGAGCCCCAGCTCAGACCAGAAGATACCTTGGACCAGATGGTGCCAGTCGCAGAACCTTATGAGGCTACCACGTATAGAACTGGTGGCTACAAAGGCAGCGATAGCAGCCAGGCTTCTAGCAGCAAAACCCATACATCAAAGAAAGAGAATACCTACCGGAAGCCCGCCACTACAACAACGCCCAGGAATACAGGCAAAGGAAAGGCACGGGCCAAGAAGAGGACCTATACCTAATCCAACAAGCCCAGTAAGGCCGAAATGGATCGCCACAAGGCAGAAGAAGCCTGTTTCTACTGTAGCGAAAGCGGACACATGGCAAACGAGTGCCCAAAGAAAGAAGTTAAGACCACCCATGTTCGCCTCTCTGAGGAAAGCCCAGAGAGAAGCGAAGGCGAATATGAGCCCAATCCAAATAGTACAGAGGAAGTCGGTGGTAGCGGCTCTATCGGAACCTACAAGACCACTGTAGCCAGACCGAAGGACAGGCCATTCCAGGCACTCGAATTCACTATCAACATCAATGGCAAACCCGCCAGACCCCTCTCAGATACAGGAACCATTGGCGGTACCCTGATATCCAACAAATTCGTTACAACACACAACATCTCCTATCCAGCTAGGAAGAATCCCGTCCCTCAAAAGATGGCAGACAAAGGATCGCGATCAACTAGCAACTTCTGTGTTGAGGTTATGATTCGGCTAGGCAAGATGAGAGTCGACAAGGTGCCTATCCTGGTCACCCCAGTATCAGACTATGATATACTCATCAGTATTGACGATCTCATAAGACTAGGTGCGGTCATCGCTTGCCAAAAGAACAGCTTTTACTTCTCCAAGTATGAGGTCAGAGTTACCTGTGACGGAAAATCTAGAGAGTCTAGATCAGCCATGATAAAGCCACAGGAAGTACCTGACTTCCTGGCGCTGTTCCCCAAGGTATTTGTCAAAGAGGTAGCTGAGGAACTGCCCCCAGCACACAAGGTAATGCACAGGGTAAGCCCAATAGACCTGCCGAAGCTTGCGAAGACACCCACCTTCAAAGCGCCACAAGCCTGGATGCCCAAATACAAGGCATGGATCAACAAGCAGATGAAGGCCGGTATCCTCCATAGGACCAGTGTGACCAGAGGAGCCAGCATGTTTGTGGAAGCCAAAAGCGATGGCAGAATCCGACACCTGGTCGACCTCGGCTTCAGGAATGATAACACCCAGGCTGATCACACACAGATCCCAGAACAGAATACAATATTAAACGTGGTAGCCAGAGGGCGATTCCGCAGCAAGATAGACCTCAGTGAGGCCTACTTCCAGACCAGAGTGCATCCAGATGATGTGAAGTACAACACTATCAAGACACCCTTTGGCGGCTTTACCAGCCAGGTCATGATGCAAGGACACATGAATGCTCCCGGAACCTTTGTGAGGACTATGGAGGACCTATTCCGTGATGAATTAGGCAAGAACATGTGGGTCTACATTGATGATATTATTGTCTTCAGTGACACGTTTGAAGAGCATGTTAAGGACGTTACAAACGCCTGCAGTCAGCTGCAGAACGCCGGTGATTATGCCAACCCAAAGAAAAGTCTTTTCTTTGCCTCTAAACTCGATATCGTAGGGCATATGATAGATGATGATGGCATCCACCCTGCACCAGAGAAAATCGGGACCATAATCGACTGGACAAGACCAGAGAACCAGAAAGAACTGCAGCGATTCAATAGAATGGTTAATTATATCTCGCAGTTCTTTCCCCACATCGCCCCCCTCACAGCCCCGCTCACAGAGCTCCATTGGAACCCTGAATCGCTGTGGATGTATGTGCATGAAGCTGCCTTCGAAGCGGTCAAGCGAGCAGCAGATAAGCACAAAGTCCTTAGACCGATCGACTATAATATGCCAGATATGATATGGCTTTTTACCGATGCGTCCCCTACAGCTACGGGAGCTTCGATAGGTCAAGGACCCACCAGAGATGCAGCCACACCTGCAGGCTTCCACAGCAGGAATCTGACACCATCACAAAGCAACGAGGCCCCACAGCAACAGAAAACACTCCCAATCATTGAGGGTATGGAAGCATTCGCTCCCCATTTACTATACAGACAATTTACAGTAGTTACAGACAGCAAAAGTCTCACCAAACTCATGACACAAAAGAATCTCAATGGACGACAGCAGATATGGCTGACGCATATCAGTCGCTTTGAGTTTAAAATAGAATACCAACCAGGAGCCCACAATTTCCTAGCAGACTATATAGCGAGAATCCATGAGGGAAGCCCAGGGCCGTTAGATATAAGCCTTAAGGACCCCCTATCGATTATGACAGCCTTGAGCTGCCTGACCCTACCCAACCGCTACAGATCAATACAAGCTACCCCTCCTCAACTGATTGTAACATTTCATCTGACGACGCCATGTACCACTCAGGCGAAGCCCAAACCTCTCCCCCCCTTACCATCAGTGACTCTATCAGTTGTTGCCGCCCTGAATACCTTATGGACGAAATTAGTAGCAATGCAGAAACCCGTTCCCAGGAGCGCAAGCCTTCTGCCTCCTCGCCAGCTACATCAAGCGCAGCCAGCAACGATAGCAGAATATCGATTGGAAACTCTTGGGGTGATAATAGAACTCTCCCAATCTCTATTGAAACGGAATGACGACATTCAGAAATGAGCTGCCTGTCATGCACTGACGATTGGTATGAAATACATAAGAATGAAAAAGAAGGTTTAGGCTACTGGCCAAAGGACCCTAAGGTCCCGAAGCAGAGTAAGAAGAAAAAGAGAAAACATCTGAATGAGACTTCAGCATTGAGAACCGCCCTGGAGGAAGGCCAGGCCTCCCTCCCCGATATTCCATACCTTTCAGAGAACCTCCCACCCTTCTGTATGAATGATACTATCCTGACTACACCACCCATGGCCTTGCCGGCCTTTAGTCCCCTTCACAGCCAGGCAGGCTATGACTCGCATGAGGCACCCAATGCCAACCAATTCCTAAGCACCTGACACGCCCGCCTGATGCGTATCCTTGCCCAGCAAGTTAGAGAAGCCCTGAAGACCGACGCTCTCTTCCCCAGGGTCAATGAAACCGATAACAAATTGCACACTTCGATCCGCGATGGCCTTCTACTTGCCCAGAACACGAATGGGTATGAAAACCTTTATATACCGGTAGGACCTCTTGAGAAGGGGGTATCCCTGCGGGATTTCATCCGCAAGACTGCACATCAAGGCCTCGGACATTGCTCAGCCTACAAATGCTACGCCCCTGCGGATTGCTTCTTCTGGTGGCCAGAGATGCACCAGGACTTTGTCTCATACTGTCAGTTATGTGATAATTGCCAGATTAACAACGAGCCCATCTCCCTACCCTATTGTAACAATCCTATTGTTGAGTGTATATGCAACACGCAACGACACTCATCTCCTGCGTAGGGGGAATCTCGTTTTCTTACACCAACAGGTAGCGGAGTACTATCTCCTCAGATAGTACGAAACTGGCTTACTTGTCTTGAATAGTTCGTGAGAGGTACTATCTCTTCAGATAGTAAGATCGGTGGATTGGCGTGCATGATAGAACTATCACAATAGTTCTATGTTCAGGCGGCCCGCGGAGACTATCACAATAGTCTCCGCGTTCTTTAGAGCGTAGGCTCTCGTAGAGGAGGAGTGTGTTTAAAGCAAGTAAAGTGGAATTGTATTGCAATATCTTGAGTATAGAAAAGTACTTAGATGGTTGCGTGAAGATTCTCTCTCTTGGTCGCTTTTTCTTTGTTTTCCTTGTTTTTTCTTTTTTTGTAATCATGCGTTTATTGTTTGTAGGTACAAAAAGCCTCATGCAGCGCTAGCTATGGAGAGACCAAAACCTATAAATCAAAAACATAAACAAAGGAAAGTTACGGCACCAGTAAGTATCCACTATCGCGCAGGTTTCTCCTCCGCCGGCCCATTGGCCACATATAAAAGGGAAAGCACAAGATAACAAATGAGCCGTCTAAAAAGAAAAGCCTACATCAGATAAAGGAAAGACAGCCCCGCGACCCTATACCTCAGCTAACGAAAAAACACGAAAGACCGGGGGGGGTATCCGCGGCGGAGAGAGATCCAGCAAGGGGTAAGAGGGGCGGGTGGTGGGCGGGAACATCGTAGGGGGGAATCCCGTGGAGGTGACGCTTATGAAGGTACCGAGGCTTTTCAGAAGAGGGAGGGAGGTCCAAAGTGGGGCTTCGGGACCAACATCAGTCACGCCGGGGAGGAGGCGCGACCTGCTATGCTGTCTCGAGGGGCAGGATAGGATGGCGTGCTCGAAGATTTCAGGCTCCAAACCGCAGCGGGGGCAGGAGGTGTTGGCATCGGGGGACCTCCAAGTCGGGTGGGCGGCCAGGTCACTTTTTCAGGCTCTCATCTGGTGGATCCTCCCAGCAACAAATTTGCCTAAGCCAATGAAAGGCCTCGGGGTCAGGGAGGGAGGGTGCTGGTAGTACCCCGGAGCTGGGAAAAGGGAGGCCCACTCTGCGAGGAGTTTCTCCCTTATCCGCTTCTTCAAGGCGGAGCAGGTGTTATCGATCAGGGATTGGGGCGGGAGGTTGGGGGTCGGGCAGAGGAGGTGGGAGTTGATCATGGGCATCCTAGACAGCCCGAGGGTGAAAGGAATCGTTCGGTCAGCCACCGCGTCAACCGGCAGGTGGTTTCTCATCGCGGGGACAGGGCGGGACGTTTTCCAATATCGGGGGAGGTAGACAGACGACAGGCCCCTGGTTAGAGCCGGCGAGGAGTCCGGCGCACGGTGAGTCGAGAGGGACGGGAAGGTGGTGTGAAGGCGAGCCGTTGCAGGGTTCACACTAGGAGGGGAGCAGACAACCCTGAGCGCCACCAGCCTCTGCCGGTGGGAGATCAGGAGAGTGATGGGAGGTAGGCAGGACTCCTCCGAAAGTATCCCGGTGGGCGTGGCTGAGACGCAGTTTGTGGTCCACCTTTGGACCTTACGCCAGAATGTATCGAGGCGGGTTGTCGTGCCCATACTGGGTGTGAACAGGTCAGCGCCGTAGAGTAGGATGGGGGCAATCAGTGATGACGCCAATCGGTGGCACAGGTAGGGGGGGAGGCACGGCCCTGGCGGGCTGAGGTGGCGAATGAGGGCGAATGCTCCCTGGGCAAGGGGCAAGCGGTGCGAGAAGTGTGCGCCGGGGTCAAGGGCTGGAGTAAACCAGTACTCAAGCCATCGAACCGAGTTACTGTGGTAAAATACCTCCCCTTTAATTTGGATAGGTGAGATTCACTTCAGTGAGTGCCTCTGACTGGGGGTCCTCCGGTGATTCAACTCTGTCTTGGGGACCGAAAAGGAGACACCTAGGGGGGACGGCCGTTTTTCCAGCCTCTCGAAGAGTTCCTGGAGCCGGCGGATCTTGCCGCGATAGGAGAGGGAGGCTGCTGTGAGGGCGAAGTCGTCCACATACGAGATCATCAGACCCCGGGGGATCCCGAAATGCAGTAGGGCCAAATAGAGTAGGAAGAGGAGGGGGAGATTGGGGAGCCCTGAGGGGCACTGACGTTGAAGGGGGCTGGGGTCCCTGGGCCCACTTGGAAAATTAGGGTGCAGCTCCGTTCAGCCAAATCCTCTCTCTTCGTCGGAACCAAGTGTCTTTTATAGGCATCTTTCCACAACCCTAATCCTGGTGACTTGTCACCATTGGGTAACATCGCCCCCATGACTCATAATTAGTCATGGTGCGAAATCCATCAGCTGATGCTTACCAATCAACTGCACACATCCTCTTTTACTCGATCTCGACCCATAAACCCGATCATGCGCTCAAATGTGTCGTATGCGTAAAACCCGTGACTCGTAATCTGCGTCATGTGTGAAATCATTACATCATATGGCATCACGAGCGTGACATCATCAAATCATTTAACCCATCATAATCAACCCATGACTCGCAAGTGCGTAGTCATGTGAAAGCTATGAGTCAAGTGACGTCATAACGCAAAAACCCACATACCTTATGACTACTAAGTATTAGTCATGTCAAATCTGCCTTGCGTAGTCACGATTTCTGACATTAGCTCCCGTCTCCCCCTTGCATCGGTCCCTCGATGCTAATTGCCCAAGTCGACCAACTTCCGCCCAGCTCTTCTCAACTCTCTCTTTAGCTCGTGGTTCCGGCGCTCGAGCTCCTGGTTTCCTTTTCTCCTATCGTCCACCTCTCTCTTCAATCTTCCCAAGCTGAATTCCAATCAAGCAACTGTCCGGTGAAGCCCGTTGATGTCTTCCTGGAGGCGCCCTATCTTGGCTTGTTGGTCCGCTACCTTCCGTCTGTAATGGTCCGCATTTTTTTGGGATCGCTCCCTTGCGTCCAACAGTTCCCGGATCTGAGCTTGTAAGGCCATGACATCGCGTCGTGTTCTTTCGCTCCCCTCACTCTCCTGCCATGTCCCTACGATGCCTTTCCTTCCGACACGCAACATTGGGTCTCGGTGGTACCTGTGCCGGTGTGAGAGGTCCTTCTTCCTTCCGGTCTTCTGCGGGTCGTAGCCTGCGTCCACCTTGTATTGGACGTGTGTCGGGCACTGGTCGTTGTAGCATTCCTTCCATTTCCTGGTCGAATGCCTTGCCTTTCGTTGCTGGTTTTTTGATATTTGGACCGTTTGGTCCTCTTCCAGTGCTGGTGCCTTCGTTTCGTATGGCTGGTTTCAACCGGATTGCGTGGCACTGGACTTCTTGGGGTACAATCCCCGCGCGACTTTCTCGCTGTGGTGTACACAGCAGTCGTCGTTGTAGCACTCCGTCCAGTGGTGTGCCTCGTGTTCTTTTTGCTTTCGTTCCGCTTCTTCCCAGGCTGAAGGTGCGCGGTATGGCGGGCTTGTCGTTGTCATCTCCAGCAACCCTATCGTGGTTCCCCAATTTTCCTGAGGGGTTGGTGTCTTCGGTGGGCGTGGAGGGGCTTCTTCCTGATTCGGTGTCTGCGATATGGACACGAGCACGTCTCCGTTCTCCTGTCCTTCAAGTTTGATCGAGGTGCCGCTTGTTTTTGTTGCGGGAGTCAAAGTTCCGCTTAACGAGGTCTGCATTTTCGAAGTTATCGGCAGGGTACCAGGTTTTCTCGTGTGCTGGTGAGTATCCTGTCCACTTAGCTCTGTATTGGAGCTTGTTGTCGTGTAGTCGGGAGTCGCTGATTTCTTCAAGTTCGTATTCTGGTTCCCCTTCGAACGATGATAGGAGGAGGAGGTTCCGATCGTTGTGAGCGAAGCTTGTTGTCATTATAGAGCTCGCGAAGCGAGATGTGGAATGTGTTGTGTATTCTCATTGAGGCCGGGAGACCCAGCTTATAAGCGCTGGTTCCTATTCTCACCAACATTTTGAATCGTCCAATTTTCTTGTAATCGAGCTGCTGGAATAGTCTGGTGGTCCTGATATTTCTTGGTAGTAACCACACCTTATCCCCTTGCCGTATGTAGGGATCGGGTTTTCGCTGTGGATCGTAGTATTCCTTGTGTCGCATCTGGGCTTCAGTCATTTCCGCTCGCAATGTGTCATGTAATTGACTCATATCTCCTGGTGATGTCGTCTTTCCTTGGATCAGGTGTCCAATGGCCTGATATTCGGGGTTCGTTCCGTAATTTGTAAAGAATAGTGTGTGCTTGGTGCTTTCCTGATACACATTGTTGTATGCGAATTGGGCCATTTGTAGGAGCTCCTTGCAATCGTCCTGCTGATAGTTGACGTAGGCTCCGAGATATGGTTCCAAAGTGGAATTTGTTGGTTCCGTTTGTCCGTCGGTTTGTAGATGACAGGCGCTGCTGAGCCTTCTTTCTATCCCCAACTTCCTGGTTGTTGCTTTCCATACGTCCGATGTGAAGATCGAGCCTCTATCCGTGATAATATCCCGCGGTATTCCTTGTGGTCGGAATGTTTCCCTTATGAATGGTTCCTGGAATTGCTTTGATTGCATGTTCTTCGTGCATGGTATAAAGTGAGCCATTTTTGTCAGCCTATCGATAACGATTACGACTGCATCCGCTCCTGCCGAGGGTGGCAACTCTGTGATGAAATCCATTGATATTGACTTCAACGGCCGATTGGGGGCCTCGTTAGGCTTCATCAGCCCATAAGGTACGTGTCGTACGACTTTTGTTAGTTGACAAATATCACAGCTCTTGACGTATTGCTTGATTGTTTCTCGCATCTTCGGCCAATAATATTTTCTTTGAACGAGTTCCGTAGTTTTAGCTGTTCCTCCATGGCCGGCCGGAAGAATGTCGTGGTCTTGTCGTATAAGATTCGTTCTTATTCCTTCGTTATTAGGAATCCAAATCTTTCCCTGGTGCCAGAGGTATCCGTCCTTCCCCTGGCACAATCCTAACGCTACCCCTTTCATTTCTTGGTTTCCTTTGTCCAGTGCTTCCTTTATCGCTTGGATTTCTTTATCCTTGGCTAATTCGTTGCTAATTTCGTCTTCATCGTTCGTTTCAAATGTTGTCGTTTCCATCTCTTCGGTTCTGGTATCGAAGTATTTCTCTTTTGCCAAGAGAATTCTTTCTTTTTGTTTGAGCCTTTCGTCTCCTTCCTGGGGCATGTCGGCCTTTCGTCTGGTCAAGGCATCCAGCTTGCCCCCTTCTTTTCCTGTTCGGAATTCGATTTTGAAGTCGAAGCTCCTTAACACTTCACTCCATCGTATTTGTGGGTCAGTCAGTTCCTTTGTTGTTGTAAACCTTATTAGGTTTTTGTGGTCGGTTAGGACCTTGAACTGTTGCCCACTTCCTCTGAGGTATCGCCTCCATTCATTGAGTGCTTGAACTATGGCTAATAGTTCTTTGTCGTGCACCTCGTAGTTGCATTCGGCAGGTGCCATCTTTTTTGACCGATACGCTATCGGTCCCCATTTCCCGTCTTCGTCGTGTTGGGACAATATGCCTGAACAGACATATTTTGAAGCGTCGGTTTCGACGAGGAGTGGTGTCCCTGGTTTGAAGTATGTCAACACCTGAGTTGCGCATAACTTCTGTCTTAATTCGTCAAACGCCGCATGTTCCTTGTCTTGCCAACCCCATTTGACGTCCTCCTTGGTTCTGTCCTATAGGGGTTTGGCTGTCCTGCTGAATTCTCCAATAGACCGTCGATAGAAGTTGCAGAATCCCCTGAATTCCTGGATTCCCTTTTTGTTGGTGGGTGGTTTCCAATCCCATATACCTGCTGTTTTTATAGGGTCGACTTTGACTCCTTCGTTGTTGATGATCAATCCTAGGTATTTCGTTTCTCGTTGTTGAAACTCACATTTCGATGGCTTGAGTTTCATCACTTGCTTTCTGATGGCTCGGATAATGGCGGCCACGTCCTTTTGATACTGTCCCAGATTGTCTGAATATATGAGGACATCATCCAAATATACTATGCACCATATGTCGATATATCACTCCAAAGTCCGGTTGATCCATCTTTGGAAGGCTCCTCGTGGGTTGGTTAGCCCAAAGGGCATAACCAGGTATTCCTACGTGCCGTATTTCGTGGTAAAGGTTGTTTTCCATTCATCTCCTCCCTTGATTCTGACGTTGTGGTAGGCATCTTTGATGTCTAGCTTGGTGTAGTATTTGGCCATTCGCAGCCTGTCCAAGGCTTCCCCAATCAGGGGTAGGGGGTATTGGTCGTTTTTGGTGAGGTAGTTGAGTGCTCGATAGTCGACGCATAGTCGAAGTTTTCCGTCTTTCTTTTTGACGAACATGATAGGTGATCCTCCCTCGGAGTAAGTTTCTTGTATCCAGCCTCGTTCTTCGTTTTGCTTGATGAAGTTCCAGAGTTCTTCCAGTTCATCCTGGGAGAGTGCGTAAATCTTTTTGACTCGCAGCCGTTGCCCTTCTTCGAGTTTGATGTCCAGGTCCACTCCTGGTTGGTGAGGTGGCAGCTTCGTTTATTCCTCTTCCTCGAATACGTCCATGTATCCGTAGTATTCTAGGGGCACCATGTCCTCTAGCTTTCTTTTCTTCTGGTATTTTCAGCTTTTGATGGCTAGCCTGGTGCTAATGTTAACTGACTCTAGGCTTATTCGTCCTTCTTTTTTGTTGTATTTGAGGATCCCCGTGGTCCTGTCGGGTCATAGGTAGAACTTTCCGAAAGCTTGTGCCCTGATCTCGCAGATCTGTGCTTTTGAAGTTTCTGTGCTTCCAAATCCTTGTTGTCCTCTGTCGGTCTTTCCCAAGTTAGGCACTTGGTAACAGTTGCTTTCAACTATTCTTTCCATGATAAGTTGAGCGATTCGATCGCCTTTTTGAATTCGGTAGTCCTGGTCGCTCATATTGGCTAGTACTAATTTGACTTCGCTGGTATAGTCGGAGTCGATCACACCTGCATTAACCGCAATCTGATGTTTAACTGCCATGCCGCTTCGTGGTGCTAGCTGTCCATAGGTTCCTCTTGGTGGTGTGATTGCTATTCCGGTAGGGACAACATCTTGTCCGCGAGGTGGAATGATCCTTTGTTCGTTTGCGTACAGGTCGTGTCCTGCCGACTTTGCCGATCCTCGAGTCAGTAACTTTGCTTGAGGATCAAGTAACCTAACTTGGGTTCTATGATCTTTCTTACTTTGGGTCGCGCCCAACTCGACTTTCAAGTTATCTTCTCTCGCCTTGTCTTCCAGTATTGCGTATACCGTCGGTGATTCCTTTAAACACCATGTCGTACAGCGTTCACTTTCGAAGGTGATCTTTCCTTGGCCCCATTTGATTCCGCGACTATGTTGCTTTAACCAGGGCATCCCGAGGATGCCCTCATGGTTGCGTAGTTTAGCCACTTGGAAGGTTGCCAATTCCCTATGGCTACCAATGTCCATAGGTACTTTCGCTGTATGGGTAATTGGTCCCATAGTGCTGGGTTGAACCTCCGCGAGGTAAACTTCTCATGTCGTTTTTGCTTGCGTGGTTCTGATATTGTATTTGCTGCAGAACCCTTTGTCGATAAGACCTCGGTTGCTCCCAAGTCTATCATCGCATTGCTCGTAACTTGTCTTTTCCTGCCCTGTAGTCGTATCTGAACCATAATATAGTCGTTCTCGTTGGTCAATGTTTCCGTCTTGTTCAGTGCCGCGTATAGGTTCCTCATCTCAATGGGCTTTGGTTTGGTCTTGTCCCTCAGACCATTGCTTACTGGGGACTTGCGTCGTTTTCCGACTCTTCTTCTGCTCCTCTTTCGACCCCCATTTCTCGTGCTTTGGCTTTTGGCCTCCATTGCTTCTTGTTGTTGGTTTTTGGTTACCAGATTCCTCCTTCTTTATTGTTTGCTTGGCTCTGGCATGCCGCCGCTCTGTGTCCTGGTTTGGCACATTTGAGGCATAGATTTGCACTCATTCTTCGCGGGTATTCCTTGGCTGAGATGTTGAATCCTGGTCTTCTTTGGGTAGCGACCAATTCCATTGGATCGCCACGATTTTCGCTAACTGGCGTAGGTCTGAACGTTCCATTGCCGTTTCGTGGTGTTGTGTCGAACTTTCCTGTTGGTCTTCCTTTTCTGATGCGATCCATCATGCTGTGTTTGTTCTGCTTCGCAATTGCCCATCTGGTGATGTCCAGAGTTGTGTTGAGATTGTCTGTTTCGCCTGTTTCCCAAGCGTCTTGTAGTTTCTTAGACATTCCCCCAAATAGGAGTCTGGTCAATGTTCCTTCGTCGTATTCAGTTTTCCTCTGCTACCGTTGTGAATTCGTTCGAATATTCTGTCATCCTCCGTCCACTTTGCGTAATGGCCGTGAGCTTGTTTCGGGCTGCTTCCTTGCCATCCAGGTCTCCGAAGTGTAGATTGACGGTTTCCACGAATTGCCCCCACGTTTCGCAGTTTTCTTCAAGTCTCCCTTAGACGTAGGGAACCAGCCATTGGCCGGCCGCTCCTCTTAGGATTGATTTGGCGTAGGTTATCTTTTTGTGATGCTGATCTTCGTTCCATCCTAAGGCATCGAAGTAGATTCCTAGTTGGACCAGGAATATTCTCAATGTCGTTCTTTCTCCCTCAAAGTGGGATGGTAGTTGGACTCGAGCGTCCTGTTCTGTTCGGGTAGCTCTCTGAGCTATTAGTTCCGCAAGTTGATCCCCTGTCAACCCCACTAGCGGGTTTGGTGCTGGCGTCGATGAGGGTCCTGGAACGGTACTCATCCTTCTGGCTCTTACTGTAGTTGGCGAGAGTGTTCCTTCTGGCGATTCTGGTTCTGGTGTAACCGGACTGGCTGTTCTTGGATATCCCTCGGGGGAAAGTGCGGTGTGAAGTGCTTCTTCTAGTGCAGACCCTAGGTCGTGTGATGCTTTGTCTGGTGGGTCAAGTTCGATTGGTGAGGCTAATCCTTGTGTTGGTGACTCGTCTTCTGTAGGGTCGATATCCGTGCTGTCGTTGGGTGTTACGAAAAGACCCAACTAAATATAACAATCCTGTTGTTGAGCGTATATGCAACAGGCAACGACACTCATCTCGTGCGTATGCGAATCTCGTTTTCTTGCACCCACAGGCAGAGGAGTACTATCTCTTCAGATAGTACAGAACTGGCTTACTTGTCTTGAATAGTTTGTGAGAGGTACTATCTCTTCAGAGAGTAAAATGGGTGGATTGGCGTGGTTGATAGAACTATCACAATAGTTCTATGTTCGGGCGGCCCGTCGAAACTATCACAATAGTCTCCGCGTTCTTTACACGGTAGGCTCTCGTAGAGGAGGAGTGTATTTAAAGAAAGTTAAGTGTAATTGTATTGCAATATCTTGAGTATAGAAAAGTACTTAGATGGTTGCATGAAGATCGTCTCTCTTGGTCGGAACCAAGATCCTTTTATAGGCATCTTCCCACAACCCTAATCCTGGTGACTTGTCCCCATTGCGTAACATAGCCCCCATGACTCATAATTAGTCATGGTGTGAAATCCATCAGCTTGCTTCTTACCAATCAACTGTGCACATCCTCTTTTACTTGATCTCGACACATAAACCTGATCATGCGCTCAAATGAGTTGCATGCTTAAAACCCCTGACTCGTAATCTGAGTCATGAGCGAAATCATAACATCATTTGCCGTCACGATCGTGACGTCATGAAATCATTTAACCAATCATAAGCAAGCTATGACTCGCAAGTGCGTAGTTATGTGAAAGCTATGAGTCAAGTGACGTCATAGCGCAAATGCCCACATACCTTATGACTAATAAGTATTAGTCATGTGAAATCTGCCTTGCGTAGTCACGATTTGTGACACCAATCGACGATCCCTCACCCTCCCTGACCCCGACCAAGCCTACCAATCCCCAGACATGGACCTGGCCAGCCCTTTCAACAAATCCGATGGCTATACATCTATCATGGTCATTATTCACGGCTTTACCTCCTACAAACATCTCATCCCCATCAAGGATGCTTCTACCTCTGAAAAGATCTTCAAGAAACTAAACAGTAATATCTTCGATGTCTATGGCCTCTCCCTTAGCATTGTCCTTGACCAGCACGCTCGCTTTACCTTTAAGTTTTGGTTCCAAATGATGAAGTCCCTTGGTATCCAGGTCTGGATGGCGACCCAATACCAACATCAAACGAATGGCCAGGTTGCGCGAAGGATCCGTACCCTCAAACCGCTAATGAGGAACTTCGTTAACCTCATACAAAGCAACTAGTCCAGCTCCCACCCAGCTATTGCAGCAGCCATGAACACCGCCCCCCACGAATCTCTCGGCATTCAGACATACCATCCCCTCTATGGACGGCCCTGGAAGATATGCAACCATGTCCGGAGATCCGCCCGCAAGGTACCCGCTGCGGACGATATCCTAAACGCCCATGAAGTCACAAGCATGGAAGTAGACAAGGCCAGAAACCATGCTAGGTTCCACCAGACTGTCCAGGCTGACAAACGCCGCAAACCCCTAACTAACCCCTTCAAGAATGACAGCAGAGTTGTTGTTACAGGCTGCCTTTATACCTCCTACCCTGGACGATCCAATAAGCTAGAACCACGCAGGTTCGGACCTTTCAAGATCCTAGAACATCTACCTGACACAGATAACTACAAACTACACCTCCCACCCAGAATGGCCCGCCAGAAACCCTACATCCACGTCTCCTCCCTTAGTGAATACCGAGAGAACGATCGCGATAGATTCAAGTCCCGCAGAATGGATAACCCAGCACCCATCCTAATTGACAATGCAGAAGAATGGGAAGCAGAGCAGATACTCAACTACCGCCGCCAGAATACCAGGCACAAATTCGTGGTTCACCTGAAAGGCTATGAGGGAGCAGGTGACTCGTAGGAACCTATTAAGAACCTCGACCACTCCATGGAAGTCATACAGGAATACTGGGACAATAACCACCCAGCAGAACCAACACCGCAGATTACCTCCCACTACATTGAAGCTTCCTCAGAATCCAAGGAAGTTTCCTCTACACCCTGCACCGCAAACGATTGCCCAGACAACTTCCTGGAACTGTAACGGGGTCTTGGCACTGGACGCTCGTCCAAGGCACACAACGACAGGAAGGTCCTAAACGATAACACTCGTTTAGCGTGAGGATTCGGAGATGACAATCTCAGGTTCAGGCTGATCGCGTGACGGCAGATCAGGGTCAGGGTTCGTGGGTTCTTGGCGTGGGTCTTGGGTATCAGAATAGAAGACGTTATATTCTGAAGTACAGGAGTCGTGAAAGAAATACCAGGTAGCGTAAAAGAATCAAGGAAATAGGGGGCGAAGCCTCCCTTATATAGAAGGAAATCCTAACACAGCCTTTTGCCGCCCGACTCCTACCCCTGTATGAGTCGCATATCTGCGTAACCAAGGAAACAATATAATTTGTCGTAAACCTTGCAAAGGAAATCCCTCATAGCAACCGTGTAACAAAAGAAAGAAGCCCAAAGTTATCCCAACACGTATCTCATCAGCGGACCGTGAGAGCAGGGCCCTCCCCCGGGCCGAAGTCCCCTGAGGCCTATTCCGGATCCTCCGGTAATGGTCCCGGCTTGAGTGGGTACCGTTCTTGGAACTCGTCAACTATTCTTAGTTTCTTGATCGATTCAGCTGGTTCCCATGTCGTTTCGTCGTAGCCTTCCCATTTCACCAGATATCGTATTCTGTTCCTGACGAATTTGGAATCCAAAACCTCCTGAACCTGCCACTCCTCTTCTCCTTCTACTTCCACTGGTGGAGGTGGTGGGATTATCTGTCTTTCAAGTGGATCGTTGGCTGCCAGGTCCAACAGTGACACATGGAAGACGTTATGTATCTTCATGGTATTCGGCAATTCCAGACAGTAAGCGTGTGTTCCGACCCTGGCTTTGACTTCGTAGGGTCCATGACGTTTGTTGTCCAACTTCCGTGAAGGTCGTCGTGTCCTAATGTTTTTGGCGTTCAGCCAGACTTTATCACCGATTTGGAAGGAGGAAGCTGGCATTCTATGTCGGTCAGCGTTTTCCTGTTGCCTTTCTTGAGCATAACCCATTTCAGTTCTAAGGCGTGCATGAAGTTCTGTCATGGTGACAACGACAGACCGTGCCTCTTGGTCGTCGGTGGGTAGGGTTTGTTCATCGAGAAAGTCCATACGTGGATCATAGCTGTAGTTGGCAAAGAAGGGGGAGGTGCCGGTTGTCTCAGATGCATGATTGTTTCCCATAAACTCCGCCATTGGTAACCATTGACACCAGTCGTCCTGTTGGTAGTTCACATATGACCGTAGGTACTGTTCCATAATACGGTTAACCCGTTCTGTTTGACCCCCAGTTTCAGGATGGAATGCCGTCGATAGACGTCGGTCAATCTTTAGTCTGCGATGGACGGTTCCCCAGAACTCAGCAGCAAACTGAGGTCCTCGATCGGATATAATCGTCAGCTGTAGCCCATGGTGTTTCCAGATGTTATCCAGGAATAGGTCGGCCAGAGAGGGTGCATCAATAGTGGTACGACAAGGGACAAGATGACGCATCTTGGTTAGCCGGTCTACCTCTACCCAAATCGCATCATTACCGTTACTCCAAGGCAGGCCGGTTACAAAGTCCATTGATATATCTTGCCATGGTCGATATGGAATAGAGAGGGGTCGAAGGATACCAAACGGAGCGTGACGAGTCGTTCGACTCCGTTGACAGATATGACAATTGGCCACATATCGTGCGATCTCTCTCCGCATACTCGGCCAATGGTATCGTCGCGTGATTAGTTCCTGTGATTTGGATCTGCCGGGGTGACCAGCAGCAGGGGCATCGTGATTTTCCCGGATGATAGCCAATTTCAAAGGTTCGTGAGCGGTAACATAAAGACGGTCTCGATACCGTAGTCGATTATCATCCTTGGTACATTCGGCTAGGGATATTAGGCGGCTATGTCGTACCCCTTGTTCCAGCATCGTGAGTATGCTACAAAGTGAAGCGGGATATCCGCCAACAAACCCAGAGACTGGGACTTGAGAACCACTTGTGTCCTATGCGTTTCGTCCTCTTCCTCTGTTTGTCCCGCCATCCTTGTCAATGCATCCGCCTTCCCATGTGCTTTACCAGGTACAAATTCAATCGTATAGTTGAATTGTGACAAGAATTCCGACCATCGGGATTGTCGTTGATTGAGTAACCTTTTCGTGGTAAAGTATCGCAGGTTTTGGTGATCCGACCGTACGGTAACAGGTCGTCCAACTAGCTAAGCCCTCCACTCTTCAAAAGCCCGTACCACGGCCATCAACTCTTTGTCGTAAATGTCGTAGTTGCATTCGGCTGGTGTGTGTTTCTTTGAGAAGAATGCGATGGGATGCAAAAGCCCATCAGATCCAGGTTGGATAGTATACCGGCAGAGGCGATGTCGGAAGCATCGGTTTCCACTACTATCTCCTTATCAAGGTCGAAGTGGATCAGGATGGAGGCCGTTGTAAAGGCTTCCTTCAATCTTTCGAATGCGGCTTGACAAAGATCCGACCATACAAATGGTGTACCCTTTTGGGTTAACTGGGTTAGTGGCCTTACCAGATGAGAGTAGTCTTGGATAAAGCGCCTGTAGAAGTTTCCCAATCCTAAGAAGGAGCGGACATCGCGGAATTTCTTAGGGATGGGCCACTCAATGATTGTGGTGATCTTCGCGGGATCCATTTGTAGGCCTTCCGCCGTGATGATGAAGCCAAGATACTCGACATTGTTGGTGTGGAATTCGCATTTCTGAGGTTTTACCTGGAGTCCAGCTTTCGTTAAAGCTTTCAGGATTTGTTTGACGTGTTCGATATGTTGTTCCTCTTTCTCAGAGTATATCAAGATATCGTCAAGGTATGCTGTACAAAACCTATCCAGAAATGGGCGTAGCGCGTCATTGATGAATGCTTGAAAGGTAGCGGGGGCATTGGTAAGCCCAAAGGGCATGACGAGGGATTCAAAAAGCCCGTATCGTGTACGAAAAGCTGTTTTCCACTCTTCACCTGCTCTCAGGCGGATTAAGTTGTAGGCTCCGTGAATATCCAGTTTAGTAAATATCTTTGCTCGTGAAAGTTGCATAAAGGTTGCTTTGACCAAGGGTAAAGGGTAACGGTTTTTTGATCGTTCCCTCCTTAAGTCTCCTATAGTCAACACATAAGCGCAGAGAACCTTCCTTTTTCTTAACAAACAAAATCGGAGAAGCAGCAGGGGAGGATGATTCGCGGATGAATTTCTTATCCGGATTTTCGTCTAGCCATTCGTATAAGGCTGATAACTCAGGGGAGCTAAGACCGTTTATCGGTCCGAAAGGAGGGACAAATCCCGGGCGCAGTGGTATTTCATGATCAAACTTTCCGTGAGGTAGTAGTTGATCTTCTGTTTTCTCAAGGAATAATGGAAGGAATTCGTGGTATTGTTTGGGAAGTATCTGAAGTACTTCGTCCTGGTCGAGGACCTTATGCCCGAGAGCACATTGTGCACCATAAGGCTGTAGGAAATGTGGTAACTCTTCCTCAATTCCGTAGGCCATAGTAACGTCGTTAACGCAGTTCTTCAAACAATATTCAGATTCAAAAGTAAGGGAGTTAGAAGCAAAGTCAATCTTGACATCGTGGTGTTTTAACCAGGGTATACCGAGTGTTAGATGGTATCCCCCAAGCGTGGTAACAAAGGCAGGAATCATCTCATGGTGGTTGTTAATCGACAACCCGATCTTCGTGATGTGAGAAATTGCTCCGGAACTCACAGGCCGTCCGTCGATGACCTTCAAAGGTCGTGGTTCTTTAAGTTCAAAAAAAGGAAAGTTATGGCGCTCGGCGAAGGCCTTGTCGATGAATGCGTATCAAGTTGGTCCCGAGTCTATTAGGGCATGGGATCTAATTTCGTTATCGTTATCAACAATCGTACATGCCATTACCAGATGATTAGCTTCAACCCCATTCTCCATGTCGTCAAGAGATAAACGGGATAAAGAAAATAACGAAGAAGGCGATTCTTGTCCCATGACAGTGCCTTGGACTGTACAAGGGACAGTTAGTTTTCCGAATGTTCGGACTCGGGACGAGAATCTTCAGGAACCACGGGCGGAGGTGCACGAATGGCAGCAGCATTGGCTCTGAGGTGACTTTGTCTGTTTGGACATCGTCGAGCCATGTGGTTTGCTCCCCCGCAGTAGAAGCATTGGCCGCGTCGCATGCGATCTTCACGTTGCGCTTGTGACAGACGGCGTCGTCCAGCCGAAAGGTCCATGGGGCCCGCTTGAGTACCTGTAGCGGTGGTAGT
>Ga0307509_10001074_pt1 | contig 46692 bp, 52 predicted proteins | sample 10_EM_MG_FD_202245 | JGI IMG/M metagenome (GOLD analysis project Ga0307509, IMG submission 202245) | Populus trichocarpa ectomycorrhiza microbial communities from riparian zone in the Pacific Northwest, United States - 10_EM | ecosystem: Host-associated > Plants > Roots > Unclassified | place... | reverse complement strand
GGTGACGCAAAGTCAGGACGCGACGTCGATCCGACGTTACGTCCTGATTCGCGATTAGCATTCCGACGTCCCGGGCGTCAGACGCACGGGGCGCACAGGACGCAAGGTATTATTTTTGCTGATGACGGCCTAATCTAGAGGGGTTTGCTCAGTCCGACTGCTTCCGGCATGGGAGGCCATCCGCAGATCGTACTTCTTCTTCGCAGCTTCTTTCACTCTCAACTTCTCAGGGCAATTATTTTCTAGGGCGGAGTGTGGGCCTCCACACGCTGAACATTTGGCAGGGGTCATTAAGCAGCAGCCCAGAATTATCTTCCTGTGGCCGCTGCATGTTGTTTGGTAGCATTTATGCTCCCTCTGGGTGTGCGCTTTGGAGCATATCGGGCAGATTTTCCTGGGAGCCTTGCAGCCCGCTACTGGGTGCCCAAACTTCCAATATTTATGGCATTGTGTAGTGGCCGACACTTGCCACATCACTGCTGATGTCTTGTATTTTCCCATGAACAGAACCGACAGTGTAACGTTGTCGACCTCTGATTCTGGTACCGTAATTATAAACGAGGTCGCTTTCTTGTCCCTTCTGTCCTCCTCCTTTCGTTTCAGGAACTTCGCTCCAACTATCTCGAATTTGTGTGTAACTCTGAAGGTCTTTTTGACTTCTTCTTCCAGGTCCTTATTGTTGTTCAGGATTGCAGTAAGTGACACTCCGTGGATTATGACATCCACGTCAGTGGGTGCTCTTCTAAAGGGAAGGTATTTAGGCTCGTCGGGGTCGATTATCCCATTCATGGCTTCTGCAATCTTGTTGATGTATTTCGCATATTGCCCTGAATCTGGACTGGTCAGGGCGGTCAGGGTAATCGTGCCGTTTGTTTTGTTGGAAAAGACCTGGAGGTTGGTAGATGTCTTGCATTCGCAGCCCGTTAGGACTGTCGCCACGGCCAGTGAGATCCTCGCTTCTTCTCTGGTCGGGTCGGCAAGGGGTTTGGCAGTAATTCTGGTCGCAAACAGTGTTCGTCTGGCAACCTTCGTGACCTGTTTGGGTTTTGGGCTATCATTTTTTCCTTTTGGTTGGCTGATTACCTGTTGTTCGTGCGTCTTTTTCGCTATTTTAGTTGTTTGTTGCGTTGGTGGTGTGGGTCCGACCTCCACCTTTTTTTTTCCCTTAGCAGGGGATGCATTGGTGGCGTTTTGCGGCCCTTGTGCGGCTGCTTTTCCGTACGATTTAGTGGTCGGTTCCAATTGCTGTCTGGTTGTCGTTACCGTGGGAGCAGCTTCAGCCTTGATGTCAGATACCGTCCTGGCTAGCTTTTGAACCGTGACCGTCAGCTCCTGCACTTGACGTGTCAGGCTGACTATCAAAGTTGTCATTGTGTATTCCGCTTCGGTGTATCTGTCCGAGAGGAACGATGATAGTTGTTTCATGATGGGGTTTGCAGCACTCCGACCGTCTGCTCGAAGCCAGTCCATCACAACTTGTTTAAGTTCCTTCGAATTTTCGTCAACATCGCCCTCCTCTTCCCCTTTCCTTCTCCTCTGACCAGTGGGACTAGATAACAGGCAAGAGGGCTGATCCTCCACTTCCATCTCATCCTTGGGGCATGCCATTTTCCAGGTTTGAGGCGGTTATTTTTCTTTAAAGACGGGTAAGTGCAAAAATCGTGGTGTGGAAAAAAGTGCAATTTTCGTCCGTGAGGTAGGTAGGGGTTCAATCTTTTACATTTATAACTAAACTAGCTAATGGAGCGACTACCTATCTGGACTTGCACGACCATACGGCAGTACGTTCCAAGGAGTACACCAGTCCCAACCCTGCCTAGCCCGCAGTACATCTGGAAAAGTACCACCCGCGCGATTCGTAAACCGAAGTCCGAGTATCCGGCCAGTACACGGGAGTCACAAAAATTAAACCACCCAACAAGGGTACGAACAAAGCAAATCCTCCTCCCATAGCCATCCACCAAACACTACCGCAAGCAAGGGCATAGCCATAACCAAGCCCACATTCCGGCAAACCGGTCACGCATCCCTCCAACCAAACATAAATCCAACAAATCACCACACATGGACCGCCATCCATCGCGCAAACCCATCAATTTATCCGCGTCTCCACACCACTTCCAACCCCATATGTAGGGCAGGGCGACCGCCATCTTTCGTCCACTCCTCAAACATGGCAATGATATGTTCCAAACACGACTGGCCGGTACGCGACCTCAAATGGTTCCCAACATCAGGGGAAGTCTAGTCGCAAACACACAGGCCAGGTTGGCTCATCAACCATTGTAATGCAGTTGTATTCCGGTCTATCACAGGTATCTCGTCCCAGTTGTGCACAACATTGTACCAAAAAGGCTCAAGGTAATGTAAAGCGCACCCAGGAGACCTGCGAAGATGAGCACGGAACATCTTGGCGTTACTGCCACACTCTCCACAAGGACCGGCTCTAGGCCACCATTTAAGCGCAACTTGTTTGCCACCCCCACCAGGGATGATGAACCTAACAGGGAGCATGCACTTGTCACTGCCGTTGCAGCTCTCCAACAGGCATCGAGTACACCTGTAATCAGGATCGCCGAGATGAAACAGGCTGAGAGTACCGCCGATTAACTGAGTGACCGTCCGCTGGAAGGGATTCCCGCACACCGTAACCACACTATCATTGTCTATGTGTTCACTCGAAATGCCCATGCCCAGATTAAAATGGGACTGCCACCAGTCGCGCCAATCCGGAATCCGCTTATCATTGAACAAAGTCGGAAAACGGGGACGTTTTACCAGGTACCGGTCACAAGATGTCAGATGGACTCGATCACCTGCACCCAGACAATCATCATGTCCAACAACACCGGTACCGCTGCGAATCCTCAACAGGATGTAATGGTCAAGCCTGCTGAGACCGCATGGGTGTTTGGGCTTCCTTGGTAACCGATCGTAATAACCGTGACCTTCCGATGTGTGCCAATGGGACCATTCAGCTGTCCGTAATTCCCTGGCAATCATGGCGTGGCCAAGACCCAGCACGTCACCGGCCCAGTTCCGAGCATGCAAAACACCCCCAACCGCCTCCTTGGCCCCAGCATCAGACAACTCGTTGCCAGCAATACCATAGTGACCAGGGATTTAGCAAATGCAGATCGCACTAAAGTGATTGAACAGGGGCGTCAGGACATCCCACATACCAGCGGACTCACCCTCAGGCTCCATCTGCCCAATACACATAATTGCCGTGATGCAGTCAGAAAAGATGATGATCATGCCGTGGTAGTCCGAGCGCACATCCCTCAGTGCGGCGATAAAGGCGAAAATCTCGCACGCCACGATGCTCCAAGAAGAGTGGGTAGCAAAGGCCCTCGCGCCTTCAGTCATCACACACTCCTCAGTCGTCCATGCCACCGCTGTACCCTTGTTGCTCTTCAAACCATCTACGTAGACCATAAGGAGATCAGGAATAAGAACCGCTTCTTCATAGGCCTCATAAAAAAGCCTTTAAGCCAGTTCTTTTCCCTTTGACACATTGAAGCTCGGCACAGTTGTCGCAATCTTATCAGACAACATCGGGTAAGCCAGCATACCTTCTACTTCCCAATCGCCCCGAATTGCACTGAACCACGGATGGTCATCACAATATCGGTAGTTGATCAGGCGACTGTAGCATCGTCTTTGCAGACACCGGCCCTGTATGTATATGGGCGGAGTCCCAAATTCAGCAAGCAAAATATTGTTCGCATACTTCAAAGGACACCAGAACAGGGACCAAAGGCAGCCGTTGACGTGGATCTGAATTTGCGTCACATACGACGAAAAGTGGGTTACAAATTCAAGTCCAAAGTAGACGGTCGGTAGGTTGGCAGCCTGAAACAAACGGTAAGTGCACCATGCATCCAGCCCTCCATCACTCCCTAACCTTCTCCCCAACGCGGATATCCTTCTCCTAACACCCAACCCTCTCTCCAACTAATAAGATACATGAGAAGACATATTAAGAAATACATTAAACCTCTAACCAAGAACCCTAAGATCCTTCACCGGCGTCAGTAATTCCCCATCAATATCCAAATCCTCCCATGCAATTCCACCAAAACCGATCCACCTAGTCTTGATAGTGCTGAACCCCATCTTCCTACCCCTTGCCACCCTGTCACAGTCTTTAAATATCTCTGCCATAGTATACCTCGTGAGATCCCTGCTAACTGAAGCAACAAGGATAACCCTATCGTCTACATAGCTGCTAACCACAGTGGGAACCGAGGGGGAGTACCGGAGGCGAGGCTCAAAGATGTCAGCGACATATGCGCCGAACAAAAAGGGGGATAACGGGGAACCCTGAGGGATGCCACGGTTAACAAAATACAGTTTCGACACACGACCATTGAATCTGAATCTAACCACCCGGTTCCCAGCCCACCTTCTAACCCAACAAATAAGGTTGGCAGGGCATTCCCGGGCGGCCAGAAAATCACACAGTAGATCAAGGTCAATGTTGTCAAAACCACCCTCAACATCCATAGAAAGCAGGGCACACTTGAAACCCTCGTTGTGTCGCAAAAGTTCAAACACAACAGACATGGCGTCGTGGACACCTCGCTTGCACCTAGACCCAAATTGAGTATGGCCCAGTACCACATGCTCGGCAATTCTCAGCAGGACGATTCTCTCCACCACCTTCGCAACTGTCGGCAGCAGGTGAATCATACGCCAGCTTTTCACAATGTCATACCGGGGTTTGTCCGCCTTCGGTATAAGTACAACCTCAGCAGAGTGCCAGTCAGGAACGTCGTTCGTCAATCCATACTCGATCAGCCGTTTCAAACAATCAGGCTTCACCTTCCACCAGTATCGTATGAAGGGATACCCAATGTCATCAAGACCAGGACCGGTATTAGTCGGGCTCCGCCTAATAGCAGATTCTAACTCGCAGGCAGGGTTCATCTCAACCGCAGATGGATGCCATGGTTGTTCATCGCCAGCTCGCAACTGGGCAGCGATAAGGTCGCTAATATCAGCGTGGCGACACACTAGTTGACCATCGGAATCTTGCATAGAAGGAAGTGTCCGCCTCGATTCCAGTTGCCTGGCCAGTTTGAAGATAGGAGGATCTCCAGCCTTCTCAATCGTGTTCTTAATAAACTCATTTCGGGATCGCAACAGCATGGCTCTGTATACTCGTCGAACAATGTTATAGTCGTCCGAAGCCATCGGTAGCCGTCGTCTGACCCCCCTCAAGTGATTCAACTCGGACCGAATGCTTTGTAAGTCTGGGTTCCAAAAAGGGCACTGGCCCACATTCCTTCCAGACCTCGGAAGTGCGTCCACACCACTCCTCAGCCTCAACCACATCTCCGCATCCCGTCCAGAATCAACGTGTTCCAGTATATCATCACAATCAGATGCTGGAATGTTCCTCCAGGATGGCAGTCGCTGAATCATATCAACAGGCTCATCAATCTCAAGCCTCGCTACAACGGCGACATGTTCAAGGCCAGCCTTCCCATCATAGGAAACCCTCGTCTTTGACCTTCCGATAAAGAAATCGATAGCGCTGATATTTCTAAACGTGCATCCCGTTGGAGGGTGTACCAGCAGTCTCTTTTGATCACAGAATAGGGTCAACCACAAGCCGTGATAATCAGCGATATTCATACTGCCATGACTAGGGTATGGATTCCACGAGTCGTGTCTAGCATTAAAGTCGCCCATGAGGAAGTCACAAGCATCCCACGTCGCTTCGCAAGCCAACCACCCCAGCCTATCCATCTTAGGAGGAACATAAACACCGCCGATTCTTCTCCTCACCCCACCCACATCATACATAATCACACAAGTCACCATGTCGTCTATGTCCACCAGGAACAAACCAGACAAAGATGACCAAACAAACACCTCAACAACAGACTTCGGAATAAAAGAAAACAAATCAAAATCCACATGCTCATGTACAACACTATCCCCGTCCGCCTTCCGGGGGGGATCAACAATAAACAACAAATCAACAAAAGAAAATACATCCATCACCAATGAACGTTTAGCCCTGCTCCGTCCAACATTAATCGATAATGTCGTAATAAACATTAGGCCTGAATGGCCGATGAGGTGATATCGGAATCAGAGGCACGCCTCTTAAGAATACTTTTTGGGGGCGCAATCAAGCCCAAAGTAAAGCCCATAGACTCATCGTCAGCGATGGTAGTAATGGGAGGATAGTCGGCCAACGAACCGGTCGAACTAGATGACCCGGAGGCCCTGTTAACTCTGCCGGAGGGGGCCGGTTCCACAATCTCGGTAATACGGGAGGGGCCAGCCTGCTCGTAAGCATCAATAGCCTTACCCTTACCTTTCCTATCAACCTTAGGCCGGACAACCTTAGCCTTAGGCAGAGCACTGTCAGTCATGCCCCGTCGATGGTCGACACGCCTGTCAGCATACTTCATGCCCACAACCTCGTCATCAGCAAGACCTTTGGCAGAGACTTCCTTCTGAACCATCACCTCCGAAGCAACGTCAACTCTGATCCCACGACGACGACGACGTTGACGATTCCTGGACCGGTCGGACACACCCGTAACAGACGTGTCATCGGCGACGATAGGAGATCCAGCACCGTGGGGGGCAGGGGAAGAACCTGCCGCAGCAACTACAGGACACCTATTATATCCGGTGAAGTGGTCCGATCTCTCGCATAGCATACACCTTCGTACAGTGTGGCTACATGATTGACCGTTCTCACCCAGGCAGTTAAGTTGCCCACATCGGTGGGACTTCGACAAATGGTCCCCAAAACAAAAACAACAGCGGGGAGGGAACGCACACAACATCTCAACATGGCCAACCTGAAGGCACTTGTTGCAAACCGGGGCAGACCTGTGTTCCTCAAGGAACCTAGCATTCCTGGACTTGCCAAATAAAAATATAAGGCCGGAGGAGAGAACCTTATCACTGGCATCGTTACGCTCCAAGGTGAACCGAATGCCACACGAGGTGGCACCCGCCTGCTTCATGGCGTAAACAGAGCCAAGCATATTGGGCCTCCCAGCAGTGACAACCCCTGGGTTTGAGCCCTCAATATCGGTCCAGCGGCCGTCAAAGGCTCTATCGCTGGTCCAGTCCTCAGGTTTCCACAGAGAACCTCTACCAGTGGGGGCCAGAGGGACACCGGAAACCAAAATTTTAACCTTTGCCACATCCTTATGGAAGACAAAGTTAGTAAGACCAGAGGGGCCAAGCTCCCGGATAAGAGTTGAAGGGCATATCTCCAGTCTGTCCCAAACCTGAGTGCCATTATGTTCTGCCAGCGTGAGGTAAATGCATCCAATCTCAAGGTTGGAGCGGGCTTCCCGAATGTACGGGGTCTTGTCAGAAACCTTTCCAAGATTGCTCAAGGTCTGGTTCATGCGGATACGGATAGCCTCCGGTGTAATAGGAAGCGGTGTCCACTTGCCGGCATCAAAGCGCATGGTAATGTGGCGCTCACCGGCATCAGGTGAGGGTGAGGACGTATGAACCCTAACGCGGGAAGGACCTGCGTTAACAACGGCAGGGGGTGCAGATGTCACCAGTCTCGACCGAACCTGGCGACCAGGTCTAGTCGTGTACGGCACGGGAGGAGGGGGAGGGGCAGCCGCAACTCGGCTATACATCGCTGCCCCAGTCGGGGGAGACGACACTGGAACAGCAGCGGGAACGGGGGCAGAGGTCGAGGCAGCGGTCGGGTCGGCAACCGGATTTTTTCCTCTCCTATTGGTCCTACCACCACGAGCATTCTTCCTACCGACCACGACAAAACCAGTATCGGGTAATTCATCGAAGGCGACCTTCTTACTCCCTGAAGAAGACGCAACACCAACATCAGCAGGGGGGGGGGAAGGAGTAATATCACCGTTCATGCGCTTAGCAGCTTCAGCACGAACCGAGCTTCTAATACTCTCCCTCGAGCTCCAGACTGGTTCACCCCTGCCAATTGTTAGCTCAGCCTCATGGGCAACCGAGTCTCCTTCCAGTCGGGCAATAACAGCCTTCAACAACTTGATCTCTCCTTTCAGAGAGACAATCTCATCCAAGCAGTTGTTCTGTTGTTTGCCCAGACGCTGTATGTCAGCAGCCACTTCTTCGAGGGAACCATAATGTTCCTTTCCCCCAACTAGCGCGTAGGACCGGCACCCATCAACCATGAAGGCATCATCCGAATCGGAGGACGACGCGATCGATCTGTGGGAAGAGCAGGGCGAAGACGACAGGGGAACCGCATTGCCGCAACGGATGTCCTCCAAGCCGCTCAACAAAGCAACGTCAACCTGTGAAGGTGACCGGTAGCTCATGGTAAGAGGAAGGGCGGGGAGAGATGAAAATGTCGGGTCGGCGCAAGGGGAAAGGCTGCGGGCAGCGGAACATGGCTGAGCATCGGTGGCGTACCTAGAATCACCAATACCTGTGCCATCAGAGTTAGACCCACCACCCAAGTCCATAGGGGTATCGCGAACAATAACCGCCGACGATGGAACCACTTGGCTGGTGGTCAGCAAAGGGGGGGGGAACGCGGTCCGCCTTGGGGGGGGGTGTTGCCCCGTCGTTCCTTGGTGTGAGTAATGAACTCATGGTGTCTCTTGGACACAGGAACATAGGCCCGGCGGCCGGAGGCAATGGTGGAATCCGGGGCGAAACCAGAGCCGGCACCAGAGCGCAAAAATGGGGGGACGAAGGGGGAAGGGGGGAGGGGACGACACCTGAGTGATCCGATCCTCAGGGCGAATGCCATCTGCAGGAGGTGCATAGTCCTCGTCCGACGATCGGTCCAATCGGAAGTTGGCATATAGCTTCCGCTCACCGGAGGAAAGTTGCTCAACAGGGGAGGGAAGACGCCGTTGGCTATCAGCAACCTCAACCAAAGAAGGTACGTACATGGGGTCCTGGGAACGGTCCTCGTCAATGGACGGCCAGGAGGCAGAGGGGACCAGGGGTTCAGACGCCATAGTCGAATGAAACTCCGAGCTCACCAATTGGGAGCTGGACGGGGCGAAGGACTGGGAGGAGCCCTCGGGAGTGTGAAAACGGGTGTAAAAACCCAAAGTAGCGGTATGGTCGACGTGGCAACGCGTAGAAGAGGTGTCACCAGTAATGCAACAGCCGCGAGGGGCCATGATACCAGTGCAAACAGACTCGACAGAGTCAAAAGCACCAAGGTCAAGGTGAGCAACAATTGCTCGAACCTCAGAAGTAAAGAAAAGGGATTCATTTCGACATCCCGAAACAGGATCAATGTGGAGGCCTTGGTAGGCCCCACCGGGCGCGGTGTATGAAAGTTTAACAGCCAGGATAAGACCCCGGCCGTGAGAAACGGGCATCCTACCCGGGACAATCTGGGTGCCCAGAGCAGGGGAGGAGGAGGGATGAGGGGGAACAACGGGTGCAAAAGAGTCACCCATCGTGTAAAAGTTTCACCTGTAGCAAAAGGCCAGGCGAGCCACGAAAAGGAGGAGGAGGGAAATACAACCACCCGAAGCGGAGGCAAATAACCGACCGAAGTAACAAATTCACCGGTAATAAAAGCCCGGCCAGCCACTGAAAAATACTGCCTGGAGGCCAAAAAGCTTCAACGCCCGAAGGCAAAACCCACCAGCCCGAAGGCAGAAAAACGCGACCGTCAACGAAGTGTGTTCACGATAGTAAAGTATGGTGTTGAGGGTGGCAAAACCGTGGATTCTTATTGGTTGCAACAAGAAGGGAGGTAGGTAGGGGGGGAGAAGAATGCTCGAGAATCTCGCGACCCTCTGGGATACTGTACGGTAGATAGCATGCTCATGTTACTGAAGCATTGAATGTCACTCGTATTTGCCAAATTCTTTGTTGATATGGGACCCGAAATGCTGCGAATTCAGCATTTCTGAGAACAACCCGGTTGGGGCAACTCATCCTGACAAGGAGGAAGACTGTGCTACGGTAAGTTACCCATACACCTTTATCACGTCTACTTGACCAACTCCTCCCGCCGAGCCCCGCCTCCGCTGACTTTCCCGCGTTCTATTCCTATGGTCTCTTCACCGTGACCCCGTAACTATCATGACTTCTGTTCGAGGTGACCATGCCCTCCATCTCCCCTTTCCTCCTAGTTTCCCTCCCACCGCTTGGTTTCGCTTATCATGCCCTTTCCTATGGCTGACAGGAGCATCGACCAAATGATAGTTCCTGAACCATCTAGCTCTTCGTCCCCTTCTCTACGGTCTTCTTCTCCAGATAGGCCTGGACTGAGGGGAGCCCGCTCCTTTTCTCGCTTGGAGCCATCGACCTCCAATCCTCTTTCGAAATTACAAACGGAACTCACAATCCCAGAGGTTCCGGACGCACCCTCCGCGGCTTCGTCTGTCTCCAAGCTTGAGGAAAGCGAGGATGACGAAGCTCCCCTGCTACCTTTACCGGATGGATTCGATGCTCTCCCTATTGAGCTTCTCAGTCTGACAGATCGGTAGGTATTTTCCTCCCCTTTCGCGTATGCTGTAAACTGCAGTACTGAATTTGGAGGATGGCTATTGAGAAACATTAGTTTTATAGACTCCTTATCTATGAAAATTCATCCGACGCCTTTGGCGGTTGCACAGCTTGTGGAGCTCTTTCAGCAGTTTTATGTTGCGGCTTTTCAGCATGTCGATACTCACGTCTCTCATTCTTATCTCTCTTTAGCGTCTAAGAAACCGCGAGCCCCAGCAGCTTCCAAGAATCCAACTCAGATGCTCTCTATCAGCGAGATTTCCCAGAAGAAAAAGGACCGGAGGCTTTTAGAAGCCAAACGATTGGCTCTTGAGGAAGCGGTTGAGAGAAGGATTACCGAGGGTGTTTATGATCGTATCTGGAGGCATAAGAGTACAGATGATGAGGCTCGGGACGAAAGTTTGAGGAGTAAAATGGCAGCATTGAATGTGGTAGGTGTCAAACTAGGCCATTTAGGAGTTGAGTTGGAAGGTGCGGAGGGTGATATTGAAGGTGAATTACGACCGGCAGTGGAGGCTTTGGTTGGAATGAACAAACTAAAGTTTCCCCTCGGAAAACTTCTATCTCTGAAGCAAGCCCACAAGGCTATCGTTGGTTCGATACCCTGCTTCCATTTCCATTGATTGGCTCTTCCCCTGACGGGTTTGTCCACAGATTGGCTATCGACACATAACTCCTCCTCTTCGGCAGACTATATCTTGCCAACGCTTATTTATACCCTGATCATTTCACCACCGACTCAGGACTTCAATATCATATCCAACCTCTTCTTCATTCAAAGGTTTCGTGCGAAGAAGGCTATTGATGGGGAAGCTGCCTATTGTTTGACTAATCTTGAAGCCGCTATCTCATTTCTTGAGACAGTTGACTTGGCTACCTTGAAAGTCGACGATGCGAATCCTCCGAAGCAGCCTAACAGTCGCAGTCGGAGTAGAAGTCCGATAACCTCTCGCTCGTTGACACCTGATATACCTTTTACACCGGTTGGTGACCCATTGGCTAACTTATCTGAAAAGCTTGCTATGGCTCACGTGGCCGCTGCATCAGCTGCCAGTTCTGCGCACCAAAGTACTGCTACAGGAGCAATCGGATCTAACCCCTCTGCTTCCTCCTCAACCACATCCCTACAACCATCAGCACTAGGAGGCGCGGCGACAAGGAGGTTGTCCTATCTTACTCCGATCGACCTTGCTACAAGTGCTGCGACGAGTGCTGTGAGCACTGCGGATCAAGGTATCAGGGGCATCGGCAATACCCTGGAAAGTAGCTATAAATTTTTGTTTGGCAGGATGGAAAAGCGGGGAGAGGAGCTGCCGAAGACTTTGGAGGACGCTAGGAGACTTGTGGATTCGCCGACTACGGAGGCTTTGGAGCGGCAGCAAGAGACGGCACAGATACCCGCTGCTATCTCAGGGTTGGGCATGGACGGGGGGGGGGCTTCTACGAGCAACATGAAGAGGGTTGAAAGTGCGACGAGTATTATGAGTAATCAGAGCGGCAAAAAAGCTGAAGAGAAGGAACAGAGTACTGGTGGGCTTCGTGGCGCGGCAGCGATACCCGCAGCGGTGGCTGCGGATAAACTAGAGACTGTGATGAATTTGGGGACCTCGCTCGGGAGGTTTGCTGTGAGGGGGTTTTCGCGAAGCTCGACGCCTACAACACCCGCTACTAACACAGACTCGGCACTTGCTAGTATAAGAGCGCTAGGTGCTCCGAGCCAGGAGAATGCGCATAAAGGGCATAAGCGTGAAGATAGTGCTCCGGTCGTGGATCTGTTGAGCGTACGTCAATTTTTCCCTGCCTTGTACCATAGAGTGTTTGCTAATTACTACAACAGACATTCCCAGATCTGGCGAACTCCTTAAAGTCACAGCAGGCAAAGGCGGCAGTAATGAGCCCACCCCCTGTTACAAGGTTTTTGGAGGTAGAGGACCCGGGTGATTTAAAACTCAGTGAAGTAGCGGAACTATTGAAGGACTACCGGAGATTGGTGGGGGAGTTGAGGGTTAGGGGTGCTGTGGAATAGAGCTAGACTGAATTCATGGGCGAGGGTTAGGGCGGAACTCTTTATTTTTTGTTTGCTAGATGGAGTTGCATGGGTTGGCTTTAGCATTCTTGTACGGAGTATTGTGGGGTGCAAGATTTTCTTCACGAGCTCCCCTTGTATTGCTTGGTGACGATAGGGCGATTATTACGTTGGAGGTGTTTGTTTTTGGAAAAAGAAATTGAGCATTGTGAAACAAAGCACCACTAACTAATCTAGCCCGCGCACCTTCCCACAGAATCTTGCCGACACGCCCTGGAGAGTGTAGGCCCTACCGGTATCTGACAGCGACCGGGCCCAGGCAGCCCGGGAGGTCCCCGCACTTGGGCGGCACATTGTCAGGAAAAAAGGCATTTTCAATATATTCTTTAAGAATATATATAATAATCTAATGTATGTTAGGATTGGATAGGACGGTAGTGGGTGAGTATTATACGAACCAACCTAGAGCCACCCGTCAACACACCGACTTGCCAAAGGAAGGGACGAATTAAAGTGCAAGGCATTTTGATCTCGATGCGGGTTTTTTCCTTGTCAAAACGGAGCTTTTTGGTTTCTTCTTGTTAGCTTTCTGTTTCTGATATATTGACCTGATCTGTGCACTTACCTCTCTAAATCCCGCTGCAACAATAGCCTCGATATTGCCGAAATGCTTGTTAGCGTTGGCTTTCTGATTTCTATGGTCCTTTCTGATTGTTAGCATTAACCATAAACTGGACTGGTATAAGCTATACCTGCATCAATCCAGCAAGACGGTCGTCGAGCTTGTCTACATGGCTCCACTATTTAAATGGTTAGTAGATGCAACTTGAAATTTAATTTAATTTAATTTAATTTAATTTTTTTAATGGGTAACATACCAGGTGGTCGCCGTGCCAGCCATGCCTCCCCTGATTGTGCCCGTGGTCGGTGCTGGCTTCGCAGTCATTGCCTCCCTTATTAGAAAACCACAGTCGTCACTGGTGATAATGCCCCTGCGGGGATGAAGACGGGGGTTAGACGGAGGGGAGCTAGGCGGACACCTTGCTTGAATAGACGGAGCATCTTTGCTATTCGTGCCCGTTGAAAATGGTGCTGCTCGCCATACTCACGATACTTCCTTTGTTCAGATAGCTTCCCGTGAGTGGCTTCGGATATGCGCTGAGGATTCGGGCATATGGCTCCGGCTTTGGGCGTTTGGTTTGTACGTTCGGGAAAGCATTGAGAATGTAGGAATGCGCGATAGTTTTGGGATCGTGCAGCTTTCGGGAAAGCCGGGAGGAAAGCGTGAAAGAGCTGGAAGCCCGGAGGTGGGAAAGTGTTTGTCTTTCTTTTAGTTAGCCGGGAGTGCTCATGGGGGGAGGGAGAGACTCACATGGAGTAGTGTGGTGCCTTATGATGGATATGATGTCCCCGCGATTGATACATACTCCTGTGATCGCCCTCGGTTAGTTAGTCAGAGCATCGTGAGAGGTGTCGTTGAGCGAGAGACTGTGGTTGTTGTTGTGAAGTGAAGAGTTTTTCTCCCGCTTCTGTGTGCGATTGTTTAGGCGTGAATTCCTTGGCGATTTTCGTTTCGCCGTACCGGTATATCGTTTCGCCGCCCAAGTCTAATAGTGCCTTGTGGTTCGATATCGTACTGGCCTGATGATATGATACCGTAAAAACTCGAATAGAAGAAACATGTGCTACGATTGGACGTTGGAGTTACCTCTCCTAGTAAGGAGCATCGTATATTCCTTTTATTAAATTTTGTCTCAACTGGGGGCTGAGTTTGAGGTGTTTTCCCCTCGCGTAGCTCAGAAAGGAAATTTCAACGTCAAAGCACATGTTTCTTCTATTTGAGTTTTTACGGTACCTGAGGTGGGTCGATCCAAAAACCCGAAGCCCAATTGCGAGGTTTGGGCCAAACACCGCAGTCGATCGCTGCTAGGGGCAGACAGCGACTCTAGCGTCCTGAATTTATGTGCTAGGGAAGTCGGCGGCGATTCCTTGGAACTGGTTGCTGTGGGGAATATCTACCGCTAGAGGATTAGTTTTAGCCTGCTCATCCGTGCGTGCCTGATAGTGTTGGGGTTGCGTGGATCGCTACTAGTGTTTCCTGAGTGCCTGTTTTCATGTGCACCTCGGGTTCAAGGAGGTTACTGCTGCAGCGACAGTGTTGGTCGAAGTGATACTGGTGGGTGGGGTGGTTCTGTAGAACGTTATTTCTTGAGTTCCCATCTTTTTTCTCTTCCCCATCCCTGCTTCTTGCAATCTGGCTAATAATGAGGGCTACACGACCGCCATAAACGTACACCTCGGAGATGTGAAACCGGCCTTCTGCTGAGTTTCTTTCCCCCTGAGGTTCCTCGTGGCGATCGGTCCCACCTCAGTGGCAGTGACGGAATGCACCCTCAAACGGGTACAAAAGGAAATAACTAGCAAGACTGAGGAAGCGGTGACCAGGGGCACAGGCCGGAGGGTTAGCCCTTCGGATGTGAGGGAGTGGAAGGATGCGGTTGTCAGTGTCAAGGAGGGGTAGCAGCGCTGGGAGTAACGGCAGATTTGTGGGAAGGTTGAGAGGAGGAGAGGTAGGGAGGGGGATTGTTCCCCACGGGGTTAGCTATGCAGCTAGTTATGAAGCAGATAGATGGGGGTGGGAGACTGCCTACTAGCCATAACTCTGTTTGGGATTTTTTATTAACGGGTTGGATGGGGGTGGGTAGGGGTAATGAGCGGGCGGGAATTGCATTGTATGGATTGGGCATGGGATAGCCGAGCGGTTGCGTTTGTTTCTTTGTTTCTTTGGCTGCCGCCTTAATTACCTGACGTCTGCGGTATAAGTTCTCTTGCTTGTTTATTGAATGTTTTTTTTGTAGCATTGTTCGAATTGTTTCCAAAGGTGTTCTGCTCATGAAGCAGCACTCGCCCCTTAGGGTCTGGGATGTCCGTCAGTGTTGGAGCATGGTTGTAACTTTGGGTGAGCGTAGCAGCCTGGTTACCACCCCCGGAGTCCCAAAAACCGCATCGGGACATTCAATATCGCCGTGTCGATAATGTCGGGGAATGGTTCCTAAAATACAAACTGAGGAATTCAGAAGATGGTGTGGATTGGGTGGAGCGGACGAGAGTGATACCGCGGTTCTATTCTTATGGATGTCCGGAGGCCAGCGAGACATCTATTAGGTAACAAGGATTGTTCACCCACGGGGAAGAAAGGGAACCCTTGCTAACTAGCCAAGAGGAGAGCTCACTAGAAATACAGAGGCTGTGGGATCAAGCTCGAGGAAAAAATGAGACTATCGCGTGTTTTTACTTTAAGTTCGCGGCGTGGAAGGAGTGGTCTATGGCTAGTGTGCCGGGTTCCTTGCTGGAATAGGTAACAGAATGAAAAGGATTCCACGCGACATCGCAGGCCTTTCAAGAGAAGGAACGGACCATTGGTTGATGTGGACAGCAACTCGTGGTCTGCTGTAATAGGCTAGGCTGTGTCGGTGATGATAGCAAAAGAAGGTCCCCGATGTACCGTCATAGGGCATTCCACGACATCTAGACCCATCCGACAGAACAATGATGTGTTTCTTAAAAAGGCCCTCCGGTTTTTTGACAAGATCAAAAGGGTTTATTACGGCAACTTAAGTAGCTAAGGATCTGGAGACCATTTTTGTTGGAGTATAATCGATTCTGCGAGCCCTAGGAGGGATATCGGTGCGAGATTGGCCCCCAGATGCGATATCTAGTAGGAATCAAGGTTCGTTATAAAGGGTATCACAGTTTCACAACTGACGAAATCATCGTTCGCGTCGCGCGAGTCACCGGTGATTGACCTGGGTTATCGGACTTTTGAGGAGAGGAATGGTGATTTTATTTGTAATTGTAGTTGGTGGATATATTGTGTGCAAGCTTCTACTCTGAATCTATAGAGCGGGAAAGCCTGTATATCTTGAGCCGGAACAGATACATTTCCGCCCCCGACCTGAACTTGTTCGGTATTGTCCCAGTAATACTATCGGGGGACTTTGAGCTTTTTTTATAGTCGTGGCGGTGGGATGTGTTCATGTTGCTTGCTGGGAACCAAGTTGGGTCTTCCAAGGGCTCATGCCGGCGATGAGCCACTCGAGGTGCTTTTCGTTATTGGATATCAGGAGCTTGGAAGTGTGTGGTTGTGAGGGGGTGTATCCGAAGAGTGAGTCGGGCACTATATCTGTGGCGATCTTCATATTTTTGCATAGGGGGCATGGGGGCTTCTTGGATTGGTGGGGAAAATACATAGCTGCGGAGGTCTAGTCCGTGATTTAGGCTCGGGCGGGACGGGCATTGCACTCTTAGAGTATTTTTTCGATTTAACTGCCAACGAGCTCGCTAGAGATTTTGGTTTTGAAGGCGGACTAGAGGGGGAGGGGTTAGTTCATGTGAGTGATAATCTGTGATAGGGGTTCGGAGGGGTTGCATGGCTGGATTTCCGGAAGTGCCATGAAGCGCCTGGATTCCGGAAATATCGTGAGTTCGAGGCATGGGGCGGGGCGGGTTAACCGGATGACATGAAGGGTTGCCCTCCGGTGGGGTGTGGATTAGGTGGGCAGAAAGGCCCTGTAGGACAAGCCTTGCATGCCATCTACTAGTTTACCGGTAGGTGAGGGGCTAGATAGTTCTTGGCAAGGCTGCCCGGACCCTCGGTTAAAGCTCCAGACCGGTACAGGACGACATGGTGGCGGTGCAGAACCTTTAAACGCAGCGTGGGAAAACAATAAAAATATTTGGCATAATAGGGGCCTAAGAGAGCCTAAGCTTTACGCTAGTGCGCAACTGTCGACTTGCATCTGGGCTTGTTTATGGGATTCAATATTGCAGTGCCTATCTCCTGGGCGGTCAAGACTGTGGGAAAATTGGTCTCATGCATTAGTGTTAGTAAACAAGCTGTATATGGGTAAGCCTGACTTGGCATAAGATCTTGTGTCAACGTAAAGCCATCATCAGTCTGTTCTAAAGTGATGTGTGAAGAAATATTTTGACCACACGATGTCTTCTAAACGTTCTCGAAAGCCATTATCTGAAAAATCCACCAATAAACCATCGAAGAGGCTAAAGGTTATGACTGCTACAGATTCCGATCGCTGTGTTGGACCGGAAAGGTTTGAACCTCTAGAGCATACTGCATCAGAGCATTCAGCTCAAGCTGTACTACCACCCGATATCGAATTAACATCACTTGTCTTTTTCTCTCTCTTTTGGACACCGGCGATTTTGGAACCAATTGTGGAGGTTACCAACATCTACGCAGAGCAAAAGCGGTCGGCTTCAAATCGGCGGAAAGGCATATGATCATGGAAACCACTTACTGTTTCTGAGCTTCAAAAGTTTCTTAGTATCCATATCTTTAGAAGTATTAATCGACTGCCGAGTTTAATGGGTCAGTGGAAGTATGGCCGGAGTATGCTACCAAAGAGAGGGATTGGCCTTGTACGATACATGCAAATTAAGCAGTATTTGCATATCTCGATTCTACCTTCCGGTAATCAATTACCAAAGCTACCTCGAAAAGACTGGTGGAAGAAATTAGAACCCCTTTCTTCCTATTTTCAACACCGATTCCAGGAGCTTTATCTGCCTAGCACCAATGTGGCAGTGGATGAGATAATGGTCAACTTTACAGGACGAAGTACACACACTATTCGGCTACCTGGAAAACCAATTCCTGTTGGCTATAAGGTACTAGTAATTTGTGATTCCGGCTATACTCTTAATTGGCTGTTCACATCTCGTGTTGACTCAATTGCCTGCCTTGAGAAGCACACAAATCTCTCACCTACAGGGTCGGCTGTCCTCCAGCTCTGTCGTTCCCACAATCCTGAAAAACGACATGTTGCATATATGGATAATGCATTTTCAACTGTTCCCTTGTTTCGTGAACTTCGAAAGATGTCTGTTGGGGCCGTTGGTACTACTAGGATCAATAGTGCAGAGCTTCCAGATTTGTTAAAAGACAAGACCATTACTGTCTGGAATTCCTTAACTGGATGTATAGCTACAACCTCTAAGGCTAGCAGTAGAGAATGCCTGTTGGAAGGAGATGTTCTGTGTCTACGGTAGGAAGATAACAATATTGTTTGACAGTTAACCACTGTTCACTATTGCAACGAATATACGCTAAGTGAACGACGGAAACCACGAACCACGAGTACCAATACTGCTCTTGCCCGACAAACCAAGAACGGAAAACTCTACCGATCCCAAAAGTGGTAAACGACTACAACCACCACATGAATAGTGTTGATTTAGCTGATCAGCGTCGTGCTGGCTATACCACACATATTAGAGCATGCTGAAATTCGCTTTGTTATTCTTCTTTTTGATTGATATATCTCTTGTTAATTCTCAGATCTTGTATGTACATGCGAGAGCAGAAGCATTTCATAGGAAACTGAATGCTGGGGAGATACAGCCAGATCAGATTTTACTTCACGAACTTGCGTGACCATACTCAGCAGAACCCTTTCGACCTCAGCTCGTTAAGCAGTTAGTATCAACTACAGTGAGTGGAACTGCCAAACGATGTCGGGTACGTCACACATACAGCAAAAAATTCAACCACCTATACTTTTCAAAGTACAATCGTGCCCCCAAGCCACCTGCTCCTTCTACAGCAGGAGACCTACCCCACCAGCTACAAAAGATCAATTCTGGTCGCTCCTGTTGTATATGCAGGTTAGACTACAGGTGTAGGGAAACTGGAGGTCGACAGGGACCAAAGCTTACATCCTTCAAGTGCGGAATTTGCTCTCCTCCAATCAAACTCTGTGAGCCAAACAACAGTTCTTGTTTTATTAGATAGCATACCTCTAATAGTTAGTACTACTCGTTACAGGCAAGATGTATTCGAAAACAGGAATAGGGCAGGGATTAGCAAAATATTGGTAAAAGATCTGTGGGTGTCCAGGTGCCCAAATAGAGTCGCAGTTCGTATTTTTGAATACTTCTTGCCTGGGCCAAGTAGTATGAGGTTTGGAATAATACACTCGCACTTTGCGCTTTTGATATCCATTGGCATATTAGTAATCCAAATCAGCACTAATTTGACGCTAATGCATGAGACCAATTTTCCCACTGTCTTGACCCCCCAGGAGATAGTCCCTATAGAGTCGGCGGCTATGCTATTTGGGAGCCAGTAAGGACAAGCTATAGGATGGCTGCGCTTGAGTGATCAAATTAGTGGAACTAACCAAAGTGCCAAAAATATATTTGAAACAATCCGCCCTCTGCAAGTACTCCTGGGGTAGAGCTAGCAGAAGTTTGATCCTTTAAGGACTACCCCTCCCTCAGGAAGTTATCTTCAAGAGCGGTATTTTGAGTTACCTGAAGTCTGGAACTGCTCTATAGCATATATTTGCCAAGAAGATTATTCCAGGCACTAGCGACGAATTTTAGTGTCTCCCAGCGGCACGGACCCGGAGCCATCTGTTGGAATGGTACAGATTCATGATTCTGGTGGCCACGAGTTGTCCTCTGGCAGTCGCACCCAGTTAAGCCAATTCAACGATGCAGTTACTTCAGCAGACACTTATGAATCTCAAAGTAAGGACCAACTAACCCCTTTGACATATTTTACTAATAGGTTTCTAGTTGTAACAAAACCCGAGGCCAACCTTGCAATTGCCCTAAACAACCAGAATTGCAACGAATCATGGAAACCATTTGATTTACTAACATCAACTATGATAGCATCCCTCCTCATTCCGGCTACTCTAATCGTACTTATAGAATATATTAATGAAATCAGTATTAAAAAGAAGGCATTATTCTTTTATCAGAACGAGCTGAGGACATTCCAGTAGATGTAGTATTTTGTTACTAGTATCTACCTCAGATGATAGTTGTGGTGCTGGGTTGGGCTAGGTTGTAGTGGATCTAGATATGAAGTGACTGGAGCCGTACTTTCAATTATCAAAGCCTGCGGGAGCAACTGCTAGCAACTAGATATTTGTTCACTATCCTTTTGAATGGATTGCCTTTGTGCTGATTAAGGCTGCTAGAAAAGGGTGTGTTTTTGGTGCCTATCTACTCCATTTGAGATATTCATAACTAACAATGCATAGGCACTGAAACGTCTTCTGGGCTGGATTGGCCCTGTGCCTGATTTTATGGGGCATTACACCTTTTAATAGTTCTCTCCTGACTACCCAGCATGTGACATGAGATATAGAGATAGTATTCCAGCTGCTCAAAAAGCTCATCCCATTTGATAATTAAGCAGAACCTATAGGTACTTCTTTCTTCTGCAATAGCTATGATGTAACCTGGCTAGGAGAGAAGTTACATTCATTCATGACCAAGGAACTCATCACCATACCTTTCAAACCAGTAAGCTATGGCGAAGGTCCAGATCATTTGACACGGGGTAGCAAATCTTGGACTGCCCAGACAAGAGTATACCAAACAGAGCTTGCATGCACTGCTTCTGAGATAGAATTTATCGGGGGACCATACAGGTTTACCACTACGAAATGTACATACTCAATCAACCCTCTCCCTCACCTCAATGGTACTCGGAACATGATGTATATCAGATTTGCCAACGGTAATGCCGCCTCCAATTATCATCTTGACCCAGCCCTGTGTAATGACCGGAACTTGTTCCTTGCTCTCTAGACCAAATCACGCAATACTCATAACAAGAACGCGAGGCTTGATCTAAACGCTCTCTACTGAAAACTATGTTACCATTACCAAACCCACAAAGTCATAATGGACAGGGCTAATGGCTTCATTCTGAAGGCAGACCCGTTTGGGAGCGAACCAATTTCACACATGGAGACAAAATTATCGACATCATAATGTTTGAGGGAAATGTGGGAGGAGCTGCCACAGAGCACACAGTAAATCCAAAGTATTTCTCATCTGTAGCTCTAGACACTATGTTAGGAATTGAGAATTGGGATCTCAATCGCCGGACTGGGCAGATCTTGTACGTTATTGGATTATCACTCAGAAAGAAATTCGATGACTTTAGAGATCCTACAACCTTCAGGAACAAGCTAGACCAGATGCACAAGTTGCTTTTTAATAGATCCTTGGAGACACTGCTTGTGGGCAATTCCGGTGGAGAGGAGATTGTGGGAAAAAGGGTAGTTACAAATATAGGGATTGTTGTCATCCCTCTAATTGCTCACATTCCAGCCGGGTTTCTGGAGTTGGTTGTTGTTTGCCTTGGAGGAGTGTTCTTAGTCTTCTTCAATCGACAGAATAATCTAGTTGGTGACCTGAATACCCAGGAAGCGATGATGGCCTTGATTGCCTACAGGGAAACACTTGGGAGAGATTTTAATAGCACAGATGAGTGCCCGGCTCCTGATCTGTGTATGAAATCCAGGAAATATAAACTTGGGACTTGGGGAGGTAGAGGTGGATACCGACCTGATGCTGTTGAGGATACAGATAATCCACTTGCTCAAAACCTCCATGCTTCTTGCACTGTCCCTCATGGTTATAAATTGGTCGGACCAATTGAACTGACCCTCTGGACCGGGCTTACAGCAACACTTATGAACATAGCCTTATTGACTCTGCTCATTATTTTAGATAAGTCAGCTTTGCGGTGGAATGGTGCAACTTGATCAAACTCATCCATGATTACTCGACACTGCTAACATTCTCGTTGGATCTCCCAATGCTTTCCGACTTACGGTTCGTGATCCAGATTGTCTTCTCTTTCATTTCAACCATCATGGCTACACTTCTAGTGCTATTCTATGCCTTTGTTGGGCATTACCTTGCACTATATTAGCCATAGGCTTCGCGAAAGATCTGAAGGAACATTGATTGATTGTCAACACCGATGTCGTTGAGGGCACAGATTTGCCGGCATGGGTTACGAATGAATTCTACTTCCTCCAATTCAAGTGGATGTCAGGGAGCATGGATGACTTGAGGACCTCAGTGATACACGGATATGGTGGGAGTTGGACATGCCAGTTACCTGCCGGCAATAATTTCCAGCAGATCAGCAAGATAGATGAAAGTGGGCCTCATCCAACTACATTTGAAATCAATGTTATGATACTACTATCAGATAGAGACTCCGTGCGTTGCAGGAATAATGTAACAATGGATATCAAGTTATTGATGCCAGGTACCTAGCCCTACACTGCTGAATGGGTCTAGTGTCTCAAAGCCTCCAATAGAAGTGGCTAAAAAGCTGTGCAAGCCTGTCGCAGCACAATCCTCACTGGCTTGGGCCGTGGGGAAGCGAATCTAGTCTTGGGAAAGCACCACTTCGGAATAACTTCTGCAACTATGCTGTCTAACACTACAATAATCTGCAGCCAGCACATCTCGTCTGGCTAGTTCAGGCTGACAGTAGATGGTGAAGGTTGTGTGAAAAGATCAAAGCTTATCTGAGAGTACAAATAGAATTACCCTGGAATCTTCAACCGCTCCACCTCAGTTGAGAACTTCACAGCGCAGCTGGCAATGCTCCTCTGTGTGCCTCCAAAGAGAGGATTCGACTTTGATATAATGCACAATTACAACTCCTCCTATCGCTTCTCACAGTTCATTGGCGAGTACCTAATCAACAAGACACTCTCTGACCCCTCAACCCCATCACCACGCTTTGAAGATGCGCAGAAAGCGCTATTAAAGTTCTACAAATATTTCTTCCCCATTGTGCTCTCCCAAAACCGGAATAGGATATTTGTCCCCGCTGGCAACTTGCAGATATCTGGGGTTGGCCAACTCGAGTCTATTTAGCCGCAAATGTCAATGGGCCAGGTGATGTTTTGCATCGCTGCGGCCCTACTTGGATTCCAGGCAATTGTCTGGACTTTAATCTTCGGGTCAGCGCTTACCAGTAGGCCCTTCCTACCTCGCTTCCCATATAATCTGGCTTCCGAGATTAGATTTTTGCATGCGAGCAGTGCTCTATCCGACATCGCCGGAACGGCAGATATGAGCTCTGCTATGCGCAGCATACATTTGAAGAGATTAGAGAGCACGTATGGCTATCGGACGTTCAGGGGGTTGGATGGGGAGAGGCATCTTGGTATTGAGAGTACGAGCTTGATTATGAGTTATAAGGAGGCAGTGGTGACTACAAGCGCAAGCTCTACCATTCAAGAACTGGCGAGGATGGTGTATGCAAGTCCTTCACCCCCGCCGAGTGGGTGGTTTCCATAGAGGGGGCGGATTCCGGGACCAGAAATGTGGTCGTGCCGGTTTTGGCAGTGGATCAGATTGGGACCCAGGAAGTGAGCCCGGTGGAGGTGGGTACTAGTGTGCGTGCGGTTACGGGCCCAGTAAGTAGGAGCATGGTAACCATAGCTGCCGCCGTAGGAGAGGACGACATTGAGCTTGTAGTGTAGATGCAACCCCATTCGTTGTGTTAGGATTACTAGTGTGGGGGCCGGGGAATGTGTTTCTCATCTATCTTATGATTAATGGTAATCGGCTGCCTTTCTGTTTTCTTGTTTGGCTTTGGAAATCTTTCTGTTTTGGTAGAGAACATTTTCTCTTCTGTCTACTTCCTTTTCTTTCATATATTCTTCCATTTCTCCATTTCTGATATTCAATATTTTTCTTGTTCTATGTCCTCTCATTTTAACCTACCTGCACCAGGTCTCCATGGGTCCTCCTATACGGAAAGGAACTCTACTCATTTTTTATTATAAATTATATAGAAGATATAGAGGAGCCGGGAGAGGCAGAGGTGGATTTGTCAAGTTCCTTCCTTACCCAATAGGGGACTAAAGAAGTTGGTATTTAAGTCTATCTGTTTGCGCTTCCTATTTTCGTGAAACGGGCGTGGAATGGGATTTGCGGCACTATGTGTGTGTTCGCTGAGTCGATTGTGGGTAGGACGGGAAATATCGTGGAGCCACAGTCATAACGTATCACCCGTGAATATTTGTGTGGTAGATATTAATGGTGCTGATCGTAATGATGGCATTTACGTAATGCTAAAAGAACACAGGCACTATTGGAAATGGTGCTACTCCCCATACTCTCACGATAGTTCCTTTGTTGTTCGGATAGCTTCCGGGAGCACGCTTGTTTGTGGCCCCGGAAACGCACTCAGGATTCAGGCATATGGCTCCGGCTCCGGGCATGGGCTTATCTTCGGTGACTCCCTTCGGTTTCGCACGTTTTTGCTTGGACGTTAGGGGAAGAATTTCCTGTGCAGGAATCCGCCTGTCGGAAGGAAGCGGAAAGGCGTAAGACGAGCCAGAAAGGATTTAAAAGGGTTTCACACCCAAAGGGAACCTATGCGGAGGTTGCTAGCAGTGGGGGGGGTTGTTCCCCTTTGGTTAGCCCGGGAGTGCACATGGGGGAAGGGGAGACTCACATGGAGTGGTGTGCCTCATGGATGGATACGATGTCTTTGTGAATGATATATATTCCTGTGATCTCCCCTAGTTAGTTGTTAGTACACAGCATCGAGTATCGTTGACCGCGAGCCTGTGGTTGTGGTTAGTGAAGAGTTTTTCCCCCGCACTTGAGTGTGCGATCGTTTTCTTTGTCAATTGATTGGCGTTTCGTTTCATTGTTGGTCACTCTTCGGGTTTCGTGATCGCTATATAGGTGGTGCTGTTGATCTACGTTTAGTAAGCACACCCATCCTTGCTTCTTTCCTTCGGATTAGGTATAAAGTGATGGTATAAATATCCCAGTAGCAGCACATTGTATTAGGAACAGAGAGGAGCTCAGGTAACGGGTGTCGGACGGATGTGCTTGGCTTTGTTGCGGGAGTGGGAAGGATAGTTTAGGAGATATGTAGACGGAACAGATATGGGAGAATGCCGAATAAAAGATTCTATCAGCAGTATATTTTCTCTGTTATCGCGGGAGTATACTAAGGAATAAGGACACGCCGCAAACGCAGAGAGGGTGTGGTGATATAGAGGAGGATCAGAATGTGGTATGATATTAGGTTTTACCTATATAGCTGTCTTTAGTTTTTTTAGTTTGATTTTAGTTTAGTTGAGTGAGGTTGAGAGAGTCAGCGAATCAACCAAGTATACACGTAGTGAAACTTATAAGCGCACATCTATGATGGAGGAACACTGAAGTGTGGACGGTGAACGTTCTACGGCTTGAACTGATGTATAGGGTTACGCATCTAGAGTTTTATGTACTTAACGTGAGCTGTAGCTAGCAACCTCCAATATAACCAATAATATACTTCTAACGTCCTTCTCCGATCATCTGACTCCTAGCCTTTTGTGACTAGTCAGTTTCGAGGGGTGGCAGGGGGGATCACCTAATCGACGCCCTCGAGGCCATTCTCACGATAGCTTCCTGTCTCTGGGATTCGCACCTGTGTTGTTCGTTTCCACTGTTAAAGTCCGGTTTCAGTTACTTCTTTCAATAGTCCTGGCACCTGGATATGAAAGGACGATGCGGTATGATACCATGTTTTACACTCTCGGGGGAGGGTCAGCACCATTCATTGCAGCTCGCGGTTATCGAAAATACGCCTCGACTGGAAATTGCGATTCGCTTGTCATCAGTTTGGAGAGTAAGCTCATTCAGTTTGTGGGGCGGAGGAATCGTAGTTCTTCCCCGCACACTACAGGGCCCTTTATCCCGTTTTTTCTACTGTCGATTCACTGTCGCACGGCCTCTTTGTTGGGGTCTTGCGGAGCCGGTGGAGGAAGAGGTGTCTCGTCTATTTTGGCCCGGCACTGGTGGCGTCCTATTGAGACTCCTGAACCCATTGTGGCCGAGCACATGCTGTGTGAATGGTGGTATATTTATACCCGGTGTGGGTGGATAGCGGTTAAATTTAGTAGTATTTCCGCCGGTGAGTTTACTCTGAGGGCGGACGACTGGGGGTCAATTACACGCCAGTGAGACTTTTTTATTATCGCTTGATACAAGTACTTTTCCACCGCAACAAGTGCAATGACGCAATTTCTTCTATCGGCTACACCATGATACTCGAGGATTATTGTCAAGGCTGCCGCAACCAACCACCACCCCGGCATACTTCTAGGCGCACAATGTGGCGCACCCCAGAGAGTGTCTACCAGCTCCCCCTAACTTTGTAGGTTGCAACAGTAACTCACTCCCATAACCTCTAGCTTTATCCCATAAGCTGTCGAGACATTCCACCCCAGTTTAAAATCTGTGACACTAGCCTGTTTGAGTAAGGTGGAAAGTCACATGATATAAAATAGAGAAGACTATTTACAGTGAGATGCAACAAAACACACGTAGCAGAAGGAAAGATCACACTCCCGGCAGCGGTTATTTACTGCCCGCACTGCTGAGCCACTTCCTGTCACTTTTTTCCATCTACAAAACACACAGCGAGTGCGAGTTGGCCACTGCTCATAACAGTGGCTCGGTAGCGGAGGGAAGTTAACTAGTGTGGGCGGTCTTGACCGGGCAGATATATAAAGTATACGCTCTGCTGTAGCTGAAGTATGCACATAGTGTGGTACGTGCTGTGGGGCCTCGATGGGTGTATGGGGGAGGTGAGATTGAGTGACGAGAGGTGAGCGGGAAGGTGTAAAGCCATTGTACTGACTTGAGATTGGTGGAGTGGCAGGGACATCAGCAAAAAGAGATGTTGCGTCAGGTACGGTAGTGTTGCGTCCTGACTCTCCTAGTCGGGACTCTGCGTCCTGTGCGTCTGGTGCGTCCTGTACCTAGGCGCCACATCTCGTTGCGTCCGGTGCCTCTGGAGACCCGCTACTGCTTTGGGTTCTGTCCGGACACATGCATCCAAGCAACCCTGCCTCCCATGCATCCAGACTCCGACCTCAACACTATCGAACATCAGGATTGACCAATACCCCTGAGTATCCTCGAAGCCTTCTTTAGGTGTATTTCTTGGCAGAGATAATATGGTTAGTACTGGCACTAGGTGAGGAAGCCATCATACCCGCAATCTTAAAGTTGGGCTAATGACTGGCCCCAGCCGGGGACTCCGAGTTTCCCTGGCAACTTGAGTTCTATTTTCAGACCTTCATCTTTGTGGGAGCGAAAATGCCAGCTCACTCAAGTCTGAAAGCGAGTGATATCCTGGAGAGTCTCTAGTCTAGCACAGTTGATAGTGCTTTCATGGCACTTAGCCTCAAACGCGACGCGACTCGGATGGACTCTTTCATCACAACACTCAACATCAACACCCCCTGGCACCAGCTGCAACTTGAAGACTCCACCACAACCACTTCACCTATCCTGAATCTGACACCTGGAAGTTGCTGAGCTCGATGTCAGCTACACACTGGTATAAGATTTATCTCTACAGGGCTACCTTTCATCAGGTTACAAGGCTGGCGATCTCAGAACTCGATGGCAGATCCCTCCACAACTCCTCGACCGATTCTGGATCTGATTATGGGAGATTGTTGGGCTCGACGCCAGCTACGCAACGGTATAAGATTCATCCCCCCACGACCTTTATTCATGAAGTTACAGTGCTGAATGAGGTACTGGCGATCCCAGGACTCGATGGCGGATTCCTCCACAACCGCTGGGCCGATTCTGGATCTGATTGCAGGAGGTTGTTGGGCCCGACGCCAGCTACGCAGCGGTATAAGGTACGTCTCTATCGCATCAAAACTGAAGAAATCGCTGTCTTCTGTGGAGGGGGTATTAGGTATCAAGCTGGCGATATTTTACTCGACGGCAGATTACTCCACAACCGGTGGACGGATCTTGATTCTGTTTGCGGGAGATTGTTGGGCTCGATGCCAGCTATCCAACGGTATAAGGTACGTCTCTGTCGCATCAGAACTCAGGAATTCGCTGTCTTCTGTGGAGGGGGTATTAGATAACAAGCTGGCAATATTTTACTCGATGGCAGATTACTCCACAACCACTGGACGGATTTTGATGCAGTTTGCGGGAGATCGTTGGGCTCGACGCCAGCTACGCAATGGTATAGGATTCATCCCCCCGCGACATTTATTCATGAGGTTACAGTACTGAATGAGGTGCTGGCGATCCTAGGACTCGATGGCAGATTCCTCTACAACCGCGGGACCGATTCTGGATCTGATTGCGGGAGATTGTTGGGCTCGACGCCAGCTACGCGCCGGTATAAGGTACGTCTCTGTGGCATCAAAACTCATGAATCCGCCAACCCTTGTGAGAGTGGTCTTTCTAAAGGTCCCAGAACTCGATGGCAGATTCCTCCACAACCGCTTGACCGATTCTGGATCTGATTGCGGGAGGTTGTTGGGCTCGACGCCAGCTACGCGCCGGTATAAGGTACGTCCTCAGGCGCCAATTCTCAATGGAGCTATTGAGGCCCGGGGAGGGAATGGGGGAGGCCCATGGGGAGGCCCGGGCCCGGGGGGAGGCAGAGCGGGGATCTGAATTTGCCTGTTTATTAGACGAATACTAGTAGTAGCCTACTTGCAGTAAATTTAATAGTTTGAAATCTGTTGTGACCCAGGTGACCAAGGTCAGAAACCGGTAAAGGGGGGACCCTTCGCTTCTCTCAGGAGGATGTGGTCGGGCGCTCAGGCTAGATTGCGTCCTGAGTATTAGGTACTGCGTCCAGTGCGTCCTGAGGATTATGTGCTGCGTCCGGTGCGTCCTGAGTATTAGGTGCTGCGCCCGGTTGCATCTGGTGTGTTGTGTGGTAGGCTTGTTGCGTCCTGAATCGCGATTGGCGTTCTGGCGTTCTGTGCGTCTCACGCACGGGACGCTCAGAATGCAAGGTATTATTTTTGCTGATGGAGAGAAGAGTGAAGCGGTGCTGATGGCTCAGCACTATCATCCAAAGACTCAGACTCTCAGAGGCCAATATAGATACGCTTATTGGCGAGCCGTTCACGGAAGAGGTAGTGCTGACTTCAACCCTTGTGGTGGGGATAGAGAGTCTTGAGTAAACGATAGGAATTAATGATAGATGTATCCAAAAGCCAATAAAATAGACGGTACCAATTGTGGGAAGCCCGCTGCTGGGTACAATAATAGCTAGGGAGCTGATCGGCAATGTCCACACTTCCCATGTGATAGTTGTAGTCGTTAATAAAGGCAGGAATAGGTAGTCCCTTCCGGGCTTCATCACCAAAGATCCTTCGTACCATTGCCGCATTTGTGCTTGTCTTTTTTGGCCGACGGCGAATTCACTCCACTCTACCACCAATCTCGTGATAGGTAGTCATAAAGAGAACAGAATTGTTATCTTGCCAGACTAAGCAGCATGTATTTTGTACTACTATGTCACTCAAGTAGCCCCAAGGTAGTATCTTTTTTGCTTCTGCCTTCTCAATTTTCAAACCAGGTGGAACACCTTCAGTCTCTACTCTTGTAGTACCCGCTGCCTCAATACCAATCTTTAGTAACTCTTCAAAAGGAGGTATATTAGTAAAGTAGTTATCTAATACTAAATTCTACCTCTTTCTCTCTGGTAAGAGCTTGGCAAGCTGAAAAACACCAGAGGCTGTTGGGGTTAGGTGGTCCAACCTAATCAGGTCTGCAATACCCTGTGATACTGAATACCAGAGAAAGCCGTAGGTGTAGCCATGAGAGCAGAGGGCAAATATTTTATACCCCTGCTTGATTGGATTATTCTTGACCTTGAGAGTATGGAAACTATGCCCACAGAACCTCACCATCATTTCATCAATTGCCACTTTCATCCCGGGAAGAAAGTATTTTTGAAAGCTCACGCAAAGTTGATTTGCTAATGGGTTGAGCTTCTCATACCAGTGTTTTTGATCGAGTTCAATTGTAGGATCCAAAACATGAAATTACCGCTTGATTTGCTGGTACCAGGTAAGAGACATAAAGATTTTCGGAATTTTATACTGGCGGGGCGAAGAGGGATACCATTGGCGTATTACAAGATGAAGTGAAGTCTTATGCCACTCATTTCTTGCCTCTTTTGACCAATGAGGAGCAATAGATAGTTCTCGGTGAAGGCTCATCTTAATAGTCAACCCAAACCACACTTTCAGCTCACCAGCTGAAGTGGGAACCCATGCCCGGGATTGCAGGCCTCTCTTTCCAAAAACCAACCTTCCTTGCTGCTGACTCTTCTTCCCTTCTGCTCTACTTTTAGGCTTTCCCCTCCCTTCAGCATACTTGTTTGTATTGGCCGCCAGCTTAGCAAAAGCTTCATCGGTAAAATAGAGTGAAAATAAGGCATATGGCTGATGCTCGCACTCTATAGGCAACAAAGCCTACCACTAGATTCAGTTTTTTGTTTCAAATACCATTATGCAGAGACTTGTTTAGACCTTTGAATAGTGCTCTGGATATGGGGAATGAAAGGTCAGAAATTGGGGAAGGGCTGGGAGCAACTAGGTATTGGCACGCTGCTTGGAAGATTCAGTCTTTTCCCAGGGAATAGTAATTGGAGCTTTCGGTGATGGGGGGACAGCCTTTTTTTGATGTGTTCGCCACCTTTTCTGAGGATTAAGCTCCGCTTCATTGGCTGAACTACTGGCGAAATCAGTGGTATTGATGGGGATATCAACAAGGGCTGTCTGCTTTGGTGGCATTTTTGTAACAGGTTTAATCCTGTCTAACGACAATACAGTAGGACCGGCGATAGACCTGCTAGTGCTGGTACTAAGGGAGGCTTCAAGGGACCGGAGGTAAGAGATAATAGTTGAAGAACAAATAGAACTCAGGGATTGCCGTTCAACCAAGTGTATTCTCAGACTGAAGGTCTGTCAAAGTCTGCTGTCTCCTGCTAGCCAGGAGACTGGTTTAAATACAAAACCCAAGAGCGATAGCCTTCCTGCAATCACGATCATTACCAGTAGCTGCACATACCGGAATCCTGTAATCCTACAAGTCCAAAGAAAGAAACAAACAATGCTCAGCCTTCTCCAGTGTTACATGACCATTCCATACCCAGAATCCTAAATATAAACTTCCAGCAAAGCAAACTAAACATAGCAATAGAATAGCATAGCCTATGTGAATCAGAGACAGTGGCGGAGCTGAAATCAAATCAAATAAACTAAATATAAATCAACTAAAGATAGGAGATCCTGCACTGCCCGCTCCTGTGTACCGTTACTAGTACATGTACACATGTTACAATTTTGATATTAATCGGGAGGCTCGCCTGTTCTGAACATCACAGTGTTCTTGCTGGATGAGCTGAGGTCAAGAAGGTGTTCATGACTATTCCGCAATAGGCTAGTGTCACAGATTTTAAATTGGACTGGAATGTCTCGACAGTTTATGGGGTAGGACCTTGGTGTCAGCTATGAAAATCAGTGCAATAGGCTACATTCTACTCCCGGTCTAGTAAGATATCATGTCTCTTAAGATTTTTGCATAATAAAAGTAATCACAGATCTTCTTCATCCGTAACTCATCTTGGTATGCTGGACCCAGAGGGATGAAGGGATGTTGGCCCTACCATACTAGAGAGTTTGTGCAAGGAGACCTAGGTGGCAGGAAAACAGGTTATTTTCTGTTAACCTAAAGGTCTTGGACACCCAGGTGGGTAGAGACCTGCTCTTGAATGGTCCCTAGTATTCTTTTAGTTGAGCCTCAACTGTTGGACTGTTGCACCCGATAATTTCCCGCAAAACATAGTCCCCGGCCTGGAAACCTGCGTAGAAGCCTTATATTTGTATTATCAAAGTCAATAAACAAAATCTTATGAAAATCTTTGATTCTCAGCAGTGTCTCACCTATGCTGAGAAGATCTCCCGGGCCAGTCAAGTCCAGTGCCATTTCCATCACACTACTAAACAGATATCTACTTCCCATCCGACAAGTAATAGTATACTCTGTAGTGGTGGTTCGGAGGGTAGTTAGGACAGATTCTCAGCAATGTCCCACCTATGCCTAGAAGATCACCCATGCCAGTTTAGGCCATTGTCGTTTCCATCACACTCCGAAACCTATACCTGCTCCATATCGGATGAGTAACGGTGTACCCTTTGGTAGTTCATAGGGTAGTTAGAACAGTCATGTAGCCTGATCAGACCCACAGAAGTCTCTGTTTTTTTAGTTATCTTGGCACAAACAGTTTACCTTAAAGGTTAGCTCCAATTTATTCTAGCCTTGTAACGAACAACCACACCAAGAATAACAACTCAATCAATAACCTTTCCTATCTTTTTAATTCCTTCAACCACTACAGTCTCTATCTCATCCGTGTCTTGAAATTTAGGCAATTTATCCTCTTGTCAACCTTCTACTAATTTATTGTCTAGTTAATCAAGAGGTTACAGCAATGCATAGGACAGCCATGGCGGCACAGACACAATGTTCAATTAAACCAGTCTTGCAAATCAGTCAGACAAAGGTACCTGATCATCTGTCCACACACAATATCTAAGTTTTCACACATTCCTTTTTGGTTGTATCAAAACTATCATGGTTTGCAGCACTCTTCAGCATGAGACTTATCCTACTAATTGCAATAAGAGAAACCAATCTGAGGGATTCTGACTTTCATGTTTTAGTTGGAACAGGAAATGGTACCAGCAAAATAAAACAACACATTACTTTGAGACCAAACTCAAACCTTCTAAGCTATGTTGCTCTTATTCACGTCAATATAATATGATAGGATTAATGATTTAAACATACACAAATATAATATATGCCACTCTAGGCTACAATAATTACTACAAAATCAGCTCAGTTCCTCAAAGTTGCACATCACCAAATTTACTCTGATACTACCTCTATAATAAAAAACCTCAAGGTTGCTACTACCACCAGATATTTGCAATACTATATCAGCAAGTTTCTTGAATTCTTCTTACATAAGAATGGGGTTTCAGAAACCTATATTTCAAAGACCAGCTATGTCTCCCACATAAATGAACCACTTATATCCCAGTATTACATATCAGAGCACAATAACCCTCTTGCAATAAGCCAACTTTCAAACTTCGTCTCAAGTCAGCAATCCTTACAGATTAAGAATAAGGTAGGGAAGACAACTATCAATTCCTGCTAGTACTGAACTTGAATCTGAATAAAACATTAGAATCAGTGGAGGAGCTCCTTTCCTGCTCCAATCCTCCCAGCATCTAGCAAACACCTGCACAGCAGTTATATTCAAGTTATTAAACCTTGTGCTCATTTGGCTGTCCGCAATACAAAGCTGAAGGCTAGTACTGAATATATAGTACAGAAGCCAATCAGAGATGCTTGGCTTGAAGTCAAGTAACTCCTATTAACTTACTGGTTAAAGATTCTCCAGTCTTACAATCTAGAGATATGCATGTCTATGACAGGTTGTATTTCTTAGGTGTCTGGTGATCAATTCTTGAGTCCAACCCAGCTATGGCATGGTAGTGCTATTGGACAAGGCATGGGCACAGTGGGTGGCAAAAATGATCAGGACAGGATAGACCAGATCAGAAGCTTTAATATGGTTGTACCTTTTTGAGCAGAAGAATAGAATAGTGGTAAGATAGTCTTGCCAGTGTGGCAGTTAGGTGTTACCATTGTAGTAGAAAGGGGTGACTGCTTTATGTTTAAGGACAGCATTATCATCAATTAAGCATGTGCAACTATCTTCAGATACTGCAACTTTTTTGACCGCTGCTGCCACAAAAGCTTAAGCAGATGTAAAAGGATAAAGCCCAGCAATTCGGAAAAACCCCAATTCTAGAATATGTGCAATGTATATTTAATCTTGTTTATGTTTGGGGTGTTTTATCATGTTTGTATTTATTTGTATACTCATATCTGTAAAGTTATTGTAATATCTGCTATGGTACAAAGTCTTGACTGCCTTAAACTGGCACATTGCAGAAGTTGTTCAAGGGAAACGCAACCTGAATGTATTCTATAGAGTCTCCTGTTACTTGATTAGAGAGGAGCTTCTAAAGCTGACTTTTCCCTTGCTTATTATCTGAGTCCATGTTAATAGAAGTACTGAACTGTCTTAAAAGCCTTTCGAATTTGTGTACATACATATTGTTCATTTATGTATAGTGTTCAAGTTTACTGGGAGAAGCCGTGAAATACATATACTAACAGGTGATACAAAAGAGCAACAAGAGTGTATACTATGGAGATGCAGGGAGGACTCAGAGTGAGCAAGGCTAGAAAGTTGATATAGGGTGGAAACAAAGAGATCAGTGCTGAAGGGAGGAAACAAGCAGCACTCTTGAACAAGAGGAGAAAGCCTAAGAGGAACAATCAGAAGAGGGGCCTGAATAATAGGAAATCTCAAACTGCTTGGGCTTGGGAGAAGGGGAGAAAATAGTGTATGAAGGGGAAGGGGGAAGGTAATGGTAGAGGCGGAGCAGGTAGAAGGCCAGGCAAAAAAAAGACTATTCAGACTCATTCTAAATTTTGATTTCCTATCTGCTTAAAAGTAAAATTCAAACATCTTTTAAAATGAACTTTCTGGCATATTCCCAGATTTTCTTTTGGCTGAACTGAGCCCCTACTATTTCTCATAAATCAGTAATATATACTGATTGTGTACTTAAATACAAGTTTTCAATGTGACAAATGAAGTGTGTAAAAGAAAGATAATATATAGTAAGTTGCTACTGCGGATTAGAGTAATAACAACCGCTACTACACCCAAATCTGGCATTCTCTAAATCTTAAAATATAAAAATTCTCTCAACTGTTAGTGTTTTATGAATAATAAACTTATTGGTAATTATTCTTATTAGTATTATCAGGTACAGATCAATGCCCCCATAAAAGAAAAAATGTGAAAAAATGTGCAAGTAAAGTGAAAAATGTTACAAAGATTTGAAAAAAGAAACTCTGCTGAAAGGAAATCTTATTCAATACATGTTTGTAGGAATCAAATAATAATAGAAAAATAGAAAACAAATATGAGAGAAAACTTAAAGACAAGAAAATAATGGAAAGTTAAACTATATTTTGTTTAACCCAGTGCCTGATCAAAGACACTTTAAGGCCAGCTCTTGGCCTGCTTTTCTACTGAAAATACTAGAGCTACTAGATTTTGTAGTCTCTCAGGCTTCCAAATATAACGTACTTAGTAAGGAAGTTGCAACTGGATTCTGATTATTCTATGATTATCAGAGATGAGTATAAAGTAGATTCAAAAATTAGAGCAGCAGTCAAAGCAGAATATATATAACTTCAGAGAGAAAATTATAAGATGGTACTTGAGATGTAATCACTATTGGACCTGGAATGAAGGGGAGGAGGTAATAGTTTTGAAAACCGGAAATAGACAAGAGAGGGGAAGAAAGGGTATCCAGTTCAGGTAATTGAATAGAGTGCCAATAACTCAAAGACTTATTAATTGCAGTGTTTGCTAATATTATGGCCATTAGTACCTGAATTGCAGGCACCACTAAGCTAGAGCTAGAAATTAGCAGTATTGCAGACTTATTCCTCTTTTGTTCATCATACCTGCTAGGTAGGACCTTAGTTAGTTGTTGATCCTATTTCCTGAGAGGAACTGGAATGAAAAAAAAGTGAAAAGGGTAAAGCATATAAAGTAGAAAATAGTGAATGAAATGAAGGGAAAGAGGAACTAGGAGAATCAACTTTCTCCAATACTTGGTCGAATACTTCAGAGTTCACTGGCATGCTTTGGTCTTTAAACCTGCGTAGTATTGTAATTGTTATTCAGGTATAATCTTTATTACTAAATTCAGAAACAATTATTATCTTGTCGTTTGAGAACGAAAACAATTTTTCCCAGATTTTGTGTAAAGTTCTACTGTTTCTAATCTTCTTAGAGAGCCAAAACAGGATTTAAGACTGCTTATTCAATTCATATATTAGGTAACAATCACACATGGACAGTTTTTATCAATACTCCTTTTTTGAATAATAGATATACGAGTGTTTCCAATGTGTTGTTTCCTTTAACTCCAAGAATCCAAAGACAACTTCAAAGAGCTCTATCATACTCACTTTATGTCTCATTTCGACACATTCTTCCTTTACTCTACAGTTAATAGCCTGCCCTTGCACCCTGTTCCTCAGAAATTGGGCCCTGTAATAAATTCTATATCCATATGGAATGCTTTTAGAAACCAATTAAATCTAATACATTAGAGAAAATACAGGAAGGGAGCTATTACAACAACACGGTTTGTGGTCATATGAATACAGCCTTCAGGAATGTAACTTCCACAAAAAAGGCCCCCAAATAATAGATATTGAAGTCCCTTAGCTGTAATCGTGGCTCTCAATTACCTCTGATAATATAGCATTAAATGACTAGGAAATGCTGTGTTTTGTGGTTAATAAGGGATATACAATGAGCTTACAAATATTAGTAAGTTGAGTATGGATACAAGGTCATTGCTGGTACTAGTACATTTTGTGATTTGTAAGGTAAGCTGGGTGTGAATCCAGGATATGTTGAACTACCTTTGATTAGGACTAGGAATCTGATACCAGTTTGAGTACATCATGATTGCTTTTGTACACCATAATCCTGCTATGTATTACAAACTGCTGGAACTTTAGCAGGGGCCAGACTACTCTATATGGGAGAGAATATACCTATTAGCACCTAAAGCAATTTGGTATACCACCAGTAAAGCCCCTAAGTTAAGTATGTTGAAAGAGCTTGATCAGACTACAGTCTCTAACTAACTTGAACATTTACAGATAGATACAAATCCTCACTGAGGATACTTTGTACCTGGACAAAACTTTGTATGGTTCTTGTATGGCTATCATAAGCTCAGCCTATATGATATTGACATTTATTTTGACCAACATGTATTTCCCTGTAATGGATAAGGTAGTCATTTGTTCTGATAGGAGAATGGATCCTGACTTCATGACTCGGTCAATGTAACAATCCTATTGTGGAGCAGGTATGCAACAGGCAACGACAGTCGTCTCTTTCGTAAGCGAGTCTCGCTTTTCTGCACCAAGGCGTATGAGAGTACTTCACTTTAGATAGTACGGAACTGGTTTGCTTGTCTTGAGTGATCCGTCGAAGGATACTATCTCTTCAGATAGTAAGATGGGTGGATTGTCGTGCTTGATAGAACTATGACAATAGTCCTATGTTCGGGCGGCCCGTCGAGACTATCGCAATAGTCTCCGGGTTCATAGAGCGTAGGCTCTCGTATAGGAGGTGTGTATGTAAAGAGAGTAAAGTGTAATCGTATTGCAATAACTTAAGTATAGAAAAGTACTTAGATGGTTTTGTGAAGATCCTATCCCTTGGTCGTTTTTTTTCTTTTTTTCTTTTTGTTATCATATGTTATTTGTTTCTAGGTACAAAAAGCCTTATGCAGCGTGAGCAATGAGGAGAAAAAAACCTATAAATGCAAACCCACCGCCCGCTTCACCTCTTCATGGCAAAAATCAAACAGCCCGAGTCCATAGGCAAAGTCCCCTGCCTAGCACCTAAGATAATATACCCCAGACACGTAAAAAAACAATACATAGAAACGTACAGGTAGAGAGACCCAAACCCTTCAGCAGGCTCCCCAAAACACAAGAAACCGCCGTTCGAAGACCAGAAACGCTGGCCTGAGGGGGGTGGATAGAAGATTGTCGACAGAAGAAAACACGGATACCCATGGGCCCACTGTAACCACTGGCGCGGTCATGCAGGTCATTTCATCGAACCAAGGCGTTGCACAATAGCCACGGAGGCAGTGCTATACCACGACTAGGCGTAACTGAGGAAGGGTCAACCGATCAGAAGAGGGGCAGTAGGGTGCCAGCCGGTGAGTAGCAGTAGGGTGCCAGCCGGTGGATAGCCGTATGGTGCCAGCGGGTGAGTAGCAGTAGGGTGCCAGCTGGAAAGGAGGTAAGCAGTAAGGTGCCAGCTAAGGGGGCAGTACGGTGCCAGCGGACGGAACCGGGAGGGGGGAGGAGGAAGGATCGCGAACGGGCTAGCCACAACCGACAAACGGGCCATAGCAAGGGCTTTTGGGACGACGACGAGACCAGGACAAGACCGTGATGTTATTAACCGAGGCTTTCCCCACCAGAGGTACAAGCCCAGCAAGCCGAGGCCTACTTTGACCGAGAGTCCGACACTGTAACGCCGATCGTGAACGGAGCGAGAAGCTTTCCGACCGTGCAAAATGCTAAGCGAGGTGCAAAGCAAGTGCGGGGTAAGGGGGAGAACCGAACTTCATGAGCGGGTATCAACGATGAACAGGAACAAGAACCCCAAGGAGGGGAGGCATGCGTGCCCCAGGAGAGGAGGGAAGATGGCTTAATGTCAACCCCTAGGCAGCAGCCATGATGGGGGAAGAGAGGTGGGTGGGGGAGTGTGACGATGATTTCCCGTGGTGTTGAGATTTCAATCGCCGGAGGTGGAGGTGAGATGGTTCGATCCTATCCCTTGGTCGGAACCAAGCTCCTTTTATAGGCATCTTCCCACAACCCTAACCCTGGTGACTCATCATCTTGCGTAACATAACTCCTATGACTCATAATGAGTCATAGTGTGAAATCCGTCAGCTGACTCGTATGAGTCAACTGCGCATATCCCTTTCCATCGATCCAAACCCATAAACCCGATCATGTGCTCAAATAAGTCACATGCGTGAAACCCATGACTCATAATATGAGTCAGGTGCGAAAGTCATTACATCATATGGCGTCACGATCGTGAGTCATGAAACCATTAATCAATCATAATCAAACGACGACCCGCAAGTGCGTAGTCATGTAAAAGCTATGAGTCAAAGCGACGTCATAGTGCAAAACCAACATACCTTATGACAAATAAGTATTAGTTATGTGAAATCAGCCTTGCTTAGTCACCATTTGTGACATTAGCTCCCGTCTCCCCCTAGCATCGGTCCCTCCATGCTAATTGCCCAAGTCGAGCAACTTCCGCCCAACTCTTCTCAGTTCCTTCTTGAGTTCATGGTTTCGATGCTCGAGCTCCTTGTTCCCTTTTCTTCCATAGTCAACTTCTTTCTTGAACCTTGCTAGGCTGAATCCTGATCCTGCAACTGTCCTGCGAAGCCTTTGGAGGTCTTCCCGAAGTCTTGCCATCGCGGTTTGTTGGTCCGTTATTTTGCGCCGGTATTCGTCCTCGTCTTTTGACGCCCGGTCTCTTTGTTCCAGCAGCTCTTGTATTTGCCTTCGTAGGGCATCGATGTCTGGTTGGGTTTTTTCGCTCTCCTCCCTCTCCTGTTGTGTCCCCACAACTCCTTTCCTTCCCACTCAGAACTTCGGGTCTCGGTGGTATCGGTGCCAATGTGAGAGGTCCTTCTTTCCTCCGTCCTTCTGTGGGTACTCTGCGTCCACCTTGTATTGGACGTGTGCGGGGCACTTGGCGTTGTAGCACTCCTTCCAGTTCCTGGTAGCGTGCTTGGTTTTTCGTTGTTGGTTTTTTGACATTTGGGCCGCTTGGCCCTCTTCCTGTACTGGCGCCTTCGTTTCGTATAGCTGGTTCCAGCCTGATTGCGTAGCATTGGATTTCTTGGGGTACCATCCTCGTGCCACTTTCTCGCTGTCTTGCACCCAGCAGTTGTCGTTGTAGCACCCCGTCCAGTGGAGTGCATCGTGCTCTTTTTGCTTTCGTTCTGCTTCTTCCCAGGCTGAAGGTGAGCGGTATGGCGGGCTTGTCGGCGTTATTTCCGGCAAGCCTATCGTGGTTCCCCAATTTGCCTGAGGGGTTGGTGTCTTCGGTGGGCGTGGAGGGGCTTCCTCCTGGTTCTGTGTCTGTGATACGGAGACGAGCACGTCTCCGTTCTCCTGTTCCTCCAGTTTGATCGAAGGTGCGGCTTGTTTGGGTAGCGGGAGTGGACGTTCCGCTTTACGAGGTCTGCATTTTCGAAGTGATTGGCGGGGTACCGGGTTTTGTTGTGTTCTGGTGCGTATCCTGTCCACTTAGCTCTGTATTGGAGCTTGTTGTAATGTAGACGTGAGTCGACGATTTCTTCGAGTTCGTATTCTGGTTCTCCTTCAATGAGGATAGGAGGAGGAGGTTCCGATCGTTGTGAAGAAAGCTTGTTGTCGTTATAGAGCTCGAGAAGAGAGATATGGAATGTGTTGAGTATTCTCATCGAGGCCGGAAGGTCCAGCTCATAAGCGCTGGTTCCTATTCTTGCCAAGATTTTGAATGGTTCAATCTTCTTGTAATCAAGCTTTTTGCATGGTCTGGTGGTGCTGATATTCCTTGGTAGTAACCACACCATGTCTCCTTGTGGTAAGTTGGGATCGGGTTTTCGCTGTACATCGTAGTATTCCTTGTGTCGTATTTGGGCTTCCATCATTTCTGCTTGTAGTGTGTCATGTAATTGACTCATATCTTCTGGTGACGTCGTTTTTCCTTGGATCAGGTGTTCTATGGCCTGATATTCAGGGTTTGTTCCGTAATTTGCAAAGAATGGCGTGTGCTTGCTGCTTTCTTAATATCCATTGTTGTAGGCGAACTCAGCCATTGGTAGGAGCTCCTTCCAATCGTCCTGCTGATAGTTGACGTAAGCCCGGAGGTATTGTTCCAAAGTGGAATTTGTCCGTTCCGTTTGCCCGTCGGTTTGCGGGTGAAAGACGGTACTAAGCCTTCTTTCTATTCCCAACTTCTTCGTAGTTTCTTTCCATAGGTCCGATGTGAATATTGAGCCTTGATCTGGGATAATCTCTCGCGGTAGTCCATGTAGTCGGAATATTTCCCTCTGGAATATTTCCTGGAATTGCTTTGCATTTATGTTCTTCGTGCCTGGTATCAAGTAAGCCATTTTTGTAAGCCTATCAATAACGATTAGGATGGCATCCGCTCCTTCCGATAGTGGCAAGGCTGTGATGAAGTACATTGATATTGACTTCCACGGCCGATCTGGGGCCTCGTTAGGCTTCATCGGCCCATAAGGTGCGTCTCGTACGACTTTTGTCCGTTGACAAATATTGCAGCTCTTGACGTATTGCTTGATTGTTTCTCGCATCTTCGGCCAATAGTATTTTCTTTGGACGAGTTCCGTAGTTTTAGCCGTTCCTCTATGGCCAGCCTGAAGAATGTCGTGGTGTCGTCGTATAAGCTTGGTTCTTATTCCTTCGTTATTAGGAATCCAAATCTTTCCCTGGTGCCAGAGGTATCCGTCCTTCCACTGGCACAATCCTAAGGCTACCCCTTTCATTTCATTTTTTCCTTTGTCCAGCGCTTCCTTTATTGTTTGGATTTCTTTATCCTTGGCTGATTCGTTGCTGATTTCTTCTTCATCGTTCGTTTCAAATGTTATCGTTTCCATTTCTTGGATTCTGGTATCGAAGTATTTCTCTTTTGGCAAGAGAATTCTTTCTTTTTGTGTGAGCCTTTCGTCTCCTTCCTGAGGCATGTCTGCCTTTCGTCTGGTCAAGGCATCCGGCTTGCCTCCTTCTTTTCCGGGTCGGAATTCGATTTTGAAGTCGAAGCCGCTTAAGACTTCGCTCCATCTTACTTGTCGGTCGGTCAGTTCCTTTGTTGTTGTAAACCTGATTAGGTTTTTGTGGTCGGTTAGGACCTTGAAGTGCTGTCCACTTCCTCTGAGGTATCGCCTCGATTCCTTGAGTGCTTGAACTATGGCTAATAGTTCTTTGTCGTGTACGTCGTAGTTGCATTTGGCAGGCGCCATGTTTTTTGACCGATACGCTATCGGCCTCCATTTTCCGTCTTCGTCATGTTGAGATAATATGCCTGAGCAGACATATTTTGAGGCATCAGTTTCGACCAGGAGTGGTCTCCCTGGTTTGAAGTATGTCAACACCGGGGTTGAGCCTAACTTCTGTCGCAATTCGTCGAACGCCGCTTGTTCCTTGTCTCCCCATTCCCATTTGACGTATTCCTTGATTCTGTCGTATAGGGGTTTGGCTGTCCTGCTGAATCTTTCGATAAATCGTCAATAGAAGTTGCAGAATCTGTCACAAATTTTGACTTAGCCAATTTGTTTTCACATGACTAATCAGTTATTAGTCATCCCCTGTTTATGTTTTTATACTATGACGTCGTTTGACTCATAGTTTTCACATGACTGCGCACTTGCGAGTCATTGGTTGATTATGATTGGTTAATGGTTTCATGACGTCACGATGGTGACGTCATACGATGTAATGATTTCACACATGACTCAGATTACGAGTCATGGGTTTCACGCATGCGACTCATTCGAGCGCACGATCGGGTTTATTGGTTTGGATCAAGTAAAGAGGATGTGCGCAGTTGATTTGTAAGAATCAGCTGATGGATTTCGCACCATGACTAAGTATTGGTCATGGGGGCTGTGCTATGCATGGTGACGCGTCACCATGGGTTAGGGTTGTGGGAAGATGCCTATAAAAGGAGCTTGGTTCCGACCAAGAGATAGGATTTTCACGCAACTATCTAAGTAATACAACACTTGGATACTGGAGCACGGGCCAAGCCCTTGGACAGTGACCTTCCCGTGGTGCAAGATATATCAACCTATTACTCTACTTCTTACGCAAACCTTTACGGCTCGAACGCGAGCACCTAGTCCTCTAGCGATTGGACTTTGTACCTCCCGGTCTTATATAGCGATAAGACTCCCTCGAACGAGACTATGAAGATAGTCAACGATCACGATACGCACTACGATTAGTCGTTCCCCGTTTAACAAAACACCGTCGGGAATGTGTTTGTTACAGAATCCCATGAATTCTTGAATTCCTTTCTTGTTGGTGGGTGGTTTCCAATCCCATATAGCTGCTGTCTTTATAGGGTCGAATTTGACTCCTTCGTTGTTGATGATGAATCCTAGGTATTCCGTTTCTCATTGGTGAAACTCGCATTTTGACGGTTTGAGTTTCATCTCTTGCTTTCTGATAGCTCAGATAATGGCGGCCACATCCTTTTGGTGTTGTTCCAGACTGTCTGAATATATGAGGACATCGTCCAAATATACTATGCAGCATATGTCGATATATGATTGCAAAGTCCTGTTGATCCATCTCTGGAAAGCCGCTAGTGCATTGGTTAGCCCGAAGGGCATAACCAAATATTTGTATGTGCCGTATTTCGTGGTGAAGGTTGTCTTCCATTCCTCTCCTTCCTTGATTCTGACATTGTGATAGGCATCCTTGATGTCCAACTTTGTGTAATATTTGGCCGTTCTTAGCCTGACCAAGGCTTCTCCTATCAGTGGTAGAGGATATCGGTCTTGCTTGGTGAAGTAGTTCAGTGCCCGATACTCGACACATAGTCGGAGTTTTCAATCCTTTTTCTTGACGAACATGATTGGAGATCCTCCGTCGGAATAGGTTTCTCTTATCCATTCTCGTTCTTCGTTTTGCTTGATGTAGTTCCAGAGTTCTACCAGTTCGTTCTGGGAGAGCGCGTAAATCTTTTTGACTGGCAGTCCTTGCCCTTCCTCGAGTTTGATGTCCAGGTCTACACCTGGTCGGTGAGGCGGTAGCTTTGTTTTTTCTTCTTCCTTGAATACGTCCAAGTATCCGTGGTATTCCAAAGGCACCATTTCTTCTAGCTTTCTTTTCTTCTGGTATTTTCCGCTTTTGATAGCGAGCTCGGTGCTAATGTTGACCAATTCTAGGCTTATTCGTCCTTCCTTTCTGTTGTACTTGAGGATCCCCGTAGTCGTGTCGGGTCGTCGGTAGAACTTTCCGAAAGCTTGTGCGCTGATCTCGCAAATCTGTACCTTCGAAGTTCCTGTGCTCCCAAATCCTTTTTGACTTCTGTCTGTCTCTCCCAGTTTAGGGACTTGGTAACAGTCGCTTTCGACTATCTTTTCCATAATGAGCTGTGCAATTCGATCGCTGTTTTGGATTTGGTAGTCCTGGTTGCTCATGTTGGCTAGTACCACTTTAATTTTCCCGGTATAGTCAGAGTCGATCACACCTGCATTGACAGCAATCTGATGTTTAACAGCCATGCCGCTTCGTGGTGCTATCCGTCCATAGGTTCCTCGTGGTGGTCTGATTGATATTCCGGTCGTGACAACTTCTTGTCCGTGGGCTGGAATAGTTCTTTCTTCGTTTGCATACAGGTCGTGTCCCGCCGCCTTGGCCGATCCTCTGGTCGGTAATTTTGCTTGAGGATCAAGTAACCTAACTTGTATCCTCTGATCTTTCTTGCTTTGGGTCACGCCGAACTCGACTTTCAAGTTCTCTTGTCTCGCCTCGTCTTCAGGTATTGCGTATACCGTTGGTGATTCTTTTAAATGCCATGTCGTACACCGTTCGCTTTCGAAGGTGATCTTTCCTTGGCCCCAGTCAATTCGGGGACTGTGTTGCTTTAACCATGGCATCCCGAGGATGACCTCATAGTTGGGTAGTTTAGCCACTTGCAAGGTCGCCAGGTCCCTATGGCTCTCAATGTCCATAGGTACTTTCGCTGTATGGGTAATTGGTCCCATAGCACTGGGTTGACCATCCACGAGGTAAACCTCTCTTGTCTTCTTTGCTTGCGTGGTTCTGATATTGTATTTACTGCAGGACCCTTTGTCGATGAAATCCTCAGTTGCGCCCGAGTCAATCATCGCATTGATCGTAACTTGTCTTTTCGTGCCATGTAGTCGTATCTGTACCATGATATGGTCGTTCTCGTTGTCCAATGTTTCCGTATTGTTCAGTGCCGCCTATAGGTTCCTCATCTCAATGGGCATTGGTTTGGTCTTGTCCCTCAGACCATTGCTTACTGGGGACTTTCGTCGTTTCCCAACTCTTCTTCGGCTCCTCTTTCTACCTCCATTTCTCGTGCTTTTGCTGGTGGCCTCCATTGTTTCTTGTTGTCGGTTTTTAGTTCCCAGGTTGTGTTACGGGGTAGCCAACACGGTAGGATTCCGGGCTAACTAGGCCGAGGATATTCGAGACAACAGAATATAGGTCAGGAAGGCTCAAGAAGAATTGTTCAATAAAGTAATAGAAGAATATCGTAATAACTTATAATATTGTTAAGGTCTCTTCTCCGTTGCTTGATGATCATCTCAACCATCGGGGAGAGCCCTACTATTTATACTAATGTTCACGCTACTTTAACTTCTCTAGTAAATAAGTATCTTTCTAAGAGTTCAGTTCGTCAGAACAAAGTGCGAATACCGTTTGACCCTGAAGCTTGCCCAGTTTTGACTCTGAGAATCTCCCGACTGCTATTTCTTCTGAGGATGCCCCCACTCCACCAGTAGCCAGTCTTTGTTCTCTTCGTCCTGATAGACTATAATGGAATATGCAGTCTAAATACCTACATACCAATAGTATCATGAGTATGGAGTGATCAAGTCTGATACTGATCTATCAATGCATAATGCGTATGCATTAGTAAGAGTAGAGAACTGGTTCTCTAATCATCGTTCCAATCAGTTAGCCATATCTTGAAATGTGAACTCTTTGAGGTTCCTGAGTAGTCTCCCAGATGCCTCCGGGAAGTCCCTACTCAGAAAGCTTGGGTTCGGATACATGCTCTCCCCTATGGTGGCATATACCTCGCGCATAATTATGCAAGCTATTCCCGCTATTGTAATAGGTTGCCTCTTCTTTGCTGTTTGCTTGGCTTCGGCATGCCGCGGCTCTGTGTCCTGGTTTGGCACATTTGAGGCATAGATTTGCCCTCATTGTTCGTTGGTATTCCTTGGCCGAGATGTTGAATCCTGGTCTTCTTCGGGTAGCGTCCAATTCCATTGGATCGCCTTGATTTTCGCTAACCCGCGTAGGTCTGAACGTTCCATTGACGTTTCGTGGTGTTGTGTCGAATTTCCCCGTTGGTCTTCTTTTTCTGATGTGATCCATCATGCTCTGTTTGTTCTCCTTCGGAATTGCCCACCTGGTGATGTCCAGGGTTGTGTTGAGATTATCGGTTTCGCCTGCTTCCCAGGCGTCTTGTAGCTTCTTTGACATTTCTCCCAATAGGAGTCTGCTCAAGGTTCCTTCGTCGTATTCGGTCTCTGCTGCTATCATTCTGAATTCGTTTGCATATTCCGTCATTGTGCTTCCTCTCTGCGTAACGCCCGTGATCTTGTTTCGGGCCGTTTCCTAGGCATCCGCGTCTCCGAAGTATAGTTTGAGGGTTTCCACGAATTGCCCCCATGTTTCCCAGTTTTCTTCGAGTCTTTCTTCGACATAGGGAACCAGCCATTGGCCGGCCGCTCCCCTTAGGAATGATTTGGTGTAGCTTATCTTTTTGTGATGCTGATCTTCGTTCCAGCCTAAGGCATCAAAGTAGATTCCTAGTTGGACCAGGAATATTCTCAATTTCATTCTTTCTCCCTCAAAGTGGGATGGTTGTTGGACTCGAGGGCGCTGTTCTGTTCCATCAGCAAAAACGGATCTTGCGTCTGATCCGCCGGCGTTGCGTCCTGACGCAAGCGCCGGATATTCTGCGTCCCGTGCGTCCCGTGCGTCCTGACGCAACGTCGCAACGTTTCTTACGTCCTGAC
>Ga0307509_10001073_pt1 | contig 46734 bp, 47 predicted proteins | sample 10_EM_MG_FD_202245 | JGI IMG/M metagenome (GOLD analysis project Ga0307509, IMG submission 202245) | Populus trichocarpa ectomycorrhiza microbial communities from riparian zone in the Pacific Northwest, United States - 10_EM | ecosystem: Host-associated > Plants > Roots > Unclassified | place... | reverse complement strand
AAGTAAAACTGCACACACCCTAAATCGCCGGTCCACACCGGTCACTTCAACCCATTCGATTCGATCCGGGTATTATTATTATTATTATTTATTTTTTCCTTCTTCTTCTTGAGGTCGCGGCTAGCGTAGGGAATCGCGATGGAAGAGAAGGGGATAGGGGGGGGGGCGCATCGCGCATCGCATGTTTTGACGGCCGGAGGAGGGCAGGGCGGGCAGGGTAGGGTAGGGTAGGGTACTAGTAGGGTAAAAACGCCATCGATGCGATGCGATGTGATGTGATGAGTTTTTTTATTTACAGTACAAGTACGGTATTTTATTTTATTTTATTTTATTTCCTTTTTGCCCTTTTATACTCGAGTATGTCACGGTGGGTGGTTGTTGGAAGAGGAGGGGGCGAAAAGGAAAGATGAAGTTGAGGTTGAAGCTGAAGCTGGAAAGAGAAAAACATTCTCCTTGTATGATACGGTATGATAGGATGGTGTCACGTATTCTCACTCGCTGAGAATGACTGCCAGTATGCTATCGTCGTGCTCCAGAGGTATGATACTATAATAGAATGGATAGAGCAACAGTTATCACAACGGTAGGCGAAGGCATGCCCGAGGCCTCTCTGTCCTTCATTCATCCCACTCATCATCCCCAACTGACCAAGCAGACTTCACCGACCCTCCCTCCCTCCATCCATCCATCCCCGCCCTTCCACCCCTCCAACCCATCGAATCGATCGGGATCGGGTTTTTGCTTTTTTTTGCTTTCTTTTTTTTGCCCTTCATCCATACAGTGCGACAGCGGGTTTCGCAAATCATGTGGGTTCGGTAAGGGGGGGCTGGGCCGAAAAAGGGGGGCTTTTTCCAGCGATTTCCTGAATCTAAAGGAAGGAGAGGAAGAAAGGGCACTCTAAGGAATATCTGTCCTCTCTTCTCTGACGCCTTTCCCTTTTTTTCTGCTTTCTTTCTTTCTTCGTATCATACTTCCACGCTCATGCTCCCAGCTTGTTTTCTTGATTTTTGCTTGATACAAGTCCTGTACCTCACCGACCCTTGAGTTTGTTTACTTTGACTCTGCAGTACCTTTTCACCTTATACCCGTGATCTTGGTTTCTTTTCTTGACGTCGAGAGAGAGAAGGTGGGGATCCTTGTTCTCGGCCCTTTCCAATTCCTGCTGTTGCTTTATTTCCTGTTCCGAGGGAGCAAGACGGGCGGACGGACGGACCGACAGTTACAATATTCTAAAACTGTCCTTTACTGCATTACCTATACAGTAAAAGCAAAAAAAGGATTTTTTTTTCCCTGAGCTCTCTCTCCTCTCCTTGCTACGTAATCTTTTACCCCGTGTTTTACACTGAATTATTACCACACTACGCTACACTACATACACCATTACTACAACGGTCGATCACTACGGTACTGTACTGCTCCTCCGGCATACACGTTTTCCATACTTATTATTCATGCCAGCGTCGACAACGCCCCCCACACACGTACATAACAACAAGATCAACAATGGACAAACTTCCCCTAGAAACCGCCCGCCACATCGTCAGCTACCTTACAAAACGCACAGACGTGGCCTCACTCCGTCTCGTCTCAAGGACCTTCGCAATCCTGGGTGCAGAGCTCCTCTTCCACACCATCTCCTTCCACCCCTCTTACCCAAGCCTCTCCCGGCTCTGTGAAATCTCCCAGCGCCCGCACTTGGCCCACAACATTCGTGAGCTCGTTCTCGACCTGCCGCCCATCCGGGATTTGATCTGGGGGCCTTTCGTCCGGCATTTAGAGGCCGAGGGTATCGACATCTCCAGCAGCACCGAGAGGATACCGGAGGCGTTCCGGTTACTTACGTACCATGTCGATCAGTACTCCAAGTTGCAAACCTCTGGGGACTTTGCGAGTATGCTGAGAGAGGGAGTGAGGGGGCTTCCGCGGCTGCGGGGCGTATTGATGAAGGAGAATAACGAACGGGATAGAGATTACTGGCTTAGTCAGAGCAGTCTTACGCTGGGGTGTAACGGGGGGTTTAATTACCGGATTGAATTGTCGGCAGAGTTGCATGGCTATTCCGGTTCGAAGGACCATTATAGGGCTTTCGCCGCACTGGTGGACGCCGTGTACTATGCCGGATGCAAGTTAGATACCTTTTACGTCGATGCGAAGATCGACCCAAGGATGTTCTTTGATAACACAGTGAGGTTGGAGCGTGCTGGTGCTGTTTTCCAGAATTGCCGAGTGCTCGGGTTGAAGATGGATATTGAAGACTCTATGGTAGAACATCTGATCAAGACCCCATTGTTCAATGTTATTCTCCCCTCGAGTCCGAACTTACAAAGCCTCACGCTGCAATTCGGTATCTCCTGCGCAAGAGAGGCGATCCCACTATCCACAATCTTTGGTTCAAAACATGTCTGGCCGCGCCTGCAAAAGGTTAATTTCAGCTTCATTGACATGGAGGATCAGGAATTATATGCCTTTCTGCTGCGACATAAGGGCACCCTGCGGGAGCTTTCCTTTTCAATGTGCTCCCTGTATGCTGGTAGATGGGACGATGCCATGATGTTTTTGCGCCAGAATCTGGGCTTGGTAGCGTTGAGGCTAGATCCCTTATTTGAGCTCGCGGGCGAATTTGATTATCTCTGTGAGAGCGAGCTCAAGATGATGGAGGATTACGTGGTCAATGGGGGAAAGTGTTTGCCGCCGAGGGAAGATTAGAGAGGTTGTCGTACATTTGGAACGAGTCCTTAATTAGACGAGAGCAAGAGTGGAAGGACGTGTCTGGCGAAGTATCTTGTACTTTATATTTCCTGATTTTTCTAGGTATTTTCTCTGGTGGTCGTTTAACTGTCTCGTTTTCCCTTCGTTTTTGTTTCCTTCCTTATTTTCGGGCTCATGCATCTCTCCTTTACAGGTTGTTTCTTTGGTTGCTTGGTGTTGTCCTGGTGTTGTACCGTAGGACACCATTTTTAGATAGACTAATGGTTGCTATGGATAACGTTAGCTACACTTAAAAGCCCTTCCGCTTCCCCTCTTGGTAACTTACCTCCCCTCAGCTTTTCATCCACCATCACTCGCGCAGATTTCACCCAGGCATCCACTTCAGGAGGCTCACCCTGATGCGTGGGATAAAATCACGAGGCATCAACGGAATATCCCCTTCACGGAACCAGTCTCGTAGCCCCCTCCACGCCTCATATCAAATATAACAACGTTCTTCTCCGTGACTGCCGCCACCATCTTCCCCCTTCCAATAAAGCTCAACTTCATGAGGCCAGGCATAAATCCCAAGATCCAGGATTCTGCCTTCTTAAACCCAGCCAGCGGAAGATGCACCCTGGTTTGTCGGTCCTTCTTGCCTGTCGTGTAGACTAGTTCGCCGAGGGGCATCGATTGACATTCACCACGGGGTGCAAAGTACGGGAGAGGCAGATACAGTGAACCTGAGAGTGAACCTGAGATCGGGCTCGAGGGGGAGGGCAACCCGCTCGCCCCCAAAGCCGGTGGGCTAGCCTCTGTATGGCAGCGTCCAAAGTAGCCGGAGGCGGGTATTTTCTGGCGCAGATTCTCCATGTCCACCTTCCAAAACCATACCTCTCCATTATTGTATCCAGCACAAATCCCCATATTCCACCATTTCAGTCCATGCCCGAAGTAGCAATGCTCATGCCATGGAGCAATGGCGATGTGTGTGATTCTCGTGGCCTTCTCCGACATCCGGGGCGGGGGTGCGAGACTATAACAGGCGTCTAAAACTTCAACACCCCCAATATCCAACGTTGGACCAGAAATAGAACATATAATTATACCATTCTTCGCAGTTATAAGAACGGTGCACGTTTCGCTCTCTAAGGGTATGTCCAACCTGTGGCACATTTGCCGTACAGGGTCATCTCCAATCATTGCCATCGCGGTATGCGAAAATGGCATGTTTGCCATCTTTAGGCTCCTCAACGGCCCCGGGTTCGGCACTGCGACTTTGTGACACAATTTGCCAATCCTCTCGCGTAGTGTTGGTGGCCTTGGTATAACATGGACACGAGGGAGTCGTAATGTTTGGTCGTGAATGACTTCGGGGCGGTGAAACATGGGGAGAACCTGAGGGAGAGTCACATACGTCGTTGCATGTTGCTCAGACAAGGCCTGGGTAGCCCTCGTTACTGGAACAAAGCTTCCGAGTATAAATCGTGGAGCCTGCCGTGAAAGGGAGTTTGCCGGCTCTCGAGGAACGCTGCAGTTGTGAGAACATCCGAGGGATCCGAATATGGCTCGGAGCACCTTTCGCGAGATATTAGGCCCAGAACCGTCGCAAGTATTACATCCGGGAATCCTGTAGGAGCCCGTTCGGTAAGTTATCCCTGGACTTCTACAGAGTATCTCATAGGGGCTGTCCTCTAGATATAATTCGTTCCCGCTCCGAGTATGTCCAATTTGCAGCGGGCAATCGAACGATACACTCTCCTGGCTATTCAGGTATCTGACTCGTATCTTCATAATACCTGGCTCTGATCCACCCGGCTCTATGTCCAATCCTAATATTGGTTGGTCCGGACACTTTTTCAACTCCATGGTGAGATATAACTTCCCAGGCCGCTCATCGACACCCCACATTGGAATCAAGCCACTATCCTCATGCCATCCCTCTGAGCCTAGAATGGGTGGCCCGGATGGACGGTCAATGGGGGTAATCCTATGAACCCACAAAGTTCGTTGGACTTTTGAAGAACCCTCGATCGTTCTGGTGACCATTCCCATATAGCCTCCTGGATTCTTCGAAAAGTTGAGAAATTCTATCTCACGGGACGAGTACCCCGAGTCGATATGTGTATTCCTGAGAATCGTCGATAAGTTCAGGTCAGTCTTCTTGTAGCAAGCTCTGAACCTACTCCCTCCCCACTGATCAATAGCAAATGCAAAAACCAGCCTTAGGTCCCCAAGTCCCCATCTTTGCAACTTGGATTCAGAGAATGACCGAATATTGCTCGGAAAATTCATAGTGCGGAGGAAATATAAGATGAGTGGAGAGGAGAGTGATGCTCTGAACCAACGTTTGCATACCAGCCGTGCAGAGTCATATTCGCTAGGTGTTAGGTGCCAGTAGATCTCTTGTATTATTTCCAGTGGGAGGTGCCTTGTTGGGGAGTTTGCTTCGGCATTTGGCAAAATATAGCTCTTGCAAGTGAGCTTAGGAATTGGGTCCCAACCGCTCATATTGTCCATTTTGGGGGCTCAAGTAGTGTTCGTCTTGGTGTGCCAATCACCCCCTTCAAAGTAGGAAAAAGAGGAGGTTCTATCAACAGAATCAAGAAAAGGTTTGCTATGATAGGAGAATTTGGAAGGAGAGAGGGAGGACAAGTTTGATAGGGCCGGTATTTTGGAGGTAAGCACATCTCCTAGAAGCGGCTCCGGTGGTTGGTTGCGTGTCACAGTACCCTGTGCTCGAGCAAGGTAAACGCCAACCGCCCTACGGGAAAAGGCCTGAATGCGGTCCTTGCTCATCTCGCATCTGAAGATATTGCTTCTTCCAAGAAACCCGAGAGCCTCCATCCCGCTGTTGGTATGACAGCTACTGGGATTGGATTTGAGGAAACGGCAGCCCTCACCCTACTTTTATTTTAACCAGTCTTTACTGTAACTGAAGAGAATTGCTCTCGGGATAATAAAGCCTGGGTAAACTTTGGTATTATCCCCAGGGTTACCTTTTTACTGCTTATTCTCAAGTAGAAGCCAACGACTCCATAGGTTTGCTATCACGTTAACCTTCACAGCCTTCACATCAGATCACTCACGGCTTAGGCAACAGCTAGACTACAACCTCCCCTTGGCTAGAGAGGTCGAATTCGGACAGTACCAGCCTCTCGACATTTCCCCACATCCACTCAAGGCAGCAATTCTAAAGGCTCCGTCCAAAAAAAAAGGAAAAAATAGAAGATTGATAGGCTGCCAGCGAAGTGCGGAGGGCGGATATCGTGCGCACGTAGATATCCGGAGGCTCCCGATTTACCAGGTCCGGATTTCAGATGATCGCCAGCCCTACAAAGTCTAGGTGCACTGCTCAGGAGGTGGTGGGTACTCATTTCGGACTTGGTGGCGAATTCGGGACTGGTGCCTAAAGTGTTTCCGCCTTGAAACCGGATGAGGGGAAACTCGATTCTCGCTTCAAGTCCTCCATGCAGCTATGATCGGTGGTTGGAGCCCTTGGTGATCTGTCATGACGGTGCCATTGTGAGCTGTGGGGGATCTTTGGAGGGGAGAAAAGCTCACTGCGAGGCACCATCGTCTGTTTTCGATCGCCCTGTTGACCGGGAGTACTCTCCTCGTACGATCTTACCGGGATATGGATACCGGCACAATGATATCTGTGCCTAGCCAGTTTAGAAGCGGGTTGGGGTATTCCATAGTGGAGTAGGAACGGGAGTAAAAGAGAGCGACATGGGATGGTGGAACTTGCTTGCGGCGTGCAAATTTCATTCTCAGGTAATACCGGCATCGTGTACGAGTATTTCTTATAAATAAATAATTCTGAGACTGCAGTTTCACAATAAACTACTGCAGAAACGCAGACAGCAAGGGTCAAGGAACGTGGTGTCCACGCTTGCTAATGTTTAGGATTAAGGGAATTTATATAGCACATCTCGAAAATTTGTGGTGACCCTGCACCATCACACAAAACTTCCGCGAGATTCCAGTTGGCCACAACCGCTTGCAGCCTAAGCTATCATTATCTAGCGGGAACCGCCAGGTGCTAGTACGTTCAAATATGATTTTTATTCTCGGTTTGTCTCGGAGTTGCAATAAAACTTCATACCCCAACTCTGAACTTGTCCCAGGCAACAAGGATCCGGAAATACCAGTGGTGAATTTGTGATACGGGAGGATTTTTTGCCATATATTTTGCGAACCCCTACTTCTGAATACTTCTTGTCTGGGACAAGTATAGCTGGGCCGAACCTCCAAAGTTCTCGTTTCGATGCAATTGCGAGTGTCACTTCAGCCACTTCCCACTTCAACATAAAAAGCGGCCGCCGGCTTTCGCCAGATGATACGGTAATATGATGCCAGCAAATGCGACCATCCTCACTACAGAGCTGAGGTACAACGTAGGGCCCCAGACGACACCTATCCCCAACTGCACCCTGCGAAGGTTAAAAAGAGGACCTACTAAGTATTGAGCTTGCAGCCAATTCGGTTTACTCCCTTCTTCGGGAATCTTGGGCATGTTGGATTCGAAGTACTCAACCTGCAAGTCGTTCTCCAGCCTGCTTCCCCTGCTCTCGGTAAAATCCGCGGCACTCCTCGAGGGTACTGGAGAGATTCTATCTAAGATCAAAGTATCAGTATAAAAATCATATTGCATCGGAAGAAGAGAATAGACCCTTGAAGGCGACAGAGACAGCCAATGACTACCCATTCAGTAGCGGACAGTGGTCCATGGCACAGGTGGCCAAAAGGAGAGATTAGGCAGATTAACCATGCGCTGTAGGGTAATAGTCGTATATGGAATGCAAGTGGCTAAGTAAGGGTAGCGATGAGCTTGAAGAGCATCGGCGATGCAACTGACCATCATGGAACGCCGTTTCCCTGTGGGCCGGAGTGGTGAACTGTTTAGTTATTGTCGTTCGCCCATGCGAGCATAGCTCCTTAACGCATGAAAGTTAGAAACTGGTCCTCATGCGGGAAACCAGGGTGCAACGCATCGAGCCACACGGCTATCTTAAGCTTCGGTCCCAAAAGAAACGGAAGGTTGAAAGAAGGCAGCTTCCGGCTCCTAAAAAGCGCTTCTTCCACTTGGCAAAGGCTGAGTGGAGGAACGAACAGATTGAACTGCGGCACTTAGTGGGAGTGTTAATAATAAACTAGAACATTGAGAAGGATAAAGTGGGAGCGAAAGAGAGGAGAGGAGTTCCTTCAGGGTAAATTGTCCTGGGCGTAGACTCTGTAGGGCATCTTCCTGCAAAGAGAGGGTAACCGGATTAAATTTGCACTCCAAAGAGCTTTGTTTGGCCGAGCCTTTCCTGCCATGGGAGCCGTCGGCAACTAATTGACCTCCGATACCCCAACAAACGGACATTTTGAACGAAAGCACACGACGACCTACGCTAAGGAAACAAATTATGGCATCCCCAACTTCGACCGTGAATACTGGCACTCCGTCTAGCACGTAGTTATTCCCCATCCTTCTCGCATTCTAGACAATTCTTCAACTAACCAATGTCGTTTCGCCTCCAGAGTCTACGTACACTCCCCACTGCTCACTCCCCTGTCCCACGTATCCACTATTAACAGACCCAGATCCGCAACCTCGAAGAATCTGTGAAGATCCCATTGCTCAAGCAGTCACTAACAGCCATCTTCTCTCAATATGGAACCATAATAGACCTCGTCGCGAAGAAGAATCTGAAAGCCAAGGGACAAGCCTTCGTCGTCTTCGACAGCCCACAAGCAGCTGAGCAGGCCATCAAAGAAGTCCAAGCATTCCCTCTCTTCGATAAACCTATGGTTCTAGCTTTTGCAAAGTCCCGAAGCGATGCGACCGTCAAGCGAGAAGCCGGCGAAGACAGCCAGGAGTTTGAAGCCCACAAACGCCGGAGACTTGCAGAGAGGGGTCCGTCCTTGCGCCCTGCCCTTCTGACCGCTTATTTTGGGGTTATACGATGCTAATAATTGATGTGTGCAAACACAGAACGGAAACAAGCATTAGCAGCTCTAGAATCCCAGCGTCATGCATCCACCGCGGCGGCTCCCCAGGCGGATGCCGTGAAAGCTACCAAGAAGCCCGGCGGTCTCAAGTCTACGGCACCTGCGGCGGCCCCACAAATTCCCGACGAGTATCTTCCACCCAACAGTACGTTGTTTTTGCAAAATCTACCGGACGAGACGGACTTAGATACCCTCACTTCGCTATTTGGACGGTTTGATGGGTTCAAGGAAGTCCGTATGGTGCCCGGAAGAAAGGGCATTGCGTTCGTGGAGTTTGAGCAACTGGAAGGTGCTATTGGGGCAAAGGAGGGGATTGGGGGAATGACCTTGGGGGACAAGGTTGCGAAGGTTACGTATCAAAGACAGTAGTGGTGTGGTGATGTAGTATATATGAATGCCTGGTCGTTTTAAACAATATTTTTCTTTTCCTCTAGCTTAATAGAGTCGATACCTCTACGGCGTGGATTATGGGGAAATTTCCAGCGTGCAGCCAACGGTTTCCTACCCCCTCCCATAAATTCTCCGCCGAACGAGCCCCCAAAGGACTTCAATTGATATCTGAACACATTACACAAAGATTTTCCTCACTTCCCTTGTAAAGACCCGCAACCCCCAAACCAAAAATCCCAGGAGAAGAAGCGTGGATTAAGGTGAGATAAGAAAAGACTTTTCACCTCCCATTCATTCATTTCACCCCACGATCCTGGCAATACTATCCTCCTCCCCCTCGGTATCCTCAATCGCATCCTGCTGCGCAATGCACTTTAACAACCCCCTCTTACTACTCTCCTGCATCTCGCCAGCAATCAACAGCTCATCAAGTATATAATACGCCTTCTGAAAATTAAATATAATATCCAGCTCGCACACATTTCCATAGTACTTGTCCATCTGTTCGACGTAGCGGTGTACGATTTCCAGCGTGATGAGTTCGTTGTCGGAGCTATCGATTCCCGCGACGAAGAAGAGGGAGGCGTAGCGGCGGTATACCACTTTTGTGTCTGGGCGTTGTGAGAAGGTGGAGAGGGAAGAGGGGAGGGGGGGGGAGGCGGTTAACCTTTATATTCGAGGAAATTACACATTTTTGTCCGTCGGGATAGGACCAGTTGAATTACGTCTTTTATGATCTTGGATTTGTCCTTGGAGCTGAGGGTTGTGAACCATTTTGCTAGGCGCTTTAGGAGGAGTCAGCTCGCTATCCGGGATTTTATGATTTTATGTTTGGGGGCAGAGGTGGAAGGTTCATGTATCATACCACTTTCCCTTGTCTTGACAGCAAGATCAAGTATCTAGACCCAGCACCAGCCAGCGCCACGAATCAGTTGCATGTTTGTGGAGGCGGAGGAGTAATGCCAACCTGATAGCCATAATAGGCCGGGACGTAGCGTCGGGGTGTTGAGGGGTTAAAAAAAGATAGTTCAAAGATCTGAATGATACGTTTGTGTGTGGGGAAAAATATACAGCTATTGCTTTTGTGATGTATGATACGTAGCTGGCAGCTTGAATCTGTGGGTTGATTGATATGGAGCTGAGCTAAACTACTTGTGGTTAGGGCTTAGCGGGGTGGAAGGCTTGGCTGGGGGAGGAGGGGGGGGAGTTGGAGCACCTGTCAATATTTGATAAACCTCTCAGTCGCGGTGTTGGGCTTGTGATCAATTGCCGAGCCAAAAATCTTCAAGATGGCGTTGGGAAAAGCCTGGATGCAGGGACCATGGGGGTGTTGAGATCTGATAGCGAGATCGGTCTGGATTGAAATGTGGAGGAGTTTCGAGTGACAGAGTGTGATGAAGACGTCTCTCGGCTATGTGTGTATGGGTGGGGGGAGAAGGCGGGTATTTTGTCTCCGCGAGGTAGGTTGGCTAGTTCCTGTTTAGGGATCGGTCAGAACGGAAGCGAATTTTGGGAATGTTCTGGAAAAGGGCTGCTTTCCCAAAGGTTGCTCCGGTACACAGAGTGTCACTCGTGCAATTCCCTCTGCGCCAATAATTTTTTCCCAAACTAATGAATGGGGGGGACCGTTTCTTAAAAGGGTTGACCCCCAATAGGGGGGGGGGAGGGGTATTGAAATTAGAACCAAACAAACGTGGATTTGCAGTTGGAAATGCTTGGTGTAGGGGGCGCGCAACCAAAGGAGGGGGTACTGTCTGCCATACCAAATTCTCACACTTCATATTCGTCCCATGGTGAGGAAAAGCGGGAAATCTTTCCTTGGATCAAGCCCCGTTTCTACAAGGCCGTAGATTCCCCGGATTCCGGAGGGTCCGATTGAGTAGAATTGTGCGGATTGCCCCCTATGCCTGGTCCCTAACGGGTTTTCAATAACTGTTGGATTCATACTTGGAGATAAATGCAGTGCTGCTCCTAGAAACTTAACTCTCTTTTCAAGGCGTTCTTGATGGGGAGATATTATTCTGAGGAGGGGCGTTAGCTTCAGCAATTAGCAGTAAGGTGATATTCTTTCTAACCCAGGCAGATGGGAGGGAATATCTTTTCTCAGGGTCAATTTGCGCCCAAATTTGGCTGTTCATGGGTAATAAATACCCCTTCTCTCTACCCTCTTTCCATGCTCTTTTCCATTTAGACAGCATCGAGCAAGAAAAGAGCATTCTATTTATATACTCTGAACAAAAACATGGCCCTTCGGGAATTCTTCTGTTTCCCGTGTTCATTTCCCCTTTTCCCCTCTCTTCTCTCACCTTTACCCATCATTTCCTCTCCTCTCATCCCCGCCTCCCCCCATTGCCTGGCTAAAAATGGGCCCTCACTACACCAGTCCGTAGGGTGCCCGCCCAGATCCACCAGCAGGTTGTTTCTCTCTGCGCTACTCAGAATTCAAAGAAGGACAAAAAAGGAATGATTATTAAGAGCATTTAGTTTTCCACCCTTCGCTTCCTATTCCATTCTTAGTATGATACCAAGAGGAATACTGGTGTTCAAAAGCATATTGCCTTGGGGAACAATTACTACACAGCACTTCGGTATCCAGTTTTTTTACTAGCAAAATAGAGCATTGCCACTCCCATGTACGAATGGAAGTTGGAAGTAAGAAATCCAAAGCCTTCCCGGTCAGGTTTAAGGAAACTCCAGGCAAGTGCTGAGAATACGCCATAACAAACCTCCCCCTCATAAGATAATCTCCTGCACTTACAAATATTTGCGGAGTGTTTGAACCTCCCGCTTCTAGCCTCCTTTTGAGTGGGGCGCTGTTACCGTAGACCTAAAAATCTGTGCATCATACTCACTGCTCCACCACTTCTAGAACGACCCATTCTCGGAAGAAGGATGGTCGCCCCTGTGGGCTTTGCCACCGGCTCATGTGTTGTCACTCGTGGAATTTCCCCTGACCCCTCAAGATAGTATGGCTTCGGTTTCTAGGCACACTGGATGCGTTTGGGCACTATTTTCCCGGTGGCCTTCTCTATCTCCCAGCAATCATAGGTCCCATATTCACTCTCCCTTTAGTTGGTATCAACTAAGCCGCTCTTCCATTGCTCCTCCCATCTCATAGCCTTACAATACAAGGCCGCCACTGAAAAGGAAGGGAAGAGAGGGGGGTGGAGAACGGCCCTACCCAGAACAGACCCAAAATATCGCTAAGAAAATCACAAAGGGCGCAGCAAGAGTAGTTCTATTATCACTTACTCGTATGAATTGTGTCATTCGAACCAAGCGAGATCAGAACTCTATTGAATGTTCTCTTAGCCCGGAAGAGGTTCGTGAAGAAAGAAAAGAAGAAAAGAAGAAGGGGAGGGGAAGGGAAGGGAATGGGAAGGGAAGGGAAGCCAGACAATACAGAGAGGCAAACATAAAGAAATCATCGAGCGCAGGAACACATACGCGGCATACACGTATGCATTCCCAGAACAAGAGATAGCAACATAACTTAGCGGGGTACGAGCATCCAGCAAATACAGAGATCGACGAGGCGGTCAATGAGAGAAACTCCAGATCCATAATATCATAACACTTGTCATACTCTAAGGCACGCGCGCTTCCTGGCTGTAGTCATGGCTCAATACAACTTGCCAAAGACACAAAACGATTTGTTAGATGGTCTTGCTAATATTTGTCTGCGAGAATAAGGTGAAAATCAAAAACTTCTTTAGGTACCGGTACTGCTGAGAAAAAAGTATCTTCTAAGTTCTTTTTTTTTTTTGCTGTGCCGATTACCCATTGTTATTTTTATTCCTGCTTCCGGGTTCCGATGGACCAGAAATACCGGTATTGGTCGGTTTATCACGAGAAGAAGCATGGAGAGAGGAGGAGGAGGCCGGCAGGGGCGCAGGAGTGCCGGTATCCGAACACAAGGCGCAAAAGCCGTTAGTCAGTCAGTGGCGATCAATCCTTACTGGGCGCCACCACATACCTGCAGACAGGCTCCCAGATCAGCTCCTCCTCCTCCTCCTCCTCCTCCGCCATAACTAAAAATAAATATATAAACTCCGCACTAGGGCGAAAAGAGGCAAACGAGGCTGTGGCAGGCCATCCTCGGGAGGGGAAGGGAGAGGAGAGAAGAACTAGGGGACCTTTGAAAGAAAGAAGAAAAACCTTGTCACTCAAGACCTTTTTCTAACTTGACGGCCACAGTACCAGTACTCTTAATAATCACCAGAGACAAACCGATGCACCGTACTCAAGCAAGGACGACAAAATCAGGAAACGAGCTCTACCGAGCCCATACAAATCTCTACAGAGACAAGAGTCATATATTTTCCAATCATTTCGCGCCTACCTGAGTACCAGTAGAGTTCTCGGACGAAAGTCACAGTCAAAGTACGAATGATAAACGCCGCCGGAAACACACCAAGACAACCGAAATTCGCAGTTCCCAAAACCCTTACTCGCACCCCCCCACTTCTAAACCAATTAAAACAAAAGGCATATCAAAAAATAAGCTAAAGATCCACGGTAGGGAGTCTAAAATTCACATTTCGAAAAACAAATTCCTCTTTTTTTTTTTTCAGTGGGTAGTGCTTATTAATTAGCACAGCTGATTGTACTCGAGTGGGGCTGAAGCTGAGTGCTGAGAATTTATATGGATGATTATAGAAGAATCCATGGCACTGTTAAAAACTGACAATTCTGGAGTGTGGTAGTTGGCTCAATATTTCAGCATATGCTCTAATATTGAAACATCACAGTTAGAATACCCGGAACCACTATTTTACTGGGAATTGATTTACCGGCAGGGTAGGTGGCTGGGTTCTTGTGATCTGAAAAATGTCCTTTTTGGGGTGTAAAGGTTACACTGTGCTACTACTAGTAGTGGTACCGTACGCACCCTACGCATGAGTGTCTAAATAAACCCTTTCCTCCTCACGTCGTGCATCCCGATCACGATTCCTGTAGCGTGCAACCCGTAATCTCTCGAGCCTGCTTTTGGAGATTATCTGTGAGCATGATAAGATAAGAAGAACCCGCAGGTTCAGCGCCGAGGACCTACAATATCATGCAGGACGGGGACATCGTGATGCTACATCGTCGTTGGGGTTGCCTCCTCTGGTCCAGCAAAGGTCCAGCACTGTACTTGAGTACTAGTGGCGGCACCCCTTTTGTTATTTTACGCCCTTCGGGGTGAGCTGAGCGGCTTCCCCATTGTTGGCCTTTTCTATCTATCATGCCTAGATACGGTCTGTCCAATTATTTAGGATTCCACGAGTAGTCTACCCCTATGCTACCGTCTCGCGGGGGACCAAGTACCTAACAAGTACCGCACAGCCACTGAATCTCGAGAAACCAGTGACTTTGCGAAGCAACAACTCCCCGGCCGAGGGGCAAATGATGTTCTGGACCACCTAGATCGATAGGACCTGACCCCGGACGCGAAGTCGCAAAGCCCCCCACTGTATCATGTTATCATCGGAGGGTGACGCAATTTCCCACAGAACACCGCCAGTCCTCGCAGCAGTGAAACATAAGTCCCCCCACACCATCCACCAAACCCCATCCCAGAACACAGCACACTCCGATCATCATCACACAAACAACCCCTCTCATATCATACGGTAACCCACCTACCCTCCCACGCGGGTTCGCGACACCAACCCCCCCCCCCCCAAGCTTCCAGTCAGGACCAAACAAGGCCGATTTCGAATCAACCCGAGCAGGTACCCGGGTCTCTTTATTTCTCACCATCGTAACATCAAATTCTGCAAGATCCCCGGCGACTTTTTTTTGTTTTTGTTTCCACGCACCATAGTTGGTCGGGACGTTCGAGATAGCGGGAGGAAGGAAGGAAGGACGGGAGGAGGGGGTGAGAAAAGGAGAAAAAGAGAAAAAGAAAAGAAAACATGTGATGCGATACCGGAGCGATCGATGACGATGGATTAGGGATGAGGATGAAGGCGATTCCCGGAGGATAAGGTAAGTCACAGTGCGACACAGCGTGGCATTTGTGCCAGCTTTTTGTTTGTTTTTCCGGCGGGGAAAGAGCGGGGTAAAGTACGATCGTACGGTACGTACCCGGTACGATGCTCGGGCACAGCACGTTGCGTTTTTTTAAGGCCTCTGGAATCGGGGATAAATGAGCGATTCACTAATGGGATACGGCAACTGATGGCTTCACGGCACTGTATTTTGCGGGAACTATCGTGACTTGGGCTACAGGCACGCAACTCACGTTCCCGAGACTTTTGAGAAACGTACAGTATGTATTCGGCAGTGATGAATGGAGGAAAGAAAGAAGCGTGTGAATAACGACAAAGTGCCAACAGACCAGAACCGACCGGACCGACCAAACCAACCGACCGAACAAAAGCAGATGACAAAATAGAAAGAAATGGAACGCTAATAATTATTTGTACACCCCATCCGCCATACCGACCGACTCCCAAATTCCAAAACCCATAATTTTGACAAGAGATCATGATATCGTGAAAAAAAACCCGCGCCCACTATCAGCAACTCTGCCCTTCCTCCATGACCATCTCCAACGTGCTAGCAGTGCTAAGTCCACTACCAATTCTGCCACACCTTCCAATACTGCTCCTGGACCCCCTCGGCCCCCAATTGCCACTCCTCATCTCCTCCGCCGTTCGTCGGACCTTCCTAGACCTTCGTACGTTTCCAGCACTCAAGCTCCTACTTCTTCGTCTTTTCCCTACTCCTCCCCCTCCCCCTCCCCCTCCCCCACCACCCTCTCCTCCATCCTCCTGTAAAGCCCTCAATGGTGCTCCAAAAAACCGTGGAATAGTAAATGGCGAATACCCCACCGATGCACCGTCATCATTATCCCCTTCCCAGTCGCCTTCTCTCTTCGTCGGTATTCCGATAGCACCGTAAGTATCCACCTTTCTCATTAATGGCTGGAACGCATCCAGGCTCTTCTTGTGCCCATGCAATCTCCAGAATTTAGTGTCGCGAGGACGCATCCAACGACGATCGTCCGGTTGGCCATTGCGAAGGACACGGCCCTCCCAGCCTTTCATTCGCAGGTTGGTCAAGACCCTAGCATAGTGTTCCTCCCGCTGAATATCGGAAGGTGTTCGGGGAAGATTCAATCTTTTTCGATACCATTCTTCATATCAATTAGCCCTCACTATTATTGACGGTTGACAGTGGGGAAAACCTCTAAAAGGAACCACGCGTTTAGTCCTCCATGCACCTCTCCGGTGCGTCTTAACAGAGTAATACGTCGGCTCAACAGCAGACACGCACCACACCCACCCCGTAATGAGCGTGAAGATCAGAGCGAAAAAGGAGAATACGAGTATTACTAGGAGAATCCCGCCGGTGGAAGGGCTTCCGGGTATGTAGTAGTCGTCGTTCTCGTTATCTTCACCGGTGTTGCCGCCGCCGAGGCTGTAGGCTAAGGATAGGGGCGCCATCTCACCACGGGGAATAGCATAGAGCGGTTTGCTTCCTTCTCGTTCCCCACCTCCGTTAAAGTTGAGACCAAACCCCAAGATCCCAAAAATGCTATTAGGATTAGAAGAAAGGAGATTGAGGTGAAAGGTGAAAGAGAGAAATTGAAAGGGAAGGAGCGCCGACTGCTCTGTTTAACCTCAACCTCCTTTCCCAGCGGCGGTGTAAAAAGTACCGAACTCTACCCCACACCCATTCTTTTTATTCCCCCAGCTGAAAAAGAAAGGAAAAAAACATGAATCATTCCTTGTCTTTTCATTGTCTCCTCTCTCTCAACACCAACGGAGTGGCTTACCTATTGTGGATTGCGGGGAATCCACTTAGTCTAATTGGGGTTGTCGATTACTCTTACAAGATGAAACTTGACGACTTTGGTTGGAAGATCGGGCGATTCTTGGGGGTTCAGATGTGAGCTTGGCGTCGTCGGTTAAGAATGGTCCAGAACTGTTCAACGGCGGATAGCTTCGCTTCGTTGGGCCCAGGCCGGTGCAAAGAGTGCATGCAGCGCAGAGGGGTAGAACAGGGATTGTTTGGATGGATGATCTCGTGAGGTTATAAATCACGGCATTGGTCTACAATTGCTCGGGATACACTGTTTGATGTGCTGGGTATAAATCTCCCGCGTCTTTGCCTGAATTCTATTTTCTCCCGCACACTGTGACTTCCTGTGCAACTCGTGGAGGCAAGAACAACTACGTCTACTCCATTCCCATCGAGGTTGCCAGGTGTTCAGCACACCGACGTCCAAACCTTATCATGCGCACGGAGGTAGCCCGACTGAACAGATAGGGCACTGGTAAGGCTGATGAAAACTCGAGCCCGTGCGGAAATCAGTTGGGGTATGGGCGCCCTGGACAGGAGCATGAATCGGCATTGATGCTGAATGGTGCATGCTGAATTCCATTCCGGCAGCTCTGGGGATTGGTGTGGGTCGTTGAGGAGAAGGGGGACGAGGAGGATTGATTTGGTTACAATATCGTGGGCAGTGCGGTGCTCATAAGTGGCTTCTGGGGGGGGGATTCGGATGAAAAGAGTTGGAAATATCTTTCAACAGCCACTACCCTTCAAACACCAACCCAGATCTTCTCGAGCGGTATATCTTATTGCCGATATGACGCGACATCAGACATGCCGGGGAACCCAGAGGTGCTCAGGCACGAGGTTTGTCGAGCAGAGGCTGTCAATTAAATTGGATTGACCCAGATGGAGTTAGTAAAAGCAGCTTGTTTGCTACAGCGTATTCTGGCTGCCAGCGTACAGTACCTGATGTTCGGCCACATCAGAGAATATAAATCTCCCCAGGAGGTACAGTACTAGTACAATATGTCGGGGGGGTCGGCCACGCGGTCCAATAGGTATAGCATTCCAGAGGTTCATTTCGCGATATCGTCAGAAGGCATTCTCCGGTGAAGTTGGCTTCGGCACTACGTATTTTGCGAACTATAGTACTTAGCGTTGCGATACGGTTTGCTATCAACACACAACCTATAATAACTTTTACTACTAGGCTAACATCACCCCCATTGTTGCGCCTGAGACGAAAAACAGAGAAGCGATCGGCCATCAGATCAGACCAGTCAGCTTAACAATCGTTCCGAGTGCCAATTCGACAGCAATAAATTTTACCGGCATTTACGCTGATAGTTGTCGTCTAGCAAGACTAGGGAAATTCCACGTTTTCGCTGCGGGAGAGCGGCGGTCGCGGTGATGCAACTTACACATTGGCCGCTCTTCAGGAGTGCAAGATTAAACCCTAAAGTGTATAAAACTATAAAATGCCCATCATCAGATTGAAGAATATGTTCTTGTACCGTATTTGAACGGTAGGTAAGTTCCCTGGGCGCATGATAAGGTTAGCCCCCCACTCCCAGAGTGCATCATGGCTGGAGCCAGTACTCGTGCCGTAAATACTCGCCAAGTGCCCAAAACTCAAAAAATCCCGAGAAATTCCCAACCCACACAAATCCCTTATGCACCGCTGGCCCATATCCACTTTTGCGTTTGGCGAGTAGGCCACTAAGCATGAAGGGTTGATGCATGATTTCGTTCATGGGAGGGAACTCTAGTTCGGCAAACTCGCTCTCGGTAAGGTTCTGCATCGGACACCGGTAGCATGGATCCTCCAGTTTAAATCTAACAAGCTTGACAAGCGAAACGGTCTCATTCCCCTCAAGCCACCCTTGCATCCTTAACCAGCTTCATAGGTCTCTGAGAAGCCAACCTCGATGACAAACTTAACCTCTCTGACTCTCATACCGTAAGAACTCGAATAATTGGACCCGGCGCTAAGAGGTTGAATTAAGGTATGACAAGCCAAGACAGATTACGCAATATCAGTTTCAGATCAGACAAATACTAATTTGCTTCATAGAATATCCCTTCTTCGTCCGCGCCCTCATCTAATTCAACCTCCTCCTCCTCCAAACCCCCCTCACGCCAATTTTGAAGCCCCTCATGCAAGAAAGGTAAGTCAATCCCCTTTACAGAAATTTCCTGGTCACAAACACCACTAATCGGTAGTGAAACACCAAGAACCCTAAATACCTTCACAACAACCTCCCTACGATCCCGGGAGAAGCGCTCCCAGGCTTCTCCCACTGCCCAAGTAGTAAGTACCCTCCTCCGCCCAATCATGCTTCCTGTTAGCCTTCCTCCTGCTAACAAGATTTGCTCCTCCTCCGCCTCCACAATATCCAACCTCTCTTCAAGAACTTCCTACGCTGCGGTTAGCCTTTTTCTTTTTGATTGAAAGGTAAGTCCACTTACCCTTAATATGTCCTTAAAAGGACGGTTGATTGAGACGTCAAGAGGCTGTACCAATGAGGTACAGCCCCCAGGAATAATGCTAACAACAATGTCGTTCGCAGAAAAGGTGTCGAGAACCTCTTCGGTCTTGTGGGCCCTGAAGAGGTCGAGTACGAGAAGGGTGGGCCGGTCCTCCAGGATCGGAATAAGCTGCTCATCCAACCATTCGACCATGTTGGATGAGTTGGCGTAGGCTTTCGGGTTGAATTTCACAACCACCCGGGGGTCATAGGTCGCCCGTTCGGTAACTATGGTCACCCCAACCCCCATTCCACGAAAAAATACTAATGGTTTTACTAGGGGTATCCCATCAGCAAATACTGTGAGCTGAATTGTCGCTTGCCGCTTATCCCAACCGGACTGGGAGCTCTGGGCCCAGATTGTCTTCTCCACCTTTTGATTGTAAGTTCTTCCCTCCAAATATTCAAACGGTAAGGGAGTCTGATCCATATTGACAATATTGGCTAAAGCATATCGCCCTATAGCTGCAGGAATATCACTGGGTTCTCGCCCATTTCTGGGCCGTAACTGTGAGTTCCGCCTATTAAATCTCATCCAATTTAATATAGCATCGCTAAAGTCACTAGGCAGTTTGCTAGCAGTATTGGTAACGAACCGTAGGCTAACTTGATGGAAGCTTAGGAACCGGCGGAACCAGCCATTTGAGAAGCGGAATGAGGCATGAGCTTCTTCCGGATAATGTTGAAGGAAAAGCTCTTTACTGACTCGTCTGAACCAGCCACGTCGAACAATCCCTCCTGAAGCCCGCCGATACCGAAACTTTTCGTATAATGCTCGCTCCAGTACCTCCCACTTTCTTCGCCTTCCGCCTCCTGCTACCCGATACTGCTCTAAGGTGAGTCCCTGAAACTTTCCCTCCCTTTCTTCTTTTTTCCACTGTGACAGGTTGGCCTCCGGGACTCCGAATCGCATTGCTGTTTCTCCTCTTGTTGGCTTCCGAAGCTGGGTAGGTCCTGCCCCAATACTTGGTGTTACCCAGTATGATAGCACTCTGAGCTTATAGCTAACTTTGTATGCTCTGCGGGGATATTCGACGCGTCGAGGGGCAGCTCGCAGACTTTCAGCAAGCTGCTTTCGTTTGGGGCCCGGCTTTTTTTTTACTCCGGCATAAAACCTTTCCGCTGATAGTGCTGGGAGGACGGGGTGTACTCGTATACGTCCTGCTGGTCTTGGGGCCATGACTTGGAAGAAAAGAAAACAAAAGAATATGATAGAGTCTCACGCAAATGGGAATTGTTGTTTTTTTTCTCATGTCTACAGAGCTTGTTTACATTAATCTCTTTTCTCAGCTTAATCAAGTGAGGTTCACAATCATGGGTCAAAGCTTATGATTGATCATCTAAGACACCTCATAAAGGGTCGTTTTTCCGTCTTTTGCTCATCTCCGGAAAGTATACTTTAATTCAACCTCTTAGCGCCGGGTCCAATTATTCGAGTTCTTACGGTATCATATTCGATTTGAAACGCTAGATCTGTCACTCTCTCCGACCCGGTGTATATCTCTTCAAATATCTTGTGCGCGGGGGGGCCTAATATCTCGGCGGTCGGAGGCAAAACACCCAAAGGGAATACGGGTGCAGTATGATACCGAGGTACCTGTATCTCCGTAGTCTTTTCCAGACCGTGTACTGCTTGGGTAAGCAGAGCCTGGATATCCTTAACTGGCTGACTGGCATTCATAATTTTGTCAACTTATTGTGCTCTGCTAAGCCTATTACGGTTTAGTACTGGTACAGCGGCTTCCACACACACGCAATCCGATTGCAGATCTATCCAGTTTTTTTTAGGGCATTCCCGTAATCTGTCACGGGTTCGGCCAATTGAGTTAAAGCCAGTACGAGTATTAACTGCTTGTTATGATACGACCTGCCTTAGATGAGATACCAAGACCCTCCAATACGATGCTCCGTTTCTCCGCCGAGAAAATTCGCAAATCTCCCAGCCTAATCAAGAGGGTTTTAGGCATCCGCTCTCTCCCAAGTGAGACGTCAATGCCAGCCTGTGGCCCGTTACGGTTGCAAACAAAGCTGAAATAAATCAGATTGCCTGAGCCGAAGCCTTTCCGCTGCACTTGCGAAAATCAGATGAATCCGGAAGCCTTGGCGTTTCTTTTGGTCCGGAATTGGCCAAGACTTCCGGATACTTTTGATTTTCCTAAGTGCTTCTCCAATACCCGTAAAAAACTTTTTGCGATCCGCCATCTGAGGATTCCTGTAAAACCGAGTCATTAGCACAAGATAGGTTTAGTTTGGCATGTTGAGAAGATCAAACAAGGCCAAAGTACCCAGGCTATACCATGTCAGGAATGTACTTACCCTTCTCAAGAAGCCTTTGTCTGTGCATCGCGAGATTTGCCACCTAACCGAGACGGGCGAATCGCAAAAGTTTTTACGGTACTTGTTAGTCCCCCTTGTGTGTATACCGCAAAGGGTTGGGACTCATGGTTCCCGGAGCACACTTTTATATATCATACTAGTACTCGTACTTTGATTCATAGGTAATTGGTGAGTTAAGGGATCAATGTTGAAATCCGGTCATAGAAGGAGAGTTGCCCAAGGTCTAGTGCTCGAGTACCGTAGAGAATGTTCTGTTTAGATCACACACCCTAGAGGATATCATAATAGATGGCTCCCTGTAAATATTCGGAACGAATGCCCTAAATTCCAGCTGACTATATCTACACACTAACGGACTGCTGTTGAAGAAGATTATGTTCCTCAGTACTTGCTCAGGATTAGCAGAGCATGGGAGTCTAGCATTTTTAGGAATGTCCTGTTTGTTCCATCAGTGCGAACCCCCCAGTGGAATTCGGGAATTATCACTCTTGGTACGTGGTCCCTCAAACATTTATTCTTTCTGGGACTCAAAGGCCCACCACCGGTATGGTATTGCGGGCAGTTGTCATAGAAATTTATGGAGTAGACTTGAGCTTATCGGTACTTGTCAATTACCAGCAGCCTTTCTGCCGGGTAGCTTCCTTTCTTTTGTGTGCTTGTCCTGGCAGTTTACAGGGGTGCCGAGTAATGGTCCCTAATTATTACTGGGCTCCTAGACAGGTTCACGACCCCTGACATCGGACGCTTCTTGTCTGCTACGAGTATCGAGCCTTCCACATGACCCCAGAATGCTGCCAGGGCGGCGAGGGAAGGAGGGTGTAGTCCAAGGAAAGCTGGCCAGGGTCAATGAGCGGGGCAGCTCTGTCGGGACGAGGTTAAATTAAACTTATGGGACAGAGCCCAGGTCGGTGCACCAGAAACTTGATGGTCGGGTAGATCATAAACTGTCAAGCGTCTGCCGGTTGTTCGCAAACTCCTGCCTTAGATTAGTAGTTGCGATTAGAAGTTACTTGAGCTATAAAAGGGTCTTGAAAAATGTTTCTGGACTTGCTCCAATGCCGAATGCTAGGATATGGACTCTGATAGAAAAGATATGATGCGCGTATCGTATCTATGCCGGGTTAAGATCCCGTTTGGGTACGACCGTTCCGTCCTGTTGTCCCATACAGACGACCGTTTTCCCTTCCGTTCCCAAATTCCGAACGGGGCTGCCGTTTTGCAAGCTTGGGACATGTCAACCGTTCCGCTCAGAAACGGTCAAAATCGATAGTTTCTGAACCTCAACCGGAGCGGTCGCTTTCCTTCCATTTTTGCCAAACAGGCCCCAAACCAGGGAATCTTGTTAGGTTCATGGAAACACGAGCCATCTCGATGCGTCGAGACACAGGGTCCACCGTGCCTTCCATCCCGGTGTAAGGGTAAGGGTTCAAAATGTTCTAAATAAAAAAAAGGCTGGTGGGGAGAAGGTAATATACGGTACGGTATCATACTCGAGGAGAAAAAAATAGAATGCAGCAGGGGGTTTCTTTCCTGCATTCATGTGTCAGCCCTCGTTATATCAATTTATCGCAGGTGTTATCGTAACGCAAAGTCGCCCGCCTATGCACGGTACTGATACTAGGACCTCAAGTGCTAGAAACCATCACCATGTTCACGGCCACTGTCGCTGGGTGCTTTGATCCTAACCTCGGGTGCCATACTCCATACTCGCCCTACAACCACTCTATTTTTTTGCGTATTTTGATTAAGGGACTTGGGCAAGAAGATACTACTACGGTGATCGTAATGCATAGGGCGGCATAAGCAGGAATCCTTCAGCTTGCAACAGCTAAACCGGGGCGTCTATCAAGGTTAGGAGCTGACAAGGGGGATTCCTGAGAAGGAGATTTCATCTGTCTCTACCCAGCACCCACCTTTAAGTGACCTCCGTCCAGGGCAAGTAGTTCTTGCTCCTCTCTTTACCTCACTTTCGTTTCATTGCACTCCACATTTGCATTTACATTTGCGTTTTCCTCCTCGGAGAGAAAAGACGGTTTCCCGTCTCCAATAAAACCCCCCCCAAATAACTCCTTTTTTTGATTTTCAACTTCGGTTTCGGACACCGTGTCTAATCTACGGCTATCCGGACGTCAACCTTTATTGGCTTTCCTTCCTTCTCTCTCAGTCTGACGTCCTTTTCTCCTACATTGGTTGCTGTAGGTTTGCCTCAACTTGGAGGTGCTAGTCCCTGTATTAATTTCTCGGCAGGGGAGCTGCACAGGACTTTTGTTGCTGGTCCCTGGTGAAGAAGCTTGATCCGCGTCTTCCCCTTTTCTTCTTTTCTTCCCACGCATTTGCAGTATCTTTTCCCAAGAGCCTCCTCCTAACCTCAAGCAGCTTGAGCCTTGAGGCGCTCCAAGACCCAGGAATTCTCCCCCCCCCTCCTTCTTTCCTTTCCTTTAATCTACTCACTCCCTTTCATCCCTAATCACCACCGCATGCATTCTCTGTTCCGATGATGCCCAGGCACTCTCACGCTTACTCCAACGGCCATGCCTACGGACCGAGCAATACATTCTCTATTTCACCACATAGGTACTGCAACCCCACACTGGTTTCTCCGGTCAAACTTTGCTTATTTGTCTCCATTAAAAAAAAAACTCAGATTCCAGCCCCGCACACAGCCTGCGCTACGATGGCGACGGAAGATTCTCTTTAGGATGTGCTCGATTTCTACCATCGCCGCCGTAATATTACTGCTCATATTTCCCTCGTTCCGACAGGTCCTCCTCCCATCACTGGGCCTATCGGCGCTATTGCGGGATGATCCTTTGATATCCACCGTCAAGCATTATGATCTCTCCAATGTTCAGGGAACCGCCCGCGGCTGGGAGAAAGAAGAGAGGCTACTCATGTGTGTGCCACTACGTGATGCTGAGGTCCATCTTCCCATGTTCTTCTCGCATTTACGGAATTTTACATACCCTCATCGCCTGATTGACCTTGCGTTCCTGGTGTCTGACTCGAAGGATCACACCTTGACCTTACTCAAAAAGCAGCTGGAAAAGGTGCAAGCTGACCCCGATCCGCTCCAGCCCTTTGGAGAGATTTCTGTGATTGAGAAGGATTTTGGACAGAAGGTTCAACAGGATGTTGAGAATAGGCACGGTTTCGCTGCGCAAGCGGGCCGTAGGAAAACCATGGCACAGGCCCGGAATTGGCTCTTGAGCGCTACATTGAGGCCTTACCACTCATGGGTTTATTGGAGAGACGCCGATGTGGAAACTGCGCCGCCAACTATCTTGGAGGATTTGATGAGGCACAACAAGGATGTCATTGTTCCGAGTAAGTCTTCCTGTTGGTCTTGGCTCAACGTCACAGTCCGTGTCGCCATCAAATGATGCAGACCCATGTATTTGCTACTTCAGAGGATTCAGTTCCCATGAGACAAATGCTTTAGCTTACTGATTTTGAATTTTTGAATTTTTTTTTGAAAATAAAATACCACATCTGTGCCCGGTCGCTATGTCCCTTACATGGCTAATGGTGCTAATAATATGATTCTAACATAGATGTCTGGCGACCGCTTCCTGACTGGCTTGGAGGCGAACAGCCCTATGATCTCAATTCCTGGCAAGAGTCAGAGACCGCCCTTGCGCTTGCTGAGACACTCGATGAAGATGCTGTCATCGTCGAGGGATATGCTGAATACGCCACATGGAGACCCCATCTTGCTTATCTCCGTGACCCATATGGTGATCCTGATGTTGAGATGGAGATTGATGGAGTCGGAGGTGTCAGTATTCTTGCAAAAGCACGCGTGTTCCGAGCTGGTGCCCATTTCCCTGCATTCTCTTTCGAGAGGCATGCCGAGACTGAGGGTTTTGGAAAAGTCAGTGGCCCATGCCTTCTAATCTATTTTCTTTACTAATTTTGCGATAGATGGCAAAGCGCATGCAGTTCTCGGTCGTTGGACTCCCGCACTACACCATCTGGCATCTTTACGAGCCTTCAGCAGACGATCTTAAGCACATGGAGCGCATGGAGGAAGAGAGACTTGAGAAGGAGGCGAGGGACAAGGAGGAAATCGAGCGGGAAAAGAGAGTTAGTGAGAGCTGGCAAGATAAGAAGGGCGAGTGGGAGAAAGATAAGAAGGAAATCCAAAATAAGGCTTTAGAAAAGAGTAGAAGGGAGCGCGGGGAGCGGAAAACTCTTGGGGGGAGTGAGCAGGGACCACATGCACATGCCGGTGAGGAGGAAGCGGAAGCAAAGAAGGGAGATGGGGGGAGCAACGTAAGCCTCTAGATCTAGCTAGTTTGTTAGTCTACGAATCCCTGCTAACCTTCATAGGCCGAGGCAAATGGCATGGACGCAGCGGGCGATGCATAGGTGTTAGAATATCTTCATTAGGGCTGGCTTAGATTGTGTGTCAGTGGGTATTTTTGTGTACCAGCATGAAACGATATATCTTTTGTTCTTTTGCCTTTGTTTTGTTTTTGTTTTTTCAAAAAAAAGGGGGGTCATTTTCTACCTTTCATTGTATCTCATTGCAATTGCACCCATTTCCTTCTCCCTTTACCTTCCCTTCCCGTTCTGTTGGACCGAGGGGAGGAGAAAGGGGATCCAGTGGTCACGAGCCACAGGATAAGAAAGTATATTCTGGAGTGCTAGTAGTGTTTATTCCTTATTCCTTATTCTTTTATTTTCTTGTTCGTTTATCTAGATGGTCGGGTTATTGGTTGAAATAATGGGGTTATGAAGAGTTTATAAACAAAACACGGGAGGAACTAGATGATTACTCAGAGCCATCCCTTCTGTAAATCCGGTCGAAGCTCGCACTGCGTGGTCGGTGCTGGACGAAATGAAGATCACATTCAGTGGATCAGAGTTATTTTTTATTTATTTCTACTTTTATTACAAAAAAAAGCCAAACTCCCAGTCGAGATTTCTCGTTTCTCAGCGTGCACAAACATAATGTGCATTTTAGAATTCGTTACCGTCCGGGGTTGTTTGTAGTGCAAGAAGACCTAGTTATTGCGCGGTATCAGAAGGTGGGACTCTGAGCTTGCTTACGAGCGATTATTCCGAGCTGGTGCCTCATGCTTCGTAGTGGACGTAGGTGGACTATGATAGTAGTTCTTACGTGCCTGTGGTTGCCCCTAGAGGTCAATTAGGGACAATCCACAGTTATCTTTTCGTTGTTGTTTTGATAACTTCATGTGGTCTTGTGCTGCACCCAGCAATCATTGCTTCATGGATGATCACTGACATCAGCTCATCCCCCGTTCATACCTATATTCTGTGGAAATCATATTTTCTTCCGAATTTATGGCTCTTTTCTTTTTCTTTTCTTCCCTTTCTCCCCTATTGCCTTTTTAGAGTCTGGCTTTCGCCCTGGGCCTTGGTGGAGCTTTCAGGATAACAATTAGTTTTTCGAGAGAGAGAGAGAGAGAGAGGAAAGTCACGCTGCAAAAGGTGGCGTCCTTGGAATTGCGATTCACCTTTTGAGGCATTCCTCATGTCGACGAGGGGAGCATATCCTGGGGAGGGCGTCAGTCTCCACACCACTTCTGACCGGGAATAACGTACGATGCTTCTCGGCCTCCGTAAGTGGGAAGGGGTATCATATTCTATCTAGGGGGTAGATGTCCTCCCGAAATTGGGTATAAATACCTCCTCTCATCTCTCGCTCCCGGTTCTGTCTCTTCTGTCTAGACGGCATTGAGCAGGAGAAAGAACATTTTAGGTATATATATGTATATATATATGCACACTCCTAAAAAAAGCCAGTTTCCTCAGAAATTCATCTGCATTTTAGTCTTTTTTCCTTAGTTTTCTCCTCCCACACACTCTCTTACCATGTCTACGCCACCACCACCACTATCATACCGGTGGACGCAGTGCCAGAGGGTGGGCAGATGTGGTGCCCCTCGGGTACAGGTATGCTCGAGTTGAAACATACCCACCACTCTGGCACTGAATACAGCAGTACCGGTAGGTCATAGCCAGGGGGTAACGGTAGCTAGGAGGTTAAAGCTATCTACGAATTGCGATCATTAAATCCATCGACTCTCGCTGCGGCCAAACACGCCCTAGGGCTGTTCTCTTAAGAAATATCGGGGCCTTAAACTGTGTTCATCTTTGGTTTTTGCTGAGCACGGTTTTGAAATGGATTGCTTAAGTTAAATCAATGCATGGATAAACCAAGAGGGCTATCCTCGAGTTCAAACTCGAGCTAGTAGGCATTTATACCCACCAGGGATATATATCGGGGATGGTTAGTGTAGTTACAAAACCGGATCTCGATGATTGACCGTGCATGCACGACCTTGGCGACAAAATCCGTGGCCCATTTTGCACACCAAAAACGGGCTCTTTGGCCTCACAAAACCCTGCCTCGCTGCTTTGCAAAAAAAAAAAAACGGTAAAATCCCCTAGAAGCTTTAGGGCCATCTATATATTACCGTTTATATGTTGACAGGCTCTGTCAGCTAACGCCCATGGTGCTATTCCATAAATAATGATAGTGGTCAAAAGGTATCATACTTGTGATCATATGTGAGTTTCCCCATATAAAAGGTGTATTGCAACAACACACAAGTGCAACCCTAAGCGCTCGGGTACTCATAGTGGGGTGGGGAAATTCTTCCTGGAAAGCCTGGATAATTGCCTATGGAATAGGTTGATTTCATTAATTCTGTATTACTTTTGGCTGAGTTAGGGGTGTTTTGAATCAGCCATTTTTGGTGTGAAATGTGTGGGGGGCCCAAATTTGTCATCAAGATTGTACAAACAGTAGGCGGATACGGTACGGTAGTATGATCTGGTGGCGGACGGCGTCAGAAGCCATAGGGGCCACAGAGTAGTTTAAGCATAGATATTGAATGCATTGTGGCTACCGTACATAAACTTCAAAGCAGCCTGGTCGACCGACTTCTGCTAATTAAAAAGGCCGAAGTGGGGGTTACACACTTCCCCCGCTACTTCTAGCCATGGCTCATAGACTATCAGTAGTTCTCACATGTGAGGGGGTGGAGAGCATACCGGTAGTCTACATAGTATGTAGCACTCATTCTGATTACATAATTCTGATTTCCCCGAGGGCCTAACCTACGGCCGAGGTCATCCAAGCTGCCCCAGCCAACACCCACAACCTGGAACAACTCTCCAACTGCCCGCCACGTCGCGAAATATCAATTGGAATATTCTCTGGTCTCCAACAAGTCTGAGCCAAAATTTGCCGGTTCACTACCAAATAGGCCCTTCCATTCCATCATTAGGAAATACCAACTCAAGTTTGTTTGTTCTTTCACCCTTGCTTCCCGCGCCGCACCCATCGCCCCTTTCCCGAAAACTAGCTCCAACGTCAATATGGGTACCTACAAACCCAATACTCTGCCGCTAATCCCACTCCCGTACTCTGCTGTTCTCTTTCCCGGTGTTATTCGTGAGTTCTCCTATGCGCCCCCCCCCCTGTAGGAACGCAGCTAACAAAATTCTCGCTCTTACTCTTAGTTCGCATCTTCATTTCTGGCCGCCAGGACATCACCGCTCTACTTTCTAAGCTCTCCAACAACACTACACCGCTCGATTCTTCCAATCTACGAATAGGGTGTATCCCACTAAAGCCGCCGACGCCCGTTAGCCCACCGATCGCCAGGACGGATGACGACAAGAAGCGAATAATTGAGGAGGAAGGCGACGAAGTCGAGGAAACCCAGTTGGCATTCCTAAATATCGACCCGTCCTCAGCCACCCCGGAGGAATTGTTCTCGCACGGTACCACGGCCCGGGTAGTCGGCGTGGAGGGCCACTCACGTGTGGACTCATTTGGCACTCATGGGGCCAATGGGATGGCTCTTGTGGTGGAAGGGGTTTCCAGGTTCAGGGTCAAGCAATTTCTACAACGGACTCCCTTCATTGAGGCAGATGTGGAGCACTTTGTTGACCTGCCCGTACAAGAGTCTGATGTTCCCACACATTCCTATTTCACCCAGCTCAAGACGTTGAGCAGAGAGCTTGTTGCCTTACTCCAGATGAACTCTTCCCGGGGTGTGGGATTGCCGCCATTGGTCGCCCGGCGTTTGGAGCTCTTGATTGCTGAGAAGCAGCTCTGCGATGCCGGATCTTTGGCAGATTTTATGGTTTCTGCTGTGGAAACTACGCTCCCCGAGCGTTTGCGAATCCTCTTAGCCGTTGATGTTCCAGACAGGTTGGAAACGGCGGTCACCGTCCTTACCAGGCAGGTCAACAAGATCAAGTCGATTATCACCAAGAGCGATAAGATTCCTTCTCCCCTTGCTGTCATGAATAGGAGGGACAGCTTACCGCTGCTACCGGGCATTCCGTCGAGAAGTATGAAAAGGAGCCCAGGCTTTGGGGACATGGACCAGGACGGAGAGAATGATGAGGAACTAGACGAATTGTCCAAGAAGATTGAGGAGGCCAAGCTAAGTCCAGAAGCGCTAAAGCTTGCACGGAGGGAGATGCGGAAGCTGAGAAGAATGAGCCCCGCCCAGGCTGAATACGGTGTGTGTAGAACATATTTGGAGACTCTAACAGAGGTAAGCCTTTTTCTTTTTTCTTTTTTCTTTTTCTTGTTTAAATTACTTGTTTCTTTCGTCACATTCTACCCGGTAGCCGCGGCACCCCGGGGGTGCTCTGGCAAAGTGATTTTCCTGATCTTCGGAAATCGAGTCATATCCGGTGATACGAACCACATCTCAAACATCACGACATGGACGGCACTCGGCCACACCGTGGAACCATCTCCTTACCCAATAATTCCATGGATCCATTCTCTAGCAAAGGTTACTAACTCGGTGGAACCCCGCCGGGTGCCTAAATTCCCCACCAGTAGCCCAATGTAACTAGCACCCGGGCCCAACCAATCCCTAAGGATCACCTGATCTTCATTGTGAGGATCCTGCGGTCTTTACCAAGGGTTGAGTGAGCTGAGGGCATGTGTTGCAGATTTCCGTTTAAACACGGAACTGGAGTGTCGTGAGAATAAATCGGCTCCCCTGGAGCGCTCGATTGTAGTTCCGACCTCTTTAGCACCCTCTCTCACAACAAATCGTGTCGCGAATATCGCCCGTAATCAATATGTCCGGTTACAATGTAACCTTGCTCTAGACGGGCGATCTAGAGGTTTACCTTATGGCTATTCATTAATCACTTTTTTCCTCTGTTCAAACCCATAGAGTAGCACAATTATAACTATTTTCTGATGCTAACCAACGGTCCATGAACGATTAGATACCGTGGTCAATAACTACCGAAGACCAACTGGATGCCACAACCCTCGCAAGAGCAAAAAAGCAACTCAACGATGATCATTACGGACTTGAAACTATCAAGAAGCGACTTCTTGAGTATCTAGCAGTTCTCCGTCTGAAGCGCCAGGTCAACATGGAAAATGAAGCGGCAGCGAAGGCCGTTGAAGAGCAAGCCAAGAAACTTGAAGAAAACGCTCCCAAGGAAAACAAGGAGACCCAGTCGACAAAGCCCCCGGCCCCTAAGAAGGACGAAGCGGCGGCAGCGAAGAAGCCCTTGGGCGATAAATCGCCAATCCTGTTACTTGTGGGACCCCCGGGAGTCGGAAAGACAAGTCTTGCGCGTAGTGTCGCCGCCGCCCTAGGACGAAAGTTCCACCGGATCAGTTTAGGAGGGGTGAGAGATGAAGCAGAAATTAGGGGCCATCGAAGGACCTATGTTGCCGCTATGCCTGGCCTGATAGTTAATGCGTTGAAGAAAGTTGGGGTAGCGAACCCGGTAATCCTGTTGGGTGAGTTTGCCTGAGGGAGTTTCAAATGACCCTTCCTTCTACATCCTAATATTGGGACTACCCTGAACCCTCTTAGACACCTTCCCAAGCCTACTCCATCTGCCGGCAATGGAATAGACGCTGACCCTAGATTCACAGATGAGATCGACAAGGTCGGAGGAGCCAGCTTCCATGGAGACCCGAGTGCAGCAATGTTGGAAGTTCTTGATCCGGAGCAGAATTGGAGTTTCACCGATCACTACATCAACATCCCTATCGATCTATCCAAAGTGGTATGTTTCCCGATTCCCCTGATGATATTCTATTCTATTATTTCACTTTCCTGCACGTTATCCTCTTTGATTGGAAAGAGATATAGGGGGGAAGAGAGGGAAAAGGAATATACCCCGCTTTTTCTACCCGAGATGTCAAAAAGAGCTCCCCCCTGTTTCCCGGCTCTGGGGTTCTCGCTCTTTGAGCGATTGGGTATGCTTTCATTTGCCCGAGGTTTAATTGCCTATCTCGTTTATGCAATCAATCCAACCTCCGACCCATGGTCACTTAGCACTTTAACCCCCTACATCTCATACCCCCCCCCTCTCTCCCTTCCCTTTGCGAAGGTACAGCACGTAAGTTTTGAATATTTTACTAGCAGGGGATGTTCGACTAACAGGGGTGAGGAGGTGAATTGGGTAACCACTATACCCAATTCGCCGTTCTTGTACCCAATTTGCTGCCTTGGCCCCTGCGAGCGTAACACCCCCTGCTAGTAAAATATTCAAAACTTACGTGCTGTACCTTCGTACTCCTCCCTCCCCCCTCCTCCCTCCCTTGTACCGCTTGCCCCGGTCTCATAGTCCCGTTTTCCCACCCTTCCCATTTGATCTTAATTATTTCTTTAATTTTCCGCACGCGATTTTTGTTACTGGGGATTTGGCTCGGAAGATACTCGTACCCCACCCAATACCCCTGCTTCACTTTCGGCCGAAGAAGCACCTACCCCCGTGAACTTACAAGGGCCCTCCTGATCCCTCACCCCCACTCCCTTATCGTGTCACCGACTCCGTTCTCCGACTTTCCCCTAGTGCTCCTGTGCCCGGGGGGAGCATGCGGGGAGCCGCCGCTTGTCTATTTTTTGTTTGGAAAAACATTTTCCGTTGTTGGCGGGATATGTACTTCCCTAATCCTAGGCTAATATTGGTAACTGGGTAATATCAGCTCTTTATCGCTACAGCGAATTCTGTGGACACAATTCCGCCTCCACTCCTCGATCGTATGGAGAGGATCCAGTTGAGCGGGTACACATCCATGGAAAAAATGCATATCGCATCCCAGTACCTCATTCCTAAGCAGTTACAATCCAATGGCCTAGCCGCTGGCCAGGTAGAGCTGTCGGCCGATGTGCTATCAAAGATCATAACGTCGTACACCAGGGAATCAGGAGTCAGAAACCTAGAGAGGGAAATAGGGAGCGTCTGCCGAGCCAAGGCAGTTGAATATGCCGAAGCCAAGGACGCTCACAGAAAAGAGTCGTACAACCCCAAGGTTGAGGTCTCGGAGCTCGAGAACATACTCGGGATTGAAAAGTATTACTCGGAGATTGCTGAACGGAGCAACAAGCCCGGTGTCGTCACGGGATTGGTTGCTTACAGCATCGGTGGCATCGGTTCTATATTATTTATAGAAGCCGAACAGATGCCGGGTAGCGGAAGGCTGCAGTTAACGGGGAAATTAGGTGAAGTAATCAAAGGTTCGTCCCATGTTTTAGATTCCCCGTCCACCAATCATGTTGTGATTAAATGCACAACAAGTCACAACGCATGAAGAACCTAACCGATTGACAACACTTTTTTTTTGTCCAACCCACCATACAGAAAGCGTTGAGGTAGCATTAACCTGGGTGAAAGCCCATGCCTACGTCCTGGGACTTACGAACCATCTGGACGAGGATCTTACGAAGAACAGGAACGTGCACGTGCATTGTCCTGCAGGCGCGGTGCCAAAGGTTAGTTGCTCGCGATTTGTTGACTCGCAGCTTATCGATCCTCCAATTCCTTCCTTCCCTCCCTCCCGTTAGGCAATTATCAGCTGACTTTTTTATCACCGCAGGATGGTCCAAGCGCAGGCGTTGCCTTCACGATCGCCATGATATCGATGTTTTCTGGTCGTCGAGTATCACCCACGCTTGCTATGACAGGTGAAATTTCTCTCCGAGGAAGAGTCACCCCCGTCGGTGCGTTACTAAAATCCATCCCCCTATCCAATTATATTTTCAAAGTGCACTGGAGGGAGTTAGCTTCAGCTAACCTGAGTTGTTTTTTTTGTTTCGCAGGCGGGATTAAAGAAAAACTGATAGGAGCTCTAACTGCCGGTGTAAAGACGGTACTTTTACCTGCGCACAATAGGAAGGAAGTACGTGAGCTCCCTGAGGAAGTCAAGAATGGGCTCGAGATAATCTATGTGAGGTAAGCGACGGAACCCCATTTGAGCCCATGACAGGTCATAACCGAGATATGGAATATTTACTGATTTTATCCTCGGCCTTGTCCTTGTAGGAGCGTATGGGAGGCGCTTAAGCATGGTATGCACCTCGCTCTCCGACTCGTTCTCTCTCCGTATACTAACTGAGTTGTAGTCTGGCCCGAATGGACCGTTGGTGAAGAAAACATGGCGTTCGAAAGCCGACTATGATTGACTGCAGTAGGATACTATGAAAGGCGGGGAGTAGTGCGTCTTACTTGCTTCGACTGAGCCGAATTGTAGTTTACATCCCTTCCATTAGCTTAGTTTGTCACATTACATATCAACTCACCTCGCGATCTTGCTTTCTTTCTTTTTCCCCTTCACTTCCCTTGTATTCTCCCGCGTCTTCCATGTCATAACATCTCTTAACATACACTCAAATAATGCATCACCCGATCCCTCAACTGGTAATGATGATATTATTATAGCCCGGTATATAGGTTCTAAAACTCTCCGATTTCTTCCATTCCTCCCCCCCGGTCCCCCCGTCGCCCTCGCATCTTCACCGCTCCTCGCGGGCATTTGCAGTGGAAGCACGGTGCGGCGACGCCGCTCATCGGAATGACCACCGTAGCAACGTGACACCAGCATTCCCCATCGCAGCTCCATACCCAGGCTGTCACTGTCACCTGTCCAATTGGCAGCCGTGGACCGTGTAGATGGGGAGGCGAGTATCACGGGGCAAGTGGGAAGGCAGTTTACCCGCTGGGGCGCGGTGTCCCTTGACTGCCGTGCGCTGCCCTAGTCCCTGGGTAGGGGATTCCCAAGGAGGAAAGGAAAACATGGTGTCCCAGACCGTATCGTTCGTTACCAGTAACAACCTCTCACTGGAGTATCACACTTGCAAGACGGCGGTTTTATCGTTACAATACAAGTACCGGTAGTTAGTCTACTTATAATCCTACCGCAGAGCAGAGTGCTACTGTGCGAGTAACTATACGGGGGGGGGGAGTACTGTACTTTACACATGCGCTGACCCCTCGCTTACTCACAATAACCTCGTAGATTCCCTCCCCCCCCCCCTATATCATTATCGCGGCCGTTACCGAACCAGTTTGGTAATTCACCGAAGATAAATAACAAACAAGAGGGTTTCCCGTCTCGTCCCGTTTGGAGGGTTGGTCTGGTCTGATCTGGTCCGTTTTTTGTTTTTTGTTTTTATTGTTTTTGTTCCTCTTGCCGAGTGCTTGGGGTTGGTGTTATTCGTGATTACGGGAGAATTCTGGCGAGTAGATAGATAGAAGGTACAAGTAGACCATGCCAGTGGCTGGGAAAACTGGACCAAGGGAGAAGAAATTTAAATAGCCCGCCCCCCTATTCGGAAACAAGTAATCCTTCCGAAGTTCAATTGTGGTAAAGGGGAGATTTATGGTTTGGTTCTCAGATGAGGGCCCCCCGGGGAAAGGGGAAACTCTCGGGGAATATTTTGTAGTGAAGGGGGGGAGAGAGGTTTTAATTTTTATTATTATTCACGATCTTTTGCATAACTGTTCGTCTCTTGAAGGTGTGTCGATATACTCTTATGATATGTCCCGCTCAGAAATTTGAAATGAGGGTACGGCTAGAATATTTCATGTAAGAGGGAATACTTAGAGTAAGGTGAATACTGTAGCTCTATTCTTTCTATTTATTATAACTAACTTTCTTTGCAGGGCCCAGTTCCTAGTGTAAGAAGAAGGAGATGGGTGATAGTAGTAAAATACCTAATATTTTGAGAGAGAGTTTTTTTTATATATGCTGATATGTGTAACTTATGCTACAATTGTACTATCATACTAGTAATTTATCTAGATAAAAGTCAGACTTGAACCGCTACCGTAGTATAACGGAATAGGGTTTAGATCTTAAACTGTATCTCATTTATTCAAGTTTTATCAGAGGATTGATACTAGTTTGACGAGAGCTTGAATTATTATTAGATAACGTTATTAGGTATTATTAAAGAAGAGTAGAAACTGCAATATTATTTGAAAAGCATGCCTGTATAATACTTATCTTCTTGAATTAATACTTGCAGTGTTATTTTCTAAGGAGTATCTAATGCGCCATAACCATCACAAGTATCTTATATTCTGCTTAAATTGCTACAGGTGCCCTGCGATGTAGAGTAAAGCTAGTATGATACCTGTTCTCGCTAGAGTTTCCATGCAGCCTCATCCAGCAAGTCCAAACATTTAGCATTACACCCCAAGTCTACCATAATTAAAGCAACAACCCATAATCCCACCCTTCAAGTTAGCACCATTAATTAGCCTCCTTCACTATAATAGCTACAACTACGGTAGTGATACTTTCATTTCCCGAGAGCAACCAACAGCAACAACAGCAACAACAACAACAACAACCCTTCCTTCATAACTCAACCTCTACACCCAACATTTCCGGACTCCTCCCTTCCTTCCTTCCGCCCCTCTAGAGATAGATAGCAAGCACAAGTCCCACCTGCCACACAGCCTTAACCGACCTCCACGCAGGACAAGGCAAAAGAACACTGCACCCTAATTACCTTCCTCCACCTTCAGCAGCCAACCCAACCCAACCCAACCCAAACCTAACTTCCAACCCCCCAAAACAAGTAATTCCCCCACCTTCCACTTTTCACTTCACTTCACTCCAGTTCAGTTCAGTTCCACACACATCATGTGCACACTGCATATCATACATAACCAGCCCCCCCGACGTCAGTCAGTCAGTCAGTCAGTCAGTCAGTCAGTCAGTCCCAGACAACCTTAACAAATATTGCCTACCGTATCCGGTCTCGCCTCCGCATAGTTTGGACGAGAAGGCATGAAGTACGGTAACCGAGGTGAGTGTGAGTGAGTGAGCGAGCGAGCGAGTGAGCAGGGTATAATATTTACCGGTAACGGGGGGGTGGGTAAGTAAGCAAGCAACTACCCGTGCAATATCATAATTGAACGACGTTTGTGAACACGACCGACCCACCCCACCGAGCGACGCACCAGAGATCTGAACTGGATTTTGGCGGCGGCAGTGTGTGTGTGTGTGTGTGTGTGTGTGTGTGTGTGTGTGTGTGTGTGTTTACGAACTTGGTTCGGTTAGGAGTGTTGTACTCTACGGTACTGGTGCTGGAGGTAGGTCCGGTATGTAGGTAGGTACAGTAGGTAGGTAAGTAGGTAGGTAGGTAAGCCACTCCCCACAAACATCCCCCCCCCCACACACACACCCCGACCTCCCTCCTACCCCGGCGGCGGGGAAGTGATATTTCTAGCCGAAGTCTACATAGAGTTATATTATAGGTACACCGCATGTCCATTGTACTCTGCCGGCACCCACCGCTTTTGTGGTGGATTTGTCGCCCACCACCACAGATGGATGGGTGGGTGGATTGGTGGATCGATAGATACCGTGGGTAGGCAGGTAGGTGGAGTAGGTATCACACATACTTGCACTCGAGTACTCGTACTCGAGTACAGTAAAAACCTGGTGTTGGGAGCTCTCTCTTCCTATATCCGTACTACCGCACAATACACACAGAACGGGAATTCACGCGTCCTTTTTTCCCTCCCCTCCACTCATTCCTGCACTTGCACGCGCAGGATGGAGGGAGTGAGGGAGTGGGTGGGGGTGTACCTCCTTCTCCGGGGGATTTGTGCGGATTAACGATCTACTTTACTGTGCTGCGCTGGGCTGGACTGGATGGACGTGGTTTGCTGACCTTATCGCGATGGCTTTTTTTATATTACTTTCTTTTGCTCGCCGGGGCAGCGTACCATATGAGTTGATAATCATGGATGTTCTGGGTGGAGGTTGCCGTTCCGCTAGATTACTGTGATTCTTGTTTATCCTATTCCATTGTTTTATTTCGTTGCTTTATTATTACAATGCTGTAAATTTTATGATTGGAGGGGGGAGGCTTGTTTTTCGGCCCGGCTTACATTTGCATTTGAACCTACCATACCGTACCGGTATGTTGCTGACCATCCCTGGTCTTGCATCCCGATGGGCTCTTGCTGTCTCTAACTAGCTATCAATAGGGGAGTGCTGTTGTGTAGGTCATTAGAAGGTCAAGGTCAAGTGAAAAAAGTATATATGGGTAGCAGCGATATGAGGATTCACAATCGTGCAAAAGGCTGCCTCCCAGTCCCTCCCGCCCCCTCAATCTCTCTCTATCTAGCCCATTCCTCTTCGTGCGGTAGCCCTACCATATGATACCGTACCGGTATCATCAGCCAAAAAGAACCACAGTAGAATGAGAATAAGAAATAAAGGAGGGGAAAAAAAGCAACGCCGGAAGTTACGGTAGTGAACTCATGGGTGTGCACAAGTCCCAGTGCTCTTGCACCTACGATATCTCATATACAAAAACTGAATGGGGTTCTCCGAGAAACAGGAAGGAAATTTGTCTATGTGTGGTGGTGGCAGCTTCAAACTTAACTTAGGCCTTTTTTTAGTTTCGATTCGTCCCATATGATAACCGGTAAATGGCACCCTGGCAAGGCCCGAAGGGATCCCAGCGCCCGAGCAACATTCTCTCCGCCCGCCACCAATTGGATGAGATGCCCTTGCGATATTATCATAGTTATGTCGATCATCAAAAAGGAACGAGAGCGAACGGGGAATGAAGGGAGGGGAGGGTGTATCCGTGTTGCTGCTTTCTTTTTTTTCGGGGGGGGGGCTTTGCTTTACTCTCTGTCAACCCAGTATCAACACAAACTGGAAATGCGGGAGAAAGGTGAGCTGTACGGTAGGTTAGTTTTTGGTCGCCGCGCCGGGGAGAAATAATAGAAAAGCTATGGTATCATATCGTACACCAAGCTATTACACATGGCCCGAAAAACTCGTACGAATGACCCGGAGAAGAGGGCTCAATCGGGGATTTCGACGCTAGCATGTCCCCACTAGTTATATAGTGGATAAAGAGATTGAGCTAACATGACCGGAGAAGTGTTTCTGCAGAGAGCAGAGTGCTCGTAATGCCAACTCTCCAAGCTACGGAATTGCGCTGCTCTAGTGGTACTTGTATCTAGCAAGAAGCATCTGAAAAATACGGCCACCGCTGCACAACCACCCACCAGCAAAAAAAAAACCTGCTTCACTCTCATATGCTCCCTGCTAGATACAAGTACGGTATATGTACGGTACCGGTGCTCCTGCGCAGGAAAAAGCTTCTCCGCCAGAGCGCGAAAAATGGGGGGCACAAACCACTTTTGGAAGCTTAAAACCTTAGCCCAGTTCGCACGCCTCTGTCGAACCACACGGGATTGGGCAAACCCCTTCCGACCCTCTGGCGGCGGCGGGCACAAGCATATGATAATTTGTGATATTATATCCTGTGCTGTATGTACGGTACTGATGTAACTGCATCTTACAGTAGAGTACTGCGCCGTGCTTTATCGTGCAATTGTCCGGGAAACAGGAAGTCCAGACGAAGGTGGTCCTAATGGAGAAAGGGGGGCCTGATCAGCGGGGCGGTTCAAAAGGAGAACGCCGTCGCCGACGAGGGTGTCGAATATCCTATGGTAGTTGTTCATTCGAGGGAACCCAAAGACCACCAGGCCATTCACTTGTCCATTGCTGTGCAAGCCCCAGCGGGGAGGATCCTCGAAAGCAACGGCACGGTAGGCCAGACGAAATAGCCATGAGGCGGGCTTTAGTAAGATAGGAATGACATTTTGTGTCTCTGATTATGTGTTTTTTTTGTTTTTTTTTCCTTCCCCGTCGCGCTATTGCTTTTTTATTCTCATTTTGCCTCCTCCAAGTCCTCTCAAACCCTCTCCTAAATCCTTAGCTCCTCCCACTACCACCACCTTTCTTCCCACACCCATGCTCACCCCATTGTTGAATCTGTTCTTTTTTTTCTCCTTCAGAGTTGCTTTTTCGCTCCGGCTGATCATGCCACCCAGAGCATGACAAAGTACTCGAGTACTGTAGGCGGCGGCAGCGCTGGTGTTAGCGCATGGCCCTTTTTTCCCCACACATGTCGCCATAATTGCTTGGGACGGGAACGGTTTCGGCGACTTGGAGATACGGTACTCGTACGCATAACGCTCTTGACCACTATTCGTAAGAGTACAATACAGTTGCACCTGGCTATAATGAACGCCAAGAATCAGTACTTCGGGCTGCGTTCACCGATTTTTACTATGGGGTGTTCACTATGACAAGTTATTTTTCGGTGTAAATTGACTTTCGTGCTCGCAGGAACTGGTCTGAGACACTAATTCTTGGCGTTCATTATAGCCAGGTGCAACTGTACTTGTATCAGTGACGAGGGTTCCTGTTAGGACAACATGCATATCGATTTTATCGTCGCTCTCCCAAAAGTGAGTGAAAAGCCCTTACAATCCAATGGCGCCCCACTTAGCGGTTTGGCCAAGACAGGTGATTGCCGGATTAGACCTCGCTTCTCTAATCTTCTTTTCTTTCTCGGTAATGTCTATTTTGTTGGTTTTCGGCTATGAAGCGAACTTTGGTAGCGGGACCGGGAATTGGGTTGAAGGGACACTTCTACGTAACCCTCGGTTCGCCAGCCACGTTTTCACGCGCTGCGGAGGTTACATGTCTTTTTTTTTTTTTGTTGTTGTTCTCTCCTTTCCAACTCGGCTTCTCGTAAATCCCTCTCGTCCACCTCGCCCGCTCCCGTCTGAACTCTCTCCCTACCTTTGGTTATTCGGTCATCTGTAAATAGTCGGGTCTGGTTTTTTTCGCTGTCTATTTTGCCGGCACCTAGCCCACCCATCTATTCACAAATTGGAGTTAACAATAGGTGAAGCGAGCGAATGCCATCCCAAATGTTCTAGACTAGGAGCCGCCATTGTAAAACCCAGTAGAAAAGAGCTCGTCTAGCTGCCTTTTAGAACCTCGCTAATCCCATGAGAACCATGTGACATATATTGTATGCGCGCCTGTTGTAGTAGTTTATGTAGGACGCCGGCAACGATAATACAGCATTACCGGTATGTGGGTCCATCGAGGCCTAAGTCTGAATACCGTACTCTCTGTCAAGCTCGTGTGTAGTTGCGTTTAGTCGGGCATATATTTGCATTATCCATTTTTCTTTTTCCTTTGGGTTTATTCTCTTCCAACGCTAACAGGCGCACAGGAAAACAAAGGAGCTCTCCAGGATCGGTGAGCCCTGCAGCGCCGCAGTACCGTAGAAGACTGTCTAAAGCGCGTCAGACACAATCGAGGCCGGCTGATGGCCGGCCGAAGACTTTCAATCCCACTCGACAAATCTCGGTTGAAACCGTCCTTGCACCAACTCTGTTAGCCCGCTCTCGGCAGGTCATCGAGCTCGGCTACTGGGAGTTGGGAAGCTTGAAACCTTTAGCCAGGGCCACCGGGCCCCCATCTCTTACCCAGCGCAACTGTGCAAGGGACAGCTGCACAACATGGAGATCTATGCGCTTCATCCTGCAATTTGGCAGTATTATACCCGTTTGACATTAAGGCGACCGCTTCATCCCCAATATCACAGCTCCTCCCTATGTTTCTCCTTTCTTGCGGTGCAATGCCGACACCCAACTCGTAGACAGAAGCAGAGAGAAAAGCTCAGAGGAACCAAGCAGAAAAATCAAAATTATAATGATAAGAATTAGCCTATCCGTCAATCACAGGCATCCCTCTGCTCCCCCCCCTCATGCTTTCGCCTACTTGAATGGTCACAAAAGGTCTGTGACCGTTGCACGACGCCGCTGCAGGCATTGAACCACTTCCGCAGAGAGGGCGAAACGTGACTATTTGGCCAGTTCCATCTCACTCAATCCTTCAAACCCCAGACGTTTCGCCAAATCAGATGGGTGTGTTCCGAAAACTTCCTTCCTCGAAGATCCTTTCTCCCTTTCCTTGGATACGATGCCCTTCCCCATATGCTACGCTTTGGATACGCGCACGCATGTTACTCCGCGCGCGCAGGGAAGAACATGGGGAAATATTTCCCCTTCATTTTCCTCACGAAACCTCCGAACCCTGAAGAGTCCTTGCACCTGGTATCCCTTATGTCGTGTCTCAAAATTGTAGCGGTTTTCCCTTCGGCCTACGACTGCCGGTAGTCCACTTTATCCACAGTGTGGATTGTACCAGTACTCGTGTACTCGGCTCAGTCGACGGACTTCAAAGGGAAAAAAGGAAAGAAAAAAGACTATTCGCGACCCGGGACAAACGCAAGAGGGAAAAAAAAGGAAGCTCCACAGGAGCCCCTGGGATACTCCTGGGGACGATGAAGTTTCGGACCATGGATGAAGGCGTGATAGGCTCAAATTCCCGATCTGAGGCGCAGGCGACCCCACAAAAAAGGCCCTCTGCATGCGGTTTGGGGGCTCTATCACAGCCTTTCCCCCGGATCAACTTTGTATTTTGTGGTATTTGTGTTCTATGCCAGCGGCACCGATACATATCTACAATTGATATCTGTTTCACCTCAAACTGTACGATGCTCCGAATGAATGCCGTGGTCGTGGAGGCACGAGTATAACGAGGCCGCATATTAAAATTGATAATCCTTGATTGATTGCTCAATTAAGCCTTCCCTCGGTTCGTCCGTTCTGCTGTGCGAGACCACTCCTTGAACAAATTACATGTAGACATCCTTGGGGGCGCTGAGCGGGAAGGGCTTCCTTGTTGTGTAGGAAGGATTCGGAGCTTTGGAGCTCAAAGCTCAGAGCTTGCGTAGGCCTGACCGATTTTACGTCCCCCGAGAAGCTTTTTTTCTTCTAATCCTCCTCTGTTCGCCCCCGGAGGGAGCACATATCATACTGACTATGCATATCCCCTCCTGCACCTGCCCTTCCCTCCGGGCGATATAGACGGAGTGAGTAGGGGAATCCGAATGCGTACTCAATATCAAACGGATTTCGACCCATCGTGCTTCTCTTTGGCTGGTCCGCTTCCTTCCCGGGATTCGCTGGCAGGGCCTCTCGTGCTAAATAGCAGGTTGGTCTCCAACAGAGAAGGCAGTTTCTTGTTACACGTCTTGCAATTGAGGCGCACCAACGCCGGACAAACTCCGCTCTTCTATCCGATTTCAGAGACTCAGTAGTATCCACTGTAGGGCTGTAGGTTGCCAAATCATCGCACGATTGGGCACCCACATTCATCTCCCGCTGTTGCGTCCTTTCCAATCGGGGAGGACCTCACTAGGTTAGCAATCCCATATTGGATGTGGTGTGGGCACTGTAAGCAATGACCCTTTTTCTCTATTTCGCTCAGGGATCACCCGACTGGAGACGGAGAATTCATTCGACGGTAGCGATGGCTGACGAGAAAAAGCGATCGACCATTCCGGCTGGCTAGTTTCGGATTTCTCGGATTGTTGGTGTCGAAGGAAAAGGTTCTGTGTTATTTTGTTTTTCCCTCCCTCCCCTTTAGTGTCCTTTCCTTTTTGAGGCTTTCTAGCCCTCTATCATGAATTGCACCAGACTAGACTGATGCTTCTCACTTTTTTTCTTTTCTTTTCCCCTTTCCTTTGTTTTTTCTGGGTTTTCTCATCCTCGCCCTTTTTTTTTCTCCTGCCCCCCCTCCCAATCCTGGGTCTCTTTTTTATTTTTATTTTTTACAAACTGAGGTCCTCACCGCTAATCTCTCAAGCCGTCGATCGTTGATTTGCTTTCCCAGCGTTCCTTCCGGCTCCAATAGTAGGCACTGCTTGTGTCATCCCATGTCGCCCGTTGTGTCCTGCTGCTTTTCTGTGCAATGTGCATCCCTCGATCTTCTCTCCCGCCGCAGCTTATGTCTCAGAGCAGCGAACAGTGCGTAGGAGTGAAGTATGTTTTGGATTCCGGTTGACGGTTCATACCTTTCTATCTTCCCTTCCTCACTCTCGGTGGTGATTGATAGAGAAACACGAGCAAGCACACGCGCACACACATCCATATAAATTCCGCAATTCGATAGGTAGTCTACTTGATGTTTTATTTTTGTGGGGGAAACTGCTTGCTGTGAAATCGGAGTAGAAGGAGGGGTAGTGGCAGTGGTGAAAAGGAAAGATCCAGAAGGGGTAGTGGAAAAAAGAAAGGGGTTCCCTTTTTTCTCCCTAGAGGAGGCGGGGGTTATGAGCTGCTGGTAAGGAGGCAGGAGGAGAAATATTTCCGAGACATGAGCAAAAGGGATATGTATGAAGCAGGAAGGGCGGGAGGTAAGTACCATGATGCAATGGGAGTGTGCAAGACAGAACAAAACAGAGGACTGTCTTGCCATCCACCGTGCTGTGTGAGTAGCACTATGAATGCACTAGTATGTCTGTGTCTTGCGCGTCCCTAACTTGGGTTGGGAAAGCTCGTGCGATGGACTCGGTTTATTACGCTACTTTTTGGTCTCCTTCTTTTCGGGCTACTGCCTAAGTTTGCCAGAAGGCACGAAGTAGAGTACGCGGGTGAGGGGTATTAGTATCAGAGGGAATGTGGAGGGAATACAGCAATGTTCGGTGTATATGTGTAGTGGTGCTTCTTTTGGACGGGAATATATCTATGGGGTATGATGGGAGGATAGGAGGAGGAGGAGGAGGAGGAGGAGAGGTCAACAATCGTTCATTGCATATGACAGTTTTAGGTTTAGCGTGAAATGGTGGGCACGCACACGCGGGCAAAATGCCATCCACAAGGCCCCCTAATTCCTACTGGCTCGACCGATTTGCGGGGGCCGCGATAGGCCAGGTTCAGGGTGAAGTCAGTTGAAGTGCAACCGGGGACAAGCGCCGGTTGTCTGCAGAAGCCTGTCAATTAGAGACGACCCAAAAAGCTAAACCCTTTCCGAGGAAGGGTCTTGGGAATAATAAAAAATGATCATCTGTTTTAGTCTGAAATTCTAGCCTGTCCGTTGCTCTGATTTTGACTGTGATGATGCTGATTGTGCACCGGTACTTTCTTGTCTCCCGTTCCTGCTTCTGATTCTGACCCTGCTGCCATTGGTCCCCCCCCGTTGGTGTTGCACTGGCAAGGTGCTGCTGCTGTTTGGGATGGCCGCCTTCTCTTCCTGCTCCCCTTTTCCGGTCTTTCTTGGTAGAGGGACGGACACCGGTGCAGGTGTCCCTACCAAACTGCTGGGGGAAGTGAGGATGGATGGATGGGAAAAGGTGGAAAAGGAAGTGGAAACAAGGTGAGATATTTGGTTTATTTCGTTCCTGTTTGTTCCCCTTTGCCTCCCCGGTGGCCAGCTTTATTGCCCACTTGCTTGACTGTCTGTTCTACCCACCTATCTACTTGTATCATACCTGCCTGCCTGCATTACCGGTACCCTACAGAATCCTATTCTTTCTCTCCTTCTGTTTCTTTTCTCGCCTCTTTTCTTTTTTCCCTTTTCTTCTTCCTCCTCTTCCCTTTTTTGCCTGTTTCCACGTTACACCATCACCCATAGCAATTATCATCGACGTTGGATCTCGAATCAGTTGCTTCCTGTTTGGTGCTTTCCTGCGTGTTGCTTGCTACTCGCTGCTGCTGTCCTCGAATCCCGTCCCTCTACCCTCATCCCCTCCATCCGTCATACAACCCCCCCTGCCTCTGTCCTCCTCGGCTCATCCAGCCCTTCCTCATCTTTCCCTTCCCTCTTCCCTTAATTCGGCCAATCAATTGTCGATCATCCGTCAGACGGCCCTTGAAAGCTGGGCCCACTTTGACCATTGCCCCCAATAACTAGCAGAGCTTGCCAACCATTCAACCGGAAAAGCTACCATAACAGTGTCCAGCTACGCTATCTGGGGTACCACTGGACTGTCAGTTATCCAGTGGGTAGTTTTGGCTGCCATTCGACTGCCCACCCCTCTCCCCCTCTCCCTCTCCCCCTCCCCTCATCTTCCCTTATTCCCATTTCCCTTCATCTGCCCAACTCCTTCCCCCCCACCAACCATTACCACCACCCACTTTCCCTCAATTGTGCTGTATGTAACCTTCCCTCAATCACAACACCCTTCCCGCCCGCGCCTTGTTCCGTTAGTCGTTTCTTAGTGAAGTTTCTGCTCCTTTTGTCGTTGCTTAGTTGCCGTATTTCCCTTCCCTTCCCTTCACTTTCCCGACTTCTAACACCCTACTTTTGCCTGGTATCATATTGTTCCTCCACGCCTCCCCCCAGCCGGTGCTTTGAGCAATACCGCTATTTCCCGAAACGTTGTATAAATTTTCCTTTCGACTTTTATTCCAGCGGTGACAAAAAAGCAACACGAGACCGGTCCACCCCCCGTCAATTACAATTTACGCGCTATTCATCCGTCCCACACTGCTGGTCTTTTTTTTTTTTTTTTTTTCACCTTCAGTTTCATTTTATTTTTCAGTCCTGGTTTGCTCCTGCGCTAGGTATGTGTATCGCTCCAGGCTTTCCCAGGCACGGGTGACGGTGCGGAGCGGAGGCGACGTTATATGTATGCTCACATGTTCCTCCCAGACTCTCCACATACTTTCCTCCTGTTTTTTCGCTACCGACTGAGCCCGCCCGCTGTTACATACATAACGTACATACCAACAGTTGATCGACTTGCAGATTCATGCTAAGACTTGTAACCTTCGCCGCCGCTCAACCGCCCCTGGTTTTCGATTAGCTTTGGAGCAAGCAACTCTTTCGCACACCTTCCCCCATTCAACCCCTCCTCCGCCCCCAGCATTACTACTTCCAGGGAATCAGGTCTCAAGGTTCCCCTTCCATACCTAGGCCCTTTACCTCCAACCTACTACAGCTATATGCAGGTTCCCATGCAATCCTCTCCCCCCCGACGGCCACAGGTATATCCTTCGTTCGGAGAACGTCGATCGATATCGCACGACTTAGCTAGGTTCTCTCTCGACCTGGGTCCGGCCCGCCCTGGAGCCT
>Ga0307509_10001072_pt1 | contig 46758 bp, 51 predicted proteins | sample 10_EM_MG_FD_202245 | JGI IMG/M metagenome (GOLD analysis project Ga0307509, IMG submission 202245) | Populus trichocarpa ectomycorrhiza microbial communities from riparian zone in the Pacific Northwest, United States - 10_EM | ecosystem: Host-associated > Plants > Roots > Unclassified | place... | reverse complement strand
CAGGATTTAACCGAGGTTTATGAGGGTATGGATGACCCATACATCAACTGGAGTTTGATAATTTTGCCCCCCATCCCTCACATGCCTCATGAGGTATAGGGGGCAAATGTGTACTTTTGCTGATGAGACTCACACCTCTAGAGTCCACTAATAACCCATGGTAATGCTACAGTTCACGGGATAACCTGGGACTGGCTTTGGGGTAGTTGTCCTGGAAGCCTTGCAGCTTCCCTGATCAGCCTCAAGCCCTCTACTGTTAACCATACAACTACTCGAAGGTCAAAGTATGCCCATAGGTGGTTCCCAGGTGTTATCTAGGTGGCGCCCCAGGAGGTGGTCACCCTCACACCCCTTATATATCCTGCGAACAGCTTCTGGTCGGTTGGACTGCCACAACTCATACGGTGTTGTGGGAGCATTCCTATGGATCTCACTTTACTAGGAAGCACACAACTACATAGCCGTACAGTGCTGTCGCACCGTACCAACCCTGGGGCCGCAGGGGGGTGTTAGGAATATCCCCTGAAAGTTACAGGAGGTTTGGACAACTCCTGCTCCTTCAGTAGTCCATTTCGTACCAAACGAAGCGGCCCTATGAACAGCTAACAGCCCCGCAATAGTGGGATAACATTCCCCTAAGTCAGCAGACGACTTTGTCGGTGAAGGTAGGCTAACTGGGGTACCTCAGTAAGGTAACTGGGTCCCTAAGGTAGGGTAATCATGTTTTTAAGGTAGGGTAACTTCACCCTGTTATGCCTTTATTCCCTTCGGGAGTCTGCGCGACCACATAAAATGTTGCCTCAGAAACCCGTGCAACGTTTATTATGTTTCCTTAGCTTTATGCGAACATACCCTCCGAAGGTTACCCTGTCTAATCCTATGTCACCAAGTCACCTTGTAGACACTTGTACCAACTCATGTCTACCGATAGTATACTAGGTATACTGGCCTATCCTCAATATGGTTACTACACGCTATACTATATGGGCTTGAGTGTAGTCCACTGTAGCTACCTATCTGTACCGTCGTTACACTTTCTGTAGTACCATTGCCCTTGCCTCATGGGCATAGAAAACACCACCTTGTTGGATTGATCGCCAGAAGCAGTTACGTCTGGCTGTGCAGGCAAGTTCAGCAGCTTTTGTATTTTCGAGGTCGAGTAGGGCTTGGGGTCCACTTTGTGCCAAAGCAAGACTACCTTTAAGATACTTCTGAAGGCTCCGGTTGGCATGTTGGGGAAGTTGATCAAGCTGATAATGTAGAAGTTGAGCATGTTTTTTGAGCAAGCGAATGATTTGTGCTGTTGTCGGATTCGGTTCGGGCAGCTGAGATGGGGTAGAGGGAGAGTGTATTTCAAATGGTGGAGATGAACTTTCGAACCGTTGCGTTCCAAACTCAAAAGAAGTATTAACAACATTAGATAGTTTGTTGATAACAATGCTAGGGTTGAATGATAGTAAGCCAGTTGCTTTAAAAGTGAAACAGATTGTTGTAGGTTTAAAGGTTTGACACCTGATCCAGTCAATTGAAGTAAGAAACTCAATCTTATCAAACTCAGAGCATCCAGTACGGCTAGCATTATCAATTGCTTCAGCATAATAATGTTTGTATGGTTGAAACACAACCACATCTAATGGCTGAAGAAGATGTGTTGAATGAGGGGGAAGACAAAAGAGAATAATCTTCCTATCGTCACAGAACTGAATAAACTCGTGGGTACAATGGGAATTGTGACGGTCGAGAAGGAGGAGTTGCCATGCACCAAATTGAGTTCGCCGATCTGCTGAGTACTTGTCAAAGTGATGGAGCCACTTGATTCCGAAAACATCATTGGAATATCTGGTTTCTGAAACCCTAAGAACTTGAAGTACATCTCCAGGTAGATTGGTTTTTGTAAACCAATTCTCCATTTGTAGTTTCCTGGAAACAATAATCATTAGAGGGAGAACCACTTCAACGCCACTGATTGTCTTAATAACTGTAACCAGTTCCTGGTTGATAGAGCTGGCAAAGGACAAAGGCTTTTTGGAGTCCCAAGTGACCACACACTGATCCTTTCTGATACTAATTCTAAAACCGGTCTCATCAAAATTATAGGTATCCTGTGAAAAAATACCTTTCTCGTCGCCAATACTCTTGTAGCGGTCAAACCCGCTATTAAGATCATCGATATCATGAGCTTGTTCGCTTTTTATATCAAGTGTCTTCTGCTTTCTTATAAGATACTCAGGATGACGCTGAAGAAACCACCCAGTTCACATTCAGCTAATAGTTGGGGCTGGAGTAGAGCTATCATGGTGGGCGTGAGCGAGAATTGCATTTGCATAAGATCCGATGTGTCGACATCTTGCTGGAAGACCTATTTCATCTAAACTATTCAAGTATTGACATAGTGCCAACTCTTAGTCTGGTGATAGCTTCCGATTTGATGCCGGATGCTGATGGGGGTATTGCCGTTCTTTCAATCTTGCTCGCAAACGGTGTTCTGGAAGCTTCAAATCGCGGGCAATGGCTGCAATATTGGGCTCTTCTTAACAAGATATTTTCTCGATCGCCTTCTGAATGCGATCTTCTATGTCCATAGATGATTCGGCAGCCACAGTTTCTCCTTCCCGCCTTGGAAGAACCCACCAAGGATGCACGGCCGCGGGATATGTGATGGGGGTGCGGCAGTATCTGTGGTTCTTGTGTTGAGCTGTAACTTGCCTTGAGCTGTGAGGCAGTCTCTTGGGAGTGCCCCCGCTTGCAAGTAAGTGAGTGATGGGGGGTTGTGGCTCCGCTCAGTTATCTACCTTATCAACAGTTCTTATTTCATTTACCTAATGATGAATTACTAACATATGATATCATACTTGGGTAACTTCGGGAAAAGATTTAAACAAAATATTATAGCCCAATAGGAAATAGGTGTCACTTCCGACATAATTCTTATGAACTTGATCTAAAGCAAAAAGTTTGTATCAGTATGATATAAATAAAAATTCTTCATAAGGGTTGAGTTAGAGAGCGATAGCGAGTATCTGACCAACAGCTCTCATATACCGTATTATCTAGCAATTAGAAATAGTGCTATCACCTGAGCTTCCACTACTCCTCAGGCTCATAATGTCCTGTCTTCTATGAACACGACCACTATTGCATGATGCCAAGATCAGGGCAAGAAAGCTGAATTTTGGCGGTATGCAATATCAGTTGTATTCACAAATTTCAGGTCATTACCAGTATTACTAACAGCATTTTTATAATGACTTGGATGGCTAGAACACAATCCACAATCAAGCTAATATTGGATCATTTTTTACTCCGGTCTGGCAACTGTAACGGTACTCTAGTGAGCCTGAGAGGATATCTCAAGCATCAATACTCGGGATCAGGGAAAGTTTTGAGAACTCAGGTTTGGAATTCATTGATAGAGAATAGAGACCTTGATGCCCAGTCATGCCACTCCGCCATCATAAATTGTCACTCTCTTTTTTTCTATTCATTAAGCTGCCTACCCTGCTGCACAAAGAGTTTTTTATTTATTTATTTTTATACGGCCATTTTATAGAATTCCCCTGAATAGCATCAAATTTAATAGAATGCCCTTGTGAAAAAGAAGTTTGACAAAATACCCTCTGCTATGTGCTTTCCTCATTAGTGTTCGCCAGCCCGAATACAAGTGGAGCAGACAGCGAAATTCTTTAAGAAGACAAAGCAACAACAAGCCCATTGGAGGGTGAAGTGATGGCCGACAAGAGTTCAGAGCCTTCTATCCTTATAGCATTTCATGTAGTTATAAGTAAGTATAAAGGACTTGCCCTCTGAGGATAGTCAACAACGGGTGGTGAGGAGGTGTAAGTGAGGCTCTAGCCTCAAGTTCCATTGTTCCAGTATGCGGGACAAAGAACCGCTAACTACGATCAATCAGTTAGGGGAGAAATAAACACCCTAATTGAAAGTGGAAGGAGAAAGCTTGTTGTCGTGAGGAGTGTTATTGAAGGAGATGACCTGCTCCAACGTATTTATTACTAATCTAGTGATTAATTTTCCTATACATTCATCGGAAATATTATTTAAGATTCCACGATTCGTTAGAATTATTCAAGATACATTTTTTCTTAATTTAGAAGATCCGATTAATTCCTCTATAGTAACTCTGGTTTTGTCTGACAGAAAATGCTTCGTCTAACGCATAGGAACAGCTATAATATAATACCATATGTTATAATATTCACACCCTCTTTTCCTCTCTTATATGATAACTTGGTCTTTAGAGGCATTCTATCACACTCCCCTCACAAGGGCATTCTGCCAAATTGAGTGTTACGCAGGGGCATCCTGTCAAATAACCATTTTTTATATTATGTATGTTTTATCTCTAGCTAGTAAGTACCAAGCATTGCAAAGCATCTATTAGTACCTTTACCCAAGACAATATGAAATGATAATAACAACATAGAGATAAAAATGATAATAAAATTGATAGAAGTAAATAAGTGACGGACCACTAACCAGTGTTTTTCCTCTCAGGCATGCTCTGAGCTAAACTCCAGAAGAACTTAAGTTAGAGCTCAATTGCCTAAAAGTATTAATATAGTGAGAGTTTTGGCGATGATGAACTAGCTGTGTAGTTTTGAGTAGGGGTACATCAGTTGCAATACTGGCTACCTACCCTCGGTCACGTAATAATGTCCCCTGTGGATGCATGCTATTCTACCAGTGATTTTGTCGCCAGCCTGGTACTTGTATAGTATCTGGATGGAGAAACTACTTCCCACCAAGAGAGTTTTATTATCTAGTATAGTAAATACAGTTATGGTCACTTGAAGCCTTGGTTAGGAGTGGAGTGAGAAACTCATCAGTTATGAGCAATTGGCTTGTGACCAATAGGTGGTCTCTATATACGTATGCTTTACTGTAGAAATTAAAGAGTGATAGGATTAGTATATAATATAGATATAAATCCTCTAGGAAAATCCTAGTAGCACAAGCAGTACGAGTACCAGGGGGCCATCATAAGTGAGACCAATAGTGTTTCATTGGTCAGAATTTGGTAAGTGTAACTATGGAAAGGGCAAATCTTTCAAGGTTTTTCCTTAAATCTTAGTGATTTTTCAGTGGAGGAAAAAAGTCCAGCAAATACAAAAAAATCTAACACTATAAACTGAATAAAATCATGATCTCTTATTGGCTACCAGACTAATGAGCCGATGAGAACCAGTTCACCTTCCTTACCCTTAAATCCTAGTACTAGTACTTCAAGTTGGGGGTAGATCAGAGTAGTTAATATTTTATTGACCTGTATAGCGCAAAGTGACAGGCCCAGTTGGTATGGGCTATGCCTGACCAGTCCTGTCACTTTTTACCAAACTTGTCACAAAATTCTAATCACTCCCATGCCAGCATGCCTTACCCCAGAATATATTGGCTTTTCTGTGACTAGGATTTCAAGGTCAGTACTAGGATAATGCTAACTTTGTTCTGTCAATGTTCTCCTCTATAGAGATTCCCGCCTATTTCAAACTATTAAGAAAACTATTGGCTATTGAGAAATTCTATGAATTCTTTGCACTTTTTAGCTACTGGAAAGGTGTACCCTGAGGGTAATTATACAAAAAATAACTTAATACTACAAACTCAAACTCTCAGGATTACAATAGAAGGAAAAAATAAAAAATAAAAAATAAAACCTACTCGGTTGCAAACTCCCCACAAAACTCAACCTTTACTTCTATCTCATTTTCAATATCCTCAAGTATTGCCTATAAGGGCGTTACTGCAACCCACCACGGAACCGATGATTTATTCTTAGCAACAACTAATCTCACTCCTTTTAATGAATCTTCCAATGTAACAACCAACGAACCTGTGTCTCCCTTATCAGCAAATTGCCCTTTATATGATCCCGCATTCTGGGATATAACAGCCACTTCCTGTCTCAGAGATTCATCCTCCCAAATCATAACACTAACACCATTCACTCTATCTTGTGTTTGTTCTATAGTCCTCCCAACTTTGAATACCCTTGTACCTGGCTTTGAACTACCAGAAGAAAAGATTTTCTGATTTGGATAAGGGAAAGTCAAGGTAAGTTTATTTCCATTTACTCTGTTTTATTAGTAAGCTATTATTCTGGCTTAAGGAAAATAAAGGACTAACTTGAATAACCTGAATTCATTAGCTTCAAATATAGCCCAATCCAACTGAGATAATAGTCTAACCGGCGTGTCTGAAAATGCAAATTCAGACATTCCCTTGCCACGAAGCTGCTTGTTATGTTGAGTAAGAATATTCGATTTGTGTAACTTCATGGCTACTAATCTTCCCAACTCTTTCCCAATGAGTCTGATTGCGGATCAGTTTTTTAGTTCCACCTCATTATCATCTGACACTTGTTCAAAAGTACAGCGAAGATGTTTCAACTCCTCTTGGCGAGCCTTTGACGGTTTGATGGTGGGACGGGATTCTGGGCCATCCTTGGTATATGGAATGATGTTATGAATATGGGACGCAATATCGGCAGCACTGGGACAAACAACGCTTTCACTGATCTTGCACATGTGAAGACAATGTGCACACGTTAAGCCACACTTTCTACCATCCTTTCCCAAAATCGAATCACCAAAGCTACTTGCTTCGTTTAGGCAATCTCTTCCTCTGATGGAAATGTTTGAGATGCCTATCTTCTCTTCGTAGTGGACTTCATGATCCCATGTCGGGCCTTGAGACTCAAAAAATGTTGATACTGCCCTGTGATTGACCACCAATACAGGCATGTCTGCGATTAGGGTTGGGGGCAAAAGGGTCGGTATCCGAGTAAGATCAGGAAATCCTAGTAGTATAGTAGAAAGGAGTGGTTTGTTCGGCTTTGGCCTATATTGAAGAATTGTGCCATACCTCTTGGGTTGTTGGTAGCAAGTAAGAACATCATGAATAAATTCAAGGGTTGTATTTATCATTTCAATAGGGAGATCTCGGGGAAGCAAGGCCTCATAGCTAGCTGTGGTTGAAGATACAGAGAAATCGGTAGTCCTATCTAGCGCTGTATTTTCAAAAGCTATTAAACAGCTTAAAGCATGTACGTAAATACTACAACAGAACTCAAAAATCAGATACTTTGCTTACCATCCAAGTCCTCATAGTTTTCCTTCACTATGCGAGTTCTATTGGTTTCATATTCGTTTTCAAACTCAAATGAGATAAACTGGGCTCACTTGACAGCATGATAACCTCTGAAATCCATCACCTTTGGTCGTCAGTGTAGTGGGTTGCGAGAATAAAAATATTATTAAAAAATAATAAAAATAATAATAAAAGTTCACGCAAGGGGGAGAGTTGAGGAGAGGAAGGGAAATTGAGGAAGATCTAAGGTGTTTACCCCTTTTTTTCTTATAAATAAGACCTATTTACCTCAAACTAGTGACAAACCACTCACGTACTCCTATACGTACACTCATGATAACAAGACAAAAAAACTATTATACCTAAATACATATCAAGTATTCATCTAATCTGAAAACAACCAGAACATTGAACCTGCATAGTGTTACCCCCCAGGATCCCTTATATATATATGTATATCATAGGTTGTTGATCTCACATGTCTGGCTTTTTCAGGTAAGATATGTAACTACATGTGAAATCACAAAATATCACTCGTTTTTCACCTCCAGTAGGCATCAAAAAGTCACAAAAAGCTTGGCGCTTGGCAGCAACACGATCACAACCCCGCACAACAACTCCCAAGCACAATGCCGTGGAATAAAGCAGCCGGAAAGCGACGCGAAACGACCTTACATGAGAGGGTCTGAATAATCAAACTTCATTCTTTGGGCATGAGTTTCCCTCAAATTGAGGGAGAAACAGGTGTCTCTCGAGCCCAAGCCTACGGAATCTACAGGCACCGGGAAATGTATGGCGACATTAATCCTCAAATCCCTCGCACTGGAAGGCCCCCAAAGCTCAATGACTGTGATAAAAGATACCTTGCCCGGTTATGTGATGCGGATCCTCATGCGACAGCTAGAGAGCTTTTACATGAATCCAGACTTGATGTTGGGGTTCCAACTCTCGGGCACTACATGTGCAGCCTGCAACGGCAGGTTTTTCTTGCTCGACGCAAGCCATGGATAGGACCTCACAATAGGAGACAAAGAAAGAGATCGGGTAGATTATGGCCCAAGTGAAAGATTTCAGTTTGGCGGAAGCATTGCTCTACCGATGAAGTATATCTTCAAATTGCTACTGGAACAGGTTATTGACGAAAAGTCCGACAACTTTCCGGACCCAATGCCACCTATGATTTGAAGAAACTTCAGCCAACCTTTGTTGGAGAGAGTATTGCAGTTGGCTTCTTGGCTGGTTTTACCTATGGTTTCCACACACTGCTTGTTCCTATGCGAAAACGGACCAAAGATGAGCGAAAGAGCGATAGATATCGACTGGTCTTCAATTCACACCAGTATGTCCATGAAATTCTCATTCCACATCTTCGACCACTCTATAAGAAAGCTGGTGGAGCCAAAGCTGCTGTTCAAACTATAGAGGATGGTGCGAGCTATCATACTTCTATTTATACGGAGAAATATTGCAAGTGCCTTGGTATAGAAAGGATGGATTTGCCTTCCTACTCACCTGATTTCAACCTAATCGAGAATGTTTGTCTTTTATTCAAAACCAATTATAGGAAAGAAGTCTGAGAGAGGAGGAGAATACCACCTAGTGAGAAGGAGCTGATTGGACTAGCACAGAAGGTATGGGAGGAATTGCCGTGGGAGAGAATTTATGGTTTCATTGATAGTATGCCAAGGCGTGTAGCTAATTGTCTTAAGCGAGGAGGTGGCCCTACCCGTTGGGTAGAAGACTAGAGCCCTTCTCGTATCACTATATATTCTTGGTTTTATAAACTCTTGTTTTGTTGTGCTGTATTGCAGTGTGAAAGTTTAGTGGTCAGCCGTTGCCGTTGCCGTTTTTCGTTACTTTTTGAAGCCTACTGCCTCAAGAGATGTTGTTTAGTATGTATCAGCCTCTTGGTCCCATCACTTGACAACAAATATACTAGTTGATTTAAAAACTATCTAGACACATCGCCAGGTAACTATATGCCTCTTGTCACCAAGTTGTTCCCATATTAAATAAATCCGCTATTATCATACAGCTTACAAGCACACACATACCTCAAGATAAAGCAATTGTATGGAGGAACAATATTATATTTTTGTCATCATCATCCACTCGTATTACCAATATATACCTTTAATATATGAGAGGAGTACTTTAAATACAAATTATTAAGTAAATATTATAATGGGCATATATCATACTTACATGGTACGGACATTACTCCCTTTTCACTTGAAGGTGAGATTTTATGTCTTTCAAATACAAGGTTTTTATAACTTTCGGAATCATATACCTCCCAGCGTGATAGACACTTATGATAATGCTGAGTCCGGCAGTAATATTCCCTGAAATTAAACCTACATACACTTTTTTTTTCCTGCCTTAATTTCGCCAAGGAGTCCCCCGTTTGCTTCCCTGGAGGTTTCCCACTTGGTGCTTTGTCTAGACGGTGTCCACCATACCTCCGTAGTCCCTATTCTCAATTTTCGGCAAGGCTATTCTTCTTACACCCTTAGCTAGATCAACCATCATCTTCATCGCTGCTTAAGAGAAGCTCTGTATCTTCACTTGAGCCACTCCACTGCGCTACACTGTGTAATACCCTCATCGCCGATAATTGCCGTCGTATGGTGGATGCCGTCTACAAGTACGGAGGTACAGCGTGCACTATACCTCCGTAGACACGGCATCAAGTGGGACGCCTTGGGAGACGCCTTGGCACTAAATGGGGCACTAAATGGGAGGTGAACAACAATCGGTTTAGGTTTAAATCACTCAGGTACTGGCTATATCGGACTAGTATTTGCTGCAAGAAACGGTCACCGGTTTATTTTAATTATACAATTTATATGTACCGTAAAACCTCAAATAATTGGGAATCTCGCTAGGACATTGGAGTTTCTTCCTACTAAGGTCTCTGTCTTAGTGAGGGCTGAAGGAGAATCTTCTCGCTGTGATTTCTCCCCCTAGTCCAAAGTCGGAAATTCTGGACGTCCTAGCTTCATTCTCAATTGTCTCGGCTCTCGCTGTAGTGTTAGTAGCAAGCAATGAACCCAAGCGTCCCGCCCAATAGGTGCCATCTGGGGGCAACTGCCGATAGGGTACGGCAGGGGCCTGCTGTCACTCTCTTAGACAGCAGCCTTTCCCGAGGGACCGGCGCTCTTTTCCCAGGGAAGAAGTATTCGAAAATTCGAGTTTTGAGGTTGTATAGGCGCCAGTGTTCCCAACTGTCCGGAGGCCGTGAGGGGCGGGGAATTCCAAGAGCCCCGGACGCAGTGGAGCATGATGGAAGACGGAAGGGGATAGTGGGGGGCGGTCGGAGCTGGTGAGGGCGGCATGGGGTAGTGGGGGACCGTAGGGGATGGTAGGGGACGGCGGGTGACCCCACGAGTGATGTCTCATGACGTGATAATGATTTGTCTGGAGGTGCATGATTTCGATTTGTGTTGGTACCGGAGGTTCAAGCTGTAGGACCATAGCCCCCTGCAGTCCGTCCGGTCCTCACCTTCCCGAACGTAGTCCGTCCTAGCACTCCCAGAAGTACGGGCTGTGAGTCCTAGTCCTTCCAGTCCTACCCCAAAGACGGACAGACTGGATGGCTGGGGGCACTGGAAACGGTGGGCGACGGCCGGGGACAGCACAAATGATGTTATAATGATTCGTTCGGAGATGCATGATTTAATTTGGGCTAGTACCGAAGGTCCAAGCTGTTGGAAAATAGCCCCCTACAGTCCGTCCGGTCCGCACCTTCCTGGGGGTAGTCTGTCCTAGTGGCCCAATAGTATGGACTATAAGGGCTTGTTTGGCAGAAGTGGGAGAAGTGGCACGTTCCGTTGTGAAATGGTTTGACCTCTAGAAATGTTTAACAAATGGTCAGCCATTTTGCGAAAACTTTTTTCACCTGATATCTCTATCTGTGTTTTTGAAACGGAAGGGTTGATACCTATTGTGCCAAACAGCAATTCCGTTTACAATTTTCTGGAATGGCAGGAAAGAGTCATTTGTATGGGCCAACGGAACAGAACCATTGCATCCAAACGGGCCCTGAGCCATAGTCCGCCCCATCCCAAAGACGAATGAACTGGATGGCTGGCGGGACGCTCGGAACCATTGCTTTCAGATAGGAATTTTGGGGGAATATCATACCCTCTAAGCCTTGAATGGCCTTAAATGATTTCCTGCCTTGTCTGCGAGCATCTTCGCAGGCTGCTCTCTCATCCGGCAAAAGGGACATCCTCCTATCCAGCCACCTTTCTATCTCGCTGTCATTGCACAGAACCATCCGTTTCTTCCCTTTGCGAGCCATCTTTCGTAGTGGGTTGGCAGATTGACGTCTTGACTTCAATGGGTCATATTGAGTAGTGGAAATCGTAATTGAGCCAGCAGGCTGCCCGGGGGCCCTTTTCCAGCTACCATATTGATCCAGCTGATATGGTGGACGAATTAGTTGTCCTGGCATTCCAGCCGGAGTCACAGTTCGCGGAAGTTTCTCCAAAAGCGATCGCCCTCGAGCAAGCTGTGGTTTTCTCTGCAAATTATTAGAATGAAAATGTATCTTACTCTTACAACTTGAAGCAGCGAACTTACCTTCACCATCACTGGAACTTGAAAGTAATTGTTTGGAGTGAAAGAAAGAAAGGAAATTGGGTCAGAAACTGGTATCAGCGGATTGCAAAAGAGTCTTTATCTTCTCAAATTCAGCACACCAAAGAAGTACCACAAAGCTAGTAGTTCTGCTTCTCCTGTCTTAAAGGCTATAAGACCAGGTGTGTTGAAGATTGAAAGTAATGAAAGCCTTTTTTGCTAGTCCGTGATGGTGGGTTGTTCGTAGAGAGGAGAACGAGGTTGTTTTGTACTCCTCCCAAGGAATAAGTATTCGAAAATACGAGTTTTAAGTTTGTATGGGCGCTCAGACAATCGCAGGGGTTTTCTCATCTATTTTCTTTAATCCCTAGTTTCAGGTAGGTCTTGCCTGTCATAAGTATGTCAACGTTTGTTTGTATGATACTGTAGAAGGGAAATCCCCTAAGTTGTTTGAGCCCCCCCCTCCCGCTACTCGATGCTACCCAACGGGAGAGGGAACTGCAAATACGATGCGGCTGTTAGATCTCCTATAGGACATACAGTTAGGTAGTTGTACAAGTGCACATGTATGATATCATATATAGTATAATACGGATATATGAGGCTGCAGTGAAACCTCCGATATTTCCCACCTCCAAGATTTCCAACCCTCTAGTAATTCCAGTGTTTGCAGAGTCACGACATTTGAAATATATGGGAAAACCCTCCGAAAATTCCAGGCCCCTTATAGTTCCCAATTCCAGGACATTCTGTGGACCTTAATTCCAGCAAACACCTATCCGAGAAAAGTTAGCGGGGGAATTTAGCTTGAAAAAAAAAAGACGGAAGGGAGAGGAGAAACAAACAAACAATACCCATTCGAATGAAAGCCCGACGGGGTTTCTGGTTGTATTTGTCTGCAGAAAAACCATGAGCCAGAGTGAGGATCACCACCGCCCAACTCTCTGAGGAAAATGCCTAGCCAACGAGCAAGCCCAGAGACTCCTGGAATCCACCATGCAAAGGAGTCTTTTATCATACTTCACGGTGGAAAATAGTCTTTAGTTATGTCTGCCTTGGCAGCACCCTCTTATTTGAATTTATACTTTCTACTCAGTTCTTTGTACATCATATTCAAGTTCTAGGCAAATTTTCCTTTTCTCTTCGCCATCATTAGATATCACTCGATTTAAGGGTTTATATATTGTTGGAAATTCTGAAATAGTCAAGCTCTATACCGAAGGCTTAAGGGAACGAAGAGCATAGAGAGCTATATCCTATCTGAGGGCAGGAGGGCCAGCTATTTATGCTTCGCAACAGGAATACATATCCACAGTAGAAAAGAAATCTGAAGTACAGTCTCCCGGAGGGTCGCGAGATTCTCGAGCTGCGAGAGTGGCGGCGCTCTTGGCCACTTGGCATGGATTTTCCCATGGTCAACCCTGCTTTAAATTTTCTTTGATACTTTTCTTGTTTGCTCTTGGTATAGAAGTTTCTCTTTTAAGCTAAGCCTTGACTCAAGTGCAAGCATGTACCCGTTTTTATGCTAGGACTCTCTCAACTCGAGAATCTCGCGACCCTTTGGGAGACTGTAACAAAATGGAAAATGAAAGAAATCTGATGCGCATAGGGTTACATCTACGATTAATCGATTGAGTAGTGAAATGAATGAAAGATCTGGGTAGTGTTTCTTTTGCTTTTGCTTTTGTTTTGTTTTGTAGTTGTTTTATTTGTTGGTTTGGTGAGGGCTGCTGGAGTTTGGCATGCCGTAACTCAATGCCCATTTAGCGCAGGTTTAGTATTAGCTATAGTTGATAGGAATACAATATCGAGTAGCCCTGTTTTGGCGGGCCAGGAAGACGCATTATTCCGGGAGGGGACTGGTTCCCCTGAGCGTCCATGAGCCTGGTTTGGTGTTTGTTTTGTTTTGTTTTGTTTTGTTTTATTTTGTGGTTGTTTTATTTGTTGGTTTGGCGTAACTCAATGCCGATTTGGCACGGGTTTAGTATTAGCTGTACTGTATACAAAACTCACGGGGTCTACTGTACCTCGGTAAGGAATGAGGCAAGGAAAAGAAGGGGAAACTTTTCATGGCTTGTGTGTGCATGTAAGTCGGAGTCGTGCTAGCCAGGAAGAGTAAAGTGTGCCGATGCTGACCTCCGGTCACAGGTCAACACATTGAAAATCAACAACAATTACAAATCTGTCAGTGTGTGGCCATAATCCAAGGTCTCCATCTTATTTCTTACATATGAACAGCAAACTCGCACATAGCCTTTTACTTACTCTAGTATGCTATTATACATAAAAAATTTATACTGACTAATCCATTTTTGCCACCCCTGCTCATTAGTGAGGCTCTACGAAGGTACAGCACCTAAGTTTTGAATATTTTACTAGCAGGGGGTGTTACGCTAGCAGGGGCCAAGGCAGCAAATCGGGTATAAGGACAGCGAATTGGGCATAGTGGTTACCCAATTCACCTCCTCATCCCTGTTAGTCGAACATCCCCTGCTAGTAAAATATTCAAAACTTAGGCGCTGTACCTTCGTAGTCCCTCTTAGCATGAATCCAACTTACATGTAAATACCACACTACCGGTACCGCATCCCCCGTTGAATTCGCTAGCTCCGAATATCCCTGTAAATTGAGACATCAGTCCAAGTAAGTTTAGCTCAGCAAGTTAATAGAATTTCAAATGCCAGTTAATGAGATCCAACACAACAAAATGACTCACTTCAAACTGCGTCAGGAAAGCACTAATCCTTCTTAAGAACCTTTGTCTCTGAATTTCGAGACCAGAGACAATCGGCCGAGCTAGCGAATTCAACGAGAAAATACGGTACCATAAAAACTCTTGAAATTCTCTATCTCCGGAGGTCCCTAATCTGCGGATTTAGAGAGAAAAGTTCCTGAGAAGGACTAGCGTTTTCCTTACACAGTATAGCCGTGGTCATTCGGCTGTGTTGGATCTCCTTCACTGGATTTCGCAAGCCCAACTAAACCTATCTAGGGGCTAATGTCGTGATTTACAGGGATACTCATGACCAGCGTAGATAGCGAATTTCAAGAGGTTTTCTGGTATCATACTCTAGCCTGGAAGTCTTGGCGTTTCCTATCCAAAGTATGTCAAGATAGCAAGGTGCAAGATGAGTGATATCTTGTGATTTCCGCTGTAGTTATATTGTGAGGTCAATCTGGTGGGATGAATTATGAAGACACGATGGGGTTTGACATCAGCTGGGTTCATCCAATTGTTTCCGGATCAGCTAGATCAAAACCGGTTATTTATTTGGCTACAATATGCCTATGTGTTGTCATCATCAGAGTACGTAGATGATTGATCATCAGGCCAAAGTAAAATAAGTCCCTTTTAGAGGGAAAAAAAGGGGTAAAATACCATACATCTACCTAAGGTTCTCCTCTAGTTCTTCTTCTCCTTTCCTCAATCCTCCCTCCCTCTCCCCGCCCTGTAACGTGAATTATTTTTTTATTTCCAAACTTTTTTTTTCCAAACTTTTTTAAATCCCAATTTTTTTTTACCATTTCAGCCCATCGTCCATGATGGATCCTAAACCTGATAATGATTTGGAGGAAACTCACTGGCTGTCACAGTTTAGGCCCTTGCAGTTTTATGAAAAGGGATAGGAAACCATCATAGCTGCAAGGTTCGAGGAAGGCTGTATGAAAGGTAAGTCCACTATCTGACATCTGAGTTCTTTCTATAATATTTACTAATATACTTCTGTATTTTTCAGTACTCCAAAGCATTCTCCCACAGAAAATCATCAATCCATCTATCCCTCCTCCTGATACCGTTATGTTTGTGGCCTTGTAATCCGAGGACCTGTCCAATAAAGCTATAAATGTGGCAATAGGATTCATGTATGATAGGCTTTCCGAATTCTGTGAACCAAAAAGCTACGGTACAATTGTGCGATATCGTCCAATCCTTGGTGAATCAACTATCTCTACCATTATATTAGGATTGCCCGATGTGCCCTATATACCCGCCTTTTCCCTGCTGAACCGCATTGCCAATAATGGCATATTGGTTATTTGTAATAGAGCGGTGCCAGCAGTGTTTGGGTCCAGAGGTCCGACTCGGACTTGGCCTGGTGCCGTCAGATACGAAGAGATAGTCAGGATTTCAAACATTTCAGTCGGAGGAAAGGATTGCCTCTAAGGGGCAGGGAGTTTCTGTGGTTGGATTATGACGGAAGATGGTTGAAAATTAGGTCTAACATGTGCACACTGCATTCCGGAATATGATATTGGTACAAGCATTGTGTGTCCAAGTACTTTTGAAATTACCACCCGCCTTCGATCCATCATATACTATACTGAGTATCTTCCACAATCCCGTTCTAGCATTGGGCCATCAGAAGCCAAGAAAGCGGAGCTCAAGTCACTACAAAAGATGTTTACCCAAGTACCGGATGAGGAGGGAGTTGAGATTAACGATGCCAATGGCATAAGGATAAAGCTCATTGGAAGGGATTTGGGCCGATTGGCTGTGAAGAGAAGTCACCAATCAGCTATCCTTTTAAGACATAACGAGCATCTCCGTGAGCAGGGGATAACCGAATTTCCACTACCCGTTTCAATCCCATTATCCAGATTAGATTGGGCTGTGTTCGAAGGTTGCCCTTCAAGGTAGGTACTCTGCTATTTTGCCTTACTAGTAGTTGAAAGAGATACTTATGAGTAATGTAGGATACTTGGAAACCAAGTCCGAGTCTTCGGCGGAGCTACCCTCCATTCAAACTGGAAAATCTGCTCATCTGGTAGTTTACAGCATGGCTCTAGGGTTTTTAAGATTGGACACACCACTTGTCAGACTGTAGGCATTGTCAACCATGTTAGGGTAATGATATGGGAGGATGGCTCATTGACTCAAGAGATTGCGGTTATCTCTGGAAATATGCGGGTATATGGTGGCCGCTTTGCTGACAAGGGTGACTCAGGTTCACTAGTGGTCACAATGGACACCCTGAAAGCAGTCGGCTTAGTGGTAGCCAAAAATGCATCCATAGTTCCATGGTGGGTTGCGGTCACTCCATTATCAGCAGTACTTAAAGATGTGAAGGATACGATAGGAGAGGAGGTGGAGTTTTGTCAAGAGCTTTTCGCTGAGTAAGTTTGTAAAGGTCGTTTTCAGTTGTAGTAGTTTAACTTTGTAAAATTGGCTAGTATTTTGTATAACTACTTCTGAAATTATATCTTCCAGCACTTAGTGCAACGGCCCAGGCTTAAGATATCTCGCAACCTGATTGCTTTTTACCCGCCGCTACATTGATCATCCCCTACTCAGGCTCCCCACCATAAGTTTTCCGATTTTTTCGTCCCCACCCGGGCACTTGAGTCCATACCAAGCCCCCACCAAGTCCACCCCACCCGCCCAGGCAGTCTGTACCCCACCCACCGGGTCGGCAGACCCCTCCCCCCAGTGCTCCCATAATCGTCCCTGTGTTTGGTTGTAGGGCTCCCATGGGGGACTAGTTACCCGGTCGAAAATGCGGGAAAGGATAGGAGAACCTCCACCGAATAAGCGAAGGGTTTGAGGCACTGAATTTTTTGCTGAGGCGCTACGCGTGTGTTCCACAGGCTCACTTGTTGGGTGAAGGTAAATATTGATCTTCTGGTTGGTTCCGCAACATGCGCCCTGCCCTACATTTAAGAGCTGCCAGGATGCTGTTCAACCCGCAACACGTAACACTGCCCCTCCATCCGCCCCCCCCATAGCTCCTCCCTTCCCATAGCCATCTTCACACACCTTTGTTCTCAAAGCTTCGAACCTCCAGACTTCATCATCATGGATGATTACAGTACTCTTCGGGCTAAAACCTTGGGCTCTACACACGAGGAGGAAGCTGTTACAGTAAATACTAGAGCTCTTGTGAGTGGCTACTCCTATTGGAACTGCACTTCTGTCACCTCCTTTGCTAACCGGACGAATTAGATCGATAAAGTGCTTGCTCGATATTCTAGCGAAAATACAACGTAGCCATCGCCCTTCAGCTTTCCCCAGCCTTGTTTCGTAACTAACGGGGTCTTTCTTTTGCGTAGACTGCGAGAACTTCTGCAGAATGCCGCAGATGCGAACGCTAATTCTGTGGAGATTCGGTTCCAATCGGACGGATCTGCATCGGTGCCCCCAGGCCATCAACCCGATTTTAAAGAGCTCGTGAAATCTAAGATGCGCCGAATGCTGGTCAAGAACGATGGTCATTCCTTTCGAGATGAGGACTGGCAACGGCTGAAAAGGATTGCAGAAGGGAATCCCGATGAGACAAAAATTGGAGCTTTTGGTGTTGGGTTTTACAGTGTGTTCGCCGATTGCGAGGAACCTTTCGTGTCCTCCGGTGACCAAGCTATGGCATTTTACTGGAAGGGTAATTCTTTATTTACTCGGAGAGCAAAGCTTGATACCAAGGATCGATATACAACCTTTTTGCTGGAATACCGGGAGCCATCCGAACTGCCGGACTTGAAAGATTTATGCAAATTTTTTGCTACCTCGCTTACTTTCGTCAGGCTGAGTTCTATATCCCTCTATGTCGACGACCATTGCCTATTATCATTACAAAAGAAGACCTCTCCATCGCATGTTTTGCAGATACCCGAGTCGATAAATCCGAGTACGCGGGATAAATTGATGCAGATTGCTAGGGTGGATACGGAGAGTGTGCAGATTGATGCAAAGTACATGAACGTCACTCATTATAGCCCACCTGTAGCCGAGAGCCAAACCTTTGGATCGATATTTTCTCGCCTCACCTCTCGTCCGGTAGCACCCAAGGAATCGCCCCACTCGGATTTATCTGCTTATGCAGTAGTCTCGATATTTTTGCGGATAGCTACGGCGACTGTGAACACTTATGTTACCCCTCCGTTCGCCAAGGAACTCGAGCGTGCAACCAAGAAACCGCCACCTAAAACTACGAAACTAGCTATTCTGTCGATGTCAAAGGACGAGCTTGATGCTTCGGGGGATGCGGAAATATTCTCGAATGTATTGCCTGGAAAATCAGGGAGAATATTTATTGGTTTCCCAACTCATCAAACAACTAGCATCAGCGCTCATATATCCGCCCCTTCGGTGATCCCTACTGTTGAGAGGGAGAACATAGACCTTAATGCTAGGGTTATTAGGGATTGGAATATCGAGATGCTCAGGATCGCCGGTATCCTGGCTAGGATCATCTACACCGACGAGATGTCAGTACTGGCTAGACAGGCTGAAAGGCAAAAGGGGCAATTAGAGGACCTGTATGACCACGCTATTCATATCATGAAGCAGTTCACGTTCACCCCTTCAACACCGGCCTCGGCTGTGGGAGAGCATATCAGAGCGGAATTTTGGGGTTATTCTAAGGGAAGATCGAGTTCAATTGGGGTCATGTCTACGCGAGGGGTTTTGCCGAGTGGCCGAGTGCGGTTGTCGAGCGACGTGAACTTTTTGGTTGGATTACCGCTGCTGCCGGAAAAAATTGCGAAAGAGGCGCATGAGTTCATAAGAGGCTTGAAGGAGCTGGGTCTGCTAACGGAGATTACTGCTACCGATATTCAGAACGAGCTCCAAAATCGAGCCTTGAGTGGAGCACAGCAAGATTTGTTCTTGAAGTGGCTGGCAGAAAAACGGACTAAAGGGGATCTGGACGATAATATCGTTCAGAGTTTGCTTGGTGTAGCCGTTGCGACGACCTCCTCGCCAGAGGGTGCCGGTGGAGATGTCACAATTCCTATCTCTCTGGGAATGATAAAATATTATATCAATCCCACCAAGTTGTCCCCTGATGTTCCGATCCCTTCAGATTGTCTGCCGTTTCAGGTCACCAAAGGCTTGACCAGGCCTCAGCTATTGGCGCTCGGGTGGGAGGAGATCGCAATTCTGACCTGGTTGAGGTTTATTTGTTCCCCACCTCATCCCTTGCCGGCCTCGCAAAATATCGAGCTTTCACCAAAGTTCTCGGCGCAGGTTTTGGCAATCGTTTCCAAAAATTGGGACCCAATGACAAGCAAGCAGAAGGAGGACGTTATTGATCTCCTGAAAAATAGAAAGTGTATACCAACAAAGATGGGCTTGAGGACTCCTACGGAAGCATATTTCAATACAGTCAAGCTTTTCCAGGACCTACCATTGATTGCGGCTATGAATGGTGTACGAGATAAATTCCTTACAGCTCTCGGTGTTAGGAAGACAGTGGAACTTAAGCTGGTGTTTGAGAGGTTGATGAACGAGGACGCAGCTCAAGGCGGGACAAAGTGGAGCCATCTGGAACTTGTCAGGTATCTCACTAGTGTCTGGAACGATATCCCTAGGGACGACATCACGAAACTCAGGAACACGCCTATATGTAAGGCGGAAACTTCGAACCCTCAGTCGCAGCAAAATCGGTACAAAGTTTCAGAGTTATACGAACCAGACGACCAACTTAGGAAGCTTGGATTGCCGATATTATATTGGCCGAATTGGAGGGCTGGCAGCCCGGAGGGGAAGTTTTTAACGGGTCTTGGGCTCAAGAAGTATCCGAGTGCGCAGGATGTTTTAAGGATAGCTGCTGGTTCTGCGGACGATGCAAAGCTTAGAGAAGCTGCCTTGCAATACTATGTGAATAATTACTACAATAACGGATATACGACTTTCAATGCTGCGGGGCTGGAGATGGCGTTTTTACCACTTAGAGGTGGGAGTCAAGAGAAGGCGAAGCTGGCCGCACCTAGACACTGTTATTCCAACCCCCGGGCCTCTATCATGGGCTATGATATTTTACGGAGTGACCTTCAGGAGCATGGACAGAAGTTTGGGGTGTCTGTCGATCCTCCTATGACATTTTGCATCGACAAGCTTATCACCCAACCCCCGACCACGATCCGTGACGCTCAGGATAAATTCTCCTACCTTTCAACTCGGCTTGCGGAAATTCTACCTCATCTTGTCGAGCGATTGTCGAGTGCCCGCATTGTGCCTGTGCCGTTAAAACCTAGCGATATACGACCGGGTCCGACGGGGAAACTGAAGTGGATTCCGCCAAGGAACTGCTTTTTAGGGGGCCAGGGCAGTCCTTATTATGAGATTTTTGACTTTGTCGACTTAGGGCAAGACGCAAATGCTTTCTTGACCAAATGCGGAAGTAAGCATGAGCCCACAGTGGCAGAGGTTGCCTATATGATTGTTCGTGAGCCGGATCGTTTGCTCGATGTCTTCGGGGGCGAGAAGAAATACATGGGGGCCTTGAGAAGTATCGCAGAGAATTGGAGCCACTTGAAGAAAGACAAAATGCTCGTCAGGGAGATGCGGAAGAGTCGGTTTCTTGGAGCACTGAGGGAAGTTTCGGCCGGCAATGGGACTGACGGAAGTGCCACTGAAGAAAATGCCGATGGAGGTACTCTTAGGGAGTTTATTCTGGCTAGGGCGGACCAAGTTTTAGTGATCGATGAATATGTGACTTACGTGATGTTCAAGAGCGAGATTCTGACAGCCCCGCAAGAGGACATTCTAGAGAGCTTTTATACGGTATGGAGGCTTGGTTTTGTATCAGGTGGTATGAAGCTAATCTTGAGCTAAAATTCTAGTCTTTAGGCGCATCAGCCGTGTCAACAAGGGTATTTCCTGAATGGCGCATTGGAAATCCGATCCACCTGGAGAAAGAGGTAGAGATGTTGAACAAACTTGTCCTGGAGAGGTGCCGTCTGTTTCTCCATAACAACAACGAAGAAGTTGCACATGATGCTCGGTGGTTGGAAAACAACCTGCGGGTTTCCTATGTTGATACCATACGTGTGAAGAATACCCTGAAACACGAAGGATATAGAACAATCAGTCATCAGCAGAACAAGACGGCTGCGATGGCGAAAGATACTATGACGAAGCAGACTATTTTGTATGTCACCCAGAAGTTCTCATATTACGATGTCTCGGTTGGACTCGTAACTATTATACTTAGGCGGCCTAAACCGCATTCCTATTTGTTACTGGAGAGTTTGTTAAGCACTGGTATACCTTTCCACACAATTCTTGGATTATTCGATTTACTAATTGGATTTTAGAGCTGATGGTACTGAAGTCACGAGGTTTCAATGTTGATCGGATCCTGAGAGCAAAAGCGGCTGAGGCTCGTCTTGCGGAAAACGAGCGTCAGAGGAGGCTCGAGGAGGAACGACGGAGGTTTGAAGAAGAGGAGGAGAAGCTGGCGCGTGAAAAGGAGAAGCTACAGCAGAAACAAATTTTGCGGGAGCAAGAGAAGCGGGCTACCCAGGAGCCAGAGGAGAAACCTATTATGCCGGGTGCATTTACTGAATCATCTCCTCAAAGGAAGGCAAACCCCCTAGTCCCTCCCATCGTGGATAGGTCGAGGACGAATAACCTCTTTGGAAAGATTACCGGAGCTCTCGGGTTTGATAAGGACAGCCGGCAAACAGAGCAAATAAGGAATTTCCTCGACTACCAGTCTCCCGAGCAACAGCAACAGGCGCAGCTACCAAAAAAGCCGACTCCACACGCGCAGCCACAAGTGGAAAAGCCTACCGAACCTCATAGAATTAGAGAGAACCTGCGCAGAGCAGTGGAATCTAGTAGAAGCCATGACTCTAATAACTTGTTCTCTCCTCCGGACACATTTGTCGTTAAGGAACAGAAGAGTTATTGCGATTCTCGGTATGTTTCTCGCACTTGCTTAATATTTCGGTGCTAACTGGTAGAGAAAGCCCGAGTCACGATATTACCTTCGCCGGAAATTCAGCTTTGGGAATCAAATTGTACCTCGACAGGAAGGTGAAGATGCAAGATTTTTTCGGCAAAAACGCCGCTGCAGTCAATTCATTTTCCAAACTGCTAAAGGAAATCGCCGAGATATATTCCCTCAAGATTACCTCGATGCACATTTACTTCGACGAGCAAGGAACCGCGATTGCGTTTAATACCAACGGTTCGATATTCTGTAATCTGCGCTTCTTCCTGCAACTCCACGCCGAAGCAGTTGCCAAGGGTAATACGGAGAAAGCGTTGACATACTGGTTTGTTGTTGTTGCGCATGAACTGGCACATAATCTCGTCTCGGACCATTCTGCACAACATTCTTTTTATGCGTATGTCTACTACTTAACCTCCTCCTCCACTCATTTTATCACCAGCTAACAGGATTGTCTACAGCGAAACGTTTGTACAGGAGTTCTTTGCCGAGGCTATGGAGGTGATTCAAAGGGGGAGGGAAATGAAGGCTCAATCATCTAGTTCTGCTTAAACAGATATATAGATTTCGATAGTTTTTCTTAGACATTTAGCGGGGTTCGGAAATTATCTTTGTCATTGTTGCTAGCTGTAGAGTAACATTCGTGGGCATGATACCGGGGAGTTTTTCTTCTCTTTTTCTTTCCTTCCTTTTTGGCGGATGGGGGCTGTGCTGGATTGGTCGCTGGCGACCGCGATAATCAAATTTTCTCAACCCGGAGGCGCCGTGCGGGTTCTGGCCATATGATATCACTCGGGGGCCATCCTTCCCTTGTGTTGTCCAGAATGTGTTGTAATGGTATTCGAGGAATGGCAGTTGGTGTTGCAGATTGCCGGACCATGAAATGACAATGAGCTGCTGGGATATGAGGACTAGTATGGGAATGGATGTGAAGTCTCGATGGGTATCCATGGCTAAGGAGTTTGTAGATGTATTTTGTATTATTGCCATTGATGTTTAGATAGATAGATCCGGAAGTAATAATACGGAAAAGTACTCAAGGTTACAAACTTAAACTGTCTCGAACTCATGACAAAACTCAACCTCTACTGCTAGTGTGTTCTTGACGTCCTCGAGCACAGCCCATAGAGGTGTAACTGCAGTCCACCTTGGAACCTCGGATTCATTTTTTGCTACCACCAGCCCAACCGCTTCAAATTCGTCTTTCAAAGTCAGAACTAAAGACCCAGAGTCACCATTATCGGCAAAGCACCAATTGTATGTTCCCCCATATGCAGATAGAATTGCCAACTCTTGTGTTATAAAACCATTCTCCCAAATCATGACAGTTGCATGATTGACAATCCCGAAGCTTTGGTTGGTTGCCCACCCAATTTTGAAAACAGTTGCTCCAGGCTCTAGGTTACCCGACAAGAAAACCTTTTCATCTGTAAAAATATCGGTTGGGCCGAGTTGGTTTCCGAGTATTCTGTTTGGTTTGATTTAGTTTTTTTTTTTTTTCAAAGAAATACAGTTGCACCTAGCCGCAAGGAACGCCAAGAATTCAGGTATTTTGTTCGTTTATAGCGAGGTTTTGGAAGAAAATTCTTGATAGCGAGGACAATTTGTAGTATGGGAGCAGGGGTGCAAGTTTTGGGATAGTTCGTTGGTAACATAACGAGGTTTCCCGTACTATGAAGAGTTCCATTGTAGCGAGGTGTGACTGTAAGAAGTAGGGGTGTACTTACCGTGACTCACAACCTTCAAACGCTGCCCAGTCTAAACGGGATAATGGTGCTAAACCTTGGAGAGCAAATCCTCCTTTGCCCTGGTCTTGTAGCAGTTGATTATGCTGGTTGAGGATTCTGGATTGGTGTTCTCGCTTCGCCACCAACGTTCCCAAATCAGGTCCCACAAGCTTTATCTTGGAGCCATCCCGGAGCTCAACCCCATCATTATCAGATAACGATGGATATCGTGCTCTCAGGTATTCCACCTCTTCTTCCATGATATTTGACTGGCAAATGGATGGACGAGACTCAGGGCAATATCTGGTATATTGTATTATGTAATCGAGCCGGGAGGTAATCTCTGAAGTGCTTGGAGATACGATGGTCGTGCCAATATCAGAGCTTGGAAGACAATGAGCACATGTTAAGCCCAACTTTCTCCTCCCATCCTTTGTTGCGAGCCATCCTCCAAAACTACCCATTTTGCGAAGGCAATCTCTTCCTCCTACTGAAATGCATGAAAGTCCTACCTTCTCTGGCAAGTGAATACCATCCGGGCGGGTTGGCCTGTCAAATGCTGAGACCATTGGTGCTGGCCTGCTGTATTCTGAGGCCATTGGTGCTGCCCTGTCATCGACAACTAAGACAGGCATATTGGTGATCGGGTTTGGTGGTATGAGGGTTGGTATGAGGGTAATATTTGGAAATCCAAGCAAAATGGTGGGAACTGTAGGCTGGCTAAGCCGAGGACTATGACGAAGAATTATCCCATAGCTTTTTGGTTGCTGATACTCAGCAAGGACATCATTGATAAATCCCATTGCCGCATTCAGAGCTTCGGCGGGTAGGTCTTGTGGAAGCAATGCCTCGTAGGCAGCAGCCCCAATAGACATGTATGGATCCATGGTTTCGTCCAGTTGCTGTGTTTTTTTTTGGAACTGAAAGATGGATTAGAGTGTGCGACTAAACTTGAATATCAAGGAAGGATGCTGGATATCTCACTTACCACCTTTGTGTGACTGTTTTTTAACAATTTGAGTTACCCTCACACCCTGCTATCCCGGATCTGGATAATCCGGATGCCTTGCTGTCCCGTATGAATTGAGCTCAGTAGGTTGTGAATTTCTTTACACCAAAGCCTGACCTGTTGTCCCGGATCACTCGCTGTCCTGAACAAATGCTTCGGATTTTGGCCGTCCGGGACAGCGGTTGCGACAAGACTTCTCTCATCGCTCAGGCCTCCTGCATGTCAAAGGATCGTGAGGGTTGATACTCTACAGACGTTTGCTCGCCCGAGAAAGGTTTAAATGGATAAAACAACAAGAAAAAGGCTAGCGAGATTGAGAGAGTGTTATTGTCGGGATTTCCGATACCGCAATGCGAACACCCATTGCCTCATTCGATACCACCAACACTGCAGCAGCACAAAAGAAGTACAGCAACGTATATACTCGAGCACTGTGCACTTTCAAATTAATTGGACCGCGGACCAGCTATCATACTATTTACAGTAACATCACGGAATTTTAATGTGGCCTAAGCCCCACAACAGAACCGAGAACCCACAGGAGAATAGTGGCGATCTGTTTAAAATTTATCCAAGGAGGCAACAGAGAATGGTATCACGGCACAGACAACATTACGAGCCAAGCTAGCCTAAGTAGCTCACAGTAGGGAGATTGACTAAGCCACCTATGGTTCAGCCGCTTGATCAAATTGAAGGGGGAAAAAAACTGTGGTCAAACAACTAAAGTGATAAACTGACTTAGTCTAATCGGTGTGTGAATCTGAAGGAGAAGGCAGCGACTGTTTCACGAGTGATCCGCGATGGCGCGGCTACTTACACTCTATACTCGCCTAGGCAGAACGGAGTGGTCCACCTCTATCACAGGCGCTACGTCAAACCTCCTGTCCCGATAGATTTGTGGTCGGTTGCAAAGGGTAGTGTAAGTGCAATTATCCTTTTCACCTGACTCGAGTACATTTCCCAACCCTCATGTCTGAAGCTATCCAATTTTTGCTACCTACCGGAACCAATATGTGGGGGCAATAGTTACTACATTCAGTCCGCGCCTTCTAGAAAGGAAAGTACAAAAGAGAAACAAATATCGAGTGATATTTCATCAGACCTCATAAGTTACATCCTACCGATCGGTGACACCGCACAACTCCAGCTGCCATTAAGCTAAAGATACGTCTATAACGGCTATAGCATTCCATCATCTATTTTCTCTTGGTAGCCTTCCTTCCTTTATCTGCTCCGCTCGTTTTTGCCTCCGCCCCGATAGAAGTGGCGCTCTCAGGTTCCTTCTTTGCTTCAATCTCCTTCTTATCATCCTCGCCGTCGTCAGCTCCTCCCTGTCCGAACTCGTTGATACGTCTGTAATCCACCCGGTAGATCCAGGCTTGGTACAGAGCAATGAAATAAATGACATCATCTCTAAGTGTCGCGAGTCTGTGGAGCGTGGGCATCTTGATTGTAAATGCAAAGAGATCGTCGATGAAACTGGGGTAATCGTTAGTAATGAAGGGATATAGTCAGTGGAGCAAGGCAACATACGTGTTGAGTAGCTTGTAGATCATGGTTTTACGGGGCATATGCGCGACAGACTTAAGTCGGTAGTTGATATACAAGCTCGGCACCATCATCAGGAACCCGTAGGCATAGACACTGCCGACCAAAGTAGTAATAATGAAGCTGTACCAGCTCTTATGTGTGTCGTAAAGAACGGAGTAAACGGCGTAGGCCAGTAACAGTGGAACAGCAACCCAGTAAAGATACTTAAAGGCCTCCTCGTCGTACTCCTTAGTTTCCTTCTCGAGATTTGAAAGCTTGTGTTTATCCTCAAAAATTACCCTATAGGGAATGAAGCTATTGACAGGTTGGACCCTAACGTTGACCATGCGTGTGATTTTCCACGCCTCGAGGAGTATTCCGAATCCTTGGCCAGCTAAAATCATCCAGGAAGTTCCGTCCGAGTTATCGAGGAGGTAAAGGAAGATGACAACCTGCATAAAAACATTTGCGAGAATAGTTCTCACACTAACACCTACGTTGTCCTTCTTGTTACGCCAGTGAGATATATCGTTTTTGAAAGCCAGCATCTCAAAGATGGTATGCAAGATGGATACAATAAATGTAGTTCCGAGAAGGAAGATATTAGTCTCCACAAGGACACGCTTAAATTCTTCCAACTCTGCCCCAGTGTTTGCCGATCCTCCAATTCCGGGGTTTGAAGCCGTTTGTTTGAAGGACGCATCAAGAGAAGAGTACATCTGGAATTTCCACCAGCTAGTTGGAGCAACATTGATATGCATAGAGACAGATCTGTTGTTCTAGGGGTTAGTCCTATTTGACAGGAGATGAAATAGTGAAACGTACTTAACGGTGCTATTCAGCTCAATCATGTGGTCCTTCAACTGCCAAAACTCGTTCACAAAGACAATTGGATAATACCATCCATTTTTTCCGGTCGAGTCCCGAGCGCCAGTTGCCTCGAGTACTACATGTCGACGAAGCGGTGGCGGAAGTGCGTTAAAGCCAATAACATCAGCATTATTAACTATATCTAGCGTTAGGTTAGGATGAAAGTATGAAACCACCAATCCAGAGCTGTCCGGTAGAGCGATTTCCTCTTCCTCGCTCTCGTGATGGTCGCCGCCGATCAGTTTTTTAGTCTTAACAATCTTCTTCTTTGGCAGATATTTAGTCAAGAGCGAGATGATTCTAAAAGCTTTGGAGGCGTCATAATCGGGGTCAGTGGGGTCCATAGCGGATCCGGAACGGCTGACATAAATGTGCGCGAACAAGGTGCCATTGTTTTGTACGTGCCGGGAGAGCGGGACATCAAATGTCACGCTACGGTGCTCAGACCAATCGTCGGCCTGGAAGTTCCTCTCGTTGAAAACAAGGCTAGAGGCCATCTGCTCAGAAGAGAGGGGCGGCAGGGCGAGCAGCTCGGATACATAGATAGAAATATCCACCGGCTCCTCCGTAGGCCAAAGAGGAAAAACCTTCTCGGGGATAGACATGTATGTCGACGCATCATCCGGAAATGTCCGTTCCTCGAAGGAGGATGGAGCGGTTTCCGCAGGCGTACCAGCTTTGGGGATTATGAACTCTATTCAAATCAGCGAGAGTTGTAGGATCTTGGAAGGAATAAATTACTCATGGCGGCTTGAATGGCCACAAACATGAGGACACCATTGATGACAGATTTGATGACCGACTGCAAAGAACACGAAGTGAGGGTTAGCAAGAAAAGCTTCATTTATCGCCAGATGTTACCAGGGAGGTAGATGAAGTTAACTTGCCTGACTGCCCTCTTCGCCATCCCCGGCGATCTGAGGATTTGGTGCGGGCATGTTGAGGTTTGATGGAAGTTGTTCAGAGGATTGCGGCTCAAAGTTGTCTCCCGACCATTAGCATTTTGTATGGGCAAGCCACGGAAAGGGAGGGATTTGTCCCCATCCAGCCACGTCCCGACCAGAAACTCCCCGGCCGGGTAACCATAACATGTTCCTGGCATTCATATCGTATCAAGTGGCATGCCAAGCCAATGCCAAAGCTGCACCCAGGCACAGTGCAACTGGGGGGGACTCTATGATACTTGCGCATTGCAAAAAGTTTCCGGAAATGTGGAGATATGGGTTGGCACATTTTATTAGATGGCGATATCTAAGTTAGCACCGAGCCAAAGCCCACATTTCCGGAAACCTTTGAAATGCGCAAGTACTGTACCAGTACCGGCGCTCGAGTATGGATCCGAGTCTGTTACGGTAGACTCTTATGTCATATTATACTGCGCGTGCTGCCCTGGTCGCGGTGACGGGTCACTCATTACCCATTCAGAGGGATGGCGAAACTTGATACCGTCTCTGGTTGCAATTGGCCAACGATGGATGCTCACAGCTTGGTTTGTCACAGCCACAGGAAAACGGCGGAGTGACCTGTCGTGGCGACAGAAGCGGCAAGCACCGTGTCACTTTGCTCTCAGATCGCCATGGCACCGCAGCTCCCACGCGATGAAAGCAGCAATTCAGCCAGCCCTTGAAGATGACTATTTCTTACCGGAAATAAGGATATACGAAGGGAATTCGAGAAGTGATATCAAGTTCCAACTTTTTTTGGTTGAGAGAGCAGAAATAAAAGTGATATGCACCTAACAGCGTCCACGGATCGAGGTGCTCCATGCTTCGGCGATGGCAGGCACTCTGCATCTGAGTACCGGTAGGGCGCCTGTTAAGGAAGCGGCGGCTCTCGTTTCGATGAGGTGTCGGACCTCAACGGAACATGACAGATGCGGGCAAGTCCAAGTATATAGGAACCGGAAGTTCCAACCCAGGAGGCTGAAGTTCGGGGCCCGGACTGAGAAAAAGTAGAGGGCGTGAATTCACTCAGTGCGAGATTTTGTTTTTTACCCAGCGCAGCCCCGAATGGTTAGCATGGGGGTGGTGATCGGACATGATGGTTGACACGGCTGGTCAGAAAAGATGTGAGAGAGCGTGAAAATATGAGAAGGGAGCACGAATCTACCGGCACTACGGCGCTGAACAGTTTTCTTCTTCTACAGTAATCAGGCTTCATGGCCACAGAAGTGGTATCGCACTCGTACCGACACAGTACGAGTGCCGTACTGTATTGCACAACAAAAGGTTCTCGCAGCAGCGCATCGGTAGTTGCCGGCATATATCACAATCGAATCTGCAGCGCCGGTATGTGAGGGTAGGGTACAAATTTCGGCAGCCGTGAAGCAGAAGCCTTACGTCTTGGCATCTCTCGACCGACAAAGTGCATTCAGTGAGACATTCCCCCCCAATCAGGGGGGAACCACGCTCGGAGAACCAGCAGAGAGAGGAATGCAGCACTGGCAACGGTACTGCGCTGTTCTCGAGTACAGTAGTGGAAGGGCGGTGAAGACAAGACAAAGAAAAATGCTGCCGGGTTACAGTACCGGCACGGGAATAGGGTTAGTGTACCGGTGCTGTAGGGTAAATCTCAGATTCAATTATCGGGCGGAGGCCTCGAGTGATGTACGAGGAGGATCACGGTAGGGATGCCTTGCGCTTACCCTATGCGTTGCAGAAAAGAAAAGAAGAGAAAAAAAAGCATTTGAAAGCCAACCAGTGGCCAATCATCAAAGTCAACCGGCCAGACCGATTTCACCACAATGACGATGGTTAGTGTGCGACATTTGATCGAATCGCCACGAGTTGATTCAGAATAACAACCCACCGGGCACGGATACTGTACCCAGCTCGTTTCCCGACTTGCTCCTCCTTCACACAAATTTTGCGGTGGAAACATTTGTGGGTTGCAAGATATAACTTCTTTCTTCTTCGTTTTTTTTTTCTTTTCTTTTCTTTCCGCAGCCCACTGCAACAGAGGCACAACAACCTCTCATGTTCGACCAGTGGAAGAGGAGGATTGGCCTGCATGATGCGAGCGATCGTTCCTTCTGCCTATCGTACATATGGAACGACAGTTGAACCTAGTTGGGAGCTGTGAACCTGGCTGTTTGGCCACCACTTGCAGTCGTCTGTGCTTCCTCCTAAAGTGTCACGTAAACCAGGCAAATCATGCGATGGAACGAACGAACAAAGAGAAAATTCCCTGGAGTTACACTTTTACCCTATCAATCAATTAAGAGACCTCGCCCCGGGATATCACATCCTCTTCTTATTACTCGCGGGAGTGTGAAAATGAATAATGGTAGGGAAATAGATGAACAAAAGAGAGATCACACATGATCAAAATCTCTTTAATCCCTCTACCTCGCCCCGGCTATCTCGTGAGAAAATTATGCTATCCGTCTCCGTGCTCTATAGTACTTGCATCATGATGAGCAATACATAACTTGTCACAAGAGGCCACAGGCTACAGTAAGGTTTGTACATCGTATCATTTTGTCCTGTCTTGTCCCGATACCCCGTCACCGTCTGGCGTGTGATCGATCCCTTCACCACCCATTCACCCATCCATCCATTGAGTCCATTCCATTTCCTCCTCCATCCATCCATCCATCCTCCCTTCCATTCACACATCACATCCATTTCCTGTTTTCAATAGGAAAATAATAATAAAAAAAGAAATTCTCGCATGCAACCCCCCCCCCCCCCCTTTTAACCCTAACCCTCGTCCCTTCATTTCCCTCCTCACTCTCTTTGCCCTTCCTCCAACATCTTTTATTCTTGTTGCCCCCCACCATCTTTCCCCAAGCTATTTGCCCGAATTCTCTGTCCCTCTTTCCCCCTTAACCTATCTTCTTCTCCTCCGATTGTTTCAATCACGCCTACAGCTACCCCTAGCCAGTTTGAGCGGGAAAAAGCCAATCCAACTTTTTTTGTTTTTATCCCACCACCTGAACGGATGCTTTCTGTGAGCTTGACAATCCCGTTGCCCTCGTAAATATGGTGAATAGGAACCTGCCGGCGTACAAACCGATCGAGATTACTTTTCTCAGTGAGCAGAAGGTGTGTTTGATTCCTTGTCACTTCCAGAATTCCGCCCCCCGTTCTCCGTCCGGGAGAGAAGTAAATTGGCTGACGGGATTGTCCATCGTAGGCGTATGTCAAATGAAATTCCATCCCGGACCGATGACCCACTGACAGCTTTGATCTTTTAGTGACCTGGGAGAGGTTTCCTTCTGGCGCAACAACCTTGTGAGCTTCCCGCTGCCCAGCTCGGGTATCTCTAGCTTTGGAGGCTGATTGCCCATTTCAGGTTGCCGCTTCAAAACGTCATAATCATTTATACATTGCCCTTAGGTCGTCGATTCGTGTCTACAGCCCAGCTTATCCAAATCAGATCATCTCGCCCAATCTCCCCTACATCACCCTCACTTCTACCCCCGCCCCGACCGGACCCGGGTACATTGACCCTGCAGAACCTCATGCGATCAACTCGCTCACAGTTGGGGATCTTGGCTTTGAGGAGGTTCTTGTGAGTGCACACGACGATGGTGACGTCTGTGTGTGGTACACAAGAGATCTGAGCAGATTGGCATTTCGATTATCAGTGGGGGAGAGTGCTTGGGGTGTTGCATTGCACAAAGAACGGAGATTGGTAGCTGTCAGCGCAAACAGTCATTTAATCCAGGTCTTTGAATTGGCAATAACGGACGATGGGGGCTGCCCGTGTCCGGAAGAGGGTACGGATGCTGGGCTCACTCATAGGCATCGAAGGAGGAGAAGGAGAAAGCGCGGCTCATTTGGATGTGATGGGGAAGGCGGCTTTGAGGGGGAGTGCAATCCGAATGGGAAGCCTCTCTCTGGCAATGATGACGCTAGTAAGAAACATCGAAAGAAGTCGTCCATGAGAAATAAAACCATCACAACACTGAAGGGGCATGATTGCAATATACCTAACATATCCTTTCTTGACGACCCTACGGGGAGATGGCTTGTGGGTACCTCAATCGACGGGATGGTAATACTTTGGGATGTCATGACTGAGCGCCCGGTGGAGAAATGTAGACTCGGAATGGACAAGTAAGCATTACCAACCATGAATAGTGTAAGGGAATCAAAGGCTAAGTATGATATAGTCGTGGTTGGTCCGCCCTCTTCTTAAAGCCCCAAGCCTTTAAACCGGTTTCCAATATATACGAAGCCCTGGGGAAGCCCGCCCCCGAGGAATCCCAAATATCCCCGGAGGGTCCTTCGAAAATATCCCTGAACGCCATAGGCATTAAAACAATATCTACAGACTATTACGACCCGGTGCCCGGCCCACAGGCACAATTGAGCAGGATGGCTAGAGCATGGGACATCTCCCCCAACCCTAGAGTCCACATATCGCGCTTCTCACCAGCAACCGACCTTCCATACCAGCTCGCCATAGCCGACGCTGATTACGACGAGGATCGATACTCGGAAGAAGAGGATGATGAAGACGGTGACTGGAGCGAAGGAAGTGAAGAGGAAGAAGTTGAAGTCTTCTTTGGTCCTGGTGGTGCTGCCGTTGAACTTACTACTGGCAGCTCTGAGAGCGGGAGCAGTCATCACACCTTCAGTACCGATACCAGTTCCGACGATGGCAGCGGGCATCATTCCTATCAAGGCTCGGATACAATCCTTAACCCCCGCTCCTCTTTAAACATTTACGGCCCCGTCCAGTTCATAGAACTCGCCCAAGACCCCGACTCCCCATCCTCTACTTCTTCATCCTCATTCTCGCACCCCATCCAATCCCCGATAACCACAACCACGAACCCAACAAAGCGCACCCGCCCCTCTTCCAGATACCTCCCCAAATCCCACAACTCCACCTCCTCCAACTCTGGCTACGCCTCCTCAACCTCCTCCAACTCCACCTCTACGGACACAGAAGAAGAAGAAGAAGAAGCCCCCATTCAACCCCCCACATCCCTAATATTCTCGACAACAGAGCGCAACGCCCACCTCCTCACGGTCACTTCCTCCCTCTCCCCCATCGTGCTCTGTCGTTCGCCCCTGCGCGCTTCTCCGCCACGCGCATCCGACCGACACCGGTACGCCGCTAACATCGACCGCCTCAACCTCTGCCACGCCATACCAGAACTATCTCTCGTCATCGCCGCCTCCCAAAAAGGCCGCATCGCAGTGTTCAGGCTGACGCGCATGGGGGATGAGTACTTTATGCGCCTGGACGACATACTGCCCCGGGAGTCAGAATGTTCGGGTGCTATTGTTCCCGGCGGGAGCACGGCGCTATTGGGCGTCGCCGTGGGGCCGATCCAAGGCCGGGAGGTGGGTAGCTCGGTTCGCCGAAGGCGCGGCGGGTGGAGGGGCAACGAACGGCGGCGGAGGTACAGGCTCATGTGCGTGTTTGTCGACGGGCGAGTGCTCAGCTATGAGATTGGGCGGGAGGGTGCCCCCGAACGCGCCGTGGAAGGGGGCGGAGGTGGGATGGGAATGGGTATGGGAGTCGGAGGGTTGGGGGGGTTTGTCATGGTTTAGCCTCTTTCTTGCTCTGTTCTGTTTTCCGCCTTTCTCATTCTTGGCATTTCTTCCTCCCCCTTCTCCTTCGCTTGCTGAATCTTTAATCCCGTTCATGTTTCCCACTTTTACACGCTTTAAACTCTGAACAAACATTACTTCTTGTCAGTATCGTAGGGTGGCGGATGATTGTTCTATTTCCTTCTAACTCACATTATCCCCTTCTTTCTCACATGTTTCCTCTTCTTCATTCTTTCTCATCATCATCACGGCTACATTACGCGCGGGGTGGGGGAATTGCATGGAACGGTCTGGTCTGGTCTGGTCTTCTCGGTCTTGTCATGTCATTTTGAGAGAGTAGAAAGCAAAAAAAAAAAACATTGGTCTCCAATTTCCTATCCACTCACCCGTTTATCAAGGCACATTATCCATATCTTTTCCATTTCTACAGTGCGACGGCAAAGGCACGTCAATGGCACCCTACGCAGGATAGCACGCAACGAGCCCTCCCCCCAGAAACTGATTCTGAGTGCTGTTGTGACATCGCATGCGCAGGGTAATCCACACACGACCAAAGCACAGCACAATACCAGTGGGGAAGTTAAGCTGCGGCACGTGCCTTCCCTCCCTCCCTCCACAGCCCAGCCCAGCCCAGTTCCTCTCAGTACACTACCGTACAATACCCCGTTCGTAGCACTTTCTCGCCAATCCTCTACTCCCACGGACAATCCATTCCACTGTTCAAAGTCCTCCTTCCCCCCACCTCACTTTTACCACCGCGCCAACCTCAGCGTTTACCCACCGAGTGATACCCCGTGACCGAACATCCACTGTGTACAGTATCATACGTATAATACGGTATATAGGCGGGCAAGCAGTTAGAAACTGCTGGGCGATCGATATCCTTCATGTATTTCTACTCGCTCGTCTTTGCCAAGAATACCTCCGTGAGCCGAATATTTGGTGAGAACCCCAGCAAAATATCGGCTGGCGGAGGTATTCTTGGCAAAGATGGGTGAGTAGATCTTGGAGTATGAAGCTAAGTCGGCTTCCGTTTTCATCACTCGTGAGTCATCACTCGCCACCAGGGATATATACTCGAGGTTGCGTTGCTCTTACGTTTACGCTACCACATCACTGCACCTCAATACTATCATGCATCGGCACTTTACCGCGCGTCGCCCGGAAGGAAAGACAAGCTTTCCGGCCCGGTTTAAAACAGCGCTGCTCTACCGGTGCGGCGTATTCTAAAGAACGATACACCAACCAGCAGGCTGCAAGGAACATCACGAAACCTCACTCGATCAGGTTTTCTATCTATACATGCGTTATACCGTCCAATTCCCTTCCTTTCACCCATCCAACCTGCCTTGCCTACTAGCCTATCGATAGATAAAAAATGGGAAATGGGATGAGGAAAGAGAAAAAGAACGAGAAGCTGGGGGGGGGGGGAAGAAAATAATGGGTGAAAAATAAAAATAAGTAAGATAGATGGAGGAAATGGGAACCGGGTACTAAGGTTTGCATTTACGAAGGGAGACAGGGAGGGATATAATGTGCGTAAAAAAATGAAAGAAAAAAGAGGAAGAAATATCCACAGGGAATAAGCAAAATGAGGAGATAGTCGCTCCACTCCGAAACAGACGCCGCAATGGTGGGAGGAAAAATACTGGGTGGCATGACCGGGTGAATCAGGAGATCGGTTTTTGAGAGTTGTTAAAGAATCCGCCGAGGATCCAACTGTCTAATATCCGCCGACACCGCTTGGCCTTCGAACACTATCTCTGACAACAATTTCCCCGTAGCCGGGGCATTATTGATGCCCCAGCACGAATGCCCCGTTGCCATCAACAAGCCCTCCGTCCCGGTCTCGCCGATAAGAGGGCCGCCGGAACCGCCCACGCTCAGAATGGGAAGGTAGCAGGCTTGCTTGCGGGTTACACGCCCCAGACGAATGTAGTCTGATATACTCGATACCTGGGCTATTAAGTCATCACAACGGGCCTCATCAATTTGTACATCTGCTGTCGTCTCGGGCACGGCTACGTCCATATCACCCTCGCCGCAAACATAGATTTCGTTGTTTGGCCGGGCATAGATCTCTGGGGAGACGATATTGGGCGGCTGGCTGTTGTGGCGGGACGATGGAGATGGGGGCGTCGGTGGGATGGTTATTTCGGTGAAAAGGGCGTAAGCTGATACTGGAGACGAGGGTGTTATGGTCACGCTATGTGCCCTCAGCCCGGATATTGGGGCTGAGGGGTAGAGTTTTGACGTCCACGGGCCTGCGGCCAAGATTGCAGTTGTCGCAGGAATGGTGCAAGAAGTGCCGCTTTGTGTATCGGTGTATGTTATCCCCGAGACTTTTCGACGGCTACTCCGAGAGGGCGGAACAGAATTTACTGACACGGATGATAGCGTTGGGGATGGTGGGCCTTTCGGGGTCATGCTATCGGAGAGAGGTGGGGTCGCGGGTGGTGGGGTTGGACCGGATTCCGTATATTCGATATCCGTGACTGAACCAACGATGACATTAACCCCTCGCTCCTGGGCAAGTCTTACCATCGACATTGTGAATTGATACGGGTGAACTTGAGCAGTCTCCTTGCTACCTCCCATTTTCTCATAACTCTTCACCAAATCAGGCATTACCCAATCCAAATCCTTCGGCAATTCTAAGTCCTTCGATTTACCTCGGCTCGCCTTCCTGTTTTCGCCCCCTCTTTTCCCTAGCGACACTCCCGTCTGAGCTCCCAATCGCTCCAACTCGCTGCGCTCCCGTCCCGTAGCCTCGAGGCTTCCGCACGACACTCGTCTGTATCCCCACGTTTCCTCGCCCCCATGCTCAATCGCTAAGTCCTGGTGTAGCTTGAAGCTTAAGGGTACGATGTTGTTTGGATAGGCCCAGACAGCCAACAACCCACCAGCCTTCCCTGACGCACCTCCGGCAATTCTAGTCGCTTCTATAACCGTAACACTGTGCTTCTTTGGGTCGTAATTCTTATGCCGAGTCAAGTAGTATGCTGTTGTGCAACCAATGATTCCACCGCCTGTCGGGAACAATACTCAGCGACCCAACCTCGGAATGGACGACGGAAGGCCGGCACCCTTGATTAAGGGAAACATGAAAAGTCGGACCCACCTATTATAACGATATTTTTCCTGTCCCCACCCTCCATGACTGTCATACTGCAGCGGCAACTCCAGGAAAAATAATTGGCTTTATTGCAAACAATAGTACGGTTTGGAAACTTGTTGCGCAAAGGGTAGCAACAAAAGACTCGGGTTTTTCTTCAGGTGTGTGCACGGATAAGCAACGGGCCGAATGGGAGGAGGGGTCGATTGTCTGGAAGGCAGGGTCCCGGTTGGTTATTTGAACCTCGGATTGCGGGGGGAGAAGAATGGGGAAAAGAAAAAGGAGGGACAGGGGGATGGGAAACCGGTTGTTGAAGTAGTAGCGAGGTTTGCTTTTTTTTAATAAGGAATGCGGCGAGATGTGTACGGGAAAAGGGTCGAAAGAGAAGGTTGAGAAGCTCTTTCGAGAGAAGGGAAGAATCACCCAACGTCACCCGATTATGCCGCTTTTTGTTGCCTTAGCGCCGACAGGCTGACTGAGTTGCAACTCCCTCTTTTTATTCTCTCACTCGCTCAGATCAGGCCTTCCCTCGCCCAGGCGATGTGAGCTGACGATCCCACTGTTGGCTGATTTCCTTTCCTGACCCTCGTACGTTCAGGGGGAACGGGATTGTGAAAGGAAAGAAAATATTGCCCCCCTGCTCGGTATGTTTTTTTCTTAGAGAACTAGAAACGAGAGAAGTGCTGGGCACTACGACAAAGAAGTGGGGGACGGGGGGGTTGTGGAAAAAAGGGGAGGGAGGAAAGTCAAGTTTGCTGGTTAGGCAGAAAGAGCGGATTTGATTTTAGTCAGTTCCCTGTGGAATATTAAGGGAATAATTTTCTATCGACCGAGCTATGAGTGCTTAGTGCCGACCACGAAGAAGTGGTGCGACATGCACTGTTCAGGTCTGTCCTTGCTCCAGCCTGTCAAGGTTTTGGTCAGTCCGACCGTCTGGGCCAGGGTCGGTTAGCAAGGGCGGTGATGGGACCCTGGTTGGATCAAAGCTTATGTCGGGCACGAGAGGGGAGAGAGATGAAGGCAAGAATGGGAGATTGTGCTTTTTTCCCTGATGCAGAATGATAAACTCACTTATTTTTGGGCTTTGCTTCTTGCTTCCGTTTCCTTCTGTTCAGGTTGGTTTGTTTGCCCTTTTCTTCCTCTCGGGCTAGTTTATGAATTGACCGGTCGGCCAATGACCAGATCCAGGATCGTGAATACAACACGGTATTTCCAACGGAAGGGTGGCGTAATTCAGATAACCGATAGAGAGAGATCAGGAAATGGGGAACTGGGTCTTTCTTTTTTTAAACCTCCGGATCGGAAATTTCTCCAGCCAAAAGAGGTACTCGAGTAGAGAAACGAGAGAGAAAGGAAGGGGAAAATCAAAAAAGTATAATCAGGGGAAAAGAGAACGCTACACAAAATATTAGAAGAGGGAAAATCTATAATAGAAATTGGGAATATTAAGAGAAGGAAGAAATGATATGATAAGGGGGACGAGAATGGCAGACCTGGAGCGAAGAGCTAGAGAAGGGGGTGGGGGCTGTCCGTGATGATGAAGGAGAGTGAGAGATAAATGGGTTCGGATGATGTGATGCAATCCTGGGGGCGCGAGGAGAATACCGGCAACTGGTGGTTTAGACTATTAGTATTGCCCTTCTTTTGACGGCAATGGTTCTGAGCCCGCTCTTGCTTGATATAGCAAGCCGAAGGACAAATATCGCATCGCCGATGAGGATGACGGCCAACAAAAGTATCATAGCCAGTATGATAGCTAAAGAGCCATAGGGGGAATCCCCGACGGCGACGACAACAATGACAAGGAAAGCAAGAGGCCCGACGGGCCAGTCAACCCCTTAAGGGCGGAATGGGGAGAATATCATAAGGGTAGGGCAGGGGAGGCCAACGAATGAGGAGCCTCATGAGGAACCTCCGTCGTCAAACCCAGCCGAACGGGAGCAACAGCACCAGAGATCACCCAATAAAACCCCAACGAAAAAGAACAAAAATAAGAATAAAAAGCCTACTAACTATTATGATAGACGATACCACCCCCCGTTTCCTTTCTTTGACCTCACTCACCCCTTCAAGCTTGGAAACCTCCCTTCTGCCAACTCGATCTGGTCTGATCTTTCTTTCCTTTTTTTCCTGAATTCCCCCCTCGGCAAGCGCAGGCACCGTACGGTACGCTGTACAGTACTGTGCGCCGTAACTTTGGCAAGGCACAGTACGCCCAACGGACCCCAAGAATTTTCTTCTAGACAAACACAGTAGCGTAATCGTACAGTCTTTTGTCCTGCCAGCAAAGAAAGGAAAGAGGGATAGATGCACAGGTCCGAAATGTAAGACCCGATCAAGTGGAATCAGTACCGCAATCTTTGTCACCAACTCGCCCTGGATTTTTTCCCCAAAAACTGCAAGAGGGAATGTGCGTGTATGTGTATATGTATGTACTGTACGTACGTACGTATGTATGTATGTGTGCGTGCGTGGGGAGGCCCAGAGAGGGGGGGGGTATGCTATGTGAGAGAGAGGTATAGAAAATAATAATGCGAGGTGGACAGGATAGGATAGGTGAATTGATGATGGTGGTGGATGGGATTGGTGCTACTGAAGGACGCCGCCTCCCGGGATGAGTATGGCGGGGTTATGAAGTAGCGGTTCTTAAAAGTAAGGATGATACCATACCGTATCATAGTACCATGATAGCATAGATAGATAAGTAAAGAAAGAAAGATGTCTCGTAAAAAAAATATTATGCGGTCATTTTTTCCCTTTTCCTCTTTGTTGGGTGCTTATTGATATGGTTCTCACTTCTCTGGCTTTTTGGAACGAGGGATTGATTGAATATGGTATGGTGCTACGGCGGTAGTGGTTGTGGTGGTTGGTTGTGATGACGATGGTGGAAGAAATGGCCTGATGTTTGGCCCCGCCTCCGTTCGACGACTAATATAAGAATGAGGGTTTGGTAGGCGGCGTACGGTAGAGCACCGATTGTGTGTGTAGTAAGTGAGACGATTGATCAGCCATAGACTACAGTACTCGTACAATTGAAAGACAAGGAGCACACCAAAAGCTCCGGGAAATAAGAACAAATGCCATATTCCTAAAAGGACTTGAGAGATGGCAGTTATGATATGCAGGGTGAGATATATGTGAATTGGGCCAATTGTGGTGGGGTTTGGGTTGGGCGAGCTGTGAGTTATGGCTTACTTAAATTTAGTGGGGATAAGATACTCGAGTAGAGTTGGAAGTGGAGGGCAGGAGAATGAGGGAGAGAGAGGGAGATGGGGGGGTGGCCGACTGAACCATCTGATTATGGCGTGACCTTTTCTCCCCATCCCTTAAAAACTTCCTTTTTTCAGGTCGTTTCGCCCGGTGTTCTGCCTACGCGCATTTCTTCGTGGTCTGATTTTTCTCTCCCTCCCTTACAACCCTACCAATATCCTTACCCCCCTCTTTTTCTTTTTTTTTCCTTCTTTCGTTCTCTCGCTCTCTTGTTCCTTTCGTTTCCTATCCGATCGAATTGTATGGTATCCTTTTTGGACGAAAAGTTATTCACTCATTCCCTATGCCCCTTCTTTCTTTTCTTGCACCCCTCCCCGCATATCACTCTCTGCTTGAAGGGGGAAGATACTTGTACAGGTATAAAAAAAAGGGCCCTAAACGGAGAAAGCATAATACAATTTGAACGACTAGTACGGCAGCATCTACTCAAAAGGTCTTCTATTACCCTTGTTGGGTGGACAAGAAAGATCCCTTGTTGTGCCCAATCTGGGGTTGCGCTGTACAGTGCTGTGCAGCACTAGTACAGTGCAACTCTAATTCCTACAAAAACGGAACCTACCCCCACAAAATTCCTATTAACGAGAAGATACCGTAGGGTTTGCACTGTACCTGTGCGGGTACAACACAATGGAAGGAAGAAAAAAAGCACTTTCTGTCAACTTGAGCCTAAGCTCTTCTACTCGTATACTCGAGTACGCCAAACAAGTGAATCATATGCGACTACAAGTAAGACACAGTACGACACCGCATGGCACCGAAATTAGGGGTAACCCTAAAGCCTCTAAGTCGTCGGTGAGCGGCATCTGGTATCATACTTGTGTGGGCGGATGAGCTGGGGGAGAGGATCCACTGTGCTTGAGTTACAGCTGCTGTGAGTACCCTACGGCACTGTACCGGTCCAATTGCAGTATGATGCACATTTGATCGGGGCAAGGAGAATGTCGCAATATCCTAAGACATCCAATAAGGTCTGGAGCGATAACTAATCTATACGGTACGCCAGAGCTCACACCTCCGCTCCCCTCAGAATAGCTATGGGATAGTCAGAATGCCCTAAAAAAACAAAAACAAAACCCCTCGCGATTTGCTATCGGATCGTCGGTGGAAATCGCCGTTTCTGCCCACGATGGTTTTGGTTTGGTAAGTTAACGGAATTGCGAAAACCAGTTAATGAGATCCAACACATCCAATGGGCTTCGACTATACCATGTTGGGGGAGCACCAATACATCTCAAGAACCATCGTCTCTGAATCCGGAGGTTAGAGAGGCCTTCCGGAGATGGCGGATCACAGAGTTCTGAAGTTACGATATCTTATCTAACGGTCTCACCGCCACCACCATCGCTCCAGAATGTCCGTTGGGTTGGGTTTGTGTGAAGAGGGGGGTTTGCGCTCCTCTTTCCTCCCTCCCTTCCTCTCAGGGTTACGATATGATTGAATATGTCATGGTGATCCTCTCCCATTTAGTGGAATTGTAAGCCAACTACCGGTAGGGTTATGAACCGTGCTTGTATGATATGGCAAGCTAATGAGGTACTATACGCACTAAGGCGGGAAGCACGGACGGTTTCCACTACTCTGGCTTCCAGCTATGGAATTTGCTCAAGCCGACAGTTTGCATCCAGTGCTCTATTGCCGGGTATCTTGTAACTTTCATCCTTGCCCTCGAGACACCTTACGGCTGCCTGATACGGGAACTGTACAGCGCTGCAGTTGCAGCCAGGAATGGTTCCAAGCTCCGATATAAATCCCTTCGATATGCCTGTATGGGCCCACATCGCATTTTTTTTTCTTCTTTCCTTTCTTCAAACGTGGCGGTGGTGATCGACGATGATACAGTACCAGAATCCCCATTCTGTTCCTTCCGGCCAATGTTTTCCTGATACCCATTCGTCACGCTCCCCCTCCCTGTCGTGCCCTCTGGCATTTCCCGATGCGAGCGGGACACGAAGCTCTCTCTTTGGATCCAATTCAGCTCGGAATATAAACCCTCAGATCAAATCCACGATTTACTTTATGTAAAATCACAGCTTCGTTTTCAACAACCTCCCACCCTCCCCCCACCCTCCAAAAAAGAAAAGAGAAACATTCACTATTTGCCGTTTATCACCTTTGTCCTCGTCAGCAATATCCAGCGTCTTCACCGCTGGGACCACTGCTCCCACTAGCTGCCGTAACACACTTCCTCCCTCATTCCGCCAGGGAGAAGGAGGGGAGAGAAAAAACTTACCTACCATATCTACACTACCTTCCGAATTTCTCAACGTGATGCCAGATTACGAGTCGCCTTCCGTGTTTCCCCTCCCCCTATCGTGGGCCTCGGCGATTTGGCCACCTGACAACAGCTAGCAGCAACTTCCAACTTGAGGCAGCGGAGAGAAGGAATGAAAGGAGGAAGAAGAAACACGACGGTGTAAAAGATGTCTTAGTCGGCTTCCCCTCACCCTCCCTCTAATCCAAGCTTTCGATCATCGAGCAGTCCGGCAGCACCTAGCAGTAAACGGAAAAACGACCAACCCGGAAAACCAGGCAAATATGCAGAAAAGAAAGAGAAAAAAGGAAAATTTTCGTTTACCGCTATCACATAATCTAGATATTGGTCGGGTGAGCGAAGGAGAAAAAGAAATTTATTTAGTCGGAAGGAATGGAATGGAATATAGAAGTATGTACGTCCGTGTGGATGTGGGGAATACAATACAGTACAGTAACATATAGTACAGTATAGTATATCTACGCACGATACGATAAGGTACCGTATGACAAACTTTTTTTACTATTATCCCAGTACCTCGAGTGCACTGCGGTACAGCAAGGTCGGAGGACTCACATGACCTACGCTATGCCGCGAAGCCGCGGGGAAAAAGAAATATGGAGGGAGAGATAGATACCGGGTTACAAGTATTTGCAATGCAATATCCGAGTATCCTATGCAATGCTGTGCTATGCTGGGGAGGACTTCTCGCTGCGAACACCGATTGCGGATACGCACAGAGCCGATACTCCGTGGTAACACAATGGACACCGTTCGTACTGTGCAAGTGTTCTGCGAAATGCTTGGAGCGGAGACGAGATAACCCTATCGCCTACGCCTTCCCAATCCCCGCCCTGCCCCTCTCCGCTGTCGCTGTTAACGCCCCCGGGAATCAATCGACTTTGGCACTCCCTTCCACTTCTTCCCCTCCTTCTTCCCTTCCACACTTGGCTCTCAAGCCTACGGCCCACTGCTACCGGTGCTTCAATCCTACCCTTCCTGCCTCGTCACACACAGATAATAAGGCGTATGATGACTTGTTGAGCTAAGTTGAACGGCGACCTCTCTAGCATAAGTCTGGAAGGAAAGGACCCCCACAAATGGAAGGGTTGGGAGCCTCGGTGGAACTATGCTGTCCTTGCTGGCTGCGGAAAAGGCTGAAGGGGAGTTCGTCCGGTCGTTACTTTACGATACGATGGGCTTAGTTGCACAACATGTGAATGGGACTCTACAGGTTCTCGAGCGCATTCTTTGTGTCACTGCTCGCGGGGGAACTGGGACGGCAGTTAGGAGCGAGGGGGAATTTTGGGTGTGGCGCTTTTCCTGCGCATTAATTTTCCGGCGATCTACTTCCTGGGGCTATTCTTTACATTTGCCTTTTTCGGTAGGGTGTGAGTGGGGGGGGCTGTGGGGGGAGGGTTACGAGTGCTCGTACAATACTCAAGCACCTTAGGGCTTCACGGATGAACCAGAAATGCAGGCAGTGATATAATCGATTCCCACTACTGTTACTATATTTATGATACCCAAGGTAGGTAGCCTACCCGAGCTCCGGAAGTTAAAAAAGTTATTAACATAATGCGTACTTGGTACTCCACGCCAGACATGCTCGTGATCGCAGTCAGCCAGCAACCCCACAAAAGCAGCGCGCACCTCTACAATAAGGTAGCGTATTCGGCCCACGCACTCAATCCAACCCCGGTCCTCACAAAGATTATCTTGCCTATCATACTCTATCGTATGATACCTGGAATCAATCAATCAATCAAGCGTGCAACCAACCAACCACCCACCCACGGGGTAGCCTCCGTCCCCTTCTCCCTACCAACTCTTGTTCGTAATCCCCAATTTCGTTGCCCCCCTTCTTCCAAGGCCTCGATAGCGGATAAACACCGACACGAGTGACTTATCATGAACCTTCCCTTCCCTATAGCACAGCAGTACTTACCACCTACACACAAGCACCGTGCGTACATATATATGATACGCAGATATAAGAATACCTCCATCTTTAATAGTCACAGGCACAGATCCTCCAGCAACCAAGACAGCAGAGGTTAGCGCCAGCGCTTGGCACATACTAGCTCAGGCTCCGGCTGACTACTCTGCCGCGCGGGTATCATCTATGGAGCTTGGACAAATATGCCCCACTGCGAATATGTGTTCGAGCACAACCCAATCGCGCACGCGGAGGTTGCGATGTTGTGAGCGGGGTAGTGTGAAATAGGGAGGGGTATCTTGGCGGCGGCAGCGGGCGGGGTGTGGGGGGGCAGGAACGCGAAATTAAGATGGAAATGAAAAAGTGTTGGTATAATTGAATACTATAATGGCGCTCCACTCTACTGAAAAGCCTCTCCCAGTTTTCCATAATATCGTGGAGCTCAGTGAAGCAAACCTCCCCCCACTACCTACCTTCACAAGGCCCAGTTCAAATCTCACGTTCGCTCACTCACCACTCACCCCATTCATTCACGGCCAAGGTCCCGGGTTTTCTCCCTGGCTAACCCCCACCCAACCCCGCAAGTCGAACATGCGAACTTAATATCACGTTCGGGGTTCCCGGACCAGAGCGTTAGGGCGTGGGCAGGTGAATGTATGAACGCTGGGCGGTAGTCTAACGATGCTGATAGGGTAGGCGAGTATGCGAGTGGGAAAGGCAGGTCTAGTGCGCAGGGGGCGCGCGTGTAGTGTTCGCAACGGTCTCGGGGTCGTGACGGTCCCGTGAAGGGAATACTGGGAGGGACTGGACCACGCTTCGTAGCCCGTCTGGTTCTTGGAAGACGCCGGGGTTTGGTAGGGATAAGGGCTCGACAGGGTGAGGTATCGTTCGCGGTTCCCGTATATAGCTGTTATTTGTCCCTAGGCTAAGTTGGAGCGCTTGTGATTTCTTAGCTCGTTTTGCTCAGCTTTCTTCGTATTCTTCACACTCGTTCCCATATTATAAATCATCTTGTGTGCCTTCTGGTATGACAACGCCCGGGGAGTCATCCCTTTACCGGCCCTAGTGTCATGAGAAATCATCTGCTAGTGAACGTTGATATTTGGAGTTGGCAGCGCGCAATCTGAGCTCGGATAGACCTCACGGGCCCTACCTATTAGCTAAAGGCCCGATAGTCCTCCTGGCGGCGTGGGGCCCCACATTCTAAGATATTGAATGACCCTATAATTGGGCCTACCACCCCCCTCCCCCCCCACCATCCTTCAGCCAAGCGCTCGGGACAAAGCCCTCGCAAGGACAGTATGGACTGCGATTTGTAGCCCATCCTCTTCCTCCCTACTCTCGGAACGGCGGGCGGACCGCCCTGTTTTGAACATCATGCACGTGGGGGTGCGCATTGCAATGTAAGCCCCAGTAAGGAACGGAGGGTGTGATGCAGTGCCGTAGCGGAGGTAATACCGCTTCATGAGGGGGCCTTTTTCCTGAGGATTTGAGTAGGGGGGCATAATTCTACAACCTCTATGCTACAGTACCCAAGTACCCCACGGCACCCACCCTCCCCTCCCTAGCCCTAGTCGCCGTTGGATAACTCGTCTTCCATATGGAAATGGCGTGCATAGAAACCTCTAAAATCTATACGCATAGATATATGGATAAGGGCAAACAAACTATTTGAGCTGTGGGCCGCGGTGTGCGCGCAATCACATGCAGGCTGCCATACCTGCTACCATCCGTCAGAGAGATCCTTCGTTCTTTTGGTTTGGTTCCAGCTTATGGCGCCTTACCCACCCCAGGGCAAAACTCGCAGGGCAAGGCAGGAGAAGAGATGGGAGGCAGGGGATATTCACGCTCGGGTCGCTCGCCTCCCTCCTTTCCGGCATCATCCCCTTCTTACCCTCCCACGGTCTCCTGCGCAACATACGGGCGTAGCCCCTGTGCCCATGTCCCGGGGCCCGGTATTCCGGGAGCAAAGAGAGAAGGATCCAACAGATGAGGTATCATAGCCAGGCATGAGGTAAGGAAAGGAAATCTAGGCCCCGATTCGTCATGGGGGAAGCTCGCCAAGAGCGTCAGTGAGCGGCATTCACGATACCCGAGGTCAGGTTACGGCCAATTCTTGGGGGCTAAAATACCCGAGGATGGGGGGGGGGGGGGGGGGGGGTATTGGCCGATTA
>Ga0307509_10001071_pt1 | contig 46768 bp, 49 predicted proteins | sample 10_EM_MG_FD_202245 | JGI IMG/M metagenome (GOLD analysis project Ga0307509, IMG submission 202245) | Populus trichocarpa ectomycorrhiza microbial communities from riparian zone in the Pacific Northwest, United States - 10_EM | ecosystem: Host-associated > Plants > Roots > Unclassified | place... | reverse complement strand
TGAACAGGAACAAGAACCCCATGGAGGAGGGGGTAGACCCCAGAGGGAGAGGAGGGGGTGTAGCATCGCTCCCCTAGGCAGAAGCCATCAAGGGGGAGGAGAGGGGGTGGTGGTGGAATCCCACGATCATTTCCCTGGTGTTGAGATTTCAATCGCCGGAGGTGTAGGGGAGATGGTTCGTGTTCTAACTACTGTGACCGAGTTTCTTACTTATAGACTCTTCCCGCCAATAACCCTAACCCTGGTGACTCATAACTCAAGTCACGTGGTCTTATGACTCATAATGAGTCATGCCCGAAATCCATCAGATGACTCCTATGAGTCACTGCGCAACATGCCGTAAACCAATCATTAAACACAAAACATGTCAGGTGCGCAAAGTGCATCACCTGCGTGGAACTCGTGACTCATAATGTGAGTCACGCGTGAAAGTCATTACATCATTATGTCTCACAATCGTAAGTCATAGAAACATCAACCAATCATAACATAACGATGACACGCAAGTGCGAGTCATGTGAGAACTATGAGTCAACTGACTGCATAGTGTGAAACTTAAACATACCTTATGACTAATAACTATTAGTCATGTGAAATCTTCCTTGCTTAGTCACAATTTGTGACAAGGAATCACTGGCGGAGGTGCACGAATGGCAGCAGCATTGGCTCTGAGGTGACTTTGTCTGTTCGGACATTGTCCAGCCATGTGGTTTGCTCCACCGCAGTAGGAGCATTGGCCGCGTCGCATGCGATCTTCACGTTGCGCTTGTGATAGGCGACGTCGTCCAGCTGAAAGGTCCATGGGGCCCGCTTGAGTACCTGTAGCAGTGGTGGTAGTCATAGGAGGAGTAGCCGGTTTTGGTGTCGTGGTCGTGGTCGTTGTAGGTGATCTCCATGTAGAAGATGACCCCTTTCGTTCCGCTGCACGGGCACGAATCTTGTTATCCACACGTTTGAGCAATATGATATAGTGATCAAGTTCGTCGAGGGTGTTCAGGGTTACCAGAGCATCCTTGAGTTGGGCACTTTACCCTTCGTACAATGAGGTTCGCTTAGCAGCATCGTTCCAAGATACCTCACCAGCATATCGTTGGAAATCCACTAAGTAGTCAGAGAGGTTACTGTTCTTCTGACGTAGACTTTGTAGATTCTGTTTGGCGGTACGGACCCTATCAGGGTCACCGAAGGCATTTTCGAGTAGGGTGATCAGGGCTTCCACACTAGTTATATTAATGTTTCCTTCATCAATAAGTGGAAGGATTTGTTCGTAAGCTTTCCCTTTCAGGAAACCAACAGCATATGCCAACCGATGTTGGACATCCACAAATTTCTGGGCATCTCCGAGGAACTTGGTACGTGATTGTGCAATGAACGGGCAAAGTTGGTCTTGGGATCCGTCGAACTCCTGTGGCTTGGGGATTGATTCTCGCTTAGTTGGTCGTTCGCCTGCTGGCGGAGCAGGTCCCCCTGCGTTTGCAAGTGCAGTTGTTGCAGTGGCCAGTGCAGTGTTCGTGTTGGTCAACGCGGTGTTAAGGGTAACTATGGTGGCTCTGTCGTGCTCTAGGTCAGTCTCGATGGCTCTGTACGTTGCCTCCAGTCCTTGTCCCTCTGTAAGCAAAGCATCGCGTTCTTCGGTAAGTGCATCTCGTTCTTCTGCAAGCGTTTCTCTTTCATTCGTTAGAGTTTGAACAGGTTGTTGTAGCTGTTGGAAGCGAGTGTTTTGCTCGAGTGGTGCAGGGGTGCCTTGTCGGAAAATGGATGGGAGAGCCGGGAGTCCATTGAGTGAAGTAGCAAGATCGCGCGGGGTGCGGAGTTGCTCTCTAATTTGATCTTCAGGTAGTTGATCAAACTCGTCATTGGTAACCCCCGACAATTCGGTCAAGGCAGTTAATGCTGCTGTCAGAAGTTCAACACGTCCAGACATTGTGTTGTGTGGGTTGGATCCTCGTTAGACGCTACCTTGTGTAACGGGGTCTTGATACTGGACGTTAGTCCAAGGCACACAACGACAGAAAGGTCCTAATCGATGACAGTCATTTAGCGTGAGGGTTCGGAGATGATAATCTCAGGTCAAAGCTGATCGTGTAACAGCAGATCAGGGTCAGGGTTCGTGGGTTCTTGGCGTGGATCCTAGATATCAGAATAGAAGACGTTATATTCTGAAGTACAGGAGTCGTGAAAGAAATACCAGATAGCGTAAAGAATCAAGGAAATAGGAGGCGGAGCCCCCTTATATAGAATGAAATCCTAACTCAGCCTTTTGCCGCCCGACTCATACCCCAGTATGAGTCGCATATCCGCGTAACCAAGGAAACAATACAATTTGTCGTAAACCTTACAAGGGAAATCCCTCGTAACAACCGTGTAACAAAGGAAAGAACACCAAAGATATCCCAACAAGTATCTCACCAGGAGACCGTGAGAGACTGACTGTCCTGTTGAGAATACTGTAGAAGGGCTCCTTCTGGGATAGAGAGCAGAATGAAGAGGAAAATCAACCTTCTGGAATTCTGATCATTACTGGATTGTCTTGATGACTGGAGTGTTTCACTTGCTGGAAAGCTGGATACGCTTCTGACAAGGATAGATTTATTGCCCATAATTACTTTAGTTGATGTATAGAATCTATTAATGTGTTTAAAAGTGCAGTTTTGTCTGAGAAGGAGTGTGAAGACAAGAGTGAGACTGTGGGATTCTTTATATAAATATCTCCAGCAATCTTTGTTAAAGGTGGTGACCGCCAGAGTGGATTCTAAAGGCTTCTGGATATGAGCTGTGTCTTGATGTGGTGTGGTGGGTGGAGTGGTTGGAGAGGGTTGTTCGCATAGTGTACAGGAATTACCGACTTCTTATCATACAGGGTATGGGTAAGAAGGAGTGAGGGGGAAGAAACATGGCCCAGGGAGATAAGATATGTTTGAGTGGCAGGAGAGGGAGGTAAGGAGTGGGTATAGAGAGGGAGGGATGTTGCAGAAAATCATCCCAGACGAGACCATTAGACAGATGAAAGCAAAACCCGCACTTACCCGGACAGTTTCTCTAAATATTTTCAACTACTACCGCATCAGATCATAAAAGAAGCCTACATTACAGGATTTGGAACTAGGTATGCTTATTCAAATGCTTATTTAGAAAACAACAAGTGCAAAAGACCCCTTGAGACAAATCCAAGTAGAGGAAACAGGACAGCTATCCTGCAGGGTGGGTAAAGGTCAGCTTTCTGTTTTAAAAGTTTCTTCCCCTATCAAAGCGACATTTATGCAAGGAGTAGAGAAAGGGGTGGAGGGGGGTGGGCCGGTGCAGCAGCGCATTAGCAGAGTTCAGGTACCTAAGTGAAAAAGAATATTTGATCTGATAACAGAGCATTCAATGTCTTGTGGGAGGTTTGGATCTTTTCACCTCAGGTCCGAGGCAGTTCATGAACTTCTTGTGGGCAAGGGCGAGCCCGGTTGACTTTACATCCAAATCACTTTCACAGAACCCCGATTGCACAAGCTCCTCGATGAAGTTGTCGAACAGGATTTCGAAGAGCTCAGTCCCTGTCTCGTAACGTGAACTGACCACCCCTGCATGGGAGTTCAAGAGAAGCCGAGTTTCTTTGCGCTCTAAACAAGTTAGCCTTCCTCTTTTGTAAAGGAGTAAAAAAAAAATAAGATCACTTACTAATGTATTGCAACACGGTCTCGGGCAAGAGACCATAGAGTTTCTTGAAGACTTCACTGTCATTTCTTCCTCCCTCTGGCATGTTATAGAGGGTGGCATCCACTTCTACATCCCCTCCATGTGCATTGTGATTGCCCCCGGTGATAATTGCTTCATCTTCATCGCTCTCCTTGTGTAGAAGATCTCTTTTGAAAGTACTAATAAACCTGTTCCGTATATTTCGATAGGCTTCATTCCCAGATATCAGCGTTCTTATACGAGCTTCATGTGAACTAAGTGTTGCATCTAGGGAAATATTGGTTTCATTTAGGGAAGTTATTTTTGCTTGGATTGATGTAATCTGCTCATCCCAGGCGAGTTGCTCTGTGGCCATCTGTTCTCGGAGAGATGTCATCTGCCTATCGCGGGAGAGTTCCTCAGTGGCAAACTCGTCTTCACGGGAGAGCTTCTCGGTGGCAGGCTCTTCTTGGAGGGAGCGGTTCGCAGCCACAAGCTCGTCTGAGACGGATGAAATCTGCCCATCGCTGAGGAGCTTCTGGGTAGCAAGCTGCTGTTCAAGGGATGTAATCTGCTGATCACAGGAGAGTTTCTCGGTGTCAAGCCGTTCTCGAAGGGAAGCAACCTCTTTAAGGATATCAAGACCACGGGGATTGCCGATGCAAATTTGTTGCTCTTCACAATCGATCCGGAGTTGTTCAAAACTCAAGGCATGCTGTACGGAATTTCTTGCATCCATCTTCATCACCTCGGGAGTACCAATAAGTGCTCTCGCCATGAGGATAGCATCACACGTGTTATTCACACTTTCCTTGCTGGCCTTATCATCGGTGTTGGTTGTGCTCATAGCCTGATGCCCGAACATCACGATATTTCGTTTTTTGTTGATGGAGTCGGTGGTGATTGTTGAAGGGCTTCTTGATGAAGCTTGGAGAGAAGCACAAAGAGAAGAAACAACCGTGTATTTTCAAAAGACCCTAAGTAGAGCGATGAATGATGGAGCAATGGTCGTGTGGATCACTGTTATCTCTCTGGCTAAGGACAAGCTAGGAGATATATATCTCTGTCTACCTAACAACAGGACACTCCCGAAACCTAACGAACTTTCCAAAGAAACACACACAACTAACGCAGGAAATCTAGAACCTTCCCGATATCCCTTCATCCACCGTGATACTAAAGCCTCTACCCTCTCCACAGGCCCAGTCCCACACGGCCGGCAACATAGGGTATGAAAGGAACAAATGAAACCAAATACCTGACACCTCACACTTTATGGCGTCAACAAAACCACGAAAGGAATATCCTATGCCCAGCGGCATAGAATGTGAGAACAATAGCTCACAGGAAAGTGCCTCACCACTAGAAACTACAAGCCACATTCCCTATAATTGTATCTCTCCTGAGCGCATATCCGCTAACCTCTCTATCCGTCTAACAGCCTAACCGCATGCCCTCTACCCAATCCAACAGTTCTTACCTTGGTCCATGTTTGTCTTAGAACCCATGTCTACGCTGCAAGAATTGGCGCTCGCTCCCGGCGCGGAATGCTTATGAGGGGCACTAAGGATGCTGCTCAAGCGGTATGACTCCAATCCCGGCCAAGCGGATAAGCGCAGCCGCTACACGTATCAAGCAAGAAGTACTGTAAAAACTTGAATAATTGGACCGTGTTCTATGTAGTCCGAAATTTCCTCTTCTGGAAAATGGGGGGAAACACACCAAAAAACACAGCTCCCGAGGCAAAATAAAAAGTAAAAAAATACAGACCTCGACTCGGAGAGGCGAGTCGAACCTCCTTGCACATGGCCCAATTATTCGAGCTTTTACTGTATCCGAACATGAGACATCGGTTATTTGTCCGTGAGCCGTATATTAAGAATTCCTCATGTTCGGATACTTCTTGCCTGATATCATACTTCTAGATTCAATCCCAAATATGCGGCAATCCTCGAATACAGAGTGGGATCCTCCATATAGCCGTCTGATCTATCTGAACCTCTTTCTAAAAGCCCCAGTAGATTATTATATCTAAGGTGAAAGCCAAACACTTCCATCCATCTTCGCCTACTTGACCTGCCCACCCAGCATAGGAACAAACTTGAAGCAACAGCCCTCCACATGCCCTTGACAACCCTCTCCAAGTGGACTAACAAGTTCAGTTACTGCAGAAGTAAATTCTTTGGGATGTTAGCCTGCGACGTTTAGCCACCGCAGCACACGTCCATATCACCCCTTGCCTCCCCCAACTGGCTGCCGTCTCACTTCACAGCTTTTTTCCTTAACCGATTCCGTCTATGTCATTCCTCGATTGATGTTCTTCTACTCCGCTACGTATATATCTATTTCTATATACCCCTTACATATTTCCTTTCAATGTCATTTCCCTTGGCTTGAGTTTCTCAATTTCAACCAACCATTGACCTTGGATTGAATGGTATGATTTCTGCACTTAGACAAGAGCGTGCTGCACAGTAGGGATCAAATATTTTGAGACCGGCAGCATCTGAACAGCGTCTGGCGCTCCTGTTCTACTGCAGAAAAACGATATCCCCGGGATTAATCATTGGTCGGTCATAGCTGGAGTGGAAGAAAATACACGCCAATTAACCTAGCCAGGGTCTACGTAACCTATTTCTAATTCCATGGACTGGAGTAGAGGGGAGTGTGAAGGTGGGGGAGACACAATCCAGTGTAAAGTATTTTCCACACTATTGTTTACAACACAGCTAGTACCCAACATACCTAGCATAGAATCCGAATTTGAGCAGGAAACGAATTTCGGGGCGTGATACTACCAGCACTAGGATAGTTTTGTTGAGAGCATTTGCTCTCGTTGTAGGGGCATGTTTCTTGTGTTTGAGTGGGGTAACCAAGGGAGGCCGCTCCGTCCTCCTCACACCAAGAATTGGTATGGTATTTCCGGAACCGTGTCAGAATTCAATTTTTCAAATCGTTTAATTATCGGTCATGTTGGGGGATCAGGGGCTAGTTCTAAGCTCTCATTATGTAAATTCCATATTAATCCCACACATTTTGTATGGCTTGTCCGGATGTGAAAAAAAAACTAAGCTCTCAAAATGTACCTTTTTCTTTTTCTTTCTTTCTTTCTTTCTCTTTTTTCGGGGGGGAGGGTGCGTGGCCGGAGAAATCCCAAGGGTTAGCACAAGATTCTTGTTAGACGGATGTGTTTGGCTTTGTCAAGGGGTACTTGTAGAGTACGTGGTATTCGTACTATAGTTATCAAATTGCTTTAGCACAGTTAAGTCAGAGCGATCCCCAGAGTCACGTTCGCGTGCCGCCGCGAATGGGTGGAAATATTCTGAAAAGGGTGTGCTTTGGGAGAAAGGCTGGTCGAGAGCCTGATACAGGCAACTTAAACAGGTTTCTGTGCTTGTCCATTGAGTTGCACTAAAAGATTTGGGACAGGATGTTCAAAGGTTGGGTGGCTAGGCGCTATACTCGGGTGTGTCCATAAAAATCGGAAAGATCAATACCCTTGTCATGCAAGGTTGGTGAGTAGAAAGTAGAAAAACTTGGAAAACTCCCCTGGGGGTCAGCAGTCCGAGAACCTGTAGCATGTTAAAATGAAAAAGGCATGTATATAGCAGAGAATCAAGTGAAACAATTTTGATAGAATATATCAATCTTTATGATAACAATTTCAGAATCATTCAATCCTGGAACAAACAATATCCTCCTATTTTTTTCTTGCTTGCAATCCACATTTTTACCCCTCAGTTTACTTTAAACTAGTCACCTGGCTCCTGTTGGATACAAGTATTAATTCAGTTCAACATACCTGGTTTAAGATGTCTAATTACATGGAATTACATGGATAAGTTTTCCACATATTTTGATCTCCCGATCGTTTTGGCCCTGATTCAGCACGGCTAGTTTCCGATTTTTATGAACACACCCGAGTACTCCCCGAGACTTCTAAGCTCACAACTGGGTCGACCGTTGAGCCTAACTTTGTGGCTCAACATATCTCTGTGTCTGAACCAACCAACTCGGCAACTTAAAAAGTCTCCGAACGCTTTTGTGCCAAGATAGGTATAATATTGATATGCACAAGGCGTCCAGAGACTTTTAAAATCGCCAAGTCGGTTTGCGGTTCAATATGAACCCACCTTGTCAACAGATAATACTACCCATATCATGACCTTTTGTGCTACTGGTTCAGCTTATACCCCCACGTGAGCTGGTCTTTAATATCGGGATGTTGAGATACAAATTCAGCCGCATCCCTCCCCACTCGCACCAGACAACAGGAGCTAAATTAATCAGTAGGGGGGAATTCAGTCACAAGCAGGGTTGCGGATATGGATGTAAATTGGAATGTCACAGCATCCGGTGTAAGAAAAATCGGCAAACGTGGGAATGAGAGGTCAGAAAAACTGTCGCTAAATTGGCTCGAGCAGACCAAAACCTCAATCAAGACCCCCAAGAGTTACGGGAGAGAAAAGCGAGCGACAAGGAAAAACGCCAAAAACAAAACAAACGATCGGGTAGTAGACATAATACAAATGCGTAAAGAGAAAGAATACAAAAATGATAGGACACAAGTGGGTGATCCCAGGTGACTTTCAACACCAGGGAAGATAGGGGGACTAAGGGGGCACTGTGGGGGACGGCAGGACGGCCAGTGTGAGATATTTCTCGCGGGGGACAGTGGGGCTCTAGACCTTGGCGGTGGGTTTCAGGGCAAGTTTGGGAAAAGACCGGACTGCCCCGTTGAGAACACTGGGCTGTGGTAGGGGATCATTCACGCCATTGGCATTCTAGTAGCGTATTAGAGTGGTGTTAGGCTCTGATTTACCAGGGTCGCCGTCGTCCAGTCCGAGTAGTATATTCACCACTCCCTGGTGCCCATTCTGAACAGCACACCCGAGTGGTGTTTGGCCATTGTTATCTGGCTTGTCGAGGTTGACATCGCCCCGTCCGAGCAGTATTTTCACCACTCCCTCGCGCCCATTATAGGCAGCATACCAGAGTGGCGTTCGGCCATGGTCATCCGGTTTGTTGGGATTAACACCGTCACTGCCAAGTAGTATATCCACCACTCCCTCGTGCCCATTATAGGCAGCATGCAAGAGTGGCGTTCCGCCATGGTTATCCGGTTTGTCGGGGTTAACGTCGTCACTGCCGAGTAGGACCTTTACAACTTCCAGGTTTCCCTGCCAGGCAGCGTACAAAAGTGCTGTTCCGCCAGCACTATCAGTTTTGTCAGGGTTGATATCGCCCCGTCCGAGCAGTATTTTCACCACTTCCTCGCGCCCATTATACGCAGCATGCCAGAGTGGCGTTCGGCCATGGTCATCTGGTTTGTCGGGGTTGACGTCGTCACTGCCGAGTAGAATTTTTACAACATCCAGGTATCCATGCCAGGCAGCGTACAATAGTGCTGTTCCGCCACCGATATCAGTTCTATCGGGGTTGACATCGCCCCGTCCGAGTAGCATTTCCACCACTCCCCCGTACCCATTCTGCGCAGCACACCAGAGCGGCGTTCGGCCGTAGCTATTTGGTTTGTCGGGGTTGATGTCGCCCCGTCCGAGCAGAGCTTCCACCACTTCCTCGTGCCCCTTACAGGCAGCCCATGCGAGAGGTGTATTACCGATACGCATAGACTCTTCCATGATGATATCGCAGCCTTCACCTCCACCTGACTACAAACAATCTCGATAAAACCAAAAAAGGATGCGCAGTGAAACTTAGACCACCGAGCAGGTAAGGACCACCGAGCAGGCAAAGTTTGTCGGAATCAACAGTGAACGGGTAGTCCTCCGGCCCTTCAGGTGGGGCAGCAGTGGGTACCTGTGCCAGGTACCGTACCGGTATTCGTACTGTAGTTGTCAAATTGCCTTAGCGCAGTTAAGTTAGCGCGACCCCCAGGGTCACGTTCGTGTGCCCCCCCGAATGGGTGGGAATATTCTGGAAAGGGTGTGCTTTGGAGTTGGGGAGAAGGGCTGGTCGAGAGAGCCTGATGCATAAAAGATTTGGGACGGGATGTTCACAACCGAGATCCTCGTGCCAAGGTTGTGTGGCTAGGTGCCTAGCGCCACACTCCCCGAGACTTCTAAGCTCACAACTGGGGCGACCTCTAAACCTAACTTTGCGGCTCAACAGAAACTTGTGGTTTATGACATCATACCTGAGGAATTTCTTGGCTCACCATTGTAACTTTGTGGCTAGACATAACTTACTTAGCAATTAAAAAGTCTCCGGACGCCCACGTGCCAAGATGGGTATTGATGATATGAGCAAGGCGTCCGGAGACTTTTAAATCGCCAAGCAGGTTTGCGGTTCAATATGATCCCGCCTTGTCAACAAATAGTACTTCCCCATATTGTTGCTACTGGTATACCCCCCAGCGAGAAGGTAAATAATATCAGGATGTTGCAATCCCTTTCCCTGTATTCAAACACTGTGGCTAAAGGCTAAGTTGGTAGGGTGGGTCATGAGCGTAACTAGACTAGGCAAAGTAGTAAGTGATCAGAATCCCTTACCTTGTAATCATGGCTAGCGCTAGATACTAACAGTTTGAGTAATCGTGACAGGAAAAACGTTGTGCTTCAGAAGTGGTGTAGTGCTCAGAATACCGCAGAGTCAGTAATGTTCAGCATTGCCATGATGGAAGCCAGATTTGCTGCGTAGATTTGCTCCCGAGTACTAAAATAGACTAATGTTCAGCATTCCAAATGGGGTTGGCTAGGAGATAAACCAAATTGGTCGTGATGGGACACCGGAAAAATACCATCGATCCTTACTCTTTTTGTGTTGAATCTTAACTCTAGCTGCTACTTCTTTTGTCCATGCGATCGATGATCTCTACTTTAGCGTGACGCTAAAAGTGCGTGAACGAGAGTACAGGTAAAGGGATACAAATTCCGCCGCATCCTTCTCCATTCGCACCAAACAACAGGAGCTAAATTAGTCAGTAGGGAGGAATTCAGTCACAAGCAGGGTTGCGGAAATGGATCTAAATTAGAATGTCACAGCATCCGGTGTAAGAAAAATCAATAAACATGGGAATGAGAGGTCAGAAAAATCTGTCGCTTAATTGGCTCCAGCGGACCAAAACCTCCAATCAAGACCCCCAGAAGCCCGATCCACGTTTCTAATATTTTTTACCGGAGACTGTATATTATACAGTAGATCCCAAATGTTATGTTGAGCCACAGAGTCGTAGCAAGCCACAGTTATTTTTAGCCACAATGTCAATATCGTCAGCAACAGAGTTGTGTTGGGTCGCAGAGTTAGGTTTATTTGTCGTGAACACTTACACCCCCCCCCCCCGGATGTTAGCTTACGAGTATTCGCAGGTTTTTCCTCCGCTCAGCTCGCCTGTAGGAAGAGAGGGACACCCAGAGATGAACTTCATCGATTGATTAGCGGAGCATGACCGGTTGATCAAGGACGATATCCGCATTCTTCTGAATAAGAAGGCTGACAAACACCATTTAGAACAAGAATTGATTTGCTTCCCTGCCCTTTTGCCCTTTATTCTCTGTCCGATCGTTTGTGAAGTCCTACTGTACAAACCTAGCTACTCGTGCCGAGGTTGTGGACAACAGCCCAGCGAAACCATTTCACCCACGGAGACCCCCCGTGACTCCCGCCTCCCAAAACTCCAGCTGATTCTACCCAAGCTACCGCGTTAACTAGGATAGCTCGTTTTCACGCTAAGAGGATAGAAGAAAATATATTATAGCAAAATGGGCGAGCTTCTTTCAGCAGAGAGTAGCCTTTAGGTGCAGGGCTCACACAAATATTTACCGTAGGGCGTCGTTTTCAAGACTTTTGTCATTTATTTAAAGGAGCTAGAAGGGTTACTTTGTGAAGAATCCTGAATCTGACCCTATCGTGTCTCAGTGGACCAGGGGTGACCACTCTTTGCTCGCTTATTTGATAGGATCGTCATAGACCGTCACTCGTCTCAGTTTATAGTTCGCGCAGAATGTTTCCCCAGCCTACACCACCAGACAATATCGTACTATTCGGTAGCTTACCGTAGGTCCGGTAATATTATTTAGCCTGGATAGTACAAAAATACCTTCCATCTTAGTGGAGATACAAACAGGGAAGGGATCCGAATGGTGTGCCTTGAAGGAGGAGGAGCCAAATTTCTTGCGAATCGCCGGCGCTCCCCGGAACACGATACCTACTACTCCACCACCTGGAATATGCCGGAAGGATCTCGGAGGATTCCCCGTAGTCAGGCGCCCGTTGAAGTGTGTGAGAAGAGGGGTCGAAGATTCGCTAGAGGGTGAAGCAAAAGGAATGAAGAGTAAGGAAATGGCTTGAGAAAGCATGGAAATGGTGTGGTCATGTTAAAGAGATTCCCGGAAGAGTTGGCACATATTTTGTAATGAACAAGGGTCCCCTCCGCCCGGACTTGCTGAAAGTGTAGGTCACCAAATTATAAGCCCGCCTTTGATACCCTCTGTTCCATCCTCTAGTACGCTTCTCTGTCAATACTGCAAGTTGCTTGCGCTTTGTGTTGCTTCTCGGTATCTAAACAACTCCTAGGTCCATATGTCAGAGGGAGGGGAGGGGGTGTGAAGGAGGAACAAGGGGTAAAGGAACTTTTGAAAAACAAAGGGACAGAAAATGCGCAAAGAGGGTTCACAACTAGGAAAGGGGAGGAAATAGAAATATATGATGGAAATTTCAAACCACATCAGTTTATCTCAATACAGGATTAATAGCCCCCACCGAGGCCTCACTTCTCGTCAGACTCGCCTCACTACATAAGAAAAACCATGGAGAGAGTTGGAGGGATAGGCAATATATATGGGCATTCCAATCACACATAATATCTTCATGCTAAAAAGAAATATTTAAGCTGTCTTGCCGTGGCAGGCCCTCCGCGGAACGCAAGGAAACGTGGTAATTACCACAATGCGGTATTATAAACTTCAGGTTGAAGTTGTGTGGGTAAGAGAAGAGGGAGGAAATGGCGGCGACGAACATATTCATGTAATTGCTGTGATCCTGCGCAAATAGGGAATCGGCCATCCAGATTTGGAGGCGGTGAGGAGGGTGATTCCACCCCAGTCCTAGGTCGCGCCAGGGGTGATAGATTCTGGGGGCTGTAGTAGCGCCACCATTCGCGAATGGCAACGCTGGTTAGCCCACCAGAGCGGTGTTAGACCTTTACCATCCGGTTTGTTGGGGTCGACGTCGGTCCGCCCGAGTAGTATTTTCACCACTCCCTCATGCTCATTCCGGACAGCAGAGCAGAGTGGTGTTTTACCAAGAAGACCCTGCCTGTTGGGGTTGGCGTCGCCCCGCCCAAGTAAAATCTTCACTACTCGCTCGTGCCCATTCTGGGAAGCATAGCAAAGTGGGGTTCCGCCGTCTCGGCACCCCCGGTTAGGGTCGACGTCGTGCCGTCTAAGTAGTATTTTCAACACTTCCTCATGCCCATTCTGGGCAGCAGAACAGAGCGGCGTTCGGCCGCACCAGCCCGGTCTATTAGGGTTGACACTACCCAGTCCGAGTAGTATTTTCACCACTCCCTCGTGGCCGTTGGCAGCAGCACACCAGAGTGGTGTTCCGCCGTAGATGTCTGGTTTGTCGGGGTGGACGTCGTCCCGCCCGAGCAGTACTTTCACCACTCCCTCGTGCCCATTTCGGGCACCACACCAGAGTGGCGTTTCTCCCTTATAATCAGACTCGTTGGAGTTGACGTCCCCCGTCTGAGTAGAATCTTCAACACTCCCTCGTGCCCGTTCCGAGCAGCAAACCAGAGTGGCGTTCGCCGGTACCGACCAGCTTTGCCGGCGTTCAGGTCGTCCCGCCCGAGTAGCATTTTCACCACTTCCTCATGCCCATTACAGGTAGCCTATGCGAGAGGTGTATTACCGATATCTATAGTCTTCTTTGGTGATATCGTAGCTTTCCGCCTCCACCTAACTTAAGCTAATCTCGATAACCTAAAAATGGATGTAATGTGTGTAGACCACCGGGCAGGCAAAGTCTGTCGAAATTAACAGTGCACGAACAGCTCCCCGGCCCTTCTAGTAGGATCGTAGTGGGTACGTGGTATTCGTAGTGGCCAAATAGCCTTCGCGCATGTAAGTTAGCGCGATCCGAAGGTTCTCGTTTCGTGGGGGCCCCCGAATATGAGTAGGAATATTCCAGAAAGGCTGTTCTTCAGAGATGGGCAGCCTTAATCTGCTGCGAATTGGGATAACTTAAGCTAGTCTCCGTGATTATCTATCAGGTCGCACTCAAAGGTTTAGGATACCGTAAGTCAGAGGGTAGTGAGAGGACGTTTCTCACGCTATTCTTAGCCGCTTGGGTCACACAGGATACTCATCGCTCGCGGAAACAATAATGATCTTCCGAAGTATGATACCGGTATTTTCGGAACCAGAGTTTCACTCCTTCTTATGACGAACGCACAAGAAGGTAAAATATCAATGAGGTTCAATTATATTTGTACAGTACCATAAGCTAAAAGGGGAAGCAGGTGTTCAAAACCGATGCTCGTGCCAAGATTATGTCTCTGCACCACCCAGTGTCGGACCGCTAAACTCAACTTTGTGGCTCAACAAAATTTTGTGGCTTACAAAGGTAACTCTGTGGCTCAACTTAACTTTGTGGCTGAACCTAAGCTTGCTCACCAATACAGTACCCGTACGAGCCCATCTTGTCAACATAAAGTTACAATACCACTCATACCATAAACTCCTACGCCAGTAGTACTATCTCTTACACCCCCCAGCCAGCAGGCAAATGATATCAGGATGTTGAGATGCAAATTCAGGCCCATCTGCCTTCATTCAATTACACCCAACAGCAGCTAATCATTACTGCTATTCAGTGACAAGTAGCGGGGTTGCAGGAATGGATCTGCAAGTATAATACAGTATGGTAGAATCCTACTGCAGCCTCCGGTAAAAAATAAAAATAAAAATAAAAAAAACGATCAGTAAATGTGGGAATCAAAAATTCAGAAGCACTGTTGCTGAAATTGACTCGAGCACACCTAACGCTTTAATCAAAAGCTCGTTCCCTATTTCCGACATTTCCGATTTATTTTACTTGAAGCTGATACGGGAACCTCTAATACTATGTTGAGCCACAAAGTCTCTACCGGTATGGTAAGCGAGAAAGTTGTGTTGAGCCATACTGTTATATAGTACAGTATGTTGAGTTTTTTCTTTTCTTTCTCTTTAGGGGTTTTATTCTCTTCGGGCTTTCTATGGGGGTGAGGTTGAGCCGTGGCGTATAATGCTCTTTGGAGTCTCTTCAGTTGTGTGCCTGAGAGTATAAATGCAGGCTGCCGTGCCTGGCCACAACCTCGGCACAAGTGGCTAGGTTTGTAATTAATTCTTGCGGTCAATGGCATTTGTTACCCTTTTCACGCTGAAGGATACCGATAATTGCTCTTAGTTGTTTGGCGATGCCCCGCGAATGGATCAATGATCTTGTTCTCTGGGCGTCCCCCACTTCCTCTAGACAAGGCAAGTGGAGAAAAAACACCCCAGTGAAAACATTTCCCCTGCAGAGACTCCCTATGACTCTCCTCTCCAAACCCCCATCTTATTCTAACCACGCCACCTACGAAAATACCGTTATCAAAGGCTTAAACCTCATTTCATCTCCGGCACTACTATACACCAAAGGACAAAAGTGATTAATCGGCTATGAAAGCCTCCTTGTCCATGACCCCAAGTTCTCAAGCTAGCAACAGGCCGGTAATGCCGTTATTGAAGGAACATTATCGGTATTAAAAAAAACCATCCTTTCCAGTTGGCAGATACTGCTACGCTTGACTACTATTATCTTCACAATGATGCCCTCGTTATCGCCACTCCATAGGTTGTTTGATAGTGCAGTCACAAACCGTCACTCGTAATGGTTTATAGTTTGCTCGTCAAGAATTGGACGTTTCGTGCAGCGGAAAGTTGTTGATACCCTTTCGTGATGACACAAGCCATGATACAGAATGCCAACATCCGCCTACACCTTCATATACCCAATAGTGAGTATAAATCCCCAAGCAAATCTCTCGTACCTCAACCCGGAGGACCATTTCCTATCAAACACTGTCGCAATATGCGATCTCTTGGAGAAGGATTTCTAGATAACGGTCAAAATCGCTAATAGCCACAACTGTCGTCCATTGAATAATAGGAATGGTGTAGCTCTGCTATATCGTAGAGTTGTATGGTAAAGCAATTACAACCGAGATCCCTGGAGAAGAAATTTGGAAAAACAAAAACCATAAAATAAGTCACATAGGAAAAACAAAAGAAATAATAAACGAAAGCACATTTAGATAGAATCGCACAGGGCTTGAAAAACGTAGAGAGCCGAAAGAGGCCTTTGAGAGGAGAGAGAAACTATATATGAATAAGGATAGTAAGTTGGCAAAAGGTACTACACAATACAATACACTAGGGTGAGTTACCGTAAACGCCTCAGGCGCTACGTGCCGGTCCGGTATAAGAAATCACATTAAATATCAAGGTGAATGTAGAGCGTGGGGGGTTTACAGATGAGGGATGGAGGAAATGAAAGCAAAGCTTAACTTTACCATATGCAGAATTACCCCAGTATTTGGGGGTAAGAGCATAGCATATCTGACCCACCCGACTCCCTGTCTATTGCCTCCCCTAAATACAAAATTCCCCATCTACCACTAAATCCTCATCTTTGGGTCTTTTGCCTAATCGTCCTCTAATTGCCTTAATTCAGCCACCTGAAATCATGCTGTAAGGAAAATTAACTGATCAGCACTTCCTTCAACACGAGCTTCCACCGAAAACGACACCATTGCCCAGCGTCAAATTTTAGGGCGCAAGATACAGTTCCCCGATATTGAACTCTACCGCGGTAATTTACCGGACGGTATGTACATAATCCCCCTAACGCTAATGCCTAGAACATGACAAGGTTTCCCCAGGCTAGCAAGGAATTGTTTTAGGTTAGCAATGTCCGTCTAAAACATCGGATGGGATGTACCGGGAAGGAGAAGGTTGCTGGGGGTTGACACATAGATGGAATGCCCTTCCAAAATGTGTTGTAGGACGATATCCCACAGCGCGGTGAGCCGTGCGGCTCTCAGGGAGTGGGCGTTAATTTCAGAGTTAAAATACCCTTTGTTATATTAGTTTTCACGAGAACTAAAATGACTGGATATCCTCCCAGCTCCTCGTCTAAGCTCACACCCCGAGAGTCGTAGCTTTAGGCATGAAATTCGTTAAATCATGTCCATAATTGTGTCCGGTCACAGACATGCCCTAGTTAAGAGCTAGCTTTTGAATCCCGTTTCACGCGTGAGATATTTGCTTGGGCTTTACATTGCTTCTTGGTATCCAAACAACTTCCGGGTTTCTATGTCGGAGGGAGGGAGGAAAAGAGGGTAAAGGAATTCTTGAAAAGCATATAAATAGAAAATGAGCGAAGAGGATTTACAACTAGGAAAGGACGGGAAATGTAAATTTCATGGAATTTTCGAACCACATCAGCGTATCTCAATACAGGAGAAACAACCCCCGACCAACGCTGCACCTTTGGTCAGACTGGCCCCACAATATAAGAAAATCCATGGGGAAAGTTTGAGGGGTAAGTATGCGATAGATATAAACATTCTCACCACGCATGATTCCTCATGCTAAAAGGAAATATTTAAGTTGGTTTGCAGTGGCAGAACTAGCAGGGAAAGCAAAGAAATTACCGCAATGCGGCATTGCAAACTGCAGATGAAGTTGAGTGGGAATGAGCAGAGGGGGGAAATGGCGGAAACGAATATGCTTGTGTAATAGCTGTGGTCCTGCGGAAATGGGGAATAGGAATCCAGATTTGGAAGTGGTAAGGGGGGTGATGGTCCCCCAGCCCTAAGTCGCACCAGGGGTGGTAGATTCTGCCGACTGTAGTAACGCCACCATTCGCCCATGGCAAAGATGGTTAGCCCACCAGTGTGGTGTTCGACCAGCGCTATCTGGCTTGTTGGGGTCGACGTCATTCCGCCCGAGTAGTATTTTCACAACTCCCTCATGCCCGTTCTGAACAGCACAACAGAGTGGTGTTTCACCATGAACGGCTTGAGTGTTGGGGCTAACGTCGTCCCGCCCAAGTAGCATCTCCACCACTCCCTCTTGCCCATTCTGGGCAGCATAGTAGAGTGGGGTTCCGCCGCCCCAGCACCTTTTTTCAGGGTTGACGTCGTGCCGTCTGAGTAGCACTCTCACCACTGCCTCATGTCCATGGTAGGCAGCACAGCAGAGTGGCGTGCGACTCTGCCAGCCCGGTCTATTAGGGTTGACACTGCTCCGCCCGAGTAGTATTTCTACCACTCCCTCGTGGCCATTCTCAGCACTACACCAGAGTGGTGCTCGGCCGGAGAGATCTGGTTTGTCGGGATCGACGTTGTCCTGCCCGAGCAGAACTTTCACTACTCCCTCGTACCCATACCGGGCAGCCCACCAGAGTGGCGTTTGGCCGTTATAATCGGGTTCGTCGGAGTTGACGTCGCTTCGTCCAAGTAGCATCTTCACCACTCCCTCGTGCCCATTCTGGGCAGCAGACCAGAGCGGCGTTCGCCCGTACCGACCAGCTTTGCCGGCGTTCAGGTCGTCCCGTCGGAGTAGCATTTCCACCACTTCCTCGTGCCCATTACCGGCAGCCCATGTGAGAGGCGTGTTACCGACATCCATACAGTCTTCTTTGGTGATATCACAGCCTTCCACCTCCACCTAACCCAAGCGAATCTCGACAAACCCAAAAACGGACGCACAGTGTAGACCACCGAGCAGGCAAATTTTGTCGGAATTAATGGTGTATGAGCAGTTTCTCGGCCCCCGTAGTACGATCGCAAGTGGGTACGCGGTATTCGTAGTCGTCAAATAGCCTTCGCGTATGTAAGTTAGACCGATCCGAAGGTTCTCGTTTCGTCGGGGCCTCCGAATATAAGCAGGAATATTCCAGGAAGGGTGGTGTTCTTCAGCGATGGGCAGCCTTAATCTGCTGTGAATTGGGATACGGTGCCGGTACGGTAGCTTAAACTCCGGTAGTCTCCATGATTATCTATCAGGTTGGCTCAAAGGTTTGGGATGAGTCAGCGGGCAGTGCGCTCACGGTATTCTCCACCGCTCGGGTCACACAGGATACTCATCACTAGCAAAAACAAGAATAATCTTCCGAAGGATTCTCAGAATACTGGTAAGAGTTCAACCCCTTCTTATAACGAGCACATAAGGTAAAATATCAATGAGGTTCGAGTATATTTGTAAGCGAAAAGGGAAAGCAGGTGTTCGCAACCGATACTCGTTCCAGTCGAGTGGTGGGAAAAAGTGGAGCTCACACTGGCCGTTCGGCAACCACAACCACCGACCAACTTTTGCTCTCTAAGAGAGCACCAATACCTATGAAACTTATGACAATACACGTTTGCATACTCTCCAGAGTAGTTAACTCTCGTCTTCTGCTATTATCAGAGAAAGGCATTTTGTCGCTGAGGAGCAATGGTTGGGAAAGATGGGCTGTTACTATGACATCTCGCTGCGTGCCAAGCCATAAGCGTGAACTCAAAATGATCAACAGAATTTTGTGGCTTATCATACCAAGGTAACTTTGTGGCTGAACCCACCTTGTCAACATACAATACCACCCAGACCATGACCTACCGGTATTATGTTAGCAGTAACATCTCTTATACTTCGCAGTCAGCAGGTAAATAATATCAGGATGTTGAGACACAAATTCAGGCTGCGCTTGCCTTCACTCGAACCCCATCATAGTAGGTAATCATTACAGGTATGATACAAGTGCCGATATTCATTGCCTACCGAGTTATAGGGGCTCTGCTTTGTAGGTTTCACAAGCGAGGAGGTTTGCTGCCCTCACCCTCTGTGGAACCGAACCTATAAAACTTAGGCCTGTAACTTCCCTAGCGAGGTTGCAGAACCGGATATAAATCAGAATGCCATGTACAGCCTCCGGTAAAACATAAAAATAAAAATAAAAAATGAGTAAATGTGGAAATAAAACGTCAGAACCACTGTTGCTCAATTGGCTCGAGCACACTATATGCTCAAATCAAAAACCTGGAAGTCCGATCACATTTATTGACCCGTTTACTCAAGGCTCCGGACACAATACCGGTGCCGTAGACTAACCGGTAATGCCATGTTGGGCTTCGAAGTCACTTTTGTAAGCGAGAAAATCTATGCTGAGCCGCAGCCATGTTGAGCCTTTTTGTTCTCTTTTTCTCTTTCGGGTTCTTGTGCTCTTCGGGCTTTCTGTGTAAGTCACGCTGAGCGTTGTGCACTCTTTTCGAGTGTCTTCACTCGGTGAGCCTCCGAGCACTTCAAGTATTAGCAGGTTGTAGCCCCTGGCTATAACCTCAGCACGAGTAGCGGGGTTCGTAGAAGTTCACAAGAGGTCGCGCAAGAAAGAACGAACAAAAAGGCAAAGAAAGCAAATCAATTCTTGTTTTTTCCAATGGCATTTGCTAGCTTTCTCACATAGAATGATGCCGATATTGTCCTTTCCTTGGTTGTTTAATGATACTCCTCCAATCAATTGGTGATCTTCTCTCGGTGTCCTTCTCTTCCTGCAGACGAGGAAAATTGAGGAAGAACAGTTATGTGAAAAATCTTCATCCGGGAAACTCCCCATGGCAGCCGTCTCCCCAAACCCCATCTTATTCTAACCACTCTACCTACAAACGTGCAGTTATCAAAAAAAAAAAAAAGCTTTAAACCTCATTTCGCCCCCCACAATACCGTACTGTACACTTAAGGGCAAAGATGATTAACCGGCTATGAAAGCCTCCTTGTCCACCCCGAGTTCTCAAGTTAGCAACAGGCCTGCAATGCGGTTATTGAAGGAACATTTTCGGTATTGAAAAAAATCACCCTTACCAGTTCGCAGATAATACTACGCCCGACTACTATTATCTTCACAATAATGACATCGTTTTCACCACTCCTTCATATGTTTTTTAATAGCACAATCATAGAACGTCACTCGTCTGGGTTTATACTAAGAGCAGTATGTTTACCCAGCCTACTCCACCACACACTACCATACTGTCCAGTAGGCTTAGGGTGGATCTACTATACTGGGTTCAGTTAAGTTTGGACTATACAAGAAACTACCCTCCGTCCCAGTGGAGATGCAAGCAGGAAGGGGGAGGGCTAAGTTTCCCATGGCCTATCGAGGATGGAGAGGAGCTAAATCGCAGTTTTAAGCATAGAACTGGGCTGTGGAATTCCGGATAGGAATACCCGGGATCCAACTTCTTCGGTAGCCTTCTCCTGCGAGTGGTATTAAGTTACTTGTATACTACTAAAGTCTCATCTTTAAGTCTCTTGATTAACCATCCTCTGAGTCAATCATTATAGGTGGTCTACCGAAAGCCCACCCGGGGGAGGAGGAAACTTAACATGTTAGCACCTTCCGTAACATGAACACTTATAACAAAAGACGCCATTACACGGCGTCTAATCTTAGAGCACAAGAAATCGATCCACGGTACTATACTTTGCAGCTCTCTTTTACCCTAAAGTACTGTAGTATGCCAGAACTAATGTCCCTGAAATGGAAAGGTTTCCGGTGCTTAAAAGTGGGGATTGTATGGACTCGTGATTCCCGGTTTGAATATCGGACCGACCCCCCCGAGAAGGTAGATGATGCTGCGGTTAAAGGATGGAATATCACTCTGAACTCTCCCGCAAGTCGATATCGTATAGGAGGGTGGGCTATGCGGTCAACTTTGTCAAGTTAGGAGGGCCTCAGATGCCGGCGCTCGTGGGACAGGAGTTAGTTGTAGAGCTAAATGACCTCTTACTGTATTAATCCTTCATCCACGCGAAATATCAACAAGTGTGGGCAGCCTTCTAACTTCCCTCCCAGCTCACGCCTTGAGGAGTGCAGCACGAAGCTTTTACTCTGGTTTTCGTGAGTGAATAAAATACTTGCTCTTTATCATTTTTCTCTATACCTAAACCGCGATGAGGCCTATAATGACGCGAGGGGGAGCAGAAAAGGAAATAGATTAAGTGCGGAAAAAAATATATTAATAGTGATTTTGGAAAGAGGATTTACAACCAGAGGATAGCAAAAAGAGTAATTACGAGGGAAAATTCAAGCCACACCAGCCAACCCTGTTTGTTGGGGTTGATGTCGCCCCCAGGCCATTCGAGTATCACTTTCACCACTTCCACTTGCCCGTTCATTAGAGCATGCCAGAGTGGTGCTAGGCCGCTGTTGTCTGGTTGGTTGCGGTTGACGTCGTCCCGCCTGAGTAGCATTTTCACTACTCCCTCGTGCCCACTCCGGGCGGCACAACACAGCGGCGTTTGGCCATCCATTGCTGGTTTGTCGGGGCTAATGTCGTCCCGTCCGAGTAGCACCTCCACCACTCCCTCGTGCCCATTCTCAGCAGCACACCAGAGTGGCGTTCTCCCGCACCAACTGGGTTTGTTGGGGTCCACATCACCCCGCTCAAGTAGGGCTTTCACTACTCCCTCGTGCCCATTCCAAGCCGCGCAACAGAGTGGTGGTAAGCCGAGGTTGTCTGGTTTGTTGGGATTGATGTCTTCCCGCCCGAGTAGCATTTTCACCACTCCCTCGTGCCCATCCTGGGCAGCGCAACAAAGTGGTGTCTGGCCGTCGATATCTGGTTTATCGGGGTTGATGTCGTCCCGTCGGAGTAGCATTTTCACCATTTCCTCGCGCCCATGCTGCGCAGCACAACAGAGTGGTGTTTGGCCGTCCACATCCGGCTTGTCGGGATTGATGTCGTCCTGTCCGAGCAGTACTTCCGCCACACCTTCGTTCCCATTATAAGCAGCCCACCCGAGAGGTGTATTACCAATACAGTCTTCTTGATTAATATCGCAACCTTCCATCTCCAGAAGACCAACTACAATGTCGACAATTCCGAAAAAAGATGCACAGTGTAGACCACGGAACAGGGAGAGTTTGGAGGGATCAATAGTGTGCGAGTAGTACTCTTGTGCTTCCAAGAGGATCTTGGTGGGGATTTGGTTTTTGTGGTCATTAAATAAGTTTAGCGCAAGTAGTTTAGCGCAACTCGAAAGGTTCTGTTTTGCATGGACTCCCCAATACACAGAGGAATATTCGAGAAAGGGTGTGCTCAGGAGATCGGGAGCGGGACTGGTCGAAAGAGCCTTGACCTGCTGCGAATTCAGATAGTTTAAGCAGGTTTCCGCCATTGTCGAGTGAGCTGTGCCAAAAAGCTCAGGGTGAGCCCGGAGGTACTCTTGTAGGGTAAAGTGGATTAGCCGGACTGTGGAAGCCTCCTTGTCTGTGATAATAAGTCCTTGGCAACAGGACAGTAGTGTTCCTATTGAAGGAACATTATCGGCATTAACATTTGGCGACCCTATCTCGACTGCTAGAGCATGCCGCAGTTCGTTGAGCTTCAAGGATCGCTCAGCATGAGATATCCACATCAAAGCGGCCATTCCAAGCCTGGCTTTCTCCCCACCCTGTCCCTTTATCCGACCCAGCGTTGCACCATAAGCATCGCCCAACCCCAAGCCATCAGTTATCGCGTTGAGCTTTTGTCGCCGGCGGTGGATTGTGGTTTCCTGTAAGATCGCATCGATATTCAGCGACACTAGTAGGAATCTAGATGTGTATCTGTCAGTAGACAACTTAGAATAGCATCCGGAGTGTCGTTGCCGCCACGTACATTTCGGAAACATCATCAGGAATTTTCTTCAGGATGTCCTCCTCCAAACTGCTGTCCATCGCATCAGGGTTTGTGTCCTCGTTTATCCTGGTGCGAAGATATTCGATGACATCATTTCTCTTGGGGGTGATGCGCATTGTCGTTACTCTCCCAGAAATACGTCTCTCAATTTCGTCCCGAATGTGTTGTCTCCCAGTGGCGAATATTCGCGTTCCCGGAGACTTTTGAAGGATTTGGCGCAACGAATCGAGGAGCTTGACTCGATGTTCTGCAGCACATTCATCCAGAGCGTCGATGCATATGAATGTACGCTTTTTGCCAGAGGTAGTCTGCAGCATTTTGACAATATCCGGAAGCCGTAGCGCCCGTCCACCAATGACCCTTTTCTGGTCTTCATAGGCATCCACTATTTCACTCGGTACCTCCCCCAGTCCACCCACCACTTGTTTCAACAAGAGACCTAGCATACTCGTCGATGATTGTGCTTTTTGGGCGGCGAAATCAAAGTAAAAACATGCAACGGAGATATTCTTCCCGCTGGCCTGATCGCACAAGCTGTCTATCACCAATGAACTAACACCGAGGCTTGTTAGCACTTGCCCTTCCTCCCCCATTGATTGGGATTCGTCCTTGTTACCTAATATAAGTCTTTCCCACCCCCGGATCTCCATAGCAAAACAAAATTGCATTATCAGATTCGCGTCCACTGCCGGCGTACCAACTCTTGTATTCCTCGGTTTGTAAGAGCCATTCCCCTACATTTTCCACTCGGCGCTCTTGAATCCCCTGGTGCCGCAAGCTGGGCTCGAGTGGCGATAACCAGGTCAAGAACTGAGCCCCGCCATCGGTAATGGTACAGTTGTTCCACACCCTATTATATGAGTTGATAGTATTGAAGGAGTTGGTATGGGCCATCTTTATTGTTCCGAGAGTGGTAGATGATGGGTAATTGGGTTGGTCGGAGTTGAAGAAAAGGGTGCCTTTTGTGGAACCTGAGCGATACCTCGGCACTGTTCACCTGAGGCAGATGGAAGCCATGCCTCTCTACGGAGTAAGTTCTATCTTGTGGCGCAGCACAAAACTGGCACTTCCTTACAAAGCACCATCCTAGAGCGCCTACGGGAGATTCCCTTTGTTGGCTTGCGAGGCTGGTTTATGGCCGCTGTCTCGTGTTCCAACTACCGGTACTTCAAACACTATTGGTAGCAAATATAATGCACTTTAATTAGCCAAACCGTGGAATTGGCTCGCTTAGTGTGCATTCAAGTGCGTCGGGTTTTGTAAATAAATCGGTGGAAAAACTTACACACCGCCGCCTAACTTAGGGAATCCCAGAGTGGTGTGTTTTTGACTAATGGAGGCCAGGATCAATAGAGCAAGCATTATTTATTAGATTTAGACAGCACAATGCTTCGCGATGATGGTACAGGCGGGAGATCGACCAGTATCCCGCAATGATGTATTTGAGGTTCTCCGAAGGTGAGTGCCGCCCCCCCATCATCCACCGCGGGCGCCGAGAGCAGGCTTCTAACAGTTCAGCTTGGCCCAGCTCTGTGTCACGATTAATTTCAACATTTACAATACCGGCAATCTACCCCATCTTTCCAATGCTCGATCAGCTATTTCGCTAAAGCTAAGTTCCTGTCTGCGCCCCGCCTGTGCACTATGGCCACCTGGTGATCTGTTGAGTGGGCTCTCTTCTGCCAGAGTCTAAGAAACTCAGGATCCACTGTTTACCACTAAACTGACTAGCCGAGCAGATACAATCTACAACAAGCATCTGCAGAACAAATTTTCATATGAACAATACTCGGAGTATATTGTACCCCAAAACATAAACAAAACAAGAACAATAGGTACGAGAGGGGGAGATCAACCCTGCTTCTGTAGGTTCGTTCCGCTTCCGCTTATCCATCCAGCTGTCCTGGTTGTCATTGACATCAGGTCTCATGCTTTCCCCAGACACTCTTCTCCTAACACTTCAGGCACCATCATCTTTTCCACCATATAGCAAAACAATCAGTCTACTTGGTGTCCGGGGGCCTTGTCCTTTTTTCCTTCTCTCCTTTCCCATCTCCATTGAGGCCACTCCTCCTACCTTCCCGCTCACTGCGCTATTTTACAATCTCTACTCTCTCAGTTCCTTCCTGTATGTGAATAACAGCCCATAAACGTCTTACCTCCCCGCCACTACTTATCTTGCCACACTTGCGCTACCCTACTTCCCACACTATTACCTCTAAGACAGTGACTTAGTTATCATCACTTTTCCTAGGTTAGGTAAGATAAATTTCCGAATCAGATAAACACAGATTTCCCTCCACATCTTCATTTCTCTCCCCCTTCTGCTTCCTTGTTTTTCCTTGTTCGACATCTGATAACTGTTATAAAAAAAGCGGCTTAAACCTCAATTGGGATGTAAGGGCGAGGGGGAGTTATACATCTGGTACAAAAAGAAAACGAAAACTCAACTTGACTTTTTAAATACGCAATTAGCTCCCGGAATTGGGGGGCGGGGATACTTTATATATAATTTGAATCCACTGCAGTAGCGCCCTCCTACATACTCGAGTAGACCCCCCCCTCCCCCCTCCCGCCCCGCCCCCATCCACTACTGAAGCATCTTTGAGTCTTTCGCCTAATCATCCTCCAATCACCACATGTCGGCGACCCAGAATCCTCTTGCTATAGGGAAACTTAACTCATCTGCACTTTCCACGACACAGGCCCCTATGGTAAAAGAGACAAAAATAGTTGATGTGATGGAATGGAAATTTCAAGCTACACTGGCGTATGTCAATATAACGGAAATAGCCAGCCGATAACACCAAAACACTTGATTATCTGGCCTGACTACATAAGGAAATCCGTAGAGATTTCCGGATGGGCATGGAACAGATGTGGGCATTCCCATCGAAAGTCATTTCCTTCAAACAAAAGGAAATAATTAAGTGGAGTTTCCATGGCAGTCTTACAGCGGAAGGGAAGGAAGCGCGGCAATTGTTACAATGCGGCATTGCACACGGCGGGTTGGGGGAGGAAATGGCGGCGGCAGACATGATTCTAGAATTAGTGTAGTGTGGTCTTGCGAAAATGGTTCATAGGCCATCCGTATTTGGAAACGGTAAGGATGAAATGGCTCCTCAGCCTCTAGCCACGCCAGGGGTGGCGGATTCGTGGAGTCGCAGCAGCAGTTCCATTACCCCCACATGACCACGGGCAACAGCGCGCCATAATTGTGGTTTGTTGGGGTTGACGTCGCTCCGTCCGAGCAGTATTTTCACCACTGCCTCGTGCCCGGCGGAAGCAGCGTGCCAGAGTGGGGTTAGGCCGGCGTGATCAGGTTCGTCGGGCTTGAGGTCGTCCCTCCCGACTAGTATTTTCACCACTCCCGCATGCCCGATCGAAGCCGCACGACAGAGTGGTGTTTCGCCACGCAAAGCCGGTTTGTTGGGATTGACTTCGCCCCGTTTGAGTAGGACTTTCACCACTTCCTCGTGCCCATTCACGGCCTCATACAAGAGTGGTGTTCGGCCATTGTTATCTGGTTTGTCGGGGTTGACGTCGTCCCGTCCGAGTAGCATTTTCACTACTCCCTCATGCCCATTTCTCGCCGCATACGAGAGGGGCGTTTCGCCATTGTTATTTGGCTTATTGGGGTTGACGCCGGCACACACTGTTACACTTAAGTGCTGTCATCTCCACAAGGATCACTACCACTACCCATCATCACTCTTCTCTGGGTTAGTTCACATTGCGGTCACAGGTCGTCACTCGTATAGGCTTGTAGTTAGCTCTGTTGAAAAAAACCTGCATGGCCAAACTATACAGCCCGCAGGAGCCTGCTAACGGGGAAGTGGCGGGTTATATCTCGGGTTTTCCTATCCCGAGTGCTGTGGGGGTAATTGAGTGCTTAAAAAATCTAAATTTGGCATCTCAGCCGTCCTCTTCCTCCTACGTACATCTCTATTGAGAACCTACGGGTATCTCGCGATATTATCCCGGCTAACCAAGTTTGGCGGATATATACTCTCCGATTTAGGTAGGCTTACCCAATTTAACTTTTTCCGTGATGTCATTGCTGAATCAATCGACCAGATATGCAATTCTGTTCTCATTTGTTTTCTCTTGCCTTCTATGCTGCTTTCCTTCGATTTTATCTCCGCTCCAGATATATTTTGCTGTTTCCCTGCATAAATAGTGGGTCTCCCTGGCCCTTTGAGATAGGCTGAACCTTCTTGAGCATCTCTCCGCTCTCGTATGTTTCCGGTGCTCGCCAATTCCAAAGGTCTCGATCTATAGAAAGTCCATTGGGGCCAAGCCAGTTGATTATACTGTATGTAAGAGTTTCCTCTCCCGCAACTAAGGCACCTGGTGGCCAAAAATGTGTGGACTATACCGCATAATAAAGCTCTTGGTGCCAAGTCATTTTTTTATATCCGGATAAATTTACTTATGAAATTGGCGAGTCTTCCCCCCGTATGCTGAGCAAGACTTTTAAGTTTCTCGCCGAATCATTCCCTGCATTGGTCATTTCAGGTTGCCCATTTAAGCTACTCCGACCCAACACGTCAGCACTGTCCACGCGTGAACTCTTATTGCAAAAGACGCCATTGCCCGGCGTGAAATTTCAGTGTGCAGAATATCCTTTCCAAGTATTGGACCCCACAATTATGATTTCCGGGATCGTGCAGTATCACCAGCCCTGATGTCCTAGCATGGCAAAGTTTTGCTGCCCCTCGTGGGGGTTTGTGTGGGTTTGTGATGCCCAGTTCGCGGTGGGTGAATGAAGGGAACACCTTTCCTAACTCTTTTTCCGGTTGAGACCCCTACAGCGCCTGTGGCTGTGCAGTGGCTCTTGACAAGATTGGGTGGGGTGCAGGTCTTCATAGCATGGGAGATAATTTCAGAGTTGGAAGACCTGTTACTGAGTTAATTTTCCTTCCTGAAGAAGAATAAAGAGTAGGAGCAGCACCCGAACCTCACACCTCGAGGGTTGTAGCATTTAAGCATCACCCCCATTAAACCATTTGCATCGTGGAGTCCAATCGCCATCATACCTTAGTTAACTAGCTTTTAAATCGCCTCTCATGTACGTCAAAAACACCCGAAGTTTGTATTATCTCTCAACAGGTCGGCGCTCAAGAGGAGAGGGAGAAAAAGGGAATAAAGCAACTAGAGAAGTAGCAAATAAAGAACAATTGTGACAAGAGGATTTGAAAGGGAGGAGCGGTAGAAAATGGAAATATGATGGAAATTTCGAGCCATGCCGGCGGATCTTAATACAATACAAATAGCCACCGCCAATGCTAAACTCTAAACTATACTGACTCGAGGAAATCAGTTGAGGGGCTGGGGTGGGTAAGTGATGGATGTGAGCATTCCCAACAAGCGTGATTTCCTTCAGCCACGGGGAGGTATTAAGGCTGATTTCCGTGGTATGCTGACCGCAGAAGGAGGGGAGGCATTACCACAAGGTGGCACTATAAACTGCTGGTTGAGGTTGGGTGTGAATGAGGGGAATGGTGGCGATAGAGACGTTTAGAGAATTTGCAGTCCATGCAGGAATGGCGCATAGAAAATCCATAATTGGAGGCGGTAACGAGGGTGATTCTTCCTCGGCCTTAGGCGGTGCTGAAGGTAGTAGATTCTAAGGGCCGTAGCAACGCTATTATTCCGGCATGGCCATATTCAGTAGCATGATCGAGCGGCGTTCGACCATTGTTATCCGGTTTATTGGGGTTGATATCGCCCCGCTCGAGTAGGACTTTAACCACTCCCTCGCTCCCATTCCTGGCAGCATAACATAGTGGTGTATTGCCAAACCTGCCCTGTTTGTTAGGGTCGACGTTGTCCCCTCTGAGCAGCATTTTCACTATCCCCTCATGCCCATTCCAAGCCGCCCAACAGAGTGGTGATTGGGAATAGTTATCTAATAGGTTGGGGTTGACATCGCTACGCCCGAGCAGAATTTCCACCACTCCCTCATGCCCACCCCTGGCAGCGCCACAGAGTGGTGTTAAACCGGGCCGACCCGCTTGGTTGGGGTTCACTCCCCGCTGCTTGAGTAAGACTTTCACCACTTCCTCGTGACCATGCAGGGCCGCATAAAGGAGGGGTGTCCGGCCAAGGTTATCTGGTTTGTCGGGGTTGACATTGCCACTTCCGAGTAGCATCTTCACCACTCTCTCATGCCCATTACTCGCAGCATACCAGAGCGGTGTCCGGCCACCGGTACCTGGCTTGTCAGGGTTGACGTCGTCCCGTCCGAGTAGAATTTCCACCACTTCCTCATGTCCACTACCGGCAGCCCACGCGAGAGGTGTATTACCGGTATCCATAGTCTTCCTTCTTGCTATGACAGCCTTCCGCCTCTACCTGACTAAAGACAATCCCGATAATCCCCCCAAAAAAGAAGGATTCACTGTGTAGGCCACCGAACAGCCAAAGGTTGTAGGAATCAACAGTGTACGAGTAGTTCTCCTGCCGTTCTAGTAATAGATTACTTCGGTAGTGCTCGTAGTCGTCAGATGGCGTTAGCGCAATTTAGCCGGTCTAATAATTCTCGCTTGGTGTGGGTCCCAAATAAAAGCCAGGAAGGGTGGGCTTTGGAGACCTGGAGAGCAACTGGATGAGAGCCTTGATCTGCTGCGAGTTCCGATAACTTAGACAGCTCTCAGTGATCGTCCCATGAGTTGAGTGAAGGAAGATTTGCGATGAGTCAAGAAGCGGGGAAAGGGCATTTACGGCATCCTCCGCCCCGTGGCAGCCACCGTACCAGTAATACCGGGACTCATCACACAATCGGAAAGTCCAGGTAAATTAGTTGCCTACTAATAACCTTTTTTTCTGATATTCCTAGGCTCGCGCTGTTTCTCCCGATACTGCATCTCGTCTAACGCGCCCGCAACCTACCTGAGTAGTGCGCCCAGACTAAAAGATTGTTCTTTTTCATTTTAAATAGAAGGTATGATAATACTTTTTTCATTCCTCGATGACTTCTTCTTTTAACCCCGCGAAATCAAAATCAAAATATGCAACAGTAACCTTTTATCTTCTCCCATTGATCAAGCCTTGTCCTGTTGCCTAATATCATTCTTGCCGGATCTCCATAGCAAAACAAACTACGTTTTTTGAATCACCACCCCACTGCCGGAACACTAGCTTCTATATTTCCCGGTTTATAAGAGGCATTCTCCTATACTTTCCACAGAGTTGTCCGAATAGCCTAACCGGGACCTCTGTGACCACAACCAGGCCAGGATTTGAGACCGCCCACCAGCAAATGATACTGTTCCACACGTTATTATCAGAGTCCGTAGTGTTGAAAAATTGGTAATACACCATCGCTTTCCGGAAGCTGGTTGAAGATAGGTGATTGAATTCGCCGGTTGATGGAATCGTCAACACCAGAAGACCAGGATCTTTCCGAACTTGACGGATACTCCCGACCATTAAGCTAGCTTCGCCCCAGCCCACGCCAACACCACGCCTACATCTACCGCACCAATCGCAGGAAATTCCACTCGCATTTGCTCCTAAGCACTCTTCAACGCTTCGATTCAACAGCAGCACAATTCTTATATTCCGGCGAGCAAGTGCCCTGGGGCGCCTGCTGTTGAATCACCTAACTACAACTGACCGAGCCAGAGAGTAAATCTCGGGTAAACAACCCTAAACTAAATTACCATAAGTCCACAGTCTTTGCTTTGCGTCCTGGCCCCAGAAGGGGGAAATTTTCTTTCACTTGAACGGACGGTATGTATGAAGGAAAAAATCAGGTTCGCTTTAGCCAGTTCACACACACTGTGACGCTTAAGTGCTATCATCCCCACAAAGATCAGATACCGCTACCCATCATCACTCTTCTCTGGGTTAGTTTATATAGCAGTCACAGGTCGTCACTCGTATAGGCTTGTAGTTAGCTCTGTTGAAAAAAACCTGCATGGCCAAACTACTCGAGTATACAGCCCGCAGGAGCCTGCTGCCGGGGAGGTGCGGGTTAGATCCCGGGTATTCCTATCCGGAGCGCCGTGGGGGGGTAATTAAATACTTAAAAATCTAAGTTTTTCATCTCAGCCGCCTCATGCCAGTGTAACACACCCCTTGCCTACATCTCCATTGAGATCCCACCTACGGGTATCCCGCGATATTACCCCGACTAACTAAGTTTGGCGGATATACACTCTCCGATTTAGGCTTACCCAATTTAACTTTTTTCACTGATGTCATTGCTGAATCAATCGACCAGATATGCAATTCTGTTCTCATTTATTTTTTCTTGTCTTCCATGGTCATTTTCTCTATATCCGGATACTTATGGAATTGGTGAGTCTTCTCAGTATGCTCCTGGAGAAAGACTTTTAAGTTTCTCGCCGCATCTTTCACTCCATTGATCATTTCAGGTTGTCCATTTAAGTTACTCCGACCTAACCCGCCAGCACTGTCCACCCGTGAACTCTTATGGCAAAAGACGCCATTGCCCGGCGTGAAATTGCAGTGTGCAGATATCGTTCCCCGGTATTGTACGATACTCTACAATTAAGATTTCCGGGATGGTGTGGTATCGCCAGAGCTGATGTACTAGCATGGCAGAGTTTTGCTAGTCCTATTGGAGGATTGTGTGGGTTTGTGATGCCCGGCTTGTGGCGGGTAAATGGATGGGGCACCTTTCCTAACTCTTTTTCCAGTTGAGATCCTACAGCACCGGTGGCTGTGCGATCACTCTTGGCAAGATTGGGTAGGCTGCCGGTCTTCATGGATTTGGAGATAATTTCAGAGTTGGAAGATCTCTTACTGAGTTAATTTTCCTTGATAAGGAATAAAAAGTAGGAGAAGCACCCCAACCTCACACCCCGAGGGGTGTAGCATTTAAGCATCACCCCATTAAACCATTTGAATCGTGGAGGGCAATAGCCACACACCTTAGTTAACTAACTTTTAAGTCGCCTCGCATGTATGAGGAAAACCCTCGAAGTTTATATTATCTCTATACAACAATACTCAGGTCGGCACTCGACAGGGGAGGGAGAACAATGGAATAAAGAAACCAGAGAAGTGGCAAATAAGGAACCATTGTGACAAGACGCTTTTCAAGGGAGGAACGGACGAAAAAGGAAATATGATGGAAATTCTGGGCCACGCTAGCTGATCTCAATATAATACAAATAGCCTCCACCAATGCTAAACTCTAGACTATACTGTCTCGAGTACATGAGGAAATTGGTTGAGGCTGGGGCGTGTAAGTGATGGATGTGAGCATTCCCAACAAGAGTGGTTTCCTTCAGCCACGGGGAGGTATTAAGGCTGATTTCCGTGGTATGCTGACCGCGGAAGGAGGGGAGGCATTACCACGAGGTGTTACTATAAACTGCGGGTTGAGGTTGGGCGGTAATGAGGGGGGGGAGTGGCGACCGGGACGTTTAGAGAATTTGTAGTCCATGCAGGAATGGCGCATAGAAAATCCATATTTGGAGGCTGTAATGAGGGTGATTCCTCCTTGGCCTTAGGTGGTGTTGAAGGTGGTAGATTCTAAGGGCCGTAATAACGCTATTATTCCGGCATGGCCATATCCAGTAGCATAATCGAGTGCCGTTCGGCCATTGTTATCCGGTTTATTGGGGTTGACATCGCCCCGCTCGAGTAGGACTTTAACCACTCCCTCATGCCCATCCTGGGCAGCGTGGCATAGTGGTGTTTTGCCAAACCTGCAGTGTTTGTTAGGGTCGACGTTGTCCCCTCTGAGCAGCATTTTCACTATCCCCTCATGCCCATTCCAAGCCGCCCAACAGAGTGGTGTTCGGGAATCGTTATCTGGTATGTTGAGGTTGACATCGCTCCGCCCGAGCAGAATTCCCACCACTCCCTCGTGCCCATTCTTGGCAGCGCCACAGAGTGGTGTTAGACCGTGCCAATTTGCGTTGTTGGGGTTCACTCCCCGCTGCCCGAGTAAGCCTTTCACCCTTCCTCGTGACCATGCAGGGCCGCATAAATGAGTGGTGTCCGGAGGCCGTTATCTGGTCTGTCCGGGTTGACATCGCCCCTTCCAAGTAGCATCTTCACCACTCTCTCATGCCCACTACTCGCAGCATACCAGAGCGGTGTCCGGCCACAGGTACCTGGCTTGTCAGGGTTGACGTCGTCCCGTCCGAGTAGAATTTCTACCACTTCCTCGTGCCCATTACCTGCAGCCCATGCGAGAGGTGTATCACCGGCATCCATACTGTTTTTCTTGTTGATATCACCCTCACCTCCACCTAACTAAAGACAATCCCGACAATCCCAAAAACAGATGATGTCGCAGTGCGGACCACCGAACTGCCAAAGCCCGTCGGAATCAGCACTATACGAGTAGTTCTCCTACCGTTCTAGCAATACTTCAGTGGTATTTGTAGTCGTAGTCGTCAAATAGCGTTAGCCCAAGTAATTTGGCCGACCCGGAGGTTCTCGTTTTTTCTGGGGCCTGGAATATAAGGAGTAATATTTGAGAAATGGTGGGTTTTGGAGATCAGGAGAGAGGCTGGTTGAAAGAGTCTTGGTCTATTGAGAATTCAGATAAGTTAACCGGTTTCAGTGATTGTCCAGTGAGCTGTATGAAAAGATTTGAGATGAGTCAGGAGGTATGGAAAGGGCATTTACTGCATTCTCCGCCCCCTGGCTCGCACAGGACGATGGAGGTGGTGGCGCGATCGTGTAGGCGTGATGATAGGAGTTGGATGTTGTTGGTTGAATTCTCTATGAACGTTGCTGCTAGCTACGGGGTTACCTTAAGTAGCGAAAACTCTACATGAGTAACCCTATACATCAGTTCATGCCCTAGAACGTTCACCGTCCACACTCCGGTGTTCCTCTATCATACATGTGCGCTTCCTGTTACCTGCGCTCCTCTCCGTTCCTAATACAATGTGCTATGATATCATACTATCACACTAGGATTATTATAGCATCATAAGATACCGATACCCTGAATATGAGTTCAAGCTATCAAGATAAAAAGTTCGGGTCTGTGAATAGGGCTTAGTATTTTTGTAAGCGAAAAGGGAAAGCAGATGTTCACAATCGAGACTCATACAATGGCTGTGGCTACAGTATGTGCCACACATCTCAAATGATTGAGGCTCACAACTATGATACGAGCACTCCAAAGTTGTGTGTCCGGCCACACCACTCAACTTTGCGGCTCAACATCACTTTGTCGCTTACTAAAGTGACTTTGTGGCCCAATATACCGGTAGCTTTGTTTCTCCTAGTATCATAGCTTAGGGGGTGCTTGGCACAGTGAAGTCTGAGTGGGTTGGTGTTTTTGGCTGCACTCTGTTTCCAAAGTTTGGAAACTGCAGTTTGGGGACAACGCTTTTGTAGGTGAATATTGAATTAATAAATTCTCTTTTCACATAGGTTCTGCTTACTCTCATAATATTAAATTCACTTTACCGGATATGAACCTTTTTTCACTCATTACTAATTTTCCCTTTTTCACCCAAACTTACCTAAGGTGGCAATGCAAACTGCCCAAACTGCAGCTTTGGAAGCCACTCAGCCGTCTCTGTACCCAACACCCCCTTAGATGTCCTAATAGCTTAATCGGGACTCCTGTAGAGATAACTAAGCCAAGATTTGGGACCAGTCCTCGGTAATGATACTATTCCACACCCTGTTATTGGAGTTGGTAGACTTGAAGAAATTGGCAGAAAATATTATGGCTATTCAAAAACTAATTGAAGATAGGTGATTAAATTAGTCGGTCGATGGAATTCCGGGCAGCCCAAGAAGATTGAGATCTTTTCTAGAACTTGATTGATATTCCGGACCTCCAAACCAACCCTCTCCGTGCACACGCCAGCACCCCACCTACACCTACCGCACCAATCGGAGGAAATCCCCCCCCCCAAGCTTTTACTCTCGAGCGCTATCCTGCCGTTCTATTCAGCCACAGCATAATTCTTATATTCCGATCAACAACCACCTTGGGATGCCCACCCTGAAACCAACTAACCAGTAAACTAACTAGCTGGGCCGAGAGCAAATCTCCGATTAACAGCCCTAAACAAAATTTCCATTGGCCAACACTCCTTTTATATTGTGCCCCGGAACAAACAAAATTGCTATAGCTAGAACGGTATATACGTAGGAAAAAATCATCTCTGCTTCAGCCAGCTTACACACACTCTCTCTTACACTCGAGTGCTGTTATCACAACAAAAATAATCTAGCTATCATCACTCTTTCCTCGGTTGTTTTAGTCTGCAGTCACAGACCGTCACTTAATTAAGCCTATCTGCTATATTGTCCCTGGACAAAATTAACACTGCACTAAGCAACAAGAAAAACCTCGACCATGGTAACGGCACTATCCCACCTATGATACCCCACCTTCATGAAAATGCCAAATCAAAAATTAGAAATTGGGAATCTAAATACATAGAATATATAGTAGAAATTGATCTTGAGAAATCCCTTCAGGTGGTGTAGGAAGTGCGGGGTGATCAAGCGGGGACTATGTTGAAGTCGATCACTGGCGTGCGGTTAATTTTGTTCGTTCACAGGCCTAGTTAGCTCCGTATGTCTACCTGGCATACGCTACCACATCATACAAGCAGGTAACTTACCGTACATCCGCCAAACTTGGTTAGCAGGGATAATATCGTAGGATAGTTTGGATCTCAATGGCGATATAAGGAGGGAAGGGGTGGGGGGATTATCCTGGCTTGCTGAGGAGGAAGAGTAGCCAAATTTTGGGTTTTAAGTACACAATTACCCCATTGCATTCATGACAGGAATACCCGGGATCCAACTTGCACTTTCCTCGGCAGCCTGCTCCTGCGGGCGGTCTTCCCCGCATGTTAATAGAACCTCACCTTCAGGTTTCTTGGCTAACTATCCTCTGGATCGACTGTTACGAGTTATCTATCATACCCAAAATGCGTCGCCCTAACTCGCCAGCACTTTCCACGCTCAAACTCATACGGCGAAGGATGCCATTACCCGGCGTGGAAATTTATCCTACGGAATATCGACCCCGGTATTATACCCTACAGCGGTAATTTTCAGTATCGTATAGTGCAATTCGGGAGTTAATATCGGAGAACAGCAAGGGTTTACTAGTATAGCTGCGGGGGGTGGGTGGGTAGGCGATGCCCGGCTTGGGTGTCGGATACAATGGAAGAGGGTAAACGGATGAAACACATTTCCTAACTCTCATGTAAGTTGAGATCTTACAGCGCTGCGGGCTGGGCAGGATATGGTAGGATGCCGGTCGTTGTAGGATTAGGGCTGATTTTAGAGCTAAAAGGACTTCCTGAGTTAATTTTCCCTCACGAGCAGGACTAAAAAGTGGGAGCAGCCTTCCAACATGATACCTCGATGGATGTAGCATTTAAACATGATCTCCATTGATTTACATCAGGGAGTCCGGTTGGTATCATACGCTAGTTAACCGGCTTTTACGTTGCTTCTCATGTGTATCTAAAACACTTGCGGTTGGTATTATCTCTCTATAATAATACTTAGATCGGCACTTAAGAGGAGATGGAGAAAAGGGGAATGAGGAAACTACGGAAGTAGTAGCAAATAAAGAGCGAATACGCCAGGAGGATTTACAAGGGGAGCAGCTGAAAAAGGAAATAATATGATATGATGGAAATTTTGAGCCACGCCTGCTGATCTCAATACAATACAAATAGCCCCCGCCAATGTAAGCTCTTGACTACACATGAGGAAATTAGCTGAGGGGCTGGAGCGGGTAATGGCTACGAGCATTCCTGGAAGGTGATTTCCTTCAGGTAGGGGGGGGGTGCAGAAGCTGGTTTCCGTGCTATGCTTACCCTAGAAAGAAGAAAAGAGAAGATACCGCAAGGCGGGGCTAAAAACAGAGGGTTGAGGTTGGGCGGGAATGAGAGGAGGCAAGCGGCGGCAGCGGACATGTTTGTGGAACTGATGTGGTCGGTGTGGGAATGGCACATAGGTTAACCATATTCGAAGGTGGTAATAAGGGAGATGCCTCCTTAGCTTTAGGCGATGCTGAAGGTGGTAGACTCTAGGGGCTGTGGTAACGCTATTATTCCAGCATGGCCACGGCCAGTAGCATAAGCAAGTGGCGTTCTGCCGTTGTCATCTGCTTTATTGGGATCGACATCGTCCCGCTCAAGTAGGATTTTAACAACTCCCTCGTGTCCATTCTGGGCAGCGCGGCATAGTGGCGTTTGGCCGAAACAGCCCGCTTTGTTAGGGTTGACGTCGTCCCGTCCGAGTAGGATTTTCACCACCCCCTCGTGCCCATCCCCGGTAGCACACCAGAGTGCTGTTAGGCCTTGGTAAGTTGGTCCGTCGGGGTTGATGTCATCCCGTCTGAGCAGCATTTTCACTATCCCCTCATGCCCATTCCAAGCCGCCCAACAGAGTGGTGTTCGGTAATAGTTATCCGGGATGTTGGGGTCGACATCGCTCCGTCCGAGCAGTATTTCAACCACTCCCTCATGCCCATTCTTGCAAGCAGCACAGAATGGTGTTAGGCCGTACTGACCCGCTTTGTTGGGGTTGACTTCGCCCTGGTTGAGTAGGACTTTCACTACTCTCTCATGCCCATTCAGGGCAGCATAGCAGAGTGGTGTTCGACCACTGGTATCTGGTTTGTCGGGGTTGATGTCACCCCTTCGAAGTAGCATTTTCACTACTCCCTCATGCCCATTTCTCGCAGCATACCACAGGGGTGTTTTGCCATTGCTATTTGGCTTGTCTGGGTTAACGCCGTCCCGTCCGAGTAGAATTTCCACCACTTCCTTGTGCCCACCACGGGCAGCCCAGGCGAGAGGTGTGCTACCGACACCCATAAAGTCCTCCTTGGTGCTGTCACGGCCTTCCACCTCTACCTGACTAAAGACAATCCCGACAATCCCTAAAAAAGAGATGCACGATGCAGACCACCGAACAGCCAAAATTGAATCAGCAGTGTACGTGTGGTTCTCTTGCCATTCTGGCGATACCGGTGCTCTGGTGGTATTCGTAGTCGTCAAAGAGGGTTGGTGCAAGTAACTTGGCCGATCTGATGGTTCTCGCTTGGTGTGGGCCCCGAATAAAAGGGAGAAAGGGAGGGCTTTGGAGGGCACAAGAGCGACTGGATGAGAGAGCCTTGATCTGCTACGAGCTCCGACAACTTCGACAGTTCATAGTGATTCTCGTGAGTTTTCTGAAAAGGGATGCGATGAGTCAGGAGGTAGGGAAAGGGCATTTACGGTATCCTCCGCCCTTGGCTCATCGCCCACAGAAACAAATCCGATCTTTCAGGTACCGGTATGGTATATGAGTTCAACCGCTTCTTCTCACAAAGCCATATCAAGGTAAAAGTTCGAGTCCGCGGATGAGGTTCCAGTACGGTATTTCGTGGGCGAGAAGGAGGTGGTGTTCACAATCGAAACACTCATGCCAAGGTGGTGGGTGGCTGGGCCCAACACTCTCAGAACGCGTGAGGCTCATAACTCGGGGCACTCAGAAGAGTGCCCCACCACCTCACCCAACTTTGCGGCTCAAAATAACTTTGCGGCTTATGATAGTAGCTTTGTGGCTCAATAGAGCATTGTGGCTGTTCGCAGTTCAATATGAGCACAACATACTGTTCGATACTAAAATTTACAAATACCATGACCCATCATGCCATCAGTAATCATCTCTTCCATCTCCTAGTCAGCAGGTATATAGTATCTGAATATTAAGACACAAGGAGGAAGCGAGAACACCCGGTGCTATGATAAAAAAGAAGAAGGGAAGGCACAAGAGGCGAAGGTTATTTCCGGCATTCCCGGGAATTTTTGGCGGTCGTTAGCGGTGGTGGCTGACGGGATCTCGCTGATGGCATCTCAACCACTGCATTGCAATGTTGCAACGAAGGGGGGGGTTGGATCAAAAAATGATCGAAGGGCTGGAACGCGCTTTTTCGAACCGGGGGGTTATAAGATAGAACCCCTTCTAATAAAATAAATAATGACATTTGAAGCTAGTTGAAAGTAAAGAAAGAAAAAAAAATTATAGTAAAAGACAGCAAAGTGTGGTAAAAGAAGCAGGTAAACTAGGATTTATGACAAAGCAGACAATTCTTGATAATTTACTCCTCTTGCCGGCTTCCGAAGAATGAATATTTCCTGGTTTTTTTGCTTACTAAGTCTTTAAAGAACCCCTTAATATAATATATTCGCTAATGCAGGAAGCATTCCAATCCTGGCTATCTATCCTACGGCAGTACATAACCTCGAGGTACGCCAGCTCTTCCTGCCTAGTCCGTAGTACATCTGGAAAGTACCACCCGCACGGCCCATAGGAAACCCCGAGCACCCGACTAACATACAGCAATCATCAAAATAAACCATCCAACTAGCATACAACAAAAGAAATCCACCTCCCTAACCACCCCCAAACACTACCACGTACATGATGTCTGCCGACATTCCAAGTCCGTATTCCGGCAAACCGATCATGCATGCCCAAACAAGTTCAATTTACCCACCACCGCTCCTACCGGAAGCTTCACCCCAGCGGATTTTTCTCTTCTTCTTCCTTGCCGCGTTCTTTGCCTTCTGTGAGGCACCGCCGGCCACAATCACCCCACCTATAATAGCATCCTCATCACCTGAGGAGCCCAACCCTCTTCTGCCCTCTCCATTGTCAATTTGCTTTAAACCGGGTTTCCTTAAAGTAGGCCAACCCCCTTCTCGCTCCAACTCCTCCGCCCTTTCCCACACAGATCTACCGACGCATGATGGGATTAGCGGTTCCGGAACGGAATCCACCCTCTCGACCAGGTCCATCTTAAACCTGTTACAATCCTCTGCCATCTCCGGCACTCTTCCAATGTCAATCGTCTCACCAGCGGTATTTTCTTCCCGCCTCCAATCTCTTACCCTCGCCACTTTGTGGCGCTCACACAACCATTCTTCAGCCACACTCCCTGTGGCTTTCTCCTCCGACTCCTCCTCAGCCACACTTGGTGCAGCCACTTCCTCCGTTCCCTCACCAGCCTCCTCTTCCCCCTCCCCAGCCTCTTCTTCTTCCCCCTGACCAGCCTCATCCTCCGACTCCTCCACCATTGCCACACTCGGGCACTCGCTCACCGCCACACTTGGTGCAGCCTCGTCTTCCGTCTCCTCCCCAGCCACCTCCTCTTCCGCTTGTGGCTCACTCTCCCACGTCTCAAACTCCTCGAACTTCATGGTCGGAACGACCATGTCCAGTAAACCGTCTCTCTCTAAAGGCACGAAGTGTAGCCTTCGAGAGAGAACCGAAATATGATGACGCAACCGTGAAACTTCAGCCTCGAGGGCAAAGTTCTTCTCGATCGCGCGTGACAAAACTACCGACCCCTTAGCGACAGAGGCGGCGGAAAAAGTTGAGGCACCTCGCTTAACCATAACGACCGAAAAGAGGAAGAATGGGTGATGATGAGGGTTCTCGAAAGTTAGATGAAAGAGATAAAATGATCTCTTAAACAAAGATTAAAGTCAGAGGAAAATTCTCTGAAAATAAAGACTTGAAGCTATCGTGAGATTGACTCCAAGGGGCGGATTGGCTCGAAACCGAATGTAACACGTCACAAGATGTAGCGAAAGATGTGTTGTAAAGAACCCCCCCCCCTTCTATCCCCATTTTTCAGAAGCCCTGATTGAACCCCTCCCCCTTCTAACCCCTCGGGTTCGATCACTGAAGGGCTTCTTTGCAACATTGCTGCATTGGGCGTCGCTCCCATTCCCGGGTTCTCCGCTATCATGAATTATGCCTCTAGGGCCACCTTCGGAAAACGCACGGGCAATGGAAGAGTGAGATTGAACTCCCAGCCATTTTCCAACCCTTACTGGAGTACGGTACCTAAGTACAGTACTCGTACATGTTACCTGACGGCACAAGAAAGAGATACGGTGGAAAGTGCCTAAAGGTGGATCCTTCGGAACAGGAATACCGTGGCAACCCATCCGAGTTGAGCCAATAATTGCCAAGACACGATGAGTTAAGTGAAATAATATCATACATCTCAGGGCAACAAGCAGCATAGGAGTTAAGGCAGAAATCATTAGAAGTATGATATCTACTTTATGTACTGAAAATGTCCTTAAGCACAAAGAGAAAAGTCTTGTGCTTATAATTCCCATGTTGCCATTTCCACCTTGTCTTAGTCATCCAACCTTCACAGTATTTTTCAGTCTGCTACTTAGTATATTCTAACGCATGTTTTACTCTGACCAAAATTTTCATTTTTTAATCTGGGTCTACTTTTGCAGAAGATACTGAATTTTCTTTTAAGAAGAATAGGTCTCTTCTCCTTTTGAATGCCTTTCTCTCTATGCTTGTTTTTTAAAAATATCTTTTGTTTTAATCAACAAGACCAAGATCGGATTTGGCCTGTTTGGAGGACCTAGTTTGTATCACATTGCACTATACAATGGTCAAGTGACAATTTATAAATAACGTATCGTATGGGGATCTGGCTTATGACAGCAATCCCACTCGGCATCAAGAGGTTACCCCACTCTGTGATTAAATTGCTGTGGAAGCGAAGTAATGCTTAGTAGACTTACCTTGAACTAAATAATGCCTCCTCTAAATGAACGCCAACCTGATCAGAAGGAAGAAAATATCCGGAAGGCCCTGAAATCGTATCAGGATAGCGATCGCCTGTCTATTCATGCCAATGCTGAGCAGTATGGGATTCCCTACTCAACTGTCCAGGAAAGGATAGCTGGGCTACAGGAGTGGGTTGAAGGTAATCTGCGACGCATATTCGTTCCAAGTTTCCTTTGTTAGAGGTTTATTCATTCCTTTTGTTCATACTCTATCATGTCGCTAAGGGCTCTCCCTCCTTCCTGCTTGCTTCTTTCCTGTTTGCTTCCTTCGTATGCACAAGTATGTTCATACACTCTCGATGGGCGACAGGTGAGATGTGCGGTTGGTCTCATATGAGAGGGACTTGAGGGTTTGTATGTTTCCTGGGACAAGAAGGATAAGGTTTTTGTTGGCCATAGCCTTATGCTGCATGCTGTCTTTGTACCTTAACAACTGCATATGATTCAAAAAAAATAATACCTAGTAGTTAGAGTTCTTCATCCAACCATCTAAGTTCCTTTCTACCTTATATTCTCACTAGAAACCTATTTCCCCTTGCTTATATACAAGCAAAGTAGTTCTATTATGATAGAACTCCTCATACCTCTTCCTGCTATAAGTAAATGAGAAACAATGCAAATGACTATACGATACTCTTTACCTCTTCTGACTACACAATTGTGTTACTTGAATGAGAAAGCTATAGGATAGCTTTAGTTATTACAAAAGGACATACAGTAGTATTATTCACACATAGGTTATAAGTAGCCTATTACCATACACAAGGAAGTTGTTACCTATAACACTTTAACTCAAGAGTAGGATCGTTACACATAAGGAAGTTAATGACAGTACAGAGTTAGTCTACGACACGGGTCTATAGACGAAAGACCTGTGGATCTTGTCAGTGCAGAATGTGACTACCTTGACTTTGCCTTGTATCATCTATTCTTTAGCTGTTAACATGACTCTTGTACTGTTGAGGGTCAAGCGAAGAAAGGTTCGGAAGCTTTTCTGACTTTAATGCATAGTTGGGACGACTTTAGTTTAGGTTAGGTAGTCTCATACTCTTTTTGTTATTTAAGAGAGTGTGGAAGACATCGTGGGTATGATAGGAGACTTTTCTTCAGTATGAAGGAACCTTCCCACGGGTCTTTACAGTTCTGTATTTTGGGCTACAATCAAATCAAATTATCACAGCTCTCTAGCCTAGACTCTTCGACTTTCATCAAGAGTCATTGCTTTCATCAATTTCTTGCTCCTCTGTCACCCCTTCGGGAGTGTCAGTTGTCAAAGTGAGCCTTTGCCCCTCGAGTACCAATGTCCAGACCACCTCCCAGTGGTTTGGTATAATCTGGTTGCATCAGGTTGTCTACTATAAATCAGCTACTTAACTTCCAGTCTTCTCATTCCGGGTCTCTTCTTCTGGCACAATATTGCAAATCGTCCATACAGTACTAGTACTCTAATATACCTGTACAGCAGTCTAATAGAGCAATCTATTCCTCTCACCCTTTCCTCTCCTAGTTTTACCCACACATGTATACCAACTGGACATCTGAACCACTACTCCTTGTCAACTCTCTACCACAATCTCATCACAGGACATTATCCTCTACTGCTCTTCTTCCCCACCTTCTTTACCTTTGTAACCTACTCCTAAGTATCTCGCGAATTCCAAGTGGAACTCTGGAGATACTAATAGGATAGGAGGGAAAGTCTCGGTGGAATATCTTCAAGAGATATAAGATAGATGAGGGACAAATAGAGTGACCGTTCAACTTGTCGTATATTAAAGAAGAGCGTTCCTGTGAGGCTTGAGAGACTGAATCCTTATGGGATAGCAGGCTCTTTAAATACAAATAAAACATAACCAAATATCCTGTGCCTAACGCAAACACTTACTATGTTGAGATAGTATCGAAGCAAACAACTAAGTCCTAGAACATAGGTATACAGGCGACAGGATGTAACTAACAAAACAAGTAATGGAATCAAACAATAAGGGATCGCTACTAATGTACTAATCCAGTAGTACTAGTAGGAAAGCATATGGTTGCCTAAAGGGTACAAGGGTAACAAAAGCTATAAGTGAACTTAGGAACAAATAACCCAATAGGAAACTATAACAAATAAGGAAAGTACAAGGTAAAAAGAACAGCGCTACTAATGTACAACCTAAATAGGAAACATCCAACATCAGGTAGGTACAGTAGCGAGGACAATAGGCAGATTCCGTTACAACCTTCTTCCTCCTTCAATGTGAAGTGCAGTTGTACTATTCTGCAACAATAGCAGGTGTGTTTACACTTGCTTTGCCATGTTCTGAATTTGGGTCAGATACTTCAACTGATAGTTACAAGACTAGTTACTACACACACGACTCTACCCTTAGCTATCAATCAGAGTGATATCCTTGCATATTTGGTGTTGCCCTGATTGGAATTGATGTCCTTTTGTTCCAAAAGTATCTTTACCCTCGCATCATGCTATATGAAATACTTTATATGAAAACCTTGCTGTTATGAGTAAATCTTCTCAAAGTTTACACCCCTGCACCCATAAAAACAGAAATCACTATAAAGAATGAAAGAACCTAAATTCTTTGCTTTCATTATAACATGATTCCCGGGGAAGCGGCTCACGACAGGGATCCGGCTCGGCGCCAAGCAGGATCCAACCACATACCCCGCTCAGGATTGCCATAGCTGTTACCATCGCTTATCTTCTTGAAAAGACTTTAAACTTTTTGCCATGCCTTTAATCAAGCAAAGAAACAAGAATCAGGGCGAATTGCGGCTCCAGGAAGGCCTCAAGCATTACCATCACAGCGAGGAGCCCTCCCTTCGCGCATCTGCTGAGAAGTATGGTGTGGCCTACTCTACCCTTCGCGGAAGGCTGAAAGGGCGACAAACTTGGGGGGCAGGGCATTGTAAGATGCAAGTATTAAGTGAGTATGAGGAAAAGTCAGTTGTGCGATGGTGTGAGAGACTAGATGAGTGGGGCCACCCAGCAAGATTAGCGGTGGTGGAGAGTATGGCGGAGGCTATCATTGCCCAGAGGGAGAAAAACCGGTCACTAGGGAAGCACTGGATTACCCACTTCTTGAGCCGTCACCCGGACCTAGCTGCAAAGTTAAGCTCGAGGCTTGATCGTCAGAGAGCTTTAGCGAGTAATCCTTCGGTTATCAAGGATTATTTTAATAAGGTATGCTTGAATAACTTCTACAAGGGAGCACCCCCGAGAGCAACTTCAACTAACTTCTTCTCTAGCTCCAGGGTTTAATCAAATTCTATAATATATCTAATTCTAATATTTACAAGATGGACAAGAAGGGGTTCATGATGGGAGTTGCCTTGCGTTGCAAGGTAATATGTAAAAAGGGTCCCCGGGCGGGGAAGTTGACCCAGGATGGCTCCCAGGAGTGGGTTACGGTTATAGAGGCCGTATCCAGAGATGGACGGGTACTTCGACCTATGATCATAAATAAAGGTAAAGCGCACTACATGGGGTGGTACGCTAAGTTGAAAAAAAAGGATCTCGCTACCTTTGGAGTTTCGGAGAAAGGGTGGAGCAACGAAGCTCTTGGATTACGGTGGTTAAAGGAGGTGTTTGATGAGGAAACACAAGAGAGGTAAGCAATGATTCAGGAAGCATTTAGCTAAGTAAGCATTTTAATAACTAGTTTAACTATATAGTGCCGGTAAGCAGTATCGGCTATTGATTTTGGATGGGTACACGTCCCACTTTAATTGGGAATTCTTTGACTTTTGTTTAAATGTCAAGATTATTCCATTCTGCCTTCCGGCCCATTCCACCCACCTCCTGCAGCCTCTGGATGTAGCATTATTCAGCCCATTGCAAAGGTATTATAGCAATGGGCTTGATGAATTTATGCGAAAGGGATATGCTGGTATAAATAAAGGAGAGTTTTTACTGTAAGTGAATTTCTTACTGAGTATTAAGCCTACAAAAATTAATCTTTGGTGTTTTAGAATTTTGATGCCTGCCCGGAGGCATACCTTTACTGCAGAAAATATTAGAGCTGCTTGGGAGGCGGTGGGCATCATACCATTCAATCCACGGCGTGTACTTGGAGTGGTGAAGTGGAAGGAAACTAAGATTGTGGTTGTGGAATATGCCGGCCAAGATGCGGCTCCCCCTGTGCCCAAAACCCCCCGAGCCGGAAGCAGGAGTACAAGAACAGCAATTTCTCTTGTAACCCGCACTACCCCTTCCTCCCAAAAGCTTAAAGTGCTTCTGTCCAACTTGTCTGAAGGTTTTCAACAGACAATTGCGGACAAAGTCGTAGAGGAGGAGGCTCACAAGCTCTACCGGGTATTAATGAGTAAGGAAAAAGCGGCAAAGACCTCCGACCGCCGGAAACTGACCGAGGCCACGGTGGTAACCTCTGAGACTATCCTATAACTGCGGGAACAGCGCGAGAGGGTTGGTGCTGCCATAGCAGCAAAAAAGGCGAACAAGACATCACGTTCCGGTCAAACTCGCCATGCAGCACAAAAGGAAGCAGAGTCTCCAGTCACTGCCACCCCAGATACCACTCCTGGGACGCCAGTTCTTGATCCCTTGGCTACTCCTGATACTATGGATGACTTATGGGATGAGATGGAGGCGTTGGAAGTTAGTGGTGATGCAATTGTGGGAGGTAATGGGGGGGTAGTGGAGGGGGCTATTAGGCTCCGGGGGAGGCGTTCATTAAGAGGTAGTTAATTGGTTTTGGGTATCTCTTTTGGGTATATAGAGCTTTAATATTTCTTTCATAGACATGGGGCAATTGTTTTTGGTTATTCTAACTTATATAATGTGTAATTTTGTCTT
>Ga0307509_10001070_pt1 | contig 46800 bp, 49 predicted proteins | sample 10_EM_MG_FD_202245 | JGI IMG/M metagenome (GOLD analysis project Ga0307509, IMG submission 202245) | Populus trichocarpa ectomycorrhiza microbial communities from riparian zone in the Pacific Northwest, United States - 10_EM | ecosystem: Host-associated > Plants > Roots > Unclassified | place... | reverse complement strand
TGTGAAATAAAAGCCACCCTTCTGGAAATGAATGAACTTTAAACATATATGTTCACGAATGATCACTCGAAATGTGAAATATTGCAAGAATGTTACGGGTATAGTTAGGTTCTAAGATGCAAATCCTCGTAATTGGGGGTGAAGCTAAATAAATAAAATAACAAACAAGGCCCTAGTATGGGGGAGTAAGGTGTCCACCGGACGTAATTTTGATTGTGGAGAAGGTTCCGGAGACATAGTTATTTTTTCTTATCTGGGATAGAGTCTCCGGACACTCGCGGTAGAGCTTCTATGATACTTTTGCCTCACTTAATTTTTAAAAGGGAGAGAGTATTCATAATGACTCCCTTGAGCTTAAGAAATATGTACTCAAGTACTACCATTGATTGCGTAATCAATTGTTTTGGAAGGAGCAGGAGGGGGACCTCCAAGACATCTTGGCCCAGATTAGTTTCCTTGGCGAACGCTGCGGGGGGTTTTGCTTACCAAAATATCTTGCGCTCATAAAATGCCTGACGTTTACCTACCGTATCATAACCTATTTATTGCACCGTAACTAATTATAACCAGTTCCCATCACCTACGAAACAATAGTTAAACAAATAAATAGATAGGCAAAACTAAGGCATCGCAAGTAAGATATAAAAAAAGGTCCAATCCTGGTGGAGGAGAGCTCCATTACAACGTGGGGTACCGTAGGTCACAGTACCGTACAGCATCGTTCCAAAAGTTCTCGCACCATGGCTGGTATGATACGGTACTGCGCCAGGAAGGGCTATATCATAATGCATCTGGTATGGAAATTTGCCACGGTACAAGTATCATACCAACCAGGGTGCGGGAACTTTTGGAATGGGGCTGTACAGCGCATGGAGCAGGGAGGTGCGAGTATTGATCTATGCGGATAAATAATATTTGTATGAGTTTTGTTGTGCTTGGTGCTTTGTGCTTGTATGGTACTCGAGTACTGTGAGCTGGGGGGGTTGGTGGGTAGCGGTAAGGATATTTTGTATACTTGGGAGTATAGTACTGTACATACTAGTATAAATGGGATGGAGTAAAGAGCGAATGAATGAATGAATGAATGAGGTCGTGTTTGTACACCTCCCCCGCCATATCCTGTTATCACGGTTATTATACAAGTATTTGTTCCTCAAGTTCCCGAGCTCACAAGGTCCGACCGTGGCCGCCGAAAAGAGGGGAGGGGGAATAAAGCGTCTTCTTTTATTCACATAATATTGATTAATTTGTTTTTAACTATGCGTGCGTGGGCACGTTCGTGGCTGATAGGTCGTTGCCTACCTCTTGCGCTCTGGTAATGAAGAAATATCGTAAACAGAAAAAAGAAAGAAAAGAAAGAAATCCTGCCCTGGCCTGGCCAACCCCCTGGGCTAACTGAAAAGCAACACCCCGACGTACACACACGTCATGTCATACATGGCCATTCTCAGTTAAGAGATGTCCACGGACGGATGAGTAAAAGTAGAGAGGTAGATCGTGGATTGAACTCGAGTATCAGCTAAGACCTGAGTTCATCTGGAGGGTATGATATGTAGATGATCAAGTGAATGAGTCCACAACTTTTTTTCTTTTTTTCCTTCTCCTCTTGGCCACACTTTTTTTTTGTTGTTTTGTTTCGTTTGTGAGGGTAGGGTTTGAATCGAACGGAAGGGGAGGAAATGGAAATAGAAAAGAAATTATAAAAAAGAAGAGATGTAATGCGACAATGATTAAACAGAGACCAACCCAAAGCGGTGGAAGAATGGAAGGGAAAAAAAGGAAAAAAAGGTAGTTAAACGTTTATGCTGATGAGTATGATGATAATGAAGAGAGGAGAGATGAAGATATAAGAAAAACGCCCAAAATAAAGCTTCCCCTCCCGCCAAAAAGAGAAATAATAAAAATACCCAATCCCCAGCCATGTATTTAATTTCTCCGAGCGGAACAATGGAAACCCATACGCCAGTATAAAAAAGGAAAAGGGAAAAAGTAACAAGCGATGTCGAACCGGGATGGGTCACACAGAGCTGAGTTTAACGAGGGCCTCTACGGCCTCCCGTTCCTCTCTGGCCCTGGCCGAAGCTCCCCACGCCGTTGGAAGGCTGTCGAGTCCGACGCCTGTAGGGGAAATCGACGGCCCAACTTGATTCCTAAGCATGGCCGCGCCCATTTGAGCCCAGTCTTCCTCATCCGTGACGTCTCCATCGTCCTCGTCCTCCTCGTCTTCAGAAGACGAGGATTCATCCAGTGACATTCTATCAACCCCATCCTCCTCCCCTTCTTCGCCCTCCACACCCTCGGAATCCATAGACTCCTCTCCCTCCTCCTCCGATTGCACGAAGATGCCCGACTCGCCAGTGTAACTCGTGCCCACAACTCCGGCCTTCGTCTTCACGAAGTTGGAGTGATCAGAAGCTGCTGGTGATATCCCTCGATGGGATCTCGGTGGGTCAGATTTCATCCGCGCGTCCCAGCGTCCCCAGCCTACTTTCTCAAAGGCTACATCACCATTGACACCGCCGGCCTCGCCCTCGCTCCCGCTCACTCCACCACGCCCTTCTAATGCACCAACCACCAGTCGTCGCTGCTTTGCCGGCGGAATAGAAGAGAAACCCGGTATGGCAGAGATCAGATGTGCTGTCAAGTGCCGAATTGCCAGTGGACCGTGCTTGAGCAGGATCTCTGGAAGGTGGTATTTTGCTAGAAGAGCCGGCGTTATTGCCCCCGTTGTTTCAGCAAGCAACGAGGTTCCAGGTGCTACCTTCAGCAGACGGTGAACAGGTGTAGTGCCGGTCGTGGTAGTAATGTCCGGAACGTCAATGTCCGAGTCCGCGGACGCAGTCGCAGGATTCGGCACCGGTGGCAGGGACGGCGAAATGGAGTTCGGCGGCGTGGGAAAGTGAGAGTACGGCTCAGGGAGCGTAAAAGCGTTATTGTCCGACACCGTTGCTTTGCCGCCGCGGTGGAGGCGGGAGGTCGGGATTGCGACGGACATGGAGGTTGTGGTGGTAGCCATGTTGGGTGGTAGAGTTTCTTGGGGAAGAAAAAAAGATCTGGGAGTTCTAGTGAATGGGTCAGTCAGTTGGATTTTCTCCCTATTTTATCAAGTCATTTGTGACATGGTGAATCCCTTGCGGTTTTCGCCATCTCTTTTTTTCCCTTTGCTTTCTTTAGGTTCCTTTGCTATGCTCTGCCCCCGGTGAGTCACATGGTAGGGAGGTGAGGCAGATGGGCGTAGGTAGCGCAGCTCACACGCGATGCTACCATCATACCCATCGTAAACCAAATTAACAACACCAGATCGAGCAGAGCTGAGCAGGTAAGAAAGCCAAACCGCCAAAGAAAGGTCCCTGATCCCCCCTTCTCTAACCCTCAACGTGAAGCTTCGAAAAATAGAGAACCTCCGACAACCGACCGACAATAACACCCAACAACACTGTGACAAGGGGACAAAGGAATACAACTGCTCACCTTAATAAAGAATAAGAGCTAGAGTAATAAAAGTTCCAACGTTGTTATGCTCAGGAAAGAACAAAGTGACAGGAAAGTAAAGGGAAAAGAAAGGAAGAAGAGAAAAGGGAAATAAAAGGAAAGACAAAAGGAAGGGGACCCAGAAAAGAAAAATAAAAAGGGTGAAACCAAAAAGGCTACCCGTACCAAATGATAGGGAATGATGAGGTTATGGGGGGTGGATGGTATGGTAAGTGAGAACCGGGCAGGGCAGGGCGGGCAATGAGACTGGGCAGAGCAGAACAGAACAGGAACCACCACACACTTCTGAAAGGGGTGAATGAAAGGAAAGGAAGAGCTATGACATCCCGATGCTGTATGATAGCCACAGGTAACGGGCTGGTAGGCTTGTTTCTTTTCTCTTCTGTTTGATAATTTCGCTCCGCTGGCGTAAGGACAGGACAGGACATACACACCCACTTACACCCACACACAACCTTCGTGGCATGGCTGGCCTACAGTATCGTAGCTTATGCCGGTAGGCATAGGCTACGCTGACTTAGAATTGACAACCATCTCCTCCACCACCAACCTCCCCCTGTTTTGCATGCGGGCACCTTTTCGCGAGTGATGTCCGTGACCCTGGCTGCTTTCTCGCTCTATCTCCCGTTTGCGGTGTATCAGTATGTTGTTGGTTGGTTGGCTAGTTGGCTGGCATGAGTTATGGTATTATACCCTCATTCATTCTCACTCTTACTAAGGGCGCAGGGAACAGATGTCCTGCTTTGAGTTTGACCTTGACCTCGCAGTCTTTTCGTTGGGAACATACCAAAAGCATAGCGTAGCTAGCTACCAGTAGCAGAACCCAGCATAGCATGCATAAAACACTCGATTACTTGCACAAAGCGTACCATAACACGGGTATGTTGTTTCCGTGTCAACATCAGCACCATCCAACTGGAACAAAATCACGCTTTCGTACCCGCGCAGGCCATTTGAATTTGGACACCCAAGGTGGAAATTCCCATACAAGGTGTCCAACCTCAGCTTGGGCGCGCTAGTATCATGCTTGCACCGGTACTATTATCAAATTTCGTTTTTGAGTGTCAAGAGAATCGATCAATCGGATGAACGTGAGCGAGTGAGTGGATGAGTGAGCGAGTTGAGAAAGCGGAGGGCGGGGATTGTTTCCTGGAATTCCCGGGGTTGGCCGGGAATTTCCTTATCGTTTTTTCCCCCCAAGGTACTTGTACTATACGCATGATATATCGAAGTTCCCTACTATAATTGACTGAGCCGAAGGTACAGTACTAGTTACTCTACCGCATTCTATCCCAAGCCGGCTCCTCGGAAAGTAAGACGAAACAAATGGAAACGAAACGAGGGCTTTTTGGGGATCGCTGATTCGTTCGTTGGACTGCGCGTGGTTTATGTCATGTCATGTCTGAAGGTATGATGTGTTTGACCATTTTGCCAGAGGACAGTACCGCACTGCACCGCACCAGTAAACAATGAGGAAGAACTGGAGACAATAGAGTCATTTGGCAACTATTTTTTTACTCAGAAAATTCAAATTCTGAGTTGAAATTTCTAGTTTCTTGGCGTGCACGGACACACTTTGTATGAGGTGGCGACTCGAAATTTGCGAATTTTCGATTAAAAAAATAGTTGCCAAATGACTCTAATGCTTGGTTGGAATAAAATCCATTAAAGAAGCACCTCTACCGGTATCGCAACGGGCATCTATGCCGTTTATCGCCTACTCCAGAGTGCTGTGCCAGTGCTTCCTTGATTTCCTCCCCTCTAGGTCCATCTCTATCCCAACAAACTTCTCCACTTTGGTCTATCTAACTTGACCGTCAAAAATCGCTGACATCACCAACCACGAAAGCCCTCAAAAAAACATCCACCCCGTGCCAACAACCAAGCCCAAACAAAAAAAACCCCGAGTGAGCCCACCACCACCGCCCTGGGACCGCTACAATCAACCACGGGTAACTAAAACTCAACTTTTTATCCGCAAATTTCACCCCACGTGCGATCGCCTTCCAGGATCCATCGTATTGCACTTTCCTCCACTTGTTTTTTTTGTTTTTTTCCTTCCTCCCCCCCTCTCTCCGCCTAACCTTCATTCATATCCCCTTTCGCCCGGGGCCCGTGTAGGGTAGATAGGATATACCGGGGTTTTGCATCGTATAGAAGAGAAGAGAAGCTGGCTAATTCGCAAGCGACGGGGTAAGTTCAGGTATCGTAGTTGTGCTCCCCGTTGCGCACCCGTTGGTTAAGTTAGCTATTTGAGTGTATGATACCGGTAGATAGATAGATAGATACCACAGATAGCATTCTCTCGATTGATAACTTGACTTACCGTATGCTACTCACACAGATAAGCAAATCTACACTGCCGGTATCCATGCTGGACAAACCGCTAATCCTCACGTAGCTTAGCACAGCACAAGCTATGGTACTGTAACTCACAGAGAACGAATGGCGCGATAACCTATCCTTTAGTTCTAGCCCACCGTGTGGCTGAGCTCGAGAGATCTCGCTTACATGAGAATAACGAAGTCCGGAAAGTACTTGTAGACTATCCTTCCTTCCTTCCTTCATTCCTTCCTTCCTAAATTGCTGGTGATAAATTACTAGAGTTTCAAAATGCGACCTTATTATCCCACTGATCTCTTGCGCATACAGTGACAAAGTCGGGAAGAAAACCTAACCCTTCACCGTTCCACTCAACATGACACCATCGTTGACAATGCCATCATAGTCCCCCAACACTTCCCACGCGCGGATACGGTAATACGATATTAAATTACTTTGCGGACACAGCTGTGCTGTAGGTACCGTACTTTATGATACTGCGCACTGATACTCGTACCTAACCAATTATATCATACAGACATGAGAGTATGATATTTCCTCTCACACGAGGGCTTGTTTCAATGTTCTTCCCGAGTAAGTTAGGGGCTTATAAAAATGCTATGATAATAATATTATTTCATCGTCTATTTGTTACGTACTTTGGGGTTTGAAACTTTTTTTTTTTGTTATTCGGGTTTTCAGGCCCGCAACAACCCCAGAGGGCACTCACCGTAGATTTTATCATACTATAACAAAAAAACAAAAGAACCCGATTGCAACAACAATCGGATCTAACGGCTCGGCGGGCAGTTCGGATCAGTGGCATTTGTGACGAGTTCGTGATGCCACGGGTGCGCGGGGTCACGGGTGGAAAATGGTTTGGCTCGCGGAGTCTCACGTACGGTATACCGGTGCTCGAGCACGGTCTCGATAACTCACCCTAATCCATCAAGTGCCATATCTGGACATGAAAAATTTTCCAAGAACCAGTGTTTTTACATACAAATTCGAGGATCTTGGCTCCTCTATCTCCTTGCACGGGTAGATAAACGGGTGCTGTACGGTACCGTGGATGAACCCGCAAGAGCACGGTAAGTGAGCCATCTGGGGTGAAATCAAGTGTATGTAAGCTGCAAACAAACTTGCACGACAGCAATAACAGGCTCCATGTGAATAGAAAAATTACTGGGTCTGTCTAATGGTTTTCACTCACGTCTCTTCAAACCCCCGAACGCCTCCTCTCCTTGCGTTTACAGTCTTCAGAAACTTTGGTGCGGCCTTAGAGTTCGCTGTCGTCGGTTGTTGGTTTATAGACATTGAATATCACCCTAAGCATGTTAACGGTATGACAGATATGGCACAGTATAGATGTGGTGAACGAGTGAGTGAGTGAGCAGGTAAATGTGCTCGGTCTCGCCTTATCACATTACCCTGTCAAATGTTCTACACGTCCTCTCTGGATTCGGAAGGTTAATTTTTGATCATGGGATGTCACTCGAGGGGCACCGGTGCAGATTGTTGGAATTTGCCCCAATGTGCGGAAGCGAAATGGTAAAACACTTTTGCGCAACTCCAATTCGCAGTGATATTCTTACTTCTTGCTATCAACCAACACGAGAGGGCCAAATGGCCGAACATATATAGAGAACTTCAGTGACCTCATCCCTCATGTGAAAGAACCTGTTTCCCGTCATCAGCCCATAACGCATGATGAGTCTTAGCTGTGTATACGCCTCCAAACTTGGAGAGCGCAAATAAGAAGCCTAGCCGATACGAAATAGCCGGCGCATAATCAAGAACCAGCCAACCATGTCTCACCTCCACATAAGAGATATCCCGATAGGACAGAGTGACATAGGAAAGAAACGCTTGCGACAAAGCCGTTGTTTGAGGGCAATGGAAGACTCGGACAGTAAAAAGAAATTCAACACAGATAAGGGGTTGTTGTTGTGAGGGGCTTAGAAGGGTGGAGCACAGGGAGCGGCATTTTGCCCGTTAGCTCTGAATGGGTTGGCTAGATTTTGCCTTTTGTTTTTGTTCCTTTCTTGCAGAACTAACTTGGCCAAGAAGGCGAGAGAGGGGAAGGGAGAGGGTGGGATAAATGGAAATACAACTAGAACGAGGCGAGCGTCGAACAAAACCAGTTTGCCATTTCAGCTCAAGTTCTAGAGAATAATAAAAGAGCTTAGAAGAATGGAAGCGAAATAAAGACAGATCACGACAAAGCAAAAGTTCAGGAAACTGCCATGTAGTCAATCCCAGCCACCGCCACCCATGCTCAAGCCGCTTCCTTCGCTGCTGTTACCTGCTTCCGCGATGTCCTTGGGCATTGGGTTCTGGGGCATTGGGTTCTTGGGCGGCAAGATGTTCGCTTGCCTGTTGTCGGCCTCATCAACGAATCCAATCTGGACATCCTCAGCTTTCTGCCAGATTGGGCGGTAGAGGTTTGGCGCAGGCTTTGAGCTGGTGCCGTCTCCCTCCTCACTTGGAAGTCCGATTTCTGCCATTTTGACAAGAGCATGAAGGGTATATGCCGCGTCGTTTCCTGTTCGTTTGGGGATTACTAACCGTCTGCGGAGAAAATTAGAGATGTGAGGGGAAAAAAGAGTTCACCAGCGTTGTGCAGATGCCTGGAATCAACACCAAGGTCATACAGCATTGGCCCCAAGCCTTTGCTTTGGTGATCATTCATAACTGCCTTCCACAAGCAAGTGGTGTCGATAACTTCCAGACCGGCAATGTTGCCAACATCGTAGCCAACTGCCATCAAAAAATCAACGTCGGTCCTAACATCGTGCCCGACAAGCACAACCCTTCTTTTTTCACCGTACTTGTCATAATGGCGGAAGCACTCGCCGATTTTCTCGGGGAGTTGTTTCAAGGGCACAAACTCAGAATCTCCAAACATGAAACGGTCGGCAGCGTCGGTAACAAACTGTCCATTACGCATGTTTACATGCTCGCTAACACGGAAATGGCGGCTCTTGATGAGGTCGATTATAGCGTCACTCCTGCGGGGGGGAGGACTGACTAGATCAAAGCTATCCTGAATAGCTTTCAAGACGTTTTCGCGGGTCGGGGCATTCTCTTGTGGGGGAGGGAGTTCCGTGGTGTCAAGAGTGGAGATGCCAACCTCAGTGATTATGTTGTGATTGTGCTCGAAAGCCTCGACGTCAATGCTCACAAAGACCGGAAAGGTTTTTTCCATCTTAGACTCAGGATTGTGTTGAATGTATTCGAGATGATTCATTGCGGATTTGACTTGGGACTTCCAAGTTTCCATTGCCTGAAGTCTCCTCGCTGCATTTCGTTTGGACTTGCCACTCTTTTTACTGGGTCCCTTCCTTGCCGGGCTGCCGAATTTTTGCAAAAGTTCGTCTAATTCCTCCTTACTCTCGAAATCACCCATGAGAATAGGGACATCCTCCTTGGAGTCTAATGTGTAGGAAATTTTCTTGGGGGGGAAATTCTGAAAGAGGCGGATGCTGGTTTCGGCGGCAATCTCTTTGAAGAACTGATCTACCTGATCCCAAGAGATCAAAAGAGTTTCGCAAACAGTAGTCTCGTAGACGTATCTAGGGTCCAACATTAGGTGACGATGCGCTATCCAAATGGGGAAGGATAAACCGTGATGTAACAAACATTCGCCAGCCGTAGGCATGAAAAGGCTTAGAATCAAAGAAACGGCTGACAACATGCTGATCGGCTTTGGATAGAAATTTGTAAGGAAAGGTTCTCAAGGTTTTGTATTCCACAAAGCTATCCATGTTGATCTTGGTTTTGGCAGCCTTGGGAGGGGTGGGTCTAGGCTTTAGCTTGTGGAGTTTTAAGCTCTTTGATGGACGTTTGTGTTCGGCAGACTTTAAGGCGCCAGTCGAATGACTAAATTCTAGGCAAGCCGTCAGTGGTTGTGGTTGTAACGGTAGGGGTGATCTAAATGGTCGTGGTTGTGGTGGCACTGGTCCTCGGAGGAGGCTCTGTGTGGAGTAATATGTGCCCCGTGATCTGGGGCGAGATGGCAATGAGTGGGGAAAAACTCTCCGCTGTAAGGGAATTACCGGCAGACCTGTTCGCATCCTTCGCGAACAAAATTCTCTCCCCCGTCCAGTAACCGACAGGGCGCTGGATATAGAACTGTCTGTAGAGTCAGCTGATAAGGAGTGAGGTTTGATGTAAATGCTCAAGATGTTTGTAGTGCTTGTCAAAGATGTTTGTAGTGCTTGTCAAACAGAAGTTTTCGGTTAGATGCCAGAAGAGGGTTAGGGTTGAAAGGGAGGTTGTGGGGGTGGTGGGAGAGGGAAAGCTTAGCTTGGACCCTGAGTTAGTAAGATACTTGTGTGGTACAAAGTATTCTCTATCGCAGTTAGACTGGCACGAAAAGAAAAAGCCTTTTAAATTCGTGATGTTTCAAAAAGGGTTGGTTGCTCAAGCCATTGCTACTGAGGTGGGTCGTTCTCTCACTTTTACTGTGAGTACCGCATTGCGTCACCTTTTTACCCATTTTCGACTTCTATGTCCTCAATCTCGATTGATTGAAGAGTATATCACCATAATAGACGAACTTGAGAGTTCAAAGTTTGGTTCCAAGCGAGGGATGCGAGTAGTATTGCATCCTGTGGACGCTGGCTTGTAGAGTGTACCGGCATGGTCTGCCGGCGTTGTGCACTGTCAGAGGGGACCATAGTTGGAGAGATTTAAGATGCATTATACGAGAACAAACGAATATTATACATTCTTGTTGAACAAGAGAGTAGCGTACTCTTCTGTACAGAATTGTCTTTATTTCTCAGCACAGGTATCATACTGTATTTTACGGGGAAAGGGGCATCTTGCATGGACCGACAGACGCAGGCAACCCTACCTGGTTCCGGTGGCTGACCGATAATTAACAACCTTGTTGAGATCCCTTCCAAAACAAGCATGAGAGGAATGGGTTGCTGTCAGGTGTCATGGTGTGTTCGGTAGGTACCCGCTTACGCCACATTGGACTCAACAACAACATCAACCACCTCCACACTTCGCCAACCTTTCGAACTCGCACACACCTCCCCCTCCTTACACCCACCCCCACAACCCCCGCACCCCATACCCATACATCACCTCCACAATCAAAGCTTCTGGTCTCACAATATTTCGTCTTTTGCTATTTTGTTTTTCGGTTACAATCATGGAGGAAGCGGTCGCGTCGCCCGAGTCCCTAGTGGACCCAGACGCCGTGAACATTACTCGCGAGTTCATTGACTGTCAGCATTTCCCCACCGTGGGCCCCTGCCACTTTTGACGACTACTCTGCTGACATGAGATTATCGCAGTTACCGAATTCCTTCCAGCGGATATGTATCGTTCGTTACAACTTGTCCGTCAGCTTAAGAAAAAGGCCGCCGACCACAGCAGGAACGTCGATTCGCTTTGTAAGGAATTTGCAAGCCTACCCGAACAGAGCCGCGTCCTACCTCCCAGCCTCGATGTTCCACTTGCCGATTATGTTTGCCCTCCCATGAGCGAGAGGGAAACGGAGTTAAGGATCAGAATATCCGATGCGATCAAGGACGCCCAGTTCGCTCATCAGGAAGCGAAGGCCGAGGCTGAGAGAGCTTCGCAGAATGTACGGGGAAAACAACATATGCTACCCTTGCCTGTATTATTTTGCTGACTGGGCCTAGATCAACCGTCATCATGCTCGTATCGTTGCGATCTATGGTGGCCTCTGTAAAGTTACAATACCGCCGGACGAACCTGAACAGAGGGCTGCCGAGAGGCAACAGACCGATGTTCGGAAAATAAAAATCCGCATTTCCTCCCAAAAGGCAGCTCCAGCAGGTCGTCACCCCCGTCTCCGTGGTTCCACTTCGATTGCGCAAACTTCTCGCTCACGCCAAAAGCAGCGGGAGAGAAATAACAGGGACGATGACGGTGACGATAATGAGTGGGAGGATATACCATCGACGCCATATAGTTACGAAAAAATAAAGAAGAAAAAGAAACTACTTGGTGGAATATCTAGACGTGGACAAAAAAACAATAGCGAGTCTCCATTTGTTGGTGGGGCTAAAGCCAGAAACGAGGATGGATCTTTGATCCCTAATAGCTTGCTTCCCTGGAATAGGCTTACGAATGAAGAGTTGGCAAAACTGCGAAAACGAATGAAGAAAAATTCTGGCTGGACACCATCTGTTACTATGATAATTCGAGAGCTTGAAACGTTGGGTCGAGGGCCTAAGCACAAGGAGAAATATGAGGATCAGTGGGGAGGTGGCAGGGGCGATGAGTTTCTTAAAATATACGGACCGGAAGATGGTGGAATTGGCGATCCAGAGAAGATCGCACCAGATGATGGGGCAGGAGTTCGTGAGAACAAGGGTATGAAGCTTAACCGTGCCAAAAAACGGAAGCGGGAGGAGGAGAGAAAGGAGAAAGAGAAAGAACTGGAGCGCGAGAAATTGGAGGCGAAAATCGAGGAGGACGAGAAGCTCCGCTTGAAGCTTGAACATGAAGAAGCTGAGATGAAGAGAGAGATTCAAGAGGAAAAGGAACGTGCAGAGCTTGTGAAGCGCGAAAGGGAAAAGGAAAAGGAAAAGGCAAAAGCTGAAGAGGAAGCGGCCACTGCCGCAGCTGCAGCCGCAGCCTCTGCAAAGGAGGAGAAGGAAAGGGAGGATGCCGCGATAGAAGAAAAGGCTAGGGCAAGTGCTGCTCTTAAGGAGCGAGAAAAAGCTGCCGCCGCGGTAGCGGCAGCATCCGAAGCACGGGTGCCTCAGCCCATCACTCGATCATCTTCAATCAGCACTGCGGCTTCATCCTCTACCTCTTCTGAATCATCCTCCAGCGGAGAAGACGAAGATGCCGAAATGGCCGACGCAGTCTTAGAAGAGTGCACAGCATCACCTCCAATCCCCACTCCGCCCCCGCCCCCACCAAAGCCCCGTCTCGGCCGCCCTCCGAAAAACTCTAAACCCCAAAAAACCCCCAGCTCCGATTCCCCGCCTAGTTCCGGTGAAAAGCGCAAGCGCGCCCTATCGGCGGCAACACCTATCCTGCCGACCCCCTCTCTCGCTGAATCCCGCGCGAAACGCGGGACATCTGTTGCCGCACCCCCGACCGGAACAGTGTCACTCGCCGTCGGCCGCAAGCGCTTAAACGTCGCTGGGCCCAAACCGAACAAACCGACGAAACCGAGCGTCGGTAGAAAGAAGGGCCTCGTGGCGGGTAACAGCCGCAGACGCGTGGATGTTCAGGATGTGGATGGGGCCGGGGAGTGGGTTGATGAGGAAGATGAAGACTTGAAGACTTATTGCCTTTGTGATGAGGTCTCGCATGGAGTTATGGTTCAGTGTGATAATGAGCAGGTTTGCTTTCCCTTACTAGTTTGTGTACGTAGGTAGGAACGATGGATTGCTAATTCCTGCGTTTCGTTTAGTGTTCTAAGAAGTGGTTCCACATCGAATGTGTTGGACTCACCGAGCAAGTAGCGAAGGATAGCAGCGCGCAATGGTTCTGTCCGGATTGCGATAGTGGGGGAGGGAGGGGGAAAAGGAGGAAGAAGACTTGATCATGTTTTTTGTTACTTTCTTTTTTCTTAATCTCACTTTGCTTTCTTCGTATTACACCTTATTACTCCTCATCATATAATCACCATCGCTACTACCTCCTACCTGCTACCTATCTACACCACCTCTTGGGCATTTACCCACCTACCCCTCCTATATCTCCCCCATCTGCATTAGGCAAAACATTTCCCCTTCCCTCTTATCTCCTATCATCATCATCATTACCACCACCCCTACATCCATTCCTCTTCCTTTCTTTTTCACTTTTCTTTCATTTTTTTCTTTCATATTTCCTCCTCCTTCAGCCCTGCATTAACTTACATTACCTATTTTTCCCCCAAATGGAAGCAAATCATTGGGGCTTGGCGCATGTGCGGTGTATCATAGCGGATTATCCCTTTCTTTTCTCGTTTTCCCTTCTTCTGTCTGATACTCTTCTGTGTGAATAGCTTAGTTCCCTTTTTTTCTTTTCGTTTTTCGTTTTTTTCTTTTCACTTAAGTGAGGGCTGAGTGCGTGCGTGCGTGCGGTCAGGTTTGGGTTGGGTTGGGCTAGGGTCTCTTTTGGGGGTTATTTCTGGCTTGGTTGGGTTTGCTTAGTGGGTGGGGGAGGGAAGGGGTGCTTGTGGTTGTAGCTGTGGTTGTAGCTGTGTCGCTGGAGGGGGTAATAATCTTGTAAGATTAAGTAAGAACCGGATTCCTCTTGTGGGGGGAGGGAGTGGGATGTGTGATTGTGAAATTGGAGGTGGCTAGGCGGGAGTTTCTTGTGGTATCCGATAGCATAGTAGCACGGTGAGTATGGGGTGAATACGTACGCACTCGAGCACTTTGGGCGATCTTAATGACCGAGCTTGCTAGCACATACAATAGCTCATGATCTGCATTCCGCCGTAGTATATGTCCGCGATGGCCCCCTTGTTACTTGGACAGTTTCACTTGTCCGCCTATCTTGCCGACCCCACTACTCCAGCTATTTTTGCTAGCCAATGCTCAGGCCAATCCTGTATAGCTACTATAATAGAGCCCTATCAGAACCGGATCCTAAGACGTAGACCGCCATGCAAGCAGAAGGCTCCCAGAAGGATTTGTAAGGAGAGAGGATGGCAATGTAAAATTGGGAGATTCCTCGGACCCGTCAAAAACGAGCGGTTCACTGAAATCCCCCTCAACGCTTATACCTACAGTATTATAACCTACTGTACCTGTCGTACCTAGAGTGACCAACTAAAAGCCTCGGTGATTAGGCGGCCCCCCACCAAAAAAAAGAAATGGGCACAACCCCTCACTTTTCCAATTGTCGACAGCTCATCGAAAATTAAACCTCCTTTTCTAGGACCCCTGATCCGGAGCCATTCCATCCGTGCGGTATCTCACGATAAATTCGAGGAATGCTCATCGCCAACTGAAGCCCTCACAAGACAAGTTCATAAAGTTCTGTCATTAGTTGAAAGTCTTCACTATCGTCGGTTCACTGGGGTGATTTGGCCCATCAATGCAATACAACTATGCCATAATCTTTAGTGATGGTAACACGATGAAGAAGGGCTCTGCGAACTGTTTGAGGGCAGTTTCTACACGCGTGTGGCTGTTGCACTTGGTTAGTTTTTGGGAAATCATTCCTTAACAGGATGAGTTTTTCGCTGTGAATGCGCCTAATAATCGAGGTTTTTGGTTAGTCATTTTGGTGCCTTCTTGTTGCGCACAATTCCCCACCGGCGCTATTTCCCAAGTATTCTCCTGGAAGCACTCCCCCCGTGAGGCACCTAGGATGGTCTCCTGCGAGTGAGAGGTCGTGACCACGGTGTTTGTGGTGTGCCGGAGGGCAGGTAGTATAGCAGCTTGGGGGGGGGGGCTTTGCATGGGCGGGAGGATGCACAGATATTAGATACGAACAGTCGTGAGGGTCCATAACGCCAGGTTTGTGTTTTTGGTTTCTTTCGATTTGGAGATAAGATAGGTCTTCCAGGCTGCTGGTGGTTGAGAGAGGGTGAAGCATCATGGCTCATTACATCTCATCAGAGATCTGAGGTTCGTCCCTGGTCCAGTTTCTTTTTTCTTGGCCTATGATATCATTTTTATATCTGAAGCTTACTTGTGCAGTACTATAAGTCAACGTGCTCGAAGTAATTGTTCCTCTTCCCCTTTCTCAGCGGAGTTAGAGTAAACCCTACTACCCCTCCCCGTTTGCTCCCCTTGGTGATTAGAATTATTCAGAGCTTTTCTATATAGCCGGCTGCTAGAGTATCCAATTGGGTTGGGTTATCTCAATAGATGTCTTGAGCATTACGACGGTGGTACTCGTGTGCTCACAGGACGACGACTGATGTCAACATCATATACCGGTACTTATCGCAATGCGGACGGAAAGGTAGAATGCGCTATCTGATTTATGAGTCAATCCTTTGTCCCTTCCCAACTTTCTTCTTCCCCCCCAGTTCACGGAATTCAGCGCCCCGCTCATAAAACCTGTTATTACACCACCCCGGGCAGCACTTCCGGGCACTGTGCATGCCCCAGCACATCCCAGAGCCCGCAGTGCAGAACACCGGACGAGAGGCGAGATGACAGATAGATAGGTATGCCTACTTCATTGAGATAACAAATTCATTTCCCTTCCTCCCCACCTATCTATCAGTATGCTTAGAGGAATCCCCGAGGTATGCACGGCACAGAAAACTACCACCCCAATGCAGCTACACCCATTCGGTAGACGCTATGTATCATAATACCCCCCACCAGTCTGCGTCCGCACGATAGCACACAGCCTTACACAAACAGAATACATTCACACTTCCAATCCTCGGTCAATGAATGAACCAGGTCACCCTCTGCTGTCATCAGCCCCTTCTGCCTATGGGTCAACGGTTAACGCAAACGCAGGTCACAGTCCCCTCCCACAGCGCTAGTATTATTCTACCGGAGGAATGGATGGAAGAATTGTTGGGAATTAGACAGCTTCAGCCCTCACGTGGTGGAGAACTTTTTTATCATAAAAAGCGAAGGCTCTATATCCAAAGCAAGAGCAGCGCGTCTAGTTGGCCAGGTCGAAATACAAGCATTTAACTTGGGTAGTACGGGAAGACGGCCTATCATATCATACCGTAATCTCCGCTAATCTTTCTTGAACCGGCGTGAGTTCCTGATCTGGCTTGTTGGGGTAAAGTATGAGATTACACTATTGCCACATGACGTGCCTGGGCGGTCGGTCATGAAATTTCGCTCGTCTGTTAATTACTACTTCGTGTTGGAGCCGGTACAGTCACGTTCCAAAAGTTCTCGCGCCCTGGCTGGTACCGTGACAAATTTCCATACCAGATGTACTTGTATTATAGCCCTTCTTGTCACAGTACCAGCCAGGGTGCGAGAACTTTTGGAACGAGGTTCGCGCGGGGTCTGTCTAGTGATGGATCAGGAAGTGCTCCTTAGAAAAGCACAGTGCGGTTTTGGTCGCCTGCCACTCTAGCTGTGTTTGGTCATTATAGTGTTCGTACGCCTTCACTGTTCTGCTATATACGTCCACTAACTTATCGGCTGTCTTTTTAGTGATTATTAGTTAAGCCACTTCTATACCGCCCCCTCATTTCATAAACATAACATTCCTGTACTCTAAGTAAATGTATAAAATGACGAAAAGCCACAAACTACTCTAGGGATCAACCCATAGCCTTTTTTCCCTTCTTCTTTCTATATGGAGGTTCAACAATTAGTGGTTTTCTTACAACTATTGCCGCAGCTTGTTATTATGCTCGAATATACCAGCGATGCTACTCGTAGATGCCCCGGTGGGTTTTAGAAACCCTCACCGGCTCGGGCATAGATAGAGGAGCCAACTGGATGTCTTGCTACAGTTCGAGGTGGAGGCGCAGTGCTCGAGTACGTCACCTCACCAATGTGAGATGAGAGGGGTATAGCGGGGTCACCGGAGAGAATGGGAGGAGCAGACCGAACTCTAACGTAGCAGTACGGTGTAGCACTTTGCTCGCGAAAAGGCATGGTTTCCCAATTTCTTGGTGCAGACTATGGAACTAGAGATTCTAGCTTCCATACTTCTCCTTGAACCATTCCCCGTACAGAAGATAAGGAAGTGATTCGACCATCATAAAGAATCCAAACCCTCAAATCCCTCCTCTCATCACCGTAACCACCAACCCAACCCCTCTCACAATCAAGTGAGACGTTCCCACCCCGCCCCAAACCTCCAACATCCAAACCAACACATCTCCGCAAGCACCACTCCAGAAAACCCCAGGCTCCTCACTGGCGAGGAGAAAAAAGATCAACCTTGACCTGGGCAACTTAATAGAAACGAGGACTGCCCCTCGTTGACCCGTAAAAATACTGAAACAGCCCCACTTTCTTTCTCCCTTCCCCCACCCGGGCCAACGGTTTGATGTACGTTTCAGGCGGGATCGCCAGAACTTCACCGAGACAGCGTCCAATTCTTCAACCCTAGCTCCGACGGGAGCTCAAACGCGCGCTCTCTCTCTCTCCCATATCGTGGGCAAAACTCAAATGCTGATGAAAGTAAGCAGGCAAGGAAGAATCCTAACCTCAGGTTGGACGATGGGGTTGGGAACTTTGATGAATGGTTGGCTTTAGTATAAATTGTGGGGTGGTCCTCTTGTGCCGCCGAACTCCCCGGAGAGGGTTTGAAGTTAGTTTTTCTATATTCTTTCCTGTCAATCGATTGAAAGACGGATGGGAAAGTGCTCCCGGGGGGGGGGGGGTGTATGTTATGCCGCGTGTGCTGTACTGCACCGTGCCTGTTAGATTTTTATGCGCGGTGCGGAGTATGAGTCTATAATTTCAATACCTGCCTGTTATCAGGTAGTGCTCCGGATGGATCACCCAGAGAGCAGATATGCTTCAAGAACTTGAACCCCCTGTGGTGAAGGAGCTGTCTTGCGAGTGAGAAGCCGTGACTAGGATGTAGATGATTGTGCATAAGGATGAGTAAGTTTAGCGGTTTTGAGAGGCTTTGAGAGAGAATGGTGGCTTTGTATATCCCGGCAAAGCCTATCAGCACTAGCTAGCCAGGTAAGTGATCGTTCATTTACTTGTGTTGACCGGCTGTCCCTGATACAGAAGTGGGACTATCGTCGCAGTGATTGAGTGAAGCATGGTCTGGAGAAATTAGGTACGTAACGGTTAGTTTTGTCATTCTAACTTGGAAATCTAGAGTTCGCCCCTCCTCCTCCTCTTCCCTTTCATCACCCCCTCCATCTATCCTCTATTGGCTATTATAGCCCACGTTGCACGAGTATGTAAACCCGCTCGTTATGCTCCAGTCTTGCTCTCATGCATTTTTTTTCCAAGAACTGTACTTGCACATGCACACGTGCGTCCGCCTATCATACCACCACCCCCCCGCCCTCTCCAAAGCCAGGACGGCATAGAGCTTTCCACCATTTCCTCCCAATTCCCAGCGCGCGCAGCCCCGGGTTTTCCCTCCACCAATCTACAGTACACAAGTCTAATATCAAAAGCATTCCCAAATGCCCAGAAAACCAACCCTACATCCACTACCTCGAGATAATAATAATAATATTGTATGCCCAATCTGTGCCTCTCAATGGCTCTTCCCCACCCACCCCCCAAGACCACGGGAAACAGCCGTTCGCCTACAAAGCGTCTGCGAGAACACCAAGACTACCACGTATGATATCGCGCCCCCCCAAGAATCCATCACGCTCTCGCAAACACAATGGAATTTATGAGCATTATATACATACACCCTCCACCAACCCAGCCAAACAACCTATCAAATTCCAATACCCAGCAACACATATTCATCGCAACGCATATCCGCCCAGCTGCCCAGATGTAGATTCCCCCCACCGTATTGGCCAGTTGAGTTATTGCTTCTTCTTCTTTTCTTTTCTTTTTTCCCTTTTTTCCTTTTCTTCCCTTTCCCCTTCCTTCCTTCCTTCCCTTTCCCTTTCCCTTTCCCCCCTCCCTTCCCCCCACCCACCCCATAGAATACAGTTACCGGTATGACAACCCACGCACTTCGTAGGCAAAAAGGTAACACAATTACGACTCGGACACCACTGCGCCCCCTGCGGCTCTTTACGCACAGCACAGAACGCCGCACTATATGAGCAAGAGAATAATAATACTGTACGGTACTATAGGCACCATTAACGGTAAACTCAGGTTGGGTAAAAATTTGATAAACTCATCTCCCTTCCCCCGTCCGTTTGTCCATGTCCATATTATGCATAGTACCGTAACTTGCCACAAAGTTCTAAGCGACGGTAAACGGTACAAGTAGGTTACCGTATCACATCTCCGCTTGAACCCCGTCCGCATGATGATATCGCAGAGCCTTATATACAACCGACGGTAATCGAGTTATTTGCAATTCCGGTTCCTGGCCAACTGATCCACCAATCAGGCAAATCCAGCACCCGGATGGTTTTGTTGTGCTATGCTGTTTTCGGTGTGATTTCGCATGGGTTTAATATGACTACCGGACATTTGTTGTTGTTCACGTGCTAACTTAGTGTTTTTTTTCTATTACTATTATTACTATTAATATTATTATTACCATTGTACTACTAATACGGTAGGAGTAACCCTTGGGGAAAGGAAAAACTTCTCGTAATAATAGTAATCGCTTCCATACATAATTAAAAGCTAAAAGAAAGCGTCGCATTCACTTTGACGGGGGGGGCGTGATCGATAAATAAGCCTGGTTGCGCGAGATTCTACTTGCATGGTAATCTCCACTCATCTGTCACCTTCCTAGAACCGAACAGCGCGGGTGGGATCGAGATCTGGTTCGTTCGTTGAGTTAGGGTGTGTTATAACAAGGGAACGCCCTGCGCGATGGAAAGGAGATGCTATGATTGATCATGGGAGTTCGCTTCGTTTGCTATCATTTTGTTTCTATATTCTACTCGAGGAGATGAACTACGCCGGCTACGCGTGTCCACTAGGATCAACCCGTCGCCTCGTCCTTTTCCTTTCCTCTCTCTCATGCTTCCCCCCGCCGGCAAAAGCGAGGCTGGGGGAATTAATAAACAGTTACTCGTACCGGTAGAGTAATTACTGTTACCGGTACTTGTGATTGTACCGTAAAAATCTCTTGGGATCCGCCATCTCCGTCAACGCTATAATCTCCGGGCTCAGAGATAAAAAAGGTGTCGAGAGAGGTTAGTGCTTTCCTGTCATGGTATGGGATCAGCTCTCAAGATGTGTTGAATCTCATTAGACTAACTGGTATTTGCGATTCTGTCGACCTGCCAAACTAACCTATGCTAGGCTGGCGGAGGTGGTGGATTCCAAGAGATTTTACGGCACTGTACGGCACTCGTAGCCAAAAAAGCTACAGCACCGGTAGGGAGGTGTTCCTGGCACCACCAGTGCTTGGCCTCGCACACATAGAGTGCACATAGGGCGGTAGGGTAAAGCTAGATGCGAAGCGCCGCCCTTTCCCTCCTTCCCCAGGAACGGGACCAATTCGCAACAATTCATTTACCCAAGCAGCAAGAGGGGAAGGGGGAAGATTGGCGATAGCGAGCGCATGGCGAGTGCATACGTGATCACTCGAAGGTATCGCGAGATCTGACATCCATCTGGAAGGAAGTAACCGAAGACGAAGCAAGTCACTTGAGAGTGGTTGCGCCTAATGTGGAATAAATCGTTTCAGAATAATTGCGGGGGGTGGCGGCGAGAGGGTGAGTGGATGGGTTGGTTGGTGCGTTTGATTTGGTGACCGGGGTTGGGGATTCTGCGGTTGACTGCCGGTAGGGTAAGGTTATTCCTCGAGATTAAAGGTGTGGGAACAAATGCGATATTTTTAAAAGGAAAAGGAAAGAACATAGGGATGGTTAAAGAGGAGGAAGAAGGCTATTAGGTTTTGTCGATTTAAATAGAGAGTCTTTCTTTGGCCTCATCTCGTCTTCGCGATTCGTTTGGCTCGTTCCACAGAAGGTCGGTTGTTCTCGGGACCCAACCCCTTGCATACCCGCCTTTACGCGATGAGAGAAAGTGGTCGGGGGTGGAAGGGTGGAAGGGTGGAAGGGTAGAAGGGTGGCTCTTCTTCCTCTCGCACTTTCTGCACTGTTGATCCTCCAATTGTCTGCCGGGCGGACCTGATTGGGGGAGGCGATTGCGAGATTTGCTCTTCAATGCCCACCACCGCTGCAGCATTCCCTTTACCGGTATTTCACACACACTGGATGGATGAATGGATGGGAAAGTGTATTTCTTTTGCTGTTGTTGGCTGATGCCAGGAAATGATAGGTGGGTCCGTCTCAGCCGACCAGTTGTTTGGAAAAAGAAAAGTTGCGAGATGATTGAGCAATTGGTTGCAATAGGGTGGAGGGATATAATAATGACGATAAACAATGAGGCTTCCCTACCCGTACCACCCTTTCCAGCTCTCATAAATTTGACTCGTTACTGCGGGTTGAAGAGGCGGGGAAGGAAGGGGTGGAGGGAGGGAGGGAGGGAGGGAAATCTTTCAAAAAGCCGTTGTGCCATGCACGCTGTTTGTCTTTAGGAAACGTCAACTTGAACCAATGAGAAATCTTGGTACAGGACCTGGGGTTCCAGAAAGGGAGGTACCAGTGGGTGATCCGTAAAGGTGTCTTCTCCACCACCATTCCATTATGGCGAGGAGCTTGAATAGGACTTTCGAGCTTGCCAACAACCGCTTCGTGACGCAGGTAGAGATTTTCCCACCATGGCGGAAAGGGGTTCCAATAACGAGCAAGGTGCAATTGTGCTCGAGTGCTTGCAGGTGAAAGGAGGTTTTTTCTTTCTTTCCTTTTCCTTGGCGACGTACAATGTACGGTACTCGAGTAGTGAGTTTAATGAACCACCCTTAACTGGTGAGTACCGTACTCGTACAAGTACCGGTAGACTCGCAATCATGGATTCTTGACAACTCAAAAGGTACGGGAATCAGGATGCCTAGCACTTGCATCAGAGAAGCCCAACGCCAGAATCGAGGAATTGGGGGAAAGTCGTGGTAACGTTTTGGCAAGGGTTCAGGTTGCGCTGGAAATGCTTTTTTTTTCCCACTCACCAAAATCCTCCATCCATCGTGGCACAAGTTGGCGCATTTGCACATAGCGCCACTGTGCACGGCTGTTCTACGGTAGACTCTGATCCCACACTGTATGATACACAAAGGGAAATTACGGTTGGGCCACAGGGCATCCAGATGGTGCCTGAGTGGAAATGCTGTTTCGCAGTGGACCATGATGAACTGTGTGCCGGGATCGAAAATACTCTAGCGTATGGATGGCTTTGCTGGCTAATTCCGGATCTCTGAATCCTGGTATCATTGCAATGTCAACTCTTGCTCTTGTTGCCCTTGAGTTTAAAAAAAGTACATGTCTAACCTGATCTCTTTTACTTGTACCGCTACCAGTACTGGTGCAGGTACGAAATGCGTGAACTGGTCGATGTCTTCGGACTCGTGATAGCCACATGCTGTGATCTATCTTCAGAACCTTCTTTCTTTCACCTGTGAAGTCACGATGCGTCTGACTGGCAGCCTTATGTGCAAGTCTCGTACCTGGGGTGTATGCACAGTGGGTCAGATGTCTGCCAGCTGGCAATGGCAAAGTTAGGAATGAAAAAGATCAAAAATAAAGTGGAAAGAGCCTATCGATACCGGCACAGTCTGCCAGGCCCTTTTCCTACCTGAATGCGGTTCTCTTCTTCTCGTGCACCGGTAATGTCTCCTTTGGTGATATACATCCTGCACATTTGGGAAAATGAAAATGTGTCTAGCCGTTGATTAAAAGCAATTGAGCCGTGGGAATTTGTGCCAGGCGAGTAGTGGCTTCCTAAACAAGGTGTTGATGTCCTGATGTCCGATTGTTGATATCTTTCGTTACCGTAATATCCTTTTTCTTTCTTTCTTAGCCATCCCTTTTTATTTTTATATTTTATATTTTATTTATTTCCCCACTGGTTTATCTTGCAGAGCGAATCGTGATGGTGCATTCATAGACCTGAGTAGACGTAACTTCAGGGAGAAATCTGTATCATAACCCTTCTTTAACGCCAGTAGACAAACCTCTCTTGTTTCGGCTTCTCTGTTGGGGCGAGGGTTGTGAACGCGAGAATAACAAACATCTTGTCCCGAACCTTCCTCCCGCCGGGCCAATTTGCCCCTGTCAATTCCCTATTTCATTTTTTCGTCCCATCTCTCTCTCCCTCTCTCTTCTTTCACTTCACAATCTCCTCCGACCCCCCTTTCCCCCTCCTCTCTTTCCTTCTCTCCTCCCCCTTCCTCCTTTCCCTTCCCTTTTTTTTTGTTCCTACGACCTCTTGGGTCAAGCTTCTTTCCAGCTCGAGGTGTAAAGTGCACAGGATCATCGGTGAAAGAACTCCAGAGAAGGACTCCTAGCTAAGCTGTGGATAGCCTCTCAAGTCTCTCCTTTAAAGTTCTGCAGCCTGATACATACGCTTCTTATTTTTATTTTTATTTGGCTGCATTATTATATGCGTCAACATCGAATACGGTTCGTACCGCCATTTCGGACGTTGCGCCTTATGGAATTATGCAACCATCTTTTTTCTCTTCTCCGTCTGTCCGCTAACACGGTACTCAATCAAAATGCTGTAGCTAGGTCCAGCATCCAAACGGGTCCAACCAAAACACACTCGCTCTTTTCATAACCAATTTACCGTTCGACCTCGTGCCGGCCTTCACATTCGAATCATCACAGCGACCGCGTGCCCGCTCCTTGGCCGTGCAAAATTATTCTACGAGAAACAATCTCTTCTTAAAATAGAACTTCACTCTCGCCTCCACTCCAGTCGTTGTTGCAGGGGGAAGGGCAGCTTCTCGGCTTTTCTTGACCATTTTCACTCTCCTTCAAGCCCTCGGATTGGTGCCATCTCTTTTACGTCCTGCAACGCTATCGTTTCTTGGGACGTGCGACTGGACTCGCTTGGTTTGGGGGCTTTAGTTTTCGCTGATAGACTCTGGTTAGAAGGGGTTTTTTAGTGCCCTTATTTCTTTCTTTCCTTTTTACTGACGGCCCAATTACGATTCACAAACGAACCCATAAGAAATTATTGCTGTCGATTGGCTATCTATCTATCTATTCCCTTGTGTGCTGAGTAGCTTTGGATATGGAGAAATCTGGAAGGTCTGATAGCCACCATGGTGTAAACGCGGGAGGAGCCAACAAGAATACTGGAACGGATGATGATGAGGATTTGGACAGAAATGGAGTGGACCGGGGAGGAGGCAGTTTTGGGTTGGGCGCCCCGCAGACAATTGGGAGGATTCGGATTGAACCGGTTAGGCGCAAGATGACCCATCGCAGACACCAACAGTTACATGCCCGGCAGAATGGGGTTGTGAGCGGAATCACGGACCCAGTTGGGGATACTTTATCCAGTGTCTTGCCAAGTACTGTGAAGACAGGGGAGTACATTGCTACAACTCTCCCCACGCTCACTTCGTCCATTCCTTCTTCCATCCCAGAGTTATCGAGCCTCAGCATTCCGTCCAGCTCGTCTGGGACCGTGGTCCCTTCAACCTCACCTTCGGACTCAGCGAGCTCTCCAAATGTACCGGTCGGAAGCACCCAACAAACGGTACTCAGTTCTACCCCCCCTCCGTCCCCGGCGGAGACGTCTCCTGGGATGGTAATACCGCCCATCACAATTTCAGACATTATTTCTACTTCTCTGTCGAGAGCCGAGTCGCCGTCGCCGAGTTCTGCTTCGCTCTCGTCGTCTACCATAGTATTACCTCCATCGGCCACAGTGACGTCCTACTGGCCTTCCCTCATTGCGAAGAACGGGACCACCACGAGTAAGTTCTCCGGCCCTTCACCTCAAAGCATACATTCTCGATGGCTGCCATTGACCCACTTGACGTAGGCGACACGCGGCCTGCCTCTAGTACTACAATTGATGGCAGCGTTATTGTGTTCACGCTGGCTCCATCTCCGACCGATATTAATAACACTACGTCGAGTCGTAATGTTACTACTTCATCGACTTCGCTTTCGTCTACCTCGGGTTTGTCGCTTAACAGTACGACAGCAACAGAATCATCAACAACCATATCGCCGTCGTCGTCGTACCCGTCAGAATCCCTATGGCCTACTACGACATATGGGGGAGGTGGCGGTGGCGGCGGGGGAGGGGGTGGTGTAGCGTCAACAAACGCCGCGCCATCGGTATCGCCGACCTCAACTGAGAGTTCTGGAGGAGGAGGAACACCAGTTCCTAAGCTTCTTGGTGGTGTGCTTGGGGGAGTTGCCGGTATGGCGCTAATCCTGCTGGCTATTCTCTATTTCATGAGGCGCCATAAACGTGAACTTGTAATTCAGGCGAGAGATGATGCCGGGTATGGGGGCCCGGTCCAACCAGCTGGGGACCCGCCTATGGCTGCGGTAGCGGGAGAACGAAGTTTTTACAAGGTGTCGGGACGCAAGTTACCTCCTGTGATTGGGGGTCCAAGGCCAGGGGAGTTTTCCTCTACAGGGTCTGCAGCGGAGTCCCCACACCATCGTGATGATGAAATCAGTTGGATTGGACCAGGAACCCCGGTTTCTTCTACAGGCGCGGGGCCCTCAAAGTATTCTGGAGTTTCTGGGGGCGCCCCGTCATCACCTTCGACTTCTAGCGCTCCCGGAAGTGCTACTACTCCTGTTGGACCTGCACCTATCCTACCGCCCGTTGGCGCAGCCGTATTAACAGGCCCTTCGAGGATCCCGGAGGAGCGCGAGAGTGATCCTGAGCTTGCTTCCCCCGGTGAGTCTATGCCACCACCGCCTCTACCGCCAATTGCCAAAACACCGAGTGCCCCGGGTAGTCAGACTGATGTTAGTCTAACATCTCCTACACGACCTCCGTTTTCCAGGGGGATGAGTTCTGTAAGCGTAGGAAGTGCAGGGAGTGGGAAAGAAGGACGCGCTATAGGAGAAGTACCCGCATCTGCTGGGCCATCCGTCCCCCCGGCCTTTGCAAGGCAAATGAGTGGTGAGCGGGTGGGGAGCGCGGGAAAGGATGGGGTGGGCAGATCGTTACCGTCACACGATGGCTCTCGAGCTTCACGGTTTACCGAGGACATTGTGTGATGGGGCCTTTGCCTTTCTTTTTTTAAGGCGAGCGATTGGGAGTTGGGAAACTAACTTTGCATTGAGATGCCTTGTCTTTTTTTACTTCTAGTGCTAGCGAAGGGTTAGCTTAATATGTCTTGTTCTTTTTTCTCGAGACATATCTTCTACTTTTGTGCTTGCTACTATAATTATTAGTATCAAGCGTAACTTTTAATGCCTTCTTTCTTTCTTTCTTTCTTTTCACTGTTTTATGGCGTTCTATTCTTACCCATCTTCATACCTGGATACCCATTTTTTTCTTCTACCTCTGTAAATTTTTTACAAGCGTATCTCTTGTGGAGTTCGAGATTTTATTTGACCTTTTTCCCTTTTCTTTCTCTACAACCCATGGGGTTGCCCCTTTCAGCCATACCATCCACATCGTTCATTCCCATCTTATCTTCATGTCGATTCTTGACTCTTTTCCCCCATCTGCCTCCTCTTCTACCCAGCCGTACGTATAGTACCGCGTCATACCATACTCATGGTCTGGGCATATTTTTTCCTCATCTTCCGACGCATGTATTAGTAGTAGTACTTACTCACTTCCACCGTACCTATTACCTATCTACCTACTTAGCTATTGTACCTACCGCCGGCACCCCCGCCCGTGCTGAAACGAAGCAAAGGGTGAAGGGAAGGAAAATCAAAAAAATCGCACTAGCGGAAACGTACATAACGTTCGTACCTTTACCGATCACACTGCATCCTCGCACTCGCCTCCTCATATATTATTATTATTATTATTACTATTATATTATTATAGTGTAAGGTAAACAGCCCCTCAACCTAACCTAGTCCAATCCAACCTATGATACGGTATTAATCTGTTCATCACCCTGCTTCCGCAACATGTGATTGCGCGAAAACCTCTTATCCACCAATAAACAAGAACGAGGAAGCGAGCGGTCCACACATTTGCGCACGGCTGGTGAAATAAAACGGCTTTTTGCGAATTGCTTTTTTTTCTCCCTTTTTTCCCTGCTTCCTTCATAATATTATTCACTTACCCCCCTCTCTATCGACGAGTGAGAAGGTGTGAAATGTGCACTGTACTCGAGTAACGGCAGGGTTACAGTACTGTACACAATTGATCACTCGTTGGATGAGGAGGCGGGGCTTCATGTCGTGTTGCATTCGTTTATGTGACCAATTGGGCCTCGGAGAGTGGGGTGAGTTAGCGAGGTGTGAGCACCGTATGCATGGAATAGCGTGGGATTGTGAGGGGGCGGGGGGGGAGGGGAGAAGTGCTCTCATGTGTGTATGCACGAGTATGCGAGGGTACTGCACGGTAGAGGTACAATAGCATGTAAAAGTGAGAACTGGGAGAAGTGCTATCATAGCGGTTACCTTTTTTTTTTTTTTTTTTTTTGTGACGGATTTTCGAGGTCGGCGGGGGTCAAGCTTTCCATCTTTTCCATCTTTCCATTATAATGGGTGCTATATTATAGTTATATAGTCCGTATCGATAACTCTAGATGCCGGCACCGTACCGGACCGGAGGATGAACGAACGAACGGACGGACGGATAGAAGGAAAAGAAACTTGATCGTTGAACTATACTATAGTATTTTCTTTCTTTTCTTTCTTTCTTTTCTTTCTTTCTTTTCTTTCTCTTCTTCTTTTCTTTCCCCCTCTTTTCTTCCTTTTTTTCTCTTTCTTTCTTCCCCCCCCCCCCATCCCACCAATCGCGATGATTATTTGTATACTTTGTACCCGTGGAATGCCGGTATCATACTGTACCGGTCCGGTACGGTAGTCTTGGAATCCCCTCCCCCCCCCCCCCACACGCGCACACACGCACGCACGCATACTTGTACTCATATTTGCTTAGTCTCGCGTTGTAGACGCTATCAGTAGGTGCGGCTGAAGGAAGGAAAGGAAGCAAGCAAGGAAAGGAAGATTCGGGACTTTTTTTTTTGTGTGTACTCTGTCGTATCATATAGGTACGAGTTACTTCTCTGCCACGCAGTGTGTGTGAAGTATATACGGATGTGTAGCTTGGCTGGTCATGTTGACGTTGGATTACGGTACATTGCGTTGGTTGATAAGTACTCGTACAGGTGCCGGTACCGTATGTATCGTTGATAAGGTATTAATAATCTACGGTTGGGAGGATGGTCAAGAGATACGATAGTATTATGATAAGTATTTTTATCCTTATTTCTGGTTCGCTGTTGTTGTAGGGGTTGTTGCCGAGGCTGCTGGTTGTCTTGGGGTATGATATGATATGATATGATATGATGGGATATATAGAGTGCTATATAGCTTTGGTTCCTTCGGCTGGTTTTTGTTGGGCGGGGTGGTATCGTGGTGGTGGTGGTGGTAGTGGTTGTGTGTGAGATGTGGAGGGTGCGTGGTGAGTGCTGTGGCAGGGGGGTCTCGGCGGTGATGGGTGTGCTGTGCTGGTATGTGTAGAGTGTACTAGTACTAGTACTTGCCGGTACGTAGGGTCGCTGGGGCATGCCGTGATGCAGATTCTTTGGGATGTTGTATTTTGGGTTGCTGTTTGGAATGGCTAATGGCTAGCTGGTCTGGGTGAGTTCTGTTTTGGTTTAATTGCTTGGTTTGGATTGCCTGCTTTGCATGCTTGGTGGAGGATACTGTCGATCGTATTTACGGGTTTGTTTGTGGTAAGTGCTATGTCCTGATCAAGCCTTTCCTACTTGTCTAATGCCTGCCGGCCTGCTAGAGTTCACTAACCTTTCCCCGCCCGTTCACCCTTCAGGACAGGAAGAAGGGCAGATCTAGAGCAGTCAATACCTTGGGAGCACGCACAATCTAATCGGACTAATCTCCAGAGAATTCTTTTCCAGATGTTATATTTCCTTTCTTTCCTTCAAGCACCATAATATTATTATTATAATTGTGACATTTTATTTATCTATTCAGCCCAGCAACACAAGACAAAAAGCACGAATTGGCATGATCCAAGCAGGGAAGAAAATCATATACCTCCACCTTCACACCGCTCGGCTTGGCACTTAAACCCGAACCGTCCTCCCAAATTCTAATTTTAAGATAGTATTGTGTGAGTCTACTCTGCTTGTTGCTGCAACTTGTAACTGGTACTTTCTCGAGTTACCGCTTGCTGTGCTGGTAAGTAAGTAAGTTAGTTAGGCCAAATGATCACAAACCGGCCGGGTGCGGATTCCTCGGGTATTTTCTGCAGTGTCGTATCAATTCGCCGCAGCGTGTGTGTGTGTGTTACGGTGATGGGCAAAAAAAAAAAGTCTCCGGGAACTGGACGTGCGCTGCTATCATACCCAAGCCAGCCAGCTTTCCCGATCTGCTACTACCGTATGCTGCTGTGCTGTGCTGTGCCATACCGGGACTCAAGGGTGGGGGTGGGGGTGGTGGTGGAATGGTAAAGGGAATATTATATCGTAAAAGTTTTTCGATCGTCGGGCGAATGGAGACTGAGATACTTTTTTCTCGCTGGAACTTGTTATATATACTCCGGGTTACTGTACTTGTACTGTACCGGTACTGTATTATACTCCCGAAGTTGCGTTATAGTTTCTGTCGGGCAAGAGGATGTGAGTGTTGTTGGTTGTAATATAATAATATTATAGTGTCTAAAGTATTGTTGTGACTTTTGTTACGTTATCGCTGGTATTCTCGTGCGGATGGGCTTGGGGTCCTCCTCATCATCCCGCCTAGGACCTCATTGCCATCCCCCACCACTACACGAGTACTTGTACCGGTACCTCGCCCAGCAGTATATCCTCGGTTTTTGGTGTGGTGTTGTGCGGTGCTGTGCTACAGGGTATATTCGTGTCATCAGATATTTTGGTATGATAGTTTGCGCTACCAATGGTACCGTTCGGGCAGAACTCGCTTGTTGAAAAGGATGGCTTGATCCCGATCGGGTCCGAGGGGGAACTCGACGATTATGGCTTCTTGAGAATTTGTCGATCTATGGGTGCGCTCAGTGTAGGGCTAATGTGAGGCGGCGGCGGCAGCAGAGGGGGAGGAGGAGGAGGAGGTGGTGGTGGTTGTGCAAAAATAGATGTATGGCGGATGTGGGACGGTATGAGCCGGTGGGGGCTGATGAGGTGCTGTATGTGCTATCATACTTGTTGTGCTGGGCGCTATGTCATGGCGAGTGAGATTTGTTGAGTCTGGGGAAGGGTGGTAATTGTGAGGGCTTTAGTTTAAGTTGGGGTGGTGGGTGATGTTTTTGGTGCTGGCTTGTATCTGTTGGATACTGTACTGTGGGTTAAGTTGGGGTTCGGTTTTGATGGGTAAATGGTATGGATATATGCAAAGATGGTAAATCAGCATTGTCGGTACTGGGTGTGAGTGCGGGGGTTTTTTATCTTTTTTATCAGCGCCTCCCTCCGAAGGATGATGAATAGCCCCCCCCCCCCCGTACCAGAATTTAGATATGGGAGGTTAATCACTGCCGATTACCTTTCCTATGTGTTTGCCATGTTGACCTGGAAGCTTCCTACATAGTGAACCTACCTATGATACCTAACAATTGCTCCTCCCATACCGTCCCAAATCCCAAGATAAGGCGCACATACAAAAGTTATTAACCCCGCTCCGGAAATAGCTTAACCTGACACCCATACGATATCCAGGAAGAAAAGAAGAGAAAGAAAAAAAAAATACCCGACTCCGACCTTCCGGGCAAGAATTAACTCCTCTAGCCTTATCCTCCCTTCCAACTTCCACAACCCCCGTCACTACAAATCACTCGGTGGGCCCCACACACCCACCCCATCCACCCATCCCAACAACAGAGCATATCATACCACACCACGCGCCGCTAACCCGGTTGACCCCAAACCTTTTTCCGACGCCTCCCTCCCTCCCTCTCGGATACTGCTCCCACCATACATCCGCACCTCACTGATCTCCGACGACGCAAGAACTTTTCCGTAATTGGTACAGAGTAACTTTAGCAATGCATTCGCAGAGAGTATGGTAAGGGTGGTGTTAGCCACCCCCACTTTTCTCTCTCTTCCTTTTGGGAGGCAAAAGGGGGGGCTGATACGGGGTCGGGTGGATTGTGGTTGTGTTCGGTCGGTCGGTCAGCCGGTTGGGGGGACTGTAGGTTTTGTTCCGGTTTTTTTTTGTTCCTGCGGGGTGAGCGCTGGGTTGCCATGCTTGATCTTGATATTATTATAGTGCTGTGACCCGGCGCTGTGGTAGAGATTTAGGCGGTGGTAATGGCTTGCGTTGAACACCGCGCTTTTTCAGGGGTCGGGTTATTTTTTTGATTATGGTGTTGTGCACTGGGTTTTGGTTTTGGGAGGTTCCAGGGTTAATATTTTATTATTATTACTGTAAGTGTGGTGTAGTGCTGCGGACTAACTTTGTTGGATTCCGGGTTTATGTGTCTTGATTGAAGACAGGGTGCTTTAATTATTTGGTGATGGGGTTCTGTTCTGCCTCCACTGCTACTGATGTTTGGGTATGAAACGGGTTTACCATTTTGACTGGATCAAGTCGAGTGGTATAAGTACCGGTACTTGTTCGATAAGAGGTGGCGGTTGAGTTTATTGCGAGGTATATTGTGAGGTAGCACTCTTGGGCGTTTGGTCGTACGGACGCTTCGGTTTTGTTGGGATTGATGATGGCCTATGAGTTTGTTTCAAGTTCCGCGGTGTTAGCTGCCGCGCTTGTATGAGTGATAACCCATGAACAATGGAAGTCGGGTGTGACCCGAATGAGCGCGTATTGCATTCTCGTGATGTTGAGGTGGAACCAGCGGGTATAGGTGGGCAATATTCCCTCGTGGTAGGTTTCGTATAGGGTTATATCCCGGCGTCGGTATCATAGTTCGTTCGAATGTTTGTACGCAAAAGTCTGATTCTATAAGGCTACTATTGATTACGATCGCCCTGAGAGAGCATGCTACTGGAGGACTGGTGATTGAAAAGGTCATGTCACATTTAGATGCCCCCTTCGTGACCAAAAACCCGGGAAGCAACCATTTGCCTTTGGCACTTTCCCAAGACGAAAAAGAAAAAGATTCTGAATGCTGAAAACCCCGATAAAAATGGTTTACTCTATGTTTTGCTTTCCCTCATATTAAACACCTTTTTACCCCGCGTATTCCTGGATATTTCCAGGGTTCTTTCCAAGAAGCGCCATTGGAACAATGCCAGAAACATGGCCTATCGGAAGACAATTAGAGAGGTCTCTCAAATGAAGGGATGGTTAGGAGGGTCTCATACATTCAGGCCCATAGACATGCAGATCAAGTTTCAACTCTTGTCCAACATTTTTGATGTTCTTTAGGCCCTCTTGGTAGTTGGGCCCAGCACGACGAACCCAGATCTGAACCTTGTGCTCAATGAACACAGGAGCAAACTCACGAATAGCACGGATGACACCCTTGAAAGTTGACGCAACATTCTACAAATAATTAGTGGGGTTTTGGAGTTCTCAAGCGCAAAGGACCATACAGTGAAGTTGGCAATACCGCCACCAATGAAGAGGACACGGCCATCTGGGTGGACAGGAGCTCGCAGCATCAGGTCGAAGACTGTGCGAGCATAGAGATATGTTTGTCCTTCAGTGGGAGCACCAGAGTATTCTCCATAGTTAGCCAACTCGCTGGAAAATCCGGATGAAGCAATGGCATCAGCGTAGACTACTGAGGCACCACCACCAGCGACGAGAGTCCAAACTCTCCCCACTGGGTTAAGAACAGTTAGCTTAAGGGAAGCGCCGGTCTTAGCATCAAGTTCGGCAATATACCTGGGGATCACATGTGTTAGAAGCAAACTCACGATCTCAACTGGCGCGGGGACGTGGAATAAGGGAACCTACGCCTCTTCCTTGGAAAGTTCACGACCAAAAGGAGCCGGGAATTCCATAGGTGGGCCAGCGTCTATAGAGACGGTGCTGCTGTTCCCAACGACTGGTCTAAGACCAAGGGCTATAGGGCTTCTGGCGACCGCCCATTTTGCTCCGCACTCGAACTCGGCTGTCTGGTCGAGTTTTGCAGCAAGATCTAAGAAGTGGACCACGGCTGAGGTCTTGTCCTCGTTAGGAATGACTACTAGGGGGTTGATCTCAAGATAGCTGCAGGCGCGGTTTGTTAGTAAAACCCTCAATTCCCTCTCGCTCAAAGGCGAACAAACGTAAATTGGCAATCGACATAGACAGCATATAGTCTGGTAATGAAGTCGACCAACACATTATGCACCCCCGAGGGAACCTTTTTGAGAAGGGTGGACGCAATGGTCTCATTTGAAGGGTATCTGCATTATGTAAAATATTAGTTATACGCCTCAAGAGGGAAAGCTTTTTTTTCATGTAGAAACGGAAGTGAACTAACTGTTTCAAATCAACCGGAACCAAAAGTTTCTCTGCCTTTGCGTCCACATCACCGACATCCACACCACCCTCGTGGGTGAAGAGAATCCAGTCGCCCTTTACGTCATCGAAAGTTAGCAGAAATCCAACCAACACTGTGGGCCTCGGAGATAATGGAGATCTCGGTAACACCCGGCGTTACGACAGCAAGAAACGATAAAAAGGAAAAAGTGAGATGTGGGAGATCGCGGGAGACCAAGAATTTTGCGGGTAGATCCTCCTGATATAGGGTGCTAGGGTATAGAGAGCTCGATAAGCGAAAGGAATGAAATCGGCTTAAGTGGGTCGTGATGCAGGTACATGATACGGGAAATTTCCGGTGTCGGAATAGTGCATTATTCTGGGAGGGAGAGTGGGTTATTTCCGCTCGCCCGAAAGACTATATAGCTTTGCTCTCGACCAAACAACCCATTCTCCCTAACTAAACACAGAAAATTCGGGGAAAACCGCCTCCCACTGGAAGAGGGAACAACGAAAAAACATGGGTATGGGAAAGTACTTACTTCTCTGACGGAGTGAATGTTAATATAATATTCCTCCTCAGACTTGTGGGGGCAATAGGGCTCGATCAAGAAAGTTCTCAAGTATCCCTTGACAGCCTCTACTTGCACTTCCGATCCAGCTCTTTCTTGAATCCAAGCACGTGCATCGGCCCAATTCTTGTTCAATGCTAGCAATCCAGCCTTTCCACGTCTCTTGATGAGTTGATCAGGCTTTGCGACAAACTTGGCACCTTGCTCAAGTAACCATGGGTATTGCTGTTCAGCAGCATCTAAGATAGTTGCTGGAGATGAACCTTCATGAAAGGTGATGGAAGCAAGCTTTGCTGGTGCATTGTGAGGAGGGGGAGGCAGAGGGGATTCAGAGATGACGGCGGAGCGGGTGAGATGGTAATTGAGGATAGCCTTCCCATCAGCTTCATGAATTGATTTAGCAGACATCTTGAAGAACGATAAAGGGTATCAATGGGGTTCGAAACCGGAAGAGAAGTGGTTTGTTTGAGATGTTGAGGGGATAGGATGGAGATAGGTGAAGAGGAAGAGTGGAAGGAAGAGGAAGGGAGCAGAAGAATGAGGCGGGAGGGGGAAAAGTGAATGGACCGGGGGGAGGGGGGAGGTCGAGGAAGCTCGAGATGAAAAACGGGAGGAGAGGAAGGAAAAGAGGGAGGGAAGAGGGGGGGGGGAGTACAATGTTGCTTTGCAGCGGAGGGTCAGACAGCACACACCTCGGGAGAAAACTAGGTGCCCAGGGTTGGCTTGAAGCGTTGGGCTCCGGTATTTTTATTTTTTTCTCTCCCTCCTCCCCAATGGTTCTTTTTCCTTGCTTGAATTCTCGTGGAGGCTTTCCCTCGAAATGGTGGATTACAAGGGTACCCCACTCACTCCATATTGGCTTTGCCAATGCGGTAGCTGGGTCTATTCCTTCTTGAGGTAAAAATGGGTGCGGTCCCAACACCAAACCCGAGTAAGCCCCTCTGACCCGGTACCTAGCCTTACCGTTCCAGGTAAGATATGAGCTGATCGGGGTTAAAGCCACACGGGCGCCACACTTTATGCCCCGCCAATTCTGACCCAAAGAAGTTATTTTCACCAGGAGTAGGAAGTCCCAACAGAACAGAATGACCACCGTAATCGGAATTCCAATTGTTGCCCCAGGCCCTATGAGAGGTACCCCCTCTACCCCTAACAAAAGTGCAAGGTCGGGTTCAATCCGCCGATGCTCGGGTATCATACTTTTTTTTCCCTTCACACCCAACTACATCCCCCCGTCCCCCCCCCCAACACTCGCTAGATCCTACCTATCTCTCTCCTGTTGCGCGCCCAGCAAGACTTGATCCCGCTCCTCGAGTTCTCTCTTCCCTCTCTTCTTTTTCGTCCTTCTCCCCATCATTCTCCTCTTCTCATCTTCCGCTGCTTGTTCCCTAGGGATTTCATCGTCGTGAGTTTGTCTCCCATCTCGGCCCAATAGTACCTTGCTTTTACCTGTCCAACTAACTGTTGAGCTTCACAGTAACCTCCAATAACCTCCCCCCTGCCTTCAAGCAACGGTCTCTACTCGAAAGTTAGATTGGTGAGTCTAGAAACATTTTTCTATTGATTCACAAATTTGACCGAGCTTCTACTTCTACCCCTTTCTGCCTCGGCTGTTTCTGTTGTTTGCTCGTCCTTGCATAACATGGCGCTTTCTTTGCAAGTGAGGGGTATTGCGGCGGGAGAGAGACCAATTCTCATGCAGTGCATTGCTGTACTTGCATTGAAGTTTCCATAGTTTTAAACATTTATTCATCTCGCTGCTTCTCACTTTAGCCCCCTAAATTTCGGTCCACTCTTGCATCAACTCTACAAAGTTGTTTTTTCTTCCCTTTTCTTTTCTTCTGTAGTTTCACATCGGTTGTTGCTAACTCGTCAAAAGAATTGAACTTTCAATATGTCTCAAGCTTCTCTTGCTCCTCCGGCGCCTAAAGGCCAGGGTGAAAACCTTAGAGCAAACGACAATATTCGTCGTTTTAGTGCACCTTCTCGCCCAAGATCTCCACCAGCAGAGCACACTCTCTTCCACCCTAAGACCCGCGCATTTGTCTATGGATTGCAACCAAGAGCTTGCCAGGGCATGTTGGATTTTGACTTTATCTGTGAGTAGTTTATCAGAATCTCCTCACCTCGATTGAGCTCCAAAGCTTTTCCCATTGGGTCAATTCAATGTGGTTTAGAGCTAATGATTAGAGCTTCTAGGCAAGCGCAAAACCCCCAGTGTAGCTGCAATTATCTATCCCTTTGGTGGGCAATTTGTATCCAAGATGTAAAATATGCCTGAGCCAGCCTTGTTTTTAATTGTGGCTAATATGAGTCTTTTCAGGTATTGGGGAACTTCTGAGACATTGCTTCCTGTCTACCAGTCCGTAGAGAAGGCTTGTGAGAAGCACCCCGAAGTTGACACTGTAGGATTCGCTGGGCTCCTCGAATGAATGGATTTTTGCTAATCCTTTTAGGTTGTGAACTTTGCCAGCTCCCGTTCGGTGTATTCTAGCACTTTAGAACTTATGGACAAGCCTCAGATCAAGTCTATTGCGATCATTGCTGAGGGTGTTCCAGAGAGGCGCGCGCGCGAAATCATGCACATTGCCCAGCAAAAAAATATCACCATAATTGGGCCTGCTACCGTTGGTGGTATCAAACCAGGATGCTATAAGATTGGCAATACCGGAGGCATGATGGATAATATTGTAGCCTCAAAGCTTTACCGCAAGGGATCTGTTGGATATGTCTCCAAATCTGGTGGTATGAGTAACGAATTAAACAATATTCTCGCCGAGGTAACAGACGGTGTCTATGAGGGTGTTGCTATTGGAGGAGATAGATACCCTGGAACCACTTTCATTGATCATTTGTTGAGGTATTTAGTGTCCAGTATAATATTTGTGGAAGCCAGGAAAACTGACCAAGCGCTATAGATACGAAGTCGACCCAGAGTGCAAGATCCTTGTCCTGCTTGGTGAGGTCGGTGGTGTTGAGGAGTACCGAGTGATTGAGGCTGTTAAGAACGGGACGATCACCAAGCCTATCGTTGCGTGGGCCATCGGAACTTGCGCTTCTATGTTCAAGACTGAGGTGCAATTCGGACATGCTGGCTCTTTTGCCAACTCACAGCTCGAGACCGCAGCATCCAAGAATGCTGCCATGAAGGAAGCTGGATTCCACGTTCCTGATACCTTTGAGGAATTCCCTCAGACCTTAGCCGCTGTTTACCGGGGTCTGGTCAAGGCTGGTACTATCCTTCCGCAACCTGAGCCTGTTGTTCCCAAGATTCCCATTGATTACTCATGGGCCCAAGAGCTCGGCCTTGTCCGTAAACCTGCTGCATTCATCTCTACCATCTCCGACGATCGTGGTCAGGAGCTTCTGTATGCTGGTATGCCAATCTCTGATGTCTTCAAGGAAGATATTGGTATTGGAGGTGTTATGTCTCTTCTCTGGTTCCGTCGCCGTCTACCTGACTATGCTTCCAAATTCCTGGAGATGGTCTTGATGTTGACAGCTGACCACGGGCCGGCTGTTTCTGGTGCAATGAACACCATCATTACTACTAGAGCCGGGAAGGACTTGGTTTCTGCCCTTGTCTCTGGTCTGTTGACCATTGGCGAGAGGTTTGGTGGTGCTTTGGACGGCGCCGCTGCTGAATTTACCGGCGCTTTCGACAAGGGATTGAGTCCAAGAGACTTTGTTGACACAATGAGGAAGCAAAATAAACTAAGTAAGTAATTCGAGGACTTCAAATTCTGATGGAAGAACGACGCTGACAACCTGCTAGTCCCTGGTATCGGTCACAAAGTCAAGTCTAGGAACAATCCCGATCTCCGTGTCGAGCTTGTCAAGGAATTTGTTCTCAAGAGATTCCCCAACCACAAACTTTTGGACTATGCTCTCGCAGTCGAGACTGTTACTACAAGCAAAAAGGATAACCTGATTCTCAACGTCGATGGTTGTGTTGCCGTATGTTTCGTTGATCTCATCCGAAATTGTGGTGCATTCACCGCTGAGGAGGCAGAGGACTATCTTAAAGTAAACCTTCGATAATCCGTTGTATGGTTAGGTGGGCTAACAATTTTTTTTAGATGGGTGTTCTTAACGGATTGTTCGTTCTTGGACGTTCTATTGGTCTCATTGCCCATTACCTGGACCAGAAGAGACTGAGGACTGGCCTGTACAGGCATCCTTGGGACGATATCACCTACCTCCTTCCTAACCTCCAGGGACCATCACCTGGAAACGAGGGTAGAGTAGAGGTCGCCATTTAAATCAAAGGAAGGAAAATATGATACCAATGTTTTTCGCTTTTTCTTTTGGTTTGGTTTTCTAGAGCATGGTCGGAAGATAAAAACTCTGAGGGGGATTTCTTTCTATTAAACATGAAATGAGGTACAGACGTGTTGATGAATCATGCCTATTCCTAGCCTCTGTTAATGAGAGTTTGTGGAAGCCACGTTTTGGAGTGATATTACCTGAAATTGTAAGCTTCAATTTATTCAGATTGACTCTGAGCGAGTGATTCACTGTGTTGTAGTCTTATATCATAAATTTGAGAATATAGGCAAAAGCTAACTAGGAGACGGGTTATTGCGAGGGAGGCAGAAGTGCTTACTGGTTAGCTTCAAAAGCCTTGAGGCCCACGAGTAGGGCCACTGGCTTCGCCACAACTCCACACTCTCTATTCCATCTCATAGGACTCAAGACTACACTCCGTTGAATACCGAGGCTAAATACCAGCGTGCGCTTTCAAATGAAACAATGCCCAAGCTCAATGACCATTTTGGGGATCTTGCTGGTAGAGTAGAGATGAAGCATACGTGAGCCTTTTATTGTACAGCACCCTGACGAGGGTCGTCGTCGGTGGCCCTTTTCACACCAAAAACCACAATTTTCTGAACACCGAAACTCCACTACCTACATTGTTGACTGATCAAATAGTTTAATATTGGACGAACCCGCGGCGATGATGATGCAAAGTTGGTGACTTTGAAATCAAGTATCTTTTTCCATGGGAGCCCATACAAATTCCCGGTGCTTACCTCCTGCCCATATGAACGATTCGCCCCCAGTCAACTAGCACCAGCCACAGAACAAAGAAATATCTTACAAAGAGTATTATACAAATTCAATTATCACTGGGTCCCTAGCTAACTATTGATATGTTTTTTTTGTTTTTTTAATTAATCGAGGGGTGGGGGGGGTACAAATAAGGATTTTCCATATGATACCCCAAATTTCATCGGTTTCGGTGTATTTTTTTTCGGTGGTGTCATACTTGGGGCTACCAAGTAATATGACTTTTTGTCCTGTTGTTATGATAGCATTAATGGGGCCGCCTGGGTCTGCATCACTTATGGCAGCGGCGGGGCCAAGCCGCCTTGAAGGTCTAATAATTTGAGAGAATAATGATGCACAGAAAGGACCCACAGCCCGCCCAACAAGTAACGGAACCTCCGGGGGCGGTGCTTGAACTGACTTTGGTTCGGCAATTCTAATTTATGGCATAAAAACCTTTTGCTATTTTGAACATGAGAAGTAATTTAAATATGCTCGAGAATGAGCATAATATCATTTGTAGCCGAATGTGATTTTTTTCTCTTTATACTTGCTCCCCGAGGGTAGGGGGATGCTTAACGTCGCATGTGGGGAATGGGGGGGGTGGGGCACAATAGCACAATGGTTTGATCTTACGGAATTATCTTCGCCATTTTCTGGATCATTGAAACACGCGGGGGGAAGGGGAGAAGAGAAGAGGTCCCACGGGATCGGAATTAATCTCGCACATTCTGACATCTTGCGCTTGCCACAGGGAGGCATGCGGGGAAGTAGGCAGGCGGGGTATGATATCTAAGTCATCATATATCGATACGGGTGCGGCTACAACTGATATGATAATATCAGGAAATCCCAATGGGGAGCTGGATACGGCTATGCGGGAAGCCTCATCCTCCTGAAGAAGGTAAAAAAGCTTAGAACCTGTTTGGTGGGAACGGAAGGCTGGTCGACTTTCCGTTCACCCATACAAAGCGACCGTTTTGAAACAAAAGGGAACAAGTGGCTTTGTATGGGGGAACGGAAAGGTCGACCCGCCTTCCATTCCCGCCAAACAGGCTCTCAACAAGAACGATATATGATAGATCAATCGGTCCCATCTCCGCGCACCACCCCCTCCCCCCCCACCAATACTACCTCTGCCCTATATGCCCATATCGACCTAGCTGAGTAATCTAATATACGGTAATGAACTGATATCAACCCTTCCACCCACCCACCCACCCTTCCTTCCGCCCACAAGTGACTTCCAACAACCCAGCAATCACACCCTCTCACTCGCTAGGCCTACCGCACATTTTCGGAGATCAAGCGTACGAAGTGAGAGATCGGGTGCGAGATGAAGACGGGGAATACGGGGGAGGGTATAGGGATGCGCGGATCAGCGGTGGTGATGGTAAAGTGTCTTATATTATGCCGCCTTCTACTCATATTTGCACAAGATGCCGCTATGCACAGGACTGGGATATAAGTCCATGCTTCTGGGTGTCCTGAACTGGATGTATCATACTTCTCAAACGTTGAAGTGTTGCATTCAATACACACTAGGTACAAACTTGGGCGCACAATCTCAGCCCCGGACAACAATATGGGAAAAGGCTGTTGTCAGTCCTTTACGTTCGAGGGCTTCTGTTCCGGGGGCGCTCGTCTACGGCTGACCCGGCAGCACTGGTATTGCTGTGATTTTGGCCGGGGAGAGGGAGATTCACTTCGCAGTATGCGAGGAGGGAGAGAAGGGAGGGAGGAAAAGGAAAAAGGTGTGAGATGGTATGAAGGAAGGGTGGAAGTTGTGCTGTGAGTGGATTAGCTATGGGCTATGATCATGGGAGTGTCTTCTGGGTCGTGGAAAATTAGAATTTAGTGGCTTGTCTATCATAGCTATCTCTTTGGCCGTCTGATCTCATCATGCTCTACTCTATCCTATCCCATAATCGATGCCACTACCCGGGCAACACAATACGCGGGGAGAAAAGTAGGGGGGGGGGGAGGGGGAAGGGGGAAAAGAAAGCCTACAGAGAGAAAAGAAGGAAAAGCGAAAAACGGGACAGGGACAGATGCAAGACCACAGAATATGTACGGGGGAACTGGAATGTGAATTAAAGGAACCCAAACAAGAATAGGAAAAATACCAAAATCAAGCAACTCTCAGCCGTCCTCGACAGTGATTTTTGGCTGTGGTTACTAGATGGACCGGAAGTAACTTCCTTGCGTTTGAGGAGTAACTTCACAATACCCTCGTGCCCACTATCAGCTGCCAATGACAATGGCGTTCGGCCGGCGTTATCAAGTAAGTCGGGGTTAACTTCCTTGCGTTCGAGGAGCAGCTTCACTATACCCTCATTCCCATTCCAAACTGCTCGCCATAGTGGTGTTTGGCCGTCGTTATCAAGTAATTCGGGATTGACTTCCTTGCGTTTGAGGAGTAGCTTCACTATACCCTCGTTCCCATTCCAAATAGCCCGCCATAGTGGTGTCTGGCCGCCGTTATCAAGTAAGTCGGGATTGACTTCTTTGCGTTCGAGGAGTAGCTTCACTATACCCTCGTTCCCATTCCAAACTGCTCGCCACAGTGGTGTTTGGCCGCCGCTATCAGGTAAGTCGGGGTTGACTTCCTTGCGTTCGAGGAGTAGCTTCACTATACCCTCGTTCCCATTCCAAACTGCTCGCCATAGTGGTGTTTGGCCGTCGTTATCAAGTAATTCGGGATTGACTTCCGTGCGTTCGAGGAGTAGCTTCACTATACCCTCATTCCCATTCCAAATAGCCCGCCACAGTGGTGTTTGGCCGCCGTTATCAAGTAAGTCGGGATTAACTTCCTTGCGTTCGAGGAGTAGCTTAACTATACCCTCGTTCCCATTCCAAACTGCCCGCCACAGCGGTGTTTGGCCGTCGTTATCAGGTAAGTCGGGTTTGACTTCCTTGCGTTTGAGGAGTAGCTTCACAATACCCTCATGCCCATTCCCAGCTGCCTTCCACAGTGGTGTTTGGCCGTCGTTATCAAATAGGTTGGGGTTGGCTTCCTTGAATTCAAGGAGTAACTTTACAATACCCTCGTGTCCATTCCTGGCCGCCATCGACAATGATGTTTGGCCGCCGTTATCGGATGGGTTGGGATTGACTTCCTTGCATTCGAGCAGTAGCCCAACAATACCCTCATGCCCATTCTTAGCTGCCCTCAAAAGTGGTGTTTGGCCGTCGCCATCAGATGAGTCGGGATTAACTTCCTTGCGTTCGAGGAGCAGCTTCACAATACCCTCGTGCCCATTCTCAGCCGCCCCCAACAGTGGCGTTCGGCCGTGTTTATCGGATGGGTTGGGATTGACTTCCTTGCGTTCGAGCAGTAGCCTAACAATACCCTTATGCCCACTCCCAGCCGCCCCCCACAGTGGCGTTTGGCCGTACTTATCAGGTAAGTCGGGATTGACTTCCTTGCGTTCGAGGAGTAGCTTCACAATACCCTCATGCCCATTCCAAGCCGCCCTCAACAGTGGTGTTTGGATGCCGTTATTAGATGAGTCAGGATTAACTTCCTTGCGTTGGAGGAGTAGCTTCACAATACCCTTGTGCCCACTCCCAGCCGCCTTCCACAGTGGCGTTCGGCCGTGTTTATCGGATGGGTCGGGATTGACTTCCTTGCGTTGGAGGAGTAGCTTCACTATATCCTTGTGCCCGTTACCGGCCGCCAACGATAGTGGTGTTTCGCCGAACCAGTTAGGTGAGCCAGGATTGGCTTCCTTGCATTCGAAGAGCAACTTTACGATACCCATATGTCCATACTCACTTGCCACAGAGAGCGGTGTTCGGCCCTCATTATCTGTGATTTTGGGATCCGCATCCCCTAGTTCCAGGAGCAGCTTACAAACCCCTTCGTGCCCGTTCCTCACAGCCCATAAAAGTGGTGTAAGCCCTATAAAATCCTTTCCATTCACTTCCCAATCTCTCGATCTTAGTAGAGCCATGGCAATTTCCTCAATCCCAAAGAACGCCATCGCGTGCAATCCTGTAAACCCGCTAGCGGAGCGCACATCCTCCTCACGACTCTGATATGACCAGCCCCATTGGTTCATTAGAAGCAGCTTCGCGGATGCATGGTGATCATACCGGTCAAGAAGTTGGAGTGCGAGCGATTTTGTACGTTCCGTCAATTCCTTTCTCGCATGGACTCCCCAGTAATAAGAGGCATACTCGAGAAAGGGTGCTTGAGGTGGGGAAGCCAGGAGAGTAGGGGGTAGGTCCTTAATGCTTTGAAAGTCGAGGTATGTGAGACAAACCTCCGCCATTTTCGAGTGGGCACTATCGAAATGATGGGAATGCCCGCAGAGATACTCCTGGAGAGTCAAATGTATTAACCGAACCCTTGACCCCTCCTCATCCACCGCGACAAGTCCTAGACAACAGCTTAATAGCGTCCCTATAGAAGGAACATTCTGGGGGTCAAGCTCCGTCGAATCCTTTTCGATTGCTAGCGCATAACATAACTCCTCCACGCGCAATGGCCGCTCAGACCGTGAGATCCACATCAGTACCTCAATCCCGAGTCTCCCCTTGTCTCCGTCCTGCTCCATTATCCGCGACAGAGTCGCAGCATATGCATCACCCATTCCTAGCCCATTAGTCATTAGTCCTAGTGTTTTTCTCCTCCGGTAAATGGTTGACTGTGCCAAGATCGCGTTCACACTTAACGAAACCAGCAGAAATCTACCCATGGGATCATGTCAGTAAATCACCTGAGCATAAGTTTACACAATGCATTGATATCTTTCACATACATTCTGTAGATCTTTTCGGGAATAGTCTGAAGGATCTCCTCTCTTAGATCCTGGTCCATCGCCTCAGGCTGTGTATCATTGCTCAACCTCATGGTGAGATATTTCCTGATATCTTCCTCAGTTGGTTTGATTCTGATCTCTGCGCATCTGGTAAAATATCTCTCTACCTCATCCCGAATATGCGGCCGACCAGTCAGGAATAGACGAGTGCTGGGTGATTCTCGAATGACCTGCGCTAACACTTTGAAAAGCTCTTGCCGATGTTTTCCAGGAAACTCATCCAACGCGTCGATACAAATATAACTCCGTTGTAGGGTTCGAAGGGATGAGACCAGCAGCTCACAGATTTCACCAGATTCGAGCTCTCGACCATCGATCTGCTTTTTTGACTTCTGGAATGCGGCCATGATTTCCTCCGGAATATGTTCCAGGCCGCCTGCGACTTGCTTGAGGATAGCACCTAACATGTGGGCCGTGGATTGCTCCTTGCGGGAGTGGAAATCGCAGTAAAGACATGCAACCGCCGCTTCTCTTTCATCGCCCCGACGACACAGTGACTCAATAACTAAAGAGCTGCGCAAATATACCCATATTTAGTCTCGCTCATCTTCTCAAGAGGATGTTTCTCATATCATACCTGATATGCGTCTTCCCAACTCCAGGGTCCCCGTAACAAAACAAGACAGGGTTAACCACCCCGTCCTCACCGGTACACCAATTTACAAACTCGTCTGTTCGTAAAACCCAATCACCCACCCCTTCCACTTGAGACGCCCTTACATCCCGATGTCTTTTCCGAGGAGCTAGTGGAGATAACCATTCTAGAATCTGGCGGCTCTCATCTGTTACCGATATGTCATAGTTGTTCCAGGTGTTGTTATAGCTGTCCTTCACATTACCACAGTTGATGTTCTGGGATGGGCTTAACCGTTGAGAGCTGAAGATATTCATGTTGCTCTCCACTATGAGAAGAGAAGCGGAGGCGTGGCAATCGTTCTGATGAAATCTGCCCTGGTTAGGGTGGAAGAGCGGGGTGGGAGACGCGCCCATCAGGCTGCCACTTTACTGCCCCTCCAACAAAATGCCCCCCACACCTCGCCTCTTCACATCCACCCAGTGTTCGCAACGGGCCAGACCGGACTGGGAGGACTGGAGGCCGTCCGCGCTAGGCCAGGCCGTCCAGATGTGAGGCTGTGGACTAGGTAGTCTGGTCAGGGGGAATGGCCGGACTGGACGGACTGGTCTGACCTGAAAATGGCCTACCAGAATTTGTAGGCAGTTGACAATAGGATTTTGTAGAAGCACTGGCATCACATCTTATGGATTTCAAAAAGGGCATTAGCTTGTCGGTTATTGAGCCTTATTTTTTTTCTTTCCATTAATGCTAATGCTACAGCCTTGTTCATTATCTGGTTGGTAATTTTTTCCTTTTTCTTCTGTTCCTTTTTGTTCCTTCTTTTTTTATTTCACTTTGCTATACGAGCTTATACCCATTTGCCTCCCCGTGGCCTGCTGTAGTTGTGTTAAGAATTTTCAAATAATAGTCACTGTATCTGTAGGTGGACTGTAGGCGGACTATAGTCAGTCCAGGCTGCTACTCCTATGGTCTACAGGACTGGAGTCCAGCCTTACATAATTCATCTTCTGGACTAGGGCGTCCGGGCACTACCGTGGACTGGCCGGACTGGCCGTTTGCGAACACTGCATCCACCATCCAATCCGCACTCTTACTAAAAACCACCACAGTACTAGCTGCAGCACCGATACTTAGGGCTACTTGAGGCTACCAAGGATGACATTTTGTCCTGTTGCCATGATAGTATTGTTGAGGCTGGGCTGTCTAAATCTATATAATATCACTATGGCGGCGGCGGGGCGAAGCCGCGTTGAAAATCTAATAATTTGAGAATATGATGCATAGAAATGACCCGCCGCCGCCGAGCAAGTAACGGAACCTCTGCGTGCGGTACTTAAACTTTAGTTCGGCAATTACAATTTCCTGCATAAGAACCTCTGCTATTTTGAACATGCGAAGAGGTATGCCCAAAAATAAGCATATCATTTGTAACCGAATGCGATTTTTCTCTTCATACTTGCTCTCCCAAGTGCATGGGGATGCTTAACGCAGCACACGGGGAATGGGGGCACAATAGCCCAATGTTCTGATCTCACCGGATTATCTCCGCCACTTTCTAGATCGCTGAAACACGCGGGGGAGGGAAGAAGAGAAGAGATCCCGCGGAATCGAAATTAACCTGGCACAATCCGACATCTTGCACTTGGCACAGGCAGGCAGGCAGGAAGGCGGAGCATGATACCTAAGTTATCATATATCGATAAGGGGTGCGGCTACAATTGATAATATCAGGAAATCCCAATGGGCAGCTGGATACGGCGCTGCGGGAAGTCTCGTCCCGTAAGAAGGTAAAAGCTTAACAAGAACGATATAGATCAATCGGTTCTATCTCTGGGCACTAGATCCCCCGCCAATACCATTCCTGCCCGCCCTACTCTCACGTCTCAACCTGCCTGGGTAATCTAATGTACACTCGCTTCCGCAAAGTTCTCGTAACCCAGCAGGTATCTGTGGTGGTGTCTTGGCACCAACGATGTACCCCGTCTCTAGATTTTAGGTAGTGATTAGTGTGAAACTCAGCAACGATCACGCTCA
>Ga0307509_10001069_pt1 | contig 46840 bp, 45 predicted proteins | sample 10_EM_MG_FD_202245 | JGI IMG/M metagenome (GOLD analysis project Ga0307509, IMG submission 202245) | Populus trichocarpa ectomycorrhiza microbial communities from riparian zone in the Pacific Northwest, United States - 10_EM | ecosystem: Host-associated > Plants > Roots > Unclassified | place... | reverse complement strand
GGCGAGGACAGGTCGGAGATTGCCACCCTTAGGGCAGGAAGGGTTAGGGCAGCGATGCTCTGCTTTGGTGTGGGAGAGCGAGCAGAAGGGACAGACTGGCAGTGTGCTGGGGCAGCGGGTAGGGATGTGGCCGAATTTCTAGCAATTCTTGCACTGGGAGTTCTTAGAGGAGGAGAACATCTGCTCCACTCTCCGGTTTCGGGAGAAGAGGTTGGTGGAGGGGAGGATGGTGAAAGCGTCGGGCGGGGCCACTGTGACAACCACGGAGGTTGCTGACTTTTGAACGCGGGATTCTAGGTCGGGGTTAAGGTAACGCGCTGAGAGAATGGAGACTCCCCTGGCATTGCGGATGGACTGGCGAAGAGAGGGGAAGAGTTGGGCATTGTCTGAGGGGAGGAATGCAAGAGGGATGGAGTGGATCAAAAGTTGCGTTTCGTTCGGAGCGGGTTTGAAGAGATCCCAAGGGGAGTTGTTTACCGGAAAGGCCTTGTTAAACCTTGAGGTAAGGGGAGCGAAGTAAGGAGAATAAGCGGAGGCGGGGGTGTGAAGATCGGTACCGAGCAGTGATCCTGAGCCCTTGTCGTTGACCGTGCAAGTGAAGGAAAGGGGGAGCGAGCGGTTGGCTTCTCTGAGAACCGAAGCAGCAATGTCTGGGAAATGGGCTGCTATCTTGAGCGCCTCAGGGTGGGGTTCGAAGGTGGTTCCGGAAGCGAAAAAACTGCGGACAGCTTGGGGGAGAGGAGGGGGAGATTTCGCAAAAACCTCACCCAATGCAACCGCAACGGAGGAAGCCGAGGCAGAGGCCTTCCCCTGTCGACCCTTCTTGCCCTTAGCAGGAGGTGCGACAGCGTGAGCGTAGGTGGGGGTGGTTTTGGGGGCCATGGTGTTGGGGGGACGCCAGTCGGGATCAAGATGACCGGGGGTCCAGGCGGGGCCGGGGGGGTATTTCCCTTTGGCGAATTCTTCCGCTTCCCAGGTGTGAGGGTATTTCTTGGCAAATGCCTCAGGGTTGCGATATAGTGTGGGAGGGGAAGTTGACATGTCGTATCTCGGGAGATCCAGGTTAGCAGCGGGGGAGGGCCAGACCGTGTTAGGAGGTGGTGGGGGTGGAGCCGGAGGAGCTCTTTGTTTCCCTTTCTCTTGGCGAGCGGGGTTCGTGTTGCTGGCGGGGGTGGGACGAGACCGACTAGAGGAGTGCGTAGCCTGCTGTGGGACACCAGGGCGTTGGGGAGGGAAAGGGGCCTTAGCGGCTGATGGAAGACGGGAGGCAATGTCACGGAGAGATGCCTGGAGTGGGGCGAGGTTCGGGGGTTGTGGGGAGGTGTCCAGATTGGCAATTCAAGAGGACAAGTGGTGGATCTCAGTCGAGAGACTCTCCAGAGCAGTTGTTATGTGAACGCTGGATTGAAGCGAGGTGCAAAGTAGGGGGAGGAGCATCTGTTCTCCGATAGAGAGGGTGGAGATGTTCGCCGGAGTAATGGGGGGGAATCCTGCGGCGGGGAGCCCTAGGTCGGCGGCAGTGGGGTGGAAAATCGAGACTAGATGGTCGAGATTCCCAGTGGTCGGGAGGGGAGAGAGAGGGGCTGGTAAACCGATTCTCGAGGGGCCGCCCTGATGGGAGGCCAAGTTCGGAGGTGAGGGTGGGGACGCGAGGCCCAGCAGTGAGACCGAAAAGTGTGTGAGAGGAGATCGTGCGCAGAACGACGTGGTGTTGAGAAATGTAGGGGGGGGAAAGAGGGGAGCGGAAGCGTGGCTAACTACTGTGACCGAGTCTCCTCCTTATATAGACTCTTCACGCTAACAACCCTAACCCTGGTGACTCATAACTCGCGTCACACGGTCCTATGACTCATAATGAGACATGTCCCAAATCCACCAGATGACTCCTATGAGTCACTGCGCAACATACCATAAACCAATCATAAAACATGAAACATGTCAGGTGCGCAAAGCGCGTCACCTGCGTGAAACTCGTGACTCATAATGTGAGTCACACGCGAAAGTCATTACATCATTATGACTCACAATCGTGAGTCATAGCAACATTAACCAATCATAACATAGCAATGACACGCAAGTGCGAGTAATGTGGGAACTATGAGTCAACTAACTGTATAGCGCGAAACATAAACATACCTTATGACTAATAAGTATTAGTCATGTGAAATCTGCCTTGCTTAGTCACGATTTGTGACATTAACTCCCCTCTTCCTCAGCGTTGGTCCCACAACGCTAATTGCCCAAATCTAACAACTTCCGCCCACCTCGCCTGACATCGCTTTTGAGGACCTCGTATTTCTCCATTGCTCGACGGAGGGTATTCACCTGATTTTCCGCTCTTCCTAGCATGAATGCCGAGCTTGCGATCGTCCTTCTCTGATTTCCGACATTCGTTTCGAGGTCGGCAATTGTTTTCCTGTTTCTGTCCCTTCCTCCAATGGCTCTTGGATTTGCCTTTCGTAGGCCTCGACATCCGGCTGGGTTTTTTCGCCCCCCTCCCCCCAAGGGCGTGTCCTCGCTTCCTTTCCCCATCCCCTTTCTCTCTTTTCCCCAGGTACTGGTCTCCTGGGGTAGTGGTGGTTTTTCGCCTTTTCCTCCTTGTGGATCCAACACCCGTCCCGGTAACACTTCGTCCTGTGGGTCCTAGGGTGTTGTTCCTTCTTTCTTTGGTGTACCCCGCAGGTTGCTTTTGGGCCAGTGGGTGTTTCTTTGTTGAACCCCGAGGGTCCCGTCGCCGGTGGCTGTACTTCGTATGTTTGTTCCCATTCGGAGGGAACAGCAACCGATTTGCTTCGTTGTTGTGGAAAGTAGGTACTTTCCTTGTCTCTCAAGTGTGTTTGGCATGCATCTTCGGTGCAAGCCGTCCAGCTCATTTCGGGTCCTGGGCACCTGACTGGTGGTGTTGGGCTGTTGAGTGGACAGAATGGTGGGCTTGTTGGTGTTGGTGCTCTCGAGACGGTGACCCATGTTTCTCCGTTCTCTTGTTGTTTGAGGTCGATCTTGATGGGGCTTCGTGGGGTAGTGTTCGTGGAATCGTTTCCTTGCATGTTCGGCATTTTCGAAGTTCGAGGCTGGGTACCAGACTTTATCGTGTTCAGGTGAATAACCGGTCCACTTGGCTCGGTATTGAAGCTTTCCGTGGTATAGTCTGGCGTCCACTATATCTTCGAGTTCGTATTCTGGTTCTCCTTCGATGATAACAGGTGGAGGAGGTTCTTGTCTTTGTCATGGTAATTTCTTGTCTTCTTATGGTTCTAAGAGGGAGATGTGTATTGAATTGTGTATCTTCATCGTGTCGGGTAGGTCGAGTTTATAAGCACTTGATCCTATCTTTGCCAATATTTTGAATGGTCCTATTTTCTTGTGGTCCAACTTTTTGCATGGTCTCGTGGTTCGAATATTTCTTGTTAGAAACCATACCATACCTCCTGATTTGAGGTTTGGATCGGGTTTTCTGTGTCAATCGTAGTATTCCTTGTGTCTTATCTGTGCTTCCGACATTTCCGCTCGTAGTACGTCATGTAATTGACTCATTTCTTCAAGGGTCATGACATTCCCTTGCATCAGGTGTCCTATCGCTTCGTATTCGAGGTTTATTCCGTAGTTGGCGAAGAAGGGTGTGTGCTTAATCGTTTCTTGGTATCCATTATTGTATGCGAATTCAGCCGTCGGTAGCAGTTCACACCAATTATCTTGTTGGTAGTTGCAATATGCTCGAAGATATTGTTCGAGTGTCGCATTGGTTCGTTCCGTTTGTCCATCCGTTTGTGGGTGGAAAGCTGTGCTTAATCGTCTCTCAATCCCTAGTATTTTTGTTGTTTCTTTCCATAAGTCCGATGTAAATATGGTTCCTCGATCGGTGATAATATCGTTTAGTAGTCCATGGAGTCGAAATATTTCTTTGATAAAGCTTTTTGCAAACTGCCATGCATTCATATCCTTGTGGCAAGGTATAAAATGCCTCATTTTTGTTAGGCAGTCAATGACTACTAGAATTGCGTCATATCCTTCTGATTTTGGTAAGTCTGTGATGAAATCCATGGATATCGATTTCGATGGTTTTTCCGGTACTATGTTTGGTTGTAGTAGTCCGTAAGGTGCATGTCTGACTGCTTTTGTTCTTTGACACATGTCGCAGTTCTTGACGTATTCTTTGATCAAATCCGTCATGTGTGGCCAATAATACTTTCCTTGGATGAGTTCGGTAGTCTTTGCCGTTCCTCCGTGTCCTGTTGTAGGGATATCGTGATGTTGTTTGATAAGTTCTACTCTCAGCTTATCTTCGTTGGGTATCCATATCTTTCCCTGATACCATAAAAGGTCATCCTTCCATTGGCATAGTCCTAAGGCTACTCCCTTCATTTCCGTTTTTCCCTCTTCTAACGCTTTTTTGATTGCTTGTTGTTCTGAGTGTTGTTTTGCTGCTTCTTGTAGCAATTCTTTTTCGTTTGATTGGAGCTCGACCGTTTCGATTACTTCGAAATATTGTTCCTTTGGTAGGAGGGTTTGTTCCCTTTGTCGAATTCGTTCGTTGTTGTTTTTTGGTAAGTCTCCCTCTCTTCTGGTCAGGGCGTCTGGTTTCCCTCCTTCTCTCCCAGGTCGATATTCGATTTTGATGTAGTATTGGCTTAGGATTTCCATCCATCGTATCTGTCTTCCAACTAACTTCTTAGTTGTCATAAACGGCACTAGGTTCTAGTGGTCCGTGCGTATCGTTATTCGATGTTCAGTGTTGCTAACATATCGTCGCCAGTCTTCAAGTGCCTTTACAATGGCTAGCAGCTCTTTGTCGTGTTCATCCTAATTGCATTCTGCCTTTGTCATTGTTTTTGATCGATATGCTAAAGGGTGTAGCATGCCGTCTTTTCCAGGTCGTGATAAGATTCCTGCAGTGACATAGTTTGAAGCGTCTATTTCGATCGTAATTGGTTGTTTTGGGTCGAAATGGATCAGGGTTGGTGCCGAAGTGAGGTGAGTTCTGATTTCGTCGCATGCTTCGTCTTCCTTTTTGCCCCATTCCCATTTTTTGTCCTTTCTTGTTAATTGGCATAAGGGTCTTGCTTTGTGGCTGAATCCTTCAATAAACCTCCGGTAGAAGTTGCAGAACCCTGTAAATCTTTGGATTTCCTGCACCTTTGTCGGTTTGGCCCATTCCCATATTGCGGAGGTTTTAATCGGATCGACTTTGATTCCTTCTCTTCCTATGATGAATCCTAAGTACTCCGTTTCTGCTGCATGGAATTCGCATTTCCCTGGTTTAATCTTCATTCCTGATTTTGCGATTGCTTTTAGGATGGCTCGTACATCCCTGATGTGTTCGCTCTCCGTTTTGGAGTATATAAGGACATCGTCTAAGTAGACGATGTAGCATATATCCACAAATTGGTGTAGTGTTCGGTTGATCCATCGTTGAAACGCCGCCGGCGCATTGCATAATCCAAAAGGCATAACCTGATATTCGTAGGTTCCTAATTTGGTGGTGAAGGTAGTTTTCCATTCATCTCCTTCCCTGATTCGTATATTGTGGTAAGCATCTTTGATGTCAAGTTTCGTGAAGAATCTTGCGCCTTGGAGTCGATCTAAGGCTTCGCCGATCAGGGGCAATGGGTATCGATCTTTTTTGGTTATGTCGTTGAGTTCCCTATAATCGACGTATTGTCGTAGTTTCCCATCTTTTTTCTTAATGAACATTATGGGTGATCCTCCGTCAGCGAACGAATCTCGGATCCATTTTCACTTCTTGTTTATTTGTATATATTCGCCAAGTTCTTCCAATTCTTTGGCTCCTAAGGGATATATCTTTTTTAGCGGTATTCGTCTTCCTTTTTCGATGTTGATCTCGAGATCTACCCCTGGTCGGTAGGGTGGTAATTTGGTGGCCTCTTCTTCTTCAAAGATCCTTTGGTAGTCCCAATATTCTTCGGGGACTATCTCGGTGAGATCCTTCTTTCTTTGTCTTTTTTTGCTCTGGATTGCTAGTTCAGTACTAATATTTCTCGCTAGTATTTCCAGTTTTCCATTTTTGTACCTTCCCCATAGAAGGCCATCCTCGTCTCCTTGTTTTTTGGATCTTTCAAACGTCTTGGTCGAGATTTCGTCTATCTCGATTCTTCTTGTATCGGTACTTCCGAAGCCTTTAGTTCCTCGTTTTGTATCTTCAAGATGAGTGACTTCTTGACATTGCGTTTCCAGTACTTTTTCTGGTATGAGCTGGGCTATCCTTTCTCCTTTTTGAACGTGATAGTCGTAGTTGAAGAGGTTGACTAGGACAACTCCTATTTCTCCCGTGTAGTCCCTGTCGATTACACCAGCGTTGACTGTTATGCCGTGTTTGACTGCTAGTCCGCTTCGTGGTGCAATTTGTCCCTAGGTACCATTGGGTAGTCTTAAGGATATCCCTGTCTTGACTACTTGTTGTCCTCTGGCTGGGATGGTCTTGTCTTCTATTGCATACAGGTCGTGTCCTGCAGCTCCTCTTGTACCCTGCGTGGGTATTTTTGCATCTTTATGCATTTTCTTGATTAGGATACGTTTATCCTTCTTGGCTTGGATCGTGGAGAACCTGCTGATTAGGTTTTCTTCCAAGGCTTCCGCTTCTGGTATCGTATATACCGTGGGCGATTCGTTCAGGCACATCGTTGTGTATTTTTCACTATCAAAAGTGATCTTTCGTTGCCTCCAGTCAATTCGGGGGTTATGGTTCTTTAACCATGGCATCCCTAGGATTGGCTCGTGATTTTGGAGTTTTGCCACTTGGAAGGTTGTAATTTCCTTATGGGCTCCGATGTCCATGGGTACGGTAGCTATATGGGTAACAGGTCCCATTGAACTAGGTTCTCCATCCGCGAGGTAGATCTCTCTCAGGTTCTTGGCCTTTGTTGTGCGTATCTGATATTTGTGGCAGAATTCTTGGTCAATAAAGTCTTCTGTGGCTCCCGAGTCTATCATTGCGTTGATAGTTGTGCTGTCGTTTATACCATGTAATCGTATTTTTACCATGGTATGATCGTTTTCGTTTTCTAGTGTTTCCGTGTTGTTGAGTACTGCATATAGATTTCTGATAATAATGGGTTTTCGTTCGGGTCTGTCCCTCAGACCATCTTTTACTGAAGACAGTCTTTATTTCCCGCCGGTTGAGGAGTCGTTTCTTCTTCGTCCATATGGATGGTTTTAATTTTAGTGTCTTGTCTCCAGCTTTTGACTCCTCCCGCTGTGGCGTTGCTTCCCCTAGGACTCCATCGGGGTTGTTGGGTGATTCCTTTCTTTCCTTCGTTGCAATTTTGTATCCTATGTCCTGCTTTTCCGCATCGCAGGCACAATCCCTGTGTCATCCTTCGTTGATATTTATTTCGTCGTATATTTAGCCTTGGACCCCTATTGGTGGCATCGAGATCTATAGGTTCGTATGTCGAGTTGCTTTTGAAAGTTCGGTTTTGGTTCCTTACTGTCTTGTCTATTTTTGTAGATTCCTCTCCACTGTTCTTGTTATATTTCATGGTTTCCATCCTTGCTTCCTTCTTGATAGCCCATAGTGCTATGGCTTCAACGTCGTTTTGATCTAGTTCGGCGAGTATCCATGCTTGTTGCAATTCTTTTTTCATTCCTGTTATGAGGAATTCCGACATAGTAGCGCCATCCATCCGGGCCGTGCTTGCTATCAGTCGGAAATCATTCCAGTAGTCCGTCATTTACGATTGTCCTTGTTTTAGCTTCCTTATCTTGGCTCTTGCTTCGTCCCTTGCGTTGACCAGTCCAAACTGTCTCCTTAGTTCGTTTTAGTATTCTTCCCATGTCGTCCAACTTTTGGCTTGTACTTTTTCGGCATATGGGGTATACCACTTGATGGCATCTCCTCGTAGCAGACATCAAGCTTCGTCTCGGCTATCTCCCTACCCCTACATTTCTCAACACCATACTGCTTCTGCTACAAAATCTCACGATACTTTGCCCTCTCAGTGAGCTGCCTCTCTTCGCACTCTCAGTGAGCTGCCTCTCTTCGCACTCTCAGTGAGCTGCACTACGCCTAGCACTCTTCGTGAGCTGCAAAGATGTCCGTCCATGGTGCCCCCCAGCGTTTCCCTCTCCCTCCTTCCTCGGTGCCCTCTACCAGGCCTAGCTCTACTTCCCCTCCCTCGTAGCAAATCATTTACGTGAGGAACTTCCTTGGGGAAACACTCAACAAGCAGGGCTTCAACGATGTGGTCCCCCTTCCCACAAGCTCTGAGCTCGGTAGAGACCTCTCTACGGGTGAATCTATTATCCTCCCTCTTCTCTGCTCCACAATCAACGCACTGGCTTCTCTCCTGGAAAGGGTTGACACTCTCAACGACGGCATCACGCACACTGAGACTCCATCAGCCAGGTGGCAAACTCGGTTCCCAACAGGGATGAGCTGACCGCCTCTTTGGGCCCCATCACCTCTTCGGTTCGTGACCTGTCACATAGGGTTAGCACAGCCCCAGCGTCATACAGACCTGCACCCCCACCAACCAATCAGGCTCCGGCCCCGGCCCCCCCTCCCAGAAAGCCCTCCGCTCCCACGCCCGGCCTGCATCCCGACTTCCCCAGACATGACCACGCCACCAACAAATACTATGGTAATCCTGAAGCTTTTGCTAAGTCCCACCCCACCTCCTGGGAAGCCTCCCACTTCACCAACGGGGGTTACCCCGCCATTTCCACTTTCCTTCCGGGGATTCAGGACCCTACTTGTCCTTGGTTGACTTACGGCCAAGTCTCGGCCCCCCCATCAAAGGGAAAGAAAGAATCCTCTCCCCAAGGGGTTGCCTCATTGGCCTCTCCTCCCTGCTCCTCATCCTCACCAGCCTCCTCCTCCTCCACCTCTTCTTCCAGACCCGCTACGCTTCCGGCTACTGCCAGAAGGTTCTATGCTCCCAGACAGAATCCCCTCTCTCACCCGGACAGAGAAACTATTGCCGCCACCTTCCCTGACATAGCCGCAGAGGTCTTGAGCTCGTCCACCTGTGCCCTTTCCCTTTCTTTCACAGCAAAAGTCAACTCGAATGGAACAGTGACTCTCCTGGGAGTCTCCCCCTCCACGCCTGCCTCTGATTACGCTCCCTTCTTCGGTGCCCTGGCGGCACGACTAAACAAATCCTTCCAAGTCGGCTCCTCCCCATGGCGCCCTTTCAGGCCCACCCCCAACGAAAACCAATTTGCCATCCATGGCCTCACCCTCCGATATCTCCCCGAGGACAACGAAGGACTCTTCAGGTACCTCAAGGCTGCCATACTCAATGCAAAGGGAATTGAGATCACCTCGGCCCGCTTCCTCAACCCGGATCCTGAACCCCGCTCTCTAAAACTTGCCTCCTCGGTCGTTGTCACAACCTGCCCCGAGGATGGCAAGAGGATGGGCCCTAACATCTTCCTTCTGTCTCGCAAGAGAGAGGTCAAAACCGCCCACTCCGCCAACAAGACTACACGATGCCGCAACTGTCAGAGATACGGCCACACGGCTCCCGTCTGCAAATACGATCACCCTGTCTGCTCGATTTGCACCCTCCACCATCGTAAGACGGGGCATCGCTGCCCCAACCCCACATTTCCCAAGGAGGGCAACCTTCGCCCTGTGGCTAATTGTTGCTCTGCCTCCCCCGCCCACTGTGCTAATTGTGGGGACGACCACCCTGCCACTGACCCTGCCTGCCCAGCTAGACCTAGCCGCCTCCCTCCCGCTGAAGAAACAACCCACGCACAGTACCACCCCCCCTCCGTTCCTACCAAAGGAGACATGGACACAACCGAAGACGAGGGTGAGGCTGTTGCCGAGACCCCTAGACCCTCTGCCCCATCAACTATAAGAAGACTTCTCCCTGCCTTCGAGGTGGTTACTCCTCGTCCAACCAGCCCCTCAGCTCCTCCCTCGGTTTTGTGCTCTACTCCAGGGGCCGGTGGTCCACTCCCCCAGGTGGCCCCCAGCCCCTCCCCTGCTCCTTCCAACGAACTGGGCAGGGCCCGATAATGCAGTACAACGGCAGCCCTTCTATGTCCCCCCGGCCGGCCAGGGGGACACTTCGTTCCTTTTCCATCGTTCAACACAACAGCCTTGGGAGCTCGGATGTGTTTCTCTCCCTTATGAACAGCATTAGTCAGTTAGCCTCCCCTCCTATGATAGTAGCCCTCCAGGACCCCCCCGTCAGGAGAGGCCAACTCCCATCCTTCTCTACATTCAAGTGTTTTCACCCCTCCTTCCCCAAACCAAGGGTGGCTTTCTACATCCACCCCCACCTACTAAACTCAGTCTCGCTTCTACCCGGCGCATCCACCCACTCCGATTTGTTTTCGATCGACATATTTGCTCCAGATGGTTTCTTTGAGCTTCAGTTCACTAGGTTCAGGATTATCAACGCCTACAATCTCCCTCTCAAGTCTGCCCCTTTTCAAACTATAACCCCCCAGATTTATTCCAGGATAACGCTTTCCCAACCATGGTGGTTGGCGACCTCAACTTACATCATCCCGCTGCCAACCCTCTACACACATTCGACTCTAGGGAATACAACCTGTCGCACCCCTACTACAGCCAGGCATCAGAACATGGCTACTCTCTCCTCAATCAACCGGGGTTATACACATGCTTCCCCTTTGCATACAACGCCAGGCCCTCGGTCCTGGATCTCGCCTTCGCTAACAGCCCGCTTTTCCCCTTGTTCTCCCGTTGGGACACACCCCTCCGCTCGACTGGCTCTGACCACGTCCCAGTACTCATCACGCTGGAATCTCCCAGGTTCAGGCTCCCACGCCCTTCCCCCAACTGGTCAAAAACGAATTGGTCCAGTATCCTACCCGCCCTCCCCGCCCGGGTACCTCCCCCTCCCCCGTCTATTTGCTCGTCCTCCACCTTTGAGGAATGGTTTGACACCCATGCCAATAAGGTCAAGACCCTCATCTCCTCCAACACTCCTGTGTCACGCCCGTCCCCCAGATCCAAACCGTGGTGGTCCTCTCTTCTCTCTCACCTAAGATCTGCCTTCCACTCGGCCTCTCAAACGTACAGGTCTTCCAGAGACTCCTATGACCAGTCTGCTCTGCGCTCGGCAAGACGCTCCTATTTTACTGCCATTAAGAAGGCCAAGTTCGCCCATTGGTCTACCTACCTTTCGTCCCTTACCCCTTCCTCAGTCTGGGAGGCCAGGAAGCTCGCCTCTGGAAGGCAGGCCTCAAGGTTCCCCTCCTTTCCTGACAAAGATACTCCTGAGGGCATCAACAAGGCCCTACTCACGCATTTTTTTCCCTCCGCCCCTCCTCCGATAAACACTCCTTACACTCTCTCTCCCTATCCTGACTACTTCCCTCTCAGTCAGGGAGAAATTACGCTCGCCCTTTCAAAATCTTCGAACACTTCCGCTCCCGGCCCAGACACGATCTCTTACGACGTGTGGAAACGGGTTCACCAATCATGCCCTGCCCTCCTCACCAAACTCCTCTCTCCTCTGCTACATTACGGACATCACCCTGCCTCCCTCAAGAAAGCAAACGGCATAGTGCTGGATAAGCCTGGCAAGGCATCCTATGATACCCCTGCCTCCTTTAGGGTCATTGTCTTACTCGAAACTCTTTCCAAGATACTTGACCGCGTAATCACTTCTCGTCTCTCCCTCCTGGCCAGGCATGTTGGCCTACTCCACCCTCACCAGACAGGATCCCTTGCGGGCCTCTCCACTTTCGACGCCACCTCTACTCTCACCCATGAGGTTCGCCTCCTCCAGAGACTTGGTTCCAAGGTCTCATCTCTGTTCCTGGATATCAAGGGCGGCTTCGACAATGTCGACCCCGGCCAGCTCACGTCAGCACTGCGGGCCAAAGGGGCCCACAAATACCTCACAGCATGGGTTGGCAGTTTCCTTACCAACCCCATGTGTAGACTGCTCTTCCAAGGTTCCCCAAGAATATTTTCGCTGGTCGCCGTGGGTACCCCCCAGGGGTTCCCCATTTCCCCCCTCCTCTTTGTTATATATGTTTCTCCACTGCACCCGGTGATACCTAAGGGTATTGTAATCTCCTACGTGGATGATTTCGTGGTCACCGACTCTTCCTCCTCCCACAGACGCAAGGTACAACTCCTTCAAGGGCAGTACCACTCTCTCTGCAGTATCGCGGCACCCAGGGGTCTCACCTTCTCCGTCTCCAAGACAGAGCTCATGCACTGGCGCACCTCTCAGGAATGCTCACCTCCCTCAACGGTGGGTGTCCGATTGGACGACCTGTCCTTCTCCCCCAAGGACACGGTGAGGTGGCTGGGATATTGATTCACACCCCCTCTCTCTTCGAGTGCCCACTTCAGCAAGAGGCTGTCCCTCGCCCAGGGCGCCTTCGACACGATCAAAAGACTCTCTCCTCCGGGGAAGGGCCTCCCACCGTATCTCTGCCACAGGCTGGCCTCTTCCCTCCTCGCCCCTGTCCTCCTGTATGGTGCGGATCTGTACACGCCCCTTGTGAGGATGCAGGACAGGTTGGACGTATTTTGGCACCGCATTCAAAGATGGGTCACCAACTGTTTTTCCTCCACCCCAGTCCCTATACTGGCCATCGAGTCCTGCCTCCCCCCTCTTGTCCTCCTTATAGAACACCGACAACGCATGGCGGCCCTGAGGATGGTCTGCTCTGCAGCGCAAATCAACCCTGCATCGGCCAGGCTACACAAGTCCGTCCCGAACCAGTCTTCCTTCCGCTCACCGCTCTGCCATCGCTCTCTGCTGGTCAAATTGAACCCCGCCCATCGCCCCCTCATGTGGAAAACACCTCAAGGAACGATCCACAAACATCTCCCCATTGATGAGATCGCCCATAGGACGCTTCCCCTGCTTGGAGACAGGCTTTTCTTTCCTTCGCACAACCGCCAACTGGTCCCTACCCTGTCCGTCCCTCCGGTGGATCCTCCCGCTGACTCGTACACCGCACTCAAAAGGGAATCCCGGGCAATCCTCCTCCTACAGTGGCGCTCGCTCTCTCCTCCCCCCCATCCTATTCTTACCCACCTTCGCTCACACCGCACTCCTTTATGGGCCTCCCCAAGTTCATGGCCGGTCGCTTTCATCAAATGCGGTCTGGTAAGAGCTACCTCGCAGCCCATCCTTTCTGGTTTAATCGAGACACTCCCTCTCTCTGCCCCAGATGCCGTGCCTCGGCTGAAACCTTTGAGCACGCCATCCTTCACTGCGAAGCCCGCCGCCGCCTGAAAGAGAGTCTCCTCCCGGCCCTCATCTCGCTTGACGCTGCCTCGCCCCTATGGTCCTTCGATCAGGATATCGCCATCCTTTCTAGATTTATCGCACTCACGGCCACCGGTTTCCCACCCGACATGTTCCCCCCGAGCCCTGCTTCCAGCACTGCCCACAGCCCTGCTCCCTCCCCTCCCTGCTGCCCCTCGCCCCGCTTCAGGTTTTCTCCCGCGGAGGATATTTGATTTGTTCGGGTATTTCTGTACTTGTTGTTTCTTAACGGAGATCGTGAGGTCTGGTAGTTTTGGATATTTCTTTACTAGTTTATGATGTTTTCCCTTGGTTGGTTATTGCGTCATGGTTTGGCTACGCTTTGGAGAACTGGGTAGATAGGGCTTTCTTTTGTTAGTTGTTTTATTATAGGTTTTGTTTACACCATAGCTCACCGCTGCATGCGAGTTCTTTGTACCTTTAAACAAATGAATACATGACTTAAACAAAAAACAAAAAGAATCCTGGTAGCAGACATGTGGTATATTTGATTTTGTCGTCGTCGTGGTCTTCTTCCCATCCCAAGATCTCGAAATGCACCGATAGCTGTGCTAGCCATCCTCTTAGATTGTCTCTGTCTGCGTCAAACGTGCTTGGTTCTCGAATCTTTGGTTTTCGTGTCCCTATCGTTAAGCCCGTTCCTTCCTCCCTTTTGGATGTCTCCCCTTCCTTCTGTTTGGAAGTCCTGATGGTGTTCCTTCGGGTTCTTGTTGGAGTGTCGTCTTCTGAGCTTTGAGGCTCTGGTTCAGAATCCGAGGATACTGGGCTTGGTACTGAGGAGTGTTGAACGGCTTCTGCTAAAGCTTCTTCTAAAAATGTAACGTTCATTTCCCCTCTTGTGAGAGCGTCTTTAGAGGTTTCGTTTGGGGGTAATGCCGCCGTCTTTTCTTGTCCGTTAAGTGATGCTAGTAGAGGCTACCAAATGTAACAATCCTACTCTGGTGGGAATTAATTGTGCAACAGGTAACGGATTACTTACTCGAGGATATGGAACTATCTTTATAGTTCTCGTTGCTTTAAGTATTCGAGAGTATTCTTCTTTCCGAGATTAGTTATAATCTCGTTTTCGTCTTGGACTATCTTATAGTCTTCGTATCTCACACCAATAGCTCATTGGAGAGAGATGGTGAGGGAACTTCTTCGTGTCTCGATCTCTTCTCACGTGAGAGAGATGTGAGACTGTCCTTATCTTAATAAGGTTGTATTTGCTCTGACCCTTTAAGAGTTAGTTTGCTTGCATATAAGTGAGAGGTAAAGGTAAAAGTAAAGGTAAAGTTATATTGTAAGAAAGTACTTAGATGGTAGCGTGAAGAGCTCGAACTACTGTGCCCGGGGGGGGAAATCTCGTTTATTTTATTGTTTCTATCGGGGCAAACGCACACATGTGCTTATCCCACAGTCCTAGGTACAACGGACTTTCGACCAAGCGCGGGCCATGTAGTCCAAAACCTCCAACTACAGTCCATCCCGCGATCCCCAAGCTAAAAACCCTCTGACCCTGCCCGACAAAGAAAACTCCGCCCGGTACTATGGGTAGGAACTACAAGGAGATGAGAACACAGGCCTGAAAACAGCGAACCAATAACCCCCGCGAAAGCCTAGCCTAAAAGAAAAACATCCCCAACCAACAGTAGACACAACCAACAAAGGAAAACAAACCCACTCGCCAAACCAAACAACCTATAAGCTAAACCGTAGTAAAACCCCACCGGGCCCAGCTTCAGAGGGAATAGGGACTCTTGAATGATGGGTGTCGGGGACACCCAAAGGGGAGCTAACTCCCGAGGGGTAAATAACCCCGCCAGCCGAGGCTCAGGAAGCGCGATCGAGTTCGAGAGGATGCCGCCTAAAGAAGGAAGGCTCGTGGCAGTCGGAGGAAGATCCAGTCGGCTATTTCGGGAAACAGGACCCAGAGAGAAGGTTTAAACATGCGCCCTTAGTCCGAGGACATCAGAAGGGAGCAGAGGTCTGAGGGTAGGCGTTGAGCCGCGAGCAGTAGGGTGCCAGCCGATCCAAACGTCGGGGAGGGGGAAGGCGGAGGGCTAACCGACACGAGAAGTGCGAGGAAGGCTGACGGAAACGGTGACACGATGTTTCGAAAAGTGCGACCGTACCAGCAGAGCAGAAAGGAGACAGTGCAATACCAGAGAGCAGTGCCACCGGGGACAGCTACTTTGTCGATCGACCGAGACTAAAAACCGACCATTGACGGGTGAGGGGTCGCCGACCGTGGGGGGCTGCCTAAGCAAGCCCGGAGAAGAGGAGGGGTGAGGGTAGACTCAACCAACCCCTAGGAACAAGCTTGCCAGGCCTGACCATCAGAAGGGAAGGGAGAGGGAAGGGAGATGGCTTCACCCAGACAGAGGCAATGTGGCGTGTCTGGGGAAAGGGGGGTGGATGGAAGTGACGATGATTTCCTGTGGTGTTGAGATTTCAATCGCCGGAGGTGTACCGGAGACGGAGGATGCTAACTACTGTGACCGTTTTTTTTTTCTTTTTTTTTTTTTCTAATCTCGCTTATTTATTGTTTCTATCGGGGCCAAATGCACAACTGTGCTCATCCCACAGTGCTAGGTACAAGGGTCCTCGGCTGGAACGTAAGCCATGTGGACCAAAACCTCCAACTACAGTCCTTCCCGCTATCCCCAAGCTAAAACCCTCTGACCCTGCCCAACAAAGAAAGAATCCCACGCCCGGTACTATGGGTAGAAACTACAAGGAGATGAGACCACGGGCCTGAAAGCCACGAACCAAAAACCCCCGCGAAAGCCTAGCCTACAAGAAAAACATTCCCAACCGACAGTAGACAGAACCAACAAAGAAAAACAAACCCACTCCCCCAAATCAAACAACCTATAAGCTAAACCGTAGTAAAACCCCACCGGGCCCAGCTTCCAAAGGAATAGGGACTCCTGATTATCGGGTCTCGGGGACACACAAAGGGGAGGTAACTCCCGGGGGGTAAATAACCCCGCCAGCCGAGGCTCAGGAAGAGTAACCGAGTTCGAGAGGATGCTGCCTAAAGAAGGAAGGCTCGTGGCAGTCGGAGGAAGATCCGGTCGGCTATTTCAGAAAACAGGACTAGAATCAAATGAAGTTTTAAACATGCTCCCCTAGTCCGAGGACATCAGAAGGGAACAGAGGTCTGAGGGTGGGCGTAGAGCCGCGAGCTGTAGGGTGTCAGCCGATCCAAACGTCGGGGAGGTGGAGGGCGGAAGGCTAACCGACACGAGAAGTGCGAGGAAGGCCGACGGAAGCGTGGTCACGATCTTTCGTAAAATCCGACCGTACCAGCAGAGCACAAAGGAGAAAGTGCAATACCAGAGAGCAGTGCCACCGGAGGCAACTACTTTATCGATCGACCGAGACTAAAGACCGACCGTTGACGGGTGAGGGGTTGCCGACCGTGGGGGGCTGCCTAAGCGAGCCCGGTGAGGAGGGGGTGAAGGCGAACTCTACCAACCCCTAGGAACAAGCCTGCCAGGCCTGACCATCAGAAGGGAAAGGAAGAGGGAGGGGAGACGGCTTCACTCAGACAGAGGCAATGTGGCGTGTCTGAGGAGAGGGGGGTGGATGGAAGTGACGATGATTTCTCGTGGTGTTGAGACTTCAATCACCGGAGGTGTAGCGGAGACGGAGGATGTAACTACTGTGACCGAGGCTCCTCCTTATATAGACTCTTCACGCTAACAACCCTAACCCTGGTGACTCATAACTCGCGTCACAAGGTCCTATGACTCATAATGAGTCATGTCCCAAATCCACCAGATGACTCCTCTGAGTCACTGCGCAACATACCATAAACCAATCATAAAACATAAAGCATGTCAGGTGCGCAAAGCGCGCCACCTGCGTGAAACTCGTGACTCATAATGTGAGTCACGCGCGAAAGTCATTACATTATTATGACTCACAATCGTGAGTCATAGAAACATTAACCAATCATAACATAGCAATGACACACAAGTGCGAGTCATGTGGGAACTATGAGTCAACTGACTGCATAGCGCGAAACATAAACATACCTGATGACTAATAACTATTAGTCATGTGAAATCTGCCTTGCTGAGTCACGATTTGTGAGACCCGCAACCACCAGACGCCGCAGATAAATATTGAGGTGCCTCCCGAGCTATTTGAACATCATCAAGCGACGGAGAAGAGATCTGATCAATATGAAATTGTTTACGCTAGATCATCTTTTATCACTCTACCTACTTTCAAATCATTGAGTCTTTCTAGATAATCTCCGTCTACGATAAAAATTATCAGCCTGAGTTATCTCAGAAGTCATTGAGATAGGCTCCCGTCTAACAGTACAATAGAGGGCTAGTGGTTTACGGGCAAGCACTAGATGTACAGGAGGCTTGATAATGCCCAGAGATAAAGAGATAATAGTGAAAGGGGAAGAAGGAACTAAAGGATCCCTATTCAACTAAGTATATTCATAAACCAAGAGTTTGTGAAGTCTGTCATTCCCCCGCTACCAAGGAGATGAGTTTAAATACAAGAGTTCTTTCAGAGCAATAGTAATTGAATATCCCTCAACCATAATCATTACCAGATAGTCTATCTTGCCTTGCATGTCCTGTGATCTGACATGAAACATAAGAGCCATAACACTGCCTCAATGCTAATATCAGCTTACATGACAGTTCCTTCACTTCTGATTCTAAATAAAACAATCAAGATGCAAAACTAAACTTAACACAAGCTACTGGGCTCTAATATTCCTCTCAGACTGTAAAACAATCAAAATAATCAAAATAAAATAATTAAACTAAACATGGGAAATCCTGCACTCTGTACCTGAATACAGTCAATGGAACATGTTTGCATGTTGCAAGTTGTTACATTTTGGGGTTATCATGGTTGCCATATGTGATATATCCCGGTACTGTGACACATCTGGGTGGTTGACGTTAACACCTTTACTGCTTTCATACTATTTCTTCTTAAATAATGGTATATTTACAAGAATGGAGTTATTATTGTATAAATTCATTATTAAGTATGAAATTCTAGCTATACAAGCTTATTGTTAAATATCAAATTGTCCTCAAGAAAAAGATTATTGTTGAGTATGAAATTATTGTTCAGCCATTGGGCACTCTGCTGGAGTACCCCTGGTTATGACTCTGTGAGCAATCAGGGGTTATGGCAGTAAGTCCAACCTTGGGAGGATTATTGCTAGAGGAAAGATAGGTAAGTGCTTGTGTGAATAGAGATGACAAAAGTTAATATTTAGTACTTATACCAAAATACTGACTTTCTAACTTGGGTTTCCTAATCTCGGTTAGTCCAAATACAAATGCCACACCATCGTACTCATAGAGGCGGTGAGTCCAACCTTTGTTTACCTTCCCCCAAATACTTGAACTGCACTTTTATACGATAGATTTATTCTGAGTCTTATTCTACTGAGCCATACCCTTGCAACCTTAAACAATCAGTAAGCTGTGTTATCTGAAGAACTCTCTGAAGAACTTGGACCTTCAGATGAACTACACAAGCTGAAAACAATGCTATACGAGTATATTATGATACAGAATCAGATGCTCTCCTGAGACTAGCACACAGGTCAGATAAGTCTAAAAATTCCAAATAAGGTAAAGGGGAAGGAAAGCAAAACTGAAATACCAGTGTGCTAACAGGATGATAGCGGATGTATGAGCTGACTGAATAAAATATAAAAAACAGTGCTAGGGTTGCTATGAATGATGTATATGGAAACAGTGGCGAAAAATATAAATATAAGTGAACAGTACATGATTGTACACAAATCTTGCCTTAAAACTCATATCAATTGAAAGAAGGGCATCAGACCACTGTTCAGTCACCATTAATTTGCTTATCAAGATAGACACTCCTTGACCGTAGTTAGGCAAATGTGCTTGGGTTTGTTATCAGGGTGGAAGATATAGTTCAGGAGATAAGGAGACTGAACAGATACAAGAGAATGATCTATAATGAATTTTATCCCTATATGCTTTTCTTTGTCATCCTGGGAGTGTAGAGAGGAATAGTGACATGTGGCAAACACAGAAATAGGTATGGTGATCCATTAGTGGATTAATAGGTAATATTATATTTTACTTATACACCTGTCGATACCATCAGTTCTGTTTTAAGTAAGAGCAGGTAGAGCAGAGCAAGAGAGATTGAATAAATGAAGGATTCTAGGCAGTATACCTATATTCAATATCATTCCTCCAAAGGTGCCTAAGTTCCCAGTCAAATCTCCTAGTCTCTTGGCAACTTTAATGCAAATCTGATTTCTATACTTTGACATTCAGTAGTTTCACAAGGCCCACATGCTATCTGTCAGAAGTGCATGAGAGTGGAATTTGACCCTTGTTACCTGGCATGTCAGGATCAATGCTGTCCCATATGAGTTGTCGTTTGATCAACCCCACCAGCTCATTCCAAGAAGCTTCCCAGTCAAGTGCTCTCCTATTACTGATTGAATTGTTAGACTTGACATCATTGCACAGGCAGTGTCAATTCAGTACCGCAGGACCCGGATTCCAAGAAGCATTCCAGAGAGGGACCTGACAATGTGTTCCTAGTTTGTTGAGATTGAGTTTATCTCTTTCAAGAATCCAGTTCAACAAACCCTTATACCCTTGACATAAGCCTACCAGGGCGGTATTTCCCCATCTTTGCTTAGTTTATTTGCAATGACCCAATTATGGGGAAATGGCAATTTCACAACCCTTTGATAGCTACTGTGGGTTTCCCACAACAGTAGTGTTTGCCCCTGTAGCTTGTTTTCTCAAGAGTTACATAAAAGTGACTCACGGGAAGTGGCTGACAGCTGTAACATGTATACATATTCTGGTAACTATATTGAATAGCGGAGTACTGTACCTCCTATGTTTAGTTTAATTGCTTTGCTTACTTTGATTTGTTTTATTGTTTTACAGCCCCGGAGCTATATTAAAGTCCGGTAGGTTGTGTTAAGTTTAGTTTTGCATGTTGATGGAGGGATTTAGAAACACAAGTAAAGAAATGATCCTGTAAGATGATGATAGCATTGAGGTAGTATTATGACTCTTAGGTTTCATACGGAAACACAGGACATTCAGGGCATGGTGCACTACTCGGTAATGATCGTGGTTGCAGTATATCTTATTACTATCACCCTAAGGGAACTCTTGTATTTAAACTCATCTCCTGGCTAGCAGGAGAACGGCCAACTTTAGCAGACACATGTTTTAAGAATATACTTGGTTGAATGACGATCTCAGAGTTCCACTTGCTCTTGAGCTATTATCCCTTTTTAACCTCGAGTTCTCTGAAGCCTCACTTAGACCTAGCCCTTACTGGGCAACCGCTAGGACTCTATTGTATCTTTTCATTAGACAGGAGTAAACCTGTTACAATAACGGGGATCTGACTCACCCATGGCAACTATTTGAAAATTAAATATATTTTGGATTATCACAACAAATAATTGACATAATACCTTGGGAATTGGGCTATAAGCACCTTGGATGATAGAGAATCAGATAATCTAGTTTTTAATTCTTGATAATATATTCTTACTCTGATATACAGGTTTTAAGATTCCCTAGTTTATAAATCTATTATAGTCTTTCATAAGAATATAAAAAGTGAAAACCCTTGAAGCAGGATATTATAAAATGTATAGAAGAATAGTATAGGTCTTCTATATTAAGAATAATCAGTTTTTGATTTCATTCATAAGTATTTTTGAAGTAAGACTAGTCAAAAGAGGGATTCAAAAATACATACAAATCAGATACAAATTGTATCAATTTTAGCATGTAATATCTATATACATAGTAGACATAGAAACTCAATTTCTTGGAATAACCTTTATAATAATATCTAAAGTTACTATCTGAAGTTTTAAGTCAGATAAAGGTACCTTTAATACACTTTACACTTACTCTTTAAAGACTATTACATGATGCTGAGTAAACTTTAAGCTAATTATTAAATAGTTTAAATTAAATTTTTAAACTAACTACAATTAAATTTCTGATTAGATCAATATTAGAAGACTGAGGTAGAGAGTTTGTAGGTTGGTTTGGCAAATATATTGATTATGTTGAGTGGTAGGAAGAGGATTATGGAAATTTAACTAGGAACAATTAATATGGAATTTGATCAAGAGCTCTCATTCCACTCAGCTCTAAAAACTGCTGCTTGACCTCCAAGGTTCTTTATTATATTCTAATAAATAATTTTCAGTTCAAATAATATATTATTTCAATTCGAAGATACTAGAATGATTCATTCGTACTTTTGACTAGTTTGATAATAACCAATGCGCAAATTAATTATGCAAAATATTGTTATTTACATTCAAAAGTTATATACTCACTTAGAATATCATTATAAAGGCTATTGAGTTTATAGGTCTACTATGTACAGCCCCTTGTCAGAAGTGTTCGTGAAAGAGGTCTCATATTCCTCAGCTATCTCACCAACATCCTACACTTTTCAACTTGACAAAAATTCCACTATGCTGCCCACATTTCTGTCTGCCAGGCAATATATGCTCTCTTCTAGGGTATTGATACTAGGAGATTGATGAAGGTCTGGTCTAGCATATAGAAATATGCTGTAAAACATACTCTACTGTAACATAACTATGAGAGTAGTGTTATGAGCAAGACTACAGACGGGAACAAAAGTATAATAGAAAAACTGATATTTTTTAGATACCTGATAGATATGACTATAATAAGCACAGAGATGCTACAGAGAAAGGAAACTGGCTGAGACTAAATACAGTTTGAGGTACTTGCTGTAAGAATAACTGCTAGGATAGCATGCCGCTACAATTCCTTACAACCTCTAGCTATCACAATGTCATGAACCGTGACTAAGCAAGGCAGATTTCACATGACTAATAGTTATTAGTGATAAGGTATGTTTATGTTTCACGCTATGTAGCGAGTTGACTCATAGTTCTCACATGACTCACACTTGTGTGTCATCACTATCTTATAATGAGTTGATGTTTTTATGACTCACAATTGTGAGTAATAACAATGTAATGCCTTTGGCACGTGACTCCTATTATGAGTCATGGGTTTCACACAGGTGAAGTGGTTTATGCATCTGACTTATTTTATATGTTTTGATTGGTTTATGGTATGTTGCGCAGTGGCTCATTAGAGTTATCTGATGGATTTTCGGGCATGACTCACTATATATCATAAGACTGCATAACTTGAGTTATGAGTCACCAGTATCAGGGTTGTTGGCGTGATGAGTCTGTATAAGAGAAAACTCGGTCACTGTAGTTAGACACGAATCATCTGCTCTACACCTCTAGCGATTGAAATCTCAACAGCAGGGAAATCATCGTGAGATCCATACTCCCCCCTCTCATACTACTTGATGGTTTCTGCCAAGGGGAGTGATGCTACAACCGCCCTCCTCCCTCAAGATGCCTGCTCCTCTTCCTCCATTCGCGTTCTTGATTCCGTTCATCATTAACTTCGCTCATAAAATTTGGTTCCCCCCCTCCTACCCCATACTTCTTTTACACCTCGCTTAGGTTTTGCCTGGGTCGGCATTCCGTTCCCTTCATTCACTGTTGGCGCTGAGCCTTCCAAGCTCTTTGCGAAGTACCTTTCCATCTCAATTACCGGCATCATGTTGGGGAATGCTTCGGTTAGTAACTTCACAGCCTCATTTTCATTTCACATTCGGAAAAGCATCAGCCGCGGTCCTTCAAGTCAGTCATCTCAAGTGTTTGGACTAGTTCTTCCTACCTCCACCTCCCTTTGCTCTTTGTCCCGTTGCTTGGCTACAGCTACATCCACTCACTCAGCTGGCACATTACTGCCCCTTTGGCTGGCGCCATACTGCTCCCTCCCCGCCTGGCTTGAATGCATTTGCTGCCCACCCCCAAGCAGTCGATCTTCGGTCACCATACAAAAACCTACCTCAGTTACGTTTGTCCTTCTGGCCGTCGCTAGTGCTGTTTTGGCGCTCTCTTCAGAGGCCGTTTTTGGCTCTCCCCTCCATCCGCTATTCCTATCCTACTGCCAATGCGCACCGCTTCCTCCTCCGGCACCCCTCTGACGTGCAGGTCCATACTCTCACTTCCTAGCTCGGACTGATCCGCCTCAAATATCAGGTCTAAATTTCTTTTGTCAGAGGTTCATACATTTCTTTTCTTCACCTTTATGGTTTTTGCAGATGTCGCTAAGAGTTCTCCTCTCCTTCCAGCTTGCCCCTTTCCTGTTTGTTTCCTTTGTATGTACAAGTATGTTCGTTGGATTTAGATGGGTGACGGGCAAGATGTGTGGTTAGTTCCATGCCAGAGGGACTTGGGGGTTTGGATGTTTCCTGGGGTGAGGAGGGAAGAGTTTTTGTCGGCGATGTCGATAAGATGTATGCTGTCTTTGTGCCTTAAAAAAACAAACACACTTAATTAAAAAAAATAAAAAATATTAAAATATTACTGTAGTTAGAGCTCTTGAAGCAACTATCTAAGTACTTTTCTACAATAAAACTTCTTTACCTTTACTTCTCGCTTGTATGCAAGTAACCTAGCTCTTAGCATCAGAGCAACCATGACCTTGTAAAACAAAGGACATCCTGTTTCTTGATTCCATAGGGATAGAAGATTACGAACAAAGACTATTCAATAGTCAATGACAGAAACAAAGACTATAAGATAGTCCCAGAATGAATAGCAACTATAAGATAGTTCAGGATCATCACATAATCGATTGGTTACCTGTTGCATAAATAACAACCATCAGGTAGGATTGTTACACACATTATGGTATTACAATCTCTTGAGCTAGCACAACAGTTAAATAAAAGATTCAAGCAAATATTTGGTTCCTAAGAAGATGAAGGGACTCGAATATAAAAAACTTTGGTATTATAGACTTTACAGTTTGGGTGTTTCTATTGTCAGAAAGGACAGAAATAGAATCTAACTTAATACCAAATTTGCAACACCCTGTCTTAAAGGTCTGCAGGTTCAGGGGTTTGCACCCCCTCCCCCCAGCCCTAATCAGTAACTTTCCATCATCAATATATACAATAAGTAATATTTGGAGGAATTCGAGAGATCAAACTAGAGTTTATTCATTTCTCTTTCCTCTTAACTCATTACTATAAACAATTCCTTCTCTTCTATATCTTTATTATCCTCTTTGTCTATCTTACCATCCTGATTACTAGCTTCTCTCCATATATGTGCCCCCTCCTCTTCCAACACCCTATCGCTTGTCTGCCCCTGGGCGCTCTGGCCAAATTTGTATTATTTTCTACTAGTAACTAGCATATAGGCAGCTGATTTTCATCTTTGTCCGTCAGCTGCTTGCTTTCCTTTCTTCAATTTTTTCTTCCTGTTTATTAGCTCTGGAGGTTTAAAAGTAACAGTCAAGATTCTTGGCCAGCCAGGGTTATTATTGGCTGTGTGGTTGAACTTTGTAGATTTGGAACCCATAGGCATTTGACGAGGTAGCTTAGTAAGGTGAGACCTGTTTCACAAACACTTCTGACTAGAGGCTGTATATAGATATTACACGCTAAAATTCATACAATATATATGTAATATATATGTAGTTTTCTATCTCTCTTTTGACTAATCTTACTTTCAAAAAAGCTTATAAATTACCTTAAAACCAGGTTATTCTGAATATATAAAACTTATACAATTCATGTATTCATTTTATAATATCCTTCTTTAAAAGTTTTCAGTTTTTTTATTCTTATGAAAAACTACAATTGATTTATGAAATGGGCAATCTTAAAACCAGTATAGTAGAGTAAAGGTTTATCACAATCAAATAAATACGAGATTTTCTGATTCTCTATATTCCAAAGTTCTTGTAGTATAATTATCAAGGCAGGATCTCAATGATTTGTTGAGATAATCAAACATAGATTTTATTTTCCAATTGTTGCTATGGCTGAGCCAGATCCCTGTTGTGAGCCCCTTTCACATAAATCACATTATTCTGTGCCAGCATGAGCTTCACCACTACTCCGTTCCCCAACTGTTGTGCACAGAAGAATAGCTCACCTATATTAGTACCAGATATACAGCTTCATCAGAATTACTGTATATCCGAACTCTAACCCTTGCTAGAAGTAGGACGAACCTGGAGGCATCTGTAGTAGCTACTCAGATAACTGGCAGAGTTCACTTTCCTTGAAGTAATTTGCTGATTGGAACGATAACATGTTTGAACTCCATCACATATCTGGTACAGCTGAATATAAATGCATACTGCTTTGAAAGATGGCCATCCGAACTGATTACTCGGTATTCTATGAGAACTATTGGTATGTTTGCTTACAGGCTGCATATATTAAACCATAGTTCATTAGGATGAAGAGATTGAAGACTATCGACTGGTAGAGTGGAGACACCCCTAGATGAATTAGTAGTTTGGAGACTCTCTGAGTTTGAGTAGGGCAATTACTTTCATGGTCAAACAGTGTTCGCACTTTCATGAACAAAGTTGAAAGACTGAAAGAATCATAAGTCCTTAAGAAAGGAAAGTAGTGCAAACTTTGGTATAAATGGAAGAGCTCTCCCATGGTGGTTGAGGTGGAATAAATCAATGGAGACGAGACCATAATAATATAACAAGTTATTAAGAAATCTTCTAAGTACAAGAAAGTTTAACTTTCCAATTACTTTACGGAGCCTTCCTGACATATCTCCCTATCCTCAAACCATGGCCTAGTTCGCTCAATATCTCTTCGAGTTAGCTATCCCGCAACACCTACTCCGTACGACATATGAGCTCCATAAAGCCCAAAGAGTCATCACAACCTATGTTGATATCACTGTCTTCCTTAGTGTCTAAGTAGCCACAACCTCAATAATTCCCTAGTCATCATGACAGAGTATGCCAGACCCTTGGTGATGAGAAACAGAACAAGAATTTGAATTCTCTATTTATTTGATCTAATTTACACCTTGCTCTAACGGCTCCAGCCCTGTGATATATCTAGGTCTGAGAGTGCCATTTGCGCATGACTCCCCCAATACAAAGTATAATATTTGAGAAAAGGCATATCTTCAAGGGTTTCAACCCCTGTTCGATTCGAGAACCTTGACCAACTTGTTATTTAGATTGGTCAAGCATTTTTGGCCAAGTATTTGGTGGCCAGCAGGAAAGATTCCAGGCTTGGAGATGGATTCTTGGAGCCTGAAGTGTATTAGTCAGACTATTTATGCCTCCGGGTCTACTATGGCAAGCAGCAAGTATGATCCTATCGAGCTATCTTGTGGTTGGATGTCCCGAAAGTCGAGATGCCTCGATCCCATATATATGATACTGCCAGGGTCCGGTGTTCTGCAGAGGACTCGACTGGACTAATTAGTGGGGTTATAAGTCAAGCCTAGTCCAATGGCGGATATTAGACGAACTGGACTATCCTGGTTGTCGAAGGTAAGGGGATCAGAATAGATCTGACTTGTCTAAAAACGAGTGATAAAATGTGAGTCGCCTTTTGCCCGTGCTGCTTAATCGCAGTTGCCGGGTGGTGGGAGCTGTGGCTCAGAACCAAATGAAATGTGAAGTGTAAAGTATCATAACACAAAATATTTTGATCACTAACACAGCTCTAGGGAACTTATCTCATTCACCCGCCCCCACCATCATACCCTACAAACTAATTTACTAACAGAAGAGACTGGAATATATATGAAGCAGCAAAGTCTTCCCATCCTTTCCTGGAGCCCGAAATAGTCTCTTTCTCATCAACATATGTTCCCTTTCCCCTTTAATGGACTACTATACTAACAAAAGAAAGACTCGGCTTATGACAACTCCTACTACTTAAAGCATCCGGACACCTGACAGGGAAATATTCCTTCCCTGCTTTTTCACAGACTGCTATGCTAACAAAAGAAAACCAATATATATCACAATTAATATTACTCCCAGCTTTCCTGTCAGCTGGTGAGGTGGGGAAATGAGGTTAGTGTTCCCAACCGTCCTGTCCGTCCGTCTTTGGGTGAGGACCGGGCGGACGACTGCCTATTGTCCGTCTTTTTGGGGGCGGTAGGACGGACTGCGCCCGGGAAGGTGAGGACCGGACCGACTATAGGGGACTATAACCCTAGCGCTTGGACCTCCTGTACTAGCCAAGTTGACATTATACTAGTACACCTCTGAAGGGATTCTTTTCACTTCATGGGTCATCACTCGTGTCGCCCCCGAGGGTCCCGGCGGTCCCCCGCCGTCCCTCACCATTCCCAGTGGTCTTCGGCAATCCCCGGCCATCCTCACCCATCCCCTGCATTCCCCTGCATTCCCCCGCTGTCCACCCCCCCCCTGCCCTGAGCCAACATTTCTCACCCTGTAGGGCCCGCCGTCCTGTACTTAGGCCCCCCTGGACGGACTATAGATAGCCGTCCCGTCCCGTCCGGAGCTCTTGGCAGTCCCACCGCGGGCCCCACACCGGCCCCGGACGGTGGGGAACACTGAATGAGGTTTGCACGGAAATAGCTAATAGACTAAGAGATTTGACCTGAAACTTCGGCACTCGGAGGAAGGATATGGAACGTAAGTTTATGGCTTATAATACTTCGTTCATTTGCTCTCGCTCGCTCTGCTCTAAACTGCTCTCTACTACTTACTACTAAAATCAAACTAAAGGTAAAGCTAAGTGTATAAGTAAAACATAATACGACCCGATCCACCTATGGATCGCCCACACCTATCTCTGTGTTTGCCTCATGAGCCTATTCCTCAGTACACTCCTGTGATAACAAAGAAAGGAACCGGCTGATAAACTCTCTATAGAATATTCTCCCGTATCCGTTCCGTCTGCATATCTCATAAACCAGCCCTTCCCACTCCCGTAACAAAGCCGGGCGCATCTGTCTAACAACATTTGCCACATAGGATGTGTTTACAATCCTTCCCGACTCTTTCATATATTGGGCAATTGGAGTAGGCAATGGCTTGCAGCGCTGCATCGATGAGAAGTGCATATCTGAAGCTTTTGTCTGAATGACAAAAGGATAGGGGTTGTGATATTCTGCCGGCGTGAGGTCCTGAGCACTCCAAGCAGCATCAAAGACTTCAACCACAGGTAACTCTATGGAAGTAAGCGTGATTTCATTCCTATTGTAAAATGAGCTGGATGATTTCCTTTGCAAAACATGTATTTATTCATTCTACGAGTGTCATGATAATATTCAGCTATAGTTTTATACGGACTGGCCCGGGACCGGCCCTGAACCAGACCGGACCACTTCAGCTGGGCCAGGTCTAGTCACTAACATCAACAAGGACCGACTAAACGGCTGCGTCCTCAATACAAGACCTGTTGGACTCTTCGGAACCTTGAAGCGCGTTAATCTGGAATTTAGAACAAAACCATATAAGTTATGAAACGCGGTGAATACTGCTAAAGAATTGTTCAGCTCACTCAATCCCCCACCCCCGGTCGCTTTGTTGGCCTCCCATTATAGTCGATATCTGAAGTAAGCGAGGTGAGTTGCGCATATTCTTTACGCACCAAACAAAGCTTGTGTAACGGTGCAAAGTGCCAGTGCCTTTCAATTCATGATATCTTCCGTGCTACAATTTCTTATCAAAAGCCTTAGGTAAATGTTGTCTACACCTAAAGAGAAATATTAAACACTCTCCGCACGATCTCTTCGTCAGCTAGCAAACCAGGATAGGTTTCGGCATCTGCCGGGGTAGGGGGTGGGGGGGCAGGTACAGCCCGAACCCCCCCACCGCCTTACAGTTGCTGTATGATTCCCCTTTGGTCTTTTTGATTGAGGTGGTGGCACGATGATGTAGGCGTGACGAAGGGTGTGGTGTTGTGTATTCTCTATGGGGGTTGCTAGCCACGGCTCGCCTTAAGTAGTGCAAACTCTACATGCGTAGCCTATACATCTGTTCATGCCCTAGAATATTCACCTATCCACACTTCGGTGTTCCCCTATCGTATGTGCGCTCCCTGTTGCCGGCGCTCCCCCCCTCCTCCAATAGAATGTGCTACTACAGGGATTATTATACCATTACTTTCTTCGCCAGTACGCATTCGGGTTGGCTATAGCGTGTGAGGCCAGATTCAAGTGAAAGGAGGAGTCAAGAAATTGTATTTGATAAGCATGATAGAGAAAAATAGAACGCTTTCTAGGTTGTAGCATGCCAAACAATGACTTAGATCCCAACCCGCACTCGAATGACCCTAATGTACAAAAATAGAAGGAATGTGTATTTTACAAACCTTTAAATGGATATATTACAATAAGGAACAGATGCTTTCCTAGGTATAAAGATTGGAGTATAAACAAGCAGAAATGAAAGGACAGGAAAATGAAAGAGGTGGGAGTAGCCTACAAGATGGCAGTGGATGAACTGTACGGGGTGGATGTTTGCAGGGGGGGAGGGAGGATTGGAGCAATGCGGGCAAGGAGTCTATATGGAAAGTGGGCGAAAGGTAGGTATAGAGGGAAAGGGCAAAGAAGAGGAGTGAATATAAATCTCAATGAGACGGACGCAGGGAGACCGGTGGCGCGAGAGGGTGGAGAAGTAAGCAATCGCCTCACATTAGCGGATAGAGGTGTTCAAGAGTGGTGTTCAAACCATGTTTTTCAGGCATGATGGGACTGACATTACTCTATGCAGGCACTAGCTTCACTACTCCATCATTTCCGTTTAAAGAAGCGCGCCAGGGAGGTGTTAGGCCATCGTTTCTTGGCTCGTCGGGATTGAGATGGCTCCTTCAGTAGCTTCACCACTCCCTCATGACCATTGGAAGAGGCGACCCAGAGTGGGGTTTTGCCATCGTTGTCTGCCTTACCGGGGCTAACCTCGTTCCGTGCGAGCAGTAGTTTAACCACACCCTCATGGCCATTGAGAGAAGCGGCCCAGAGTGGTGTTTTGCCCTCGTTTTCTGCCTTATCGGGGCTAACCTCGTTCCGTGCGAGAAGTAGTTTCACCACGACCTCATGCCCATTGAGAGAAGCGGCCCAGAGTGGTGTTTTGCCCTCGTTTTCTGCCTTATCGGGGCTAACCTCGTTCCGTGCGAGCAGTAGTTTAACCACACCCTCATGGCCATTGAGAGAAGCGGCCCAGAGTGGTGTTTTGCCCTCGTTTTCTGCCTTATCGGGGCTAACCTCGTTCCGTGCGAGAAGTAGTTTCACCACGATCTCATGCCCATTGAGAGAAGCGGCCCAGAGTGGCGTTTTGCCATCGTTAGCTGCCTTATTGGGACTAACCTCGTTCCGTGCCAGCAGTAGTTTCACCACCCCCTCATGCCCATTGAGAGAAGTGCACCAGAGTGGTGTCCGGCCATCGTTGCTTGCCTTATCGGGACTAACCTCGTTCCGTGCGAGCAGTAACTTCACCACCCCGTCATGTCCATCGAAAGAGGCGGCCAACAGTGGTGTTTGGCCCTCATTATCTGCCTTATCGGGACTAACCTCGTTCCGTGCGAGCAGTAGCTTCACCACCCCCTCATGCCCACCGTAAGAAGCGCACCGGAGTGGTGTCCGGCCATCGTTGCTTGCCCTATCCGGACTAACCTCGTTCCGTGCGAGCAGTAGCTTCACCACTCCCTCATGACCATTGTCAGAAGCAGCCCAGAGTGGTGTTTCGCCATCGTTGTCTGCCTTATCAGGACTAACCTCGTTCCGAGCGAGCAGCAACTTCACCACTCGCTCATGACCATTGTGAGAAGCGGCCCAGAGTGGGTTGTGGCCATCGTTGTCTGCCTTACCGGGACTAACCTCGTTCCGCGCGAGCAGCAACTTCACCACCCCCTCATGGCCATTGAGAGAAGCGGCCCAGAGTGGTGTTTCGCCATCGTTTTCTGCCTTAACGGGGCTAACCTCGTTCCGCGCGAGCAGCAACTTCACCACCCCCTCATGGCCATTAAGAGAAGCGGCCCAGAGTGGTGTTTGGCCACCGTTGTCTGCCTTATCGGGGCTAACCTCGTTCCGTGCGAGCAGTAGCTTCACCACCCCCTCATGCCCACCGTAAGAAGCCCACTGGAGTGGTGTCCGGCCACCGTTGTCTGCCTTATCGGGGCTAACCTCGTTCCGTGCGAGCAGTAGCTTCACTACCCCCTCATGCCCACCGTAAGAAGCGCACTGGAGTGGTGTCCCGCCATTGTGGCTTGCCTCATCGGGACTAACCTCTTTCCGTGTGAGCAGTAGTTTCACCACCCCCTCATGCCCCAGGTAAGAAGCCCACCAGAGTGGGGATCTACCCCCCACGCCTAGCTTGCCAGGATCAACACCTTTCTTTGCGAGCAGTAGTTTCACCACCCCCTCATTCCCCTTCGCACAAGCACACCCGAGTGGTGTTTGGTCATCATCGCCTCGCTTATCGGGATCGACCTCCTTCCGTCCGAGCAGTTGTCTCACTACTTCTTCATTCCCTTGCCCAGCCGCCCACCATAGTGCTGTATTACCCATACAGTCACTCTGATTGATATCACAGCCTTCCCTCTCTATCAAATCAGCTACGACATCATCAATTCCGAAGTACGATGCGCAGTGCAAACTGGGCCACAGGTGGTGGGGAAGCGAACAATCGTGGAAACTCCTTATTTCCTGGACAAGTAAGGTAGCATATATATGGTTGCCACCGTGGCGCAACAGCTCTAGTGCAAGTGATTTCGAATGATCTGTGAGTTCCATTTTTGCGTGTCTTCCCCAATACAAAGAAGCATATTTGAGAAAGGGCATTTCTCCAATGTTCGAAACATCGTTGCCTAGGAGGCCCCGAACTGTATTGTGATTTAGATAGGTCAAACAGATTTGCCCAAGTGTTTTGTGGGCATCGGGAAAGATACCAGTCTGGGAGAGGTATTCTTGGAGAGTGTGGTGGATCAGTCGCACAGTCGAAGTCTCTCTGTCGACCACAGCAAGCCCTAAGCATGACCCTAGAACAATATCTGGCAGCCGGACATTCTTGGGGTCTAGGTCTGTCGAGTTCATGTCTACCGCCAGAGCGTGGCAGAGCTCGTCAATTCGTAACGGCCGCTCCGCATGCAATACCCACATCAACACCTCCATCCCAAGTCGTGGTCGGTCTCCCTTCTGCTCTCTTATCCGCTGCAATGTTTGGACATAGACACTCTCGAGGCCCACGCCTGTTGTCACCACCTTTTGCAACATTTGTTCTCTACTCACTAATGATGTCTCGCCCAAGATTGCCTCAATATTTAAGGCAACAAGTAGAAACCTAAAAACAATATTAGTGAGGGATTCAGTTTTGGTGCCGGAGTGCTCCTACTCACATTTCCGAAGCCTTTTCGGTCATCGCTTTGATGATAACATTTCTCAGATCTTCTGTCATCAAACCGGGGGCTTGGTCATCGTTATCGTCGATCTTCTGGTTTAGGTATCGAGTGATATCCCCTCGGTCAACCACAATGCGTACGAAACATGCGCTCTTGGTGAGATGCTTATCAAGTTCCACGCGAATGTGGGGTCTCCCTGTAAGAAATAGCCGGACATTTGGTGCTTCTTGAACAATTTGTTGTAACGCTCGAAGGAACTTTAGTCGCTGCTCTGGAAGCACCTCGTCCACTGCATCGACACAAAGGTATACTGCCTCAAGGGAACCAATTACTTGGACGAATAACTTCACCATATCTGGCAACTGCAGGCCATCGCCACCTTCTCGCTTCGACTCGTCAAAAGCACTTTTAACTTCGGTCGGAATCCGCGGTGCTCTCGAAGCGGCCTGCCGAACAAGAGCCCCTATCATATTGACGGCCGATTGGTCCCTCCGGGCCTGGTAATCGCAATAAAGAAATATAACGGCCATATTCTGGCCCCGGGCTCTCTTCCGCAGGGTGTCGATAACCAAGGAACTGATTTTATTTCTTGTCAACATTGTCCATTATTTCTGAGGGATACTCTTCTACCTTATGTAGGTCTTTCCAACCCCTTGGTCCCCATAACATAGCAATGTAGGATTCACCGACCCGCCCTGGCTCCCGCACCATGACTCGAACTCGCTTCTCCGGAGAACCCATTCCCCAACACCTTCAAGTCGAGAATTCCGCACATCCTGATGCCTTTTATGGGGTTGGAGTGGAGATAACCATTCTTGGATCCGCAATGACTCTTCCTCTATTCCTACGTTGATGGTGTTGAAGCAGTTGGACACATTCCCGACGTTCGAATTCGAGTGACCATAAATGGTATTAGTCATGTGATGGTCGGCACGGATGTTCGACATCCTCAGGTGCTCTGGGCCATGGAGACTCGCTTCAGCGTTCCCGGTCAGTGATGTATTCATAGTGGATAAGGTTGGTAGTAGGTTAGCAGATAGTATCGCAGCGGGGTAGTTTGTCGAAGAAATTAACGGGGGAATCATTCACTTAAACGAGGAAAAGCGGGGCATGCTTTGTTGTGTCGATTAACTGTTGTTTCACAAGCACGCCATTGTTCGATTTTCTCATTCCCTTGGCAGACCCCGTTGGTGATAGCTTTTACAAACTCGCTCATGATTGGTTTACGAGTACAAAAAAAAGACCCCCGGAGCACGATTCCGGTATTAACATGGCTGAGCGCTCCTCCATTCTCTTGCCTTCTCAGCGACTCTTTGCTGTCCCCCGGTAAGCGCCTTATCGATACCCGAACTAAGGAAACCTCGCCTGTGGGTAATCATTTGAAGGTGCTTGTGTGAGCTCACTATGTGCTGTATCATACACTGCATCCCGACCGTCGCAACGGCTTACATACAGCGAAATTCGTAAACAACCCTCTGACTTTAGGTATTTTCTTTGTGGATTGCGTAGGCTCTCTGCGGTACAGGAGGTTGGCGGTTTCGGTAGAGGCGCTCCGGTTATTTAAGAACCATCAAAACTTCTCAGAGGGGTGGAAGCAGTTCTCCCCGTCTTAATAATTCATTGTTACTGTGGCAATATCGGATCAATCCATTACAAACATCCGGGATTCATCTTTCAGCTTCCATATCCTCTCTTTACTTCTTCTGTTTTCACAGCCCGGTCAAAACCGCCGAGTTATTGGAAATTTCAATTTGGACTGCACAACCTGCAGGTGCCCCAGCAGCCTGCAGATATTTGTGGATGGCCTGCATGCGTTTCGCGGCAAATCTCTCAGAATGAGAATAAAACATGGAGCCTATGGTACGATAGATTTGGCTTACAATACATCAATGTCATTAAATGATCAATCACAATGTTTATATCCACACTACTCGAGTACACAACCACGACCCTCTCTTTAGCCCCGTTTTGCGATTCCGATAACGACCTTTCCACCACTCCTCGTGTATTAATATCAGCAGGACACTTTCTCTAGACAATTCTCTAAATTTTCACCCCCCCCCCCATAATGGAGAAAATAGAATTAAGAGCAGCATATCCTCCACCGGCATGATGCAACACGGGGTTAAGTTATGACTTATAGAGTTTTTCAACCCTGACCCTAATAAGTGGAAGGCCATTTTTTACGCATTAGGGTCAGGGTTGAAACATGCTTTTGTCCGCGAACTAAATTAACCGCGCATCAACGAACAGGAAAAAAACCCGGTCACGACAACAGCGTTCCCTCGCCAACCCCACTATCATGAAAACTAAAGAAATAAATTAAGGATGTAGATATACAGTAGAACGCTTAGCAGAAATTGATATTTGATCTAGAGAAATTTCTTTATGTAGTGTTGAACAAGCGGAATGATAAGGCGGGTTCCGTTGCCATCTATCGCTTGTGCGCGGTTAATTTTGTCCACTGACCATATGACTCATGACCTCGGGCCGGCGAGAGACATAGGGTATGCCCCGCTTTTGTTTTGGAAATCCGCTTTCCCACAGTCCGGCATGGTCATCTCTTAAAATTCCTGGGCCAGTCTGGCTTGTTGCGGACGCACTGGCCACTTGGGATCAACCTGACAAACCACTGCGGGGTTACTCCATCGTGAAGCGAGTCTAAACGCCACTCGTGTTGACATAATTTTCCTACTACTGTTTTTTCCGCGTTTACTCGTTCAGGCTGGCTCCGGCTAGTCTTGAGTATGAGTAGAAGACGGAAGACCATAGAACATAATATTATACCGGAAAGACAATTTGTAAACTGGGAGAAACAAACCCTTTCGCAGAGATAGTATAGCACTAAAATAAAATAAAATAAAATAGGCAATGACGGTGGAAAGTGACTTGGGTCCCTATTCTTTTTGTCGCGGGAGGCGTCCTATACGTACACAAACTTGACTTTACAGAAAAGGCCCTTCATCACGCACGGCGCCCATAGCCTCCATTCTCTACGCCCAACCGTTGCATTAACACACCACCCCCACCATCCACACAACTCCTTGGAAATTTCCCGAAACTCGCATCTCCCGATGCTCTTAGCCTGGTTTCGTTCTCTAACACAGTTTCACCCATCTTTCGCAATCAGTTATAATACACCGTTTTCTGTTTCCCAACAAAGATAGTGCGGCATTAATTTGTTCTAACGGTCATCCATAGTACAGATTCCTAAATCATCCCAAACATTCATGCCTCGTCTAACCCGCCAGCCAAACATACCATCGCACTTCCGTTACCATAATTCTCCATCGTGCAACTAAGTTATCATCAAACAAATCCATTTCAGCCATCCGCCATCTCGGTTTCAATAATGCCCGAATATGCAACCTTCGTGAATTTTCGACAACCTTTCCCCCCATGATTTCGCGTATCCCGATTCACTAATTGTTGCCCAGTCTACCAACCCCTGAGCACTGAGGACGTAAGGAGATTAGATGCATATATTATCATCACCCATGAGCGAGCGCCCGCCTATAGCAAACTCATGCGGTACGTCGATGGAGCTGTCTATTCTGACAAGGTTTGGGTTTACATGCTTCGCAGAGGGGTTCAGTAGACTTATTTTCTTAGAGTTCTCTACCCTTCCCCGTAGTGGGGGATCTCTGCTGTATTGCGCCTGGTCCATTAATTCGTCCCGCTCCTGCAGGCTAAGAAAAAAACTTAACACAAATTATGCAAGTGGCACCGCAAGGAGCCCAAGGTATACCGACCTGAAGCTACAGAGCCTTATCGAATAGCAGGACTCACCCCTCTCCCGACAGTAGAAGAGGTTAAAGAGGGTGGACTGCAATTCAGGCTGGAATATCACCGCAGTGTTTTAGAGGGAGGGGAATATAAAAAAAGGGGGAAGAAAAAGCCACCAGTCCCGGGAATAATGCTGAGATTCATCACCAAATCATATCTGGAATGTGTGAATATTCCTAAGGAATGATCTATCCTGTGATATTTCCCACTTTTTTGGCCTTCTAGTGATCCACAATAGAATAGTACGCACCTAGAATGGACAATGTAAGCAAGGGATATCATTCAAACACGTCACAACCGATCACTCGGTTAAGTGCCTTTCCATTCCTATCCCGTTCGGTGCCACAATACTAGATTTAACGTATATGTATAACACATGACCCAAAGAAAAAAAGGGAAATCTTAAGCTCTTTGCACAAGATCTTTCTACAAACTTAGTAGACTAGGACATGTTTTGACCTCGAGGAGGAAGCAAGTTTAGCTCGAACCCCCTCCCCACCTCCGGTGTTGCTGTGATCTCGCTTCTGTTCTTGGTTTCATATTGACCCAACCGGGTTGGTCACCGTCTGTGAGTATGAGAAGCTTGGATTCCAGCGAAAAATGGATGTAGAAAAATAAAATATAACATCGTACCAGAAACATAATTGATAAGGATAGAAAAAAGGGCACTTTCGATACTAAGCGAAGACCTAGAGAATCCCAGTCCACACCGTGATCTGCCGAAATATGAATAATGAAGATCCCAGAAGGTTAAATGCGTACATTATAATACGGAATGAAATTCTCTCCTGCCAGTGTGACAAACACATGCATTCGAGATTAGGCAAACGGAAAGAGGGGGAAAAATAGGGGTGGGGGTATCCATAGGATGGCAGCGGATGTACGAGGCGGCTGTATAGAGAGGGGAAGAGAGGGCGGGAGCTGTGCTGGTAGGGAATAGGTATATAGAAACTGTGGTGAAAGGTATACTCATGAGTGGACGAAAGGGGAGCGGAGGCAAATCCCGCTTTGAGACTCATGTCCGTTGAACGAAGCCGGCCATGGCGGTGTTCCGCGATCATTTCTTGCCTCTTCGGGAATGGCGTCGCTTCTTCAGTAGTTTCACCACACCACCATGCCCATTGGAGGAAGCGGCCCGGAGTGGCGTTCGGCCATCGTTGCTTCGCTTATGGGGGTTGATATCGTTCCGCGCGAGCAGCAGCTTCACTACTCCCTCATGCCCTGAGTAAGAGGCAGCCCAGAGTGGCGTTTCGACCTTGTTGTTGGGTTTGTCGGGAATGACTTCATTGCGCGAGAGCAGTAATTTCACCACCTCCTCATGTCCGTTCATAGAAGCGCGCCAGAGAGGGGTTTCGCCATCGTTGTCTGGCTTGTTAGGATTAACATCACCCCGTGCGAGAAGTAATTTCACCACCCCGTCATGTCCGTAGCAGGAAGCGCTCCAGAGTGGAGTGTCGCCACCGGTTTCAGGCTCGTTAGGATTAACATCACTCCGCGCGAGCAGTAGATCCACCACCCCCTCATGCCCCTCCCAAGAAGCGCACCAGAGAGGTGTTCTGCCATCGTCACTTGACTTGTTGGGGTCGACATCGTTCCGTGCGAGCAGTAGTTTCACAACTCCCTCATGCCCTTTGAAAGAGGCACACCAGAGTGGCGTTTCGACATTGTTGTTAGGCATGTCAGGGTTGACGTCATTCCGAGTGAGCAGTAATTTCACGACCCCCACATGTCCATTCATAGAAGCGCGCCAGAGTGGAGTTTCGCCATCGCAGTCCGACTTGTCAGGATTAACATCACTCCGTGCGAGCAGTAATTTCACCACCCCCTCATTTGCATGACAGGAAGCGCGCCAGAGTGGGGTTTCACCACCACTTGTGTCTGCCTTGTTAGGATTGACGTCTCTCCGTGCGAGTAGTAGCTTTACCACCCCCTCGTGCCCATTCGAAGATGCGCACCAGAGAGGTGTTCTGCCATCGTTGCTTGACTTGTCGGGGTCGACATCGCTCCGTGCGAGTAGTAGCTTCACCACCCCCTCATGACCTTTATAGGAGGCACACAAGAGTGGCGTTTCAACCTTGTCGTTGGGCTTGTCAGGATTGATATCGTTCCGCCCGAGTAGCAGCCTCACCACTCCCTCATGCCCTTCCCATGAAGCGCCCAGAAGTGGCGTGTCACCATCTATGTTTGGGTTGTCGGGATTGACATTGTTCTGTGCTAGCAGTAGTTTCACTACGTCCTCATGGCCTCGGTAAGAAGCCCAGCAGAGTGGCGTTGTACCCTTGTTGCTTGGTTTATCGGGATTGACATCGTTGCATGTGAGCAACAGCTTCACCACCCCCGCATGCCCATTCCGAGAAGCTCGCCAGAGAGGAGTTTGACCATGTATGTTTGTGTTGTCGGGATTGACATCGTTTCGTGCAAGCAGCAGCTTCACTACCCCCTCATGGCCTTGGTAAGAAGCCCACCAGAGCGGAGTTTCGCCCCTATTGTTTAGCTTATCTGGATTTACATTGTTCCGCGCAAGCAGCAGCTTCACCACCTGCTCATTCCCGTTCTGCGAAGCGCCCAGAAGTGGCGTTTCACCATCTATGTCTGGGTTGTCGGGGTTGACCTTGTATTTTGCGAGAAGTAGTTTAACGACGTCCTCATGGCCTCGGTAGGAAGCCAGCCACAGTGGCGTTCGGCCCTTGTTGCTTGGTTTGTCGGGGTTGACGTCATTGCGTGAGAGCAGCAGCTTCACCACCCCCGCATGCCCATTCAGTGAAGCGTGCCAGAGAGGAGTTTGACCATGTAAGTTTGGGCTGTCGGGATTGGTATCGTTCCGTGCAAGTAGCAGCTTAACCACCCCTTCATTCCCGTTTCGAGAAGCACACCAGAGAGGGGTTTGAGCCTCTATGTTTGGCTTGTCGGGATTGACCCTATTCTGAGCAAGGAGTAGTTTCACTACCCCCTCATGACCTCTCTGCGAAGCCCACCACAGTGGTGTCTCGCCCTGATTGCCTGGCTTGTCGGGATTGACATCATTCCGCTTGAGCAGCAGCTTCACCACCTCTTCATTCCCCTGCCGAGCAGCCCACATGAGTGCTGTAAAGCCCATACAGTCACTTTGATTGATACCAGAGCCCCCCCTCTCGGTCCAAGCAGCCACAACCTCAACAATTCCGAAGTAAGCTGCACAGTGTAGACCAGGCCATAGGTGATGAGGGAGTGAACAAGAGTGGGAACTCCTTGTTTGTCTGAGAAGTAACGTAGTGGATATATGATTGCCATCCTGGTTTAATAATTCCAGAGCGAGTGATTTCGCTTGACCTGAGTTCTATTTTTGCATGGCTTCCCCAACACAAGGAAGAATATTCAAGAAAGGGCATGCCTTCAAGGTTCGGAACATCATTGGCTGGGAGGCCCCAAACCGACTTGTAATTTAGATATGTCAAGCATTTTTGCCCAAGCGTTTTATGCGCATCAGGCAGGATACCAGGCTGGGAAAGGTATTTTTGAAGGGTGTGGTGGATTAGCCTAACTGCCGATGTCTCAGGGTCAACCACAGCAAGCCCCAAGCATGAGCCCAGCACTGTATCTTGCGGCGGGATATTCTCGCGGTCGAGATCTGTCGACTCCACATCTACTGCGAGAGCATGGCGGAGTTCGTCAATCCGTAACGGCCGCTCAGCGTGGGATACCCACATCAGTACCTCCATCCCCAGTCTTGATCGGTCTCCTTTCTGGTCCCTTATTTGCCGCAGTGTTATAGAGTACACACTATTGAGGTCCACGCCCTTCGTCGCCACCTCCTGCACCATTTTCTTTCTCCTCGCCAAGGACGTCTCGCCCAAGATTGCCTCAATATTTAATGTAACCAGCAGAAACCTGTTTAGGATATCAATTAGTGAAACAAATTTGTAATGAAGATTCCCTTGCTCACATTTCTGAAGCCCTTTCCAATACGGTTCTCAAGATATCATTCTTCAGATCCTCCGTCATCAAGTCTGGATCTTGGTGACCGTCATCGTATATTTTTTGACTTAGGTATCGGGTGATATCTCCTAGGTCGACCACAATCTGTATGACATTTGCTCCCACCGCGAGATGGTTGTCAAGTTCCCCGAGTATATATGGCCTTCCCGTAAGAAATAGCCGAACATTTGGTGCTTCGTGAATAATCTGTTGTAAGGCGCGGAGAAACCCATGTCTGTGCTGTCTGAGCACCTCATCCACTGCATCGACACAGAGGTAAACCAGCTCAATGGAACAGATCACTTTGACAAGTAACTTCACCATGTCCGGCAATCGCAAACTTTCACCACCTTCCTCCTTCGACTCTCTAAAGGCACTTTTAATTTCACTGGGAATCCCCGGTTCTCGCAAAGCAACCTGCCTGAGTAACGCCCCTATCATATTTACCACCGCTTGGTCCTTCTGTGCCTGGTAATCGCAATAGAGGTACAGAACCTCCACATTCTGTCCCCGAGTTTGCTTCCGCAGGGTGTCTATTACTAATGAACTGATTTCATTATTTGTCAGCATCGTGCACTCTTTCAGAGAAAAATACTCTTATACCTTATATAGGTCTTGCCAACTCCTTGGGCCCCATAACATAATAATGTGGGGTTTGCCGACCCGACCCGACTCTTGCACCATAATTCAAACTCGCTCCTTCGCAGAACCCATTCCCCAACCCCATCTAGTCGCCTGTTTCTCACTTCCTGATGCCTTTTATGAGGTTCGAGCGGAGATAACCATTCCTGTATCTGCAAAGACTCTTCATCTATCCTTATGTTGACGGTGGTATTATTGCTATTTGACACATTTCCGACGTTCGTGTTCGAGCTACCGTAAATAGTATTGATCATGCGATGGTCAGTGTGGCTGGCCGACATTCCATACTGCCATGGACCAAGGAAACTTGATCCTCCGTTTCTTGACGATGATGCACTCATAGCGGATAAGGTTCGTCAAAGACGGGGTGATAATATAGGGGTAGCGGACAAGGAGTTCAGCGAAGATGTTGATGGATGACTCTTTCACTTAACAAAGGGAAGGCTGAGCCGCATCCAGTTCCAGTGTAAGGCTGTGTCCATGACGCCCCAGCCAATCACACCAATGCCAAGGAAATAAATTACCCCTTTTTTGCAGCTCCACATCCCCCCAACCATACTGCGGTTGCAGAAGTCTTTCACGGACTGATTGCCGATTCTCCAAGTGCGGTATTTGTATCGTGAGGACGTGCTTTTGGTTAACCTGCCTCGCTGATGACTTTCTGAGCTCTCTAGCACACAGCCTCGAGCCCCACAATGTGTGCTCAGGCGCGCGGGTAACCGGAGCGAAATACAGTAGGTGCAAGTACTCTTACTAGCCTTGGCAACCTTGGAGCTTGTTCTTGGTCCGGGTAACCAAGCCCTTAGACCAATCGCAGGATTTGCACCCACCCCAATTCTCCTCCCTCTCCTCCGTACCGCCTTTATGGCCCAATCCCCAATCAACAACCACAACTCCAGCAAGCACTCGGTGAGGAATAGAGCCCTTTTGAATACAAGTAGCGGTAAAGGCAGACAAGCGTTCCTATGGGTCTCTAGCCCCGCTTATAGGGGGGGGGAACACTATCAGAAGGAGGAAGTTGCAAAGTGCACCCGACTTTTGTCTTTCACCTAGTGTAATCATTAGAAATCACTCATATTGCCTAATTTGTGCTTGTTTCCACCTGCCCGTTCGGGGAGTTGGTTCCCCCCGAGTACGCATCCCTTTTTGGGAATCAGTAGAGCGTACTGAAAAGAAGACCGGTCAACCGTACTGCTAGAGAAACCCCGCCTGATAAAAGAGGTCACACTAATTGCAATATATTCAACCCTCCTAAACTCATTCACAAATCCTTGGCCCAAGACGAACCCAGGGAAAAGAAAGGAAAGAAAAAAATCTAAGCGAAAAGGAAGCCCAACCATGCCCGGTTGTCTGACTATCTATCACAGGTTTATCCATTGGCCATCTAAACTGTTGCTCCTTTGTCCCGTGGTTGAAAGAAACGAGAGAGAAATAGTCCAAAAGATCGTCCCCTTACGTGCCTCACCCCCTCCTCACTGTCAGCCAAACTTGAGGAACCAACCACCCCTGTAGTAGACATGACCTATCAGGCTCATAAAAGACAAGCACCAGGTATTTCCCTTCTCAAGCAAGATCTCTCATCAACGATGATTAATGTTCCGCAGAATGCTTCCGAGCGGACTAAAATATTCTAAGCAAAACCGAAACGCATCCCCAACAGTACACTACAGTCTGGGCCGCCTCGATAGTTCGCTTGATATATTATTTCTCAAGTATACTGGCTGAACCGAACATTGTCGCCTACTATAAACATGGTTAACTTTCAACCACGAACTACACCAACCCATAACCCATAACCCATAGTGTTCGTTACGGGGCCTCCTGGGCCCCGAGAAGAGCGGGCCCCCGGCCCGGGGCGGGGCGTGTTTTTTGGGGTTCCCTACCCTTGCCCCCCCGCCCACGGGCCGGTTAAATAGGTGGGGAGAAACGGGGTCCGTCCAGGGAATAGGCGGGGACTCGCCCCGGACGGGGGAGGGGCGGGGATCACCCCCAAAATATCCCCCCCGGCCCCGTGTAACGGCGGACCTTGTGAGGGAAAACCCGCTCCGCCCCGCCCCGGAACGAACTCTACCAACCCACCCCAATCGGCCGTAGATAAACAACCAAACACCAGCCTAATAAGTACCAAAAGAAAATCAAAAAGATGCATTGCAAACAAATTAGCCGTGGTAATTATTATTACCAGGAATGATCAAGCATTTAATCACGATGTGAGGAAGTTGAGGCACTGTGCCGTACAAGCATGAGGGCCCGTTCAGCCGACCATTTAGTTCTAAAATTTGGGTGATAGAACTAGACGGCAACATCTCGACCAGGGTCATTCCCTTATACTCGGTGCGACAGTGTCTACCCCGCTTTCTGTAGTCCTACATTCTTGGTATGGTTCAGGCCGTCTATACTGTTAACTAAATATTTTGCAACAGGGGACGCCTTCGCATCAAAGATTATGTACATCGGTTCAACTCCTCTCAAGTTTATTGTTTTTTTAGTAATTGTCAAGCCATCGTAATTTTTAAAAATGATGCTGAATCATAGATATATGAGGTTAACTTGATCCTCTAGAAATAAATATCAATTCATTGACAATCTCACTAATCTCAAAAGAACTAAAAACCTTTTGCTTTTTTTATTTTTTTATAACTATCTAGAATATAACATCATGGGTAATAAGTTCTTTGAGTCTGTCTCTGACTTTCTTAGTTGATCAATAATTGCTACTATTCAACAAATATAACAATACAATACAAACATGCAAGACAACTATCAGATATTCCTTCAGAACCTACTCTTTGTTGTTATGCATATAGTGCTAGATAGAAAGAGGTATCTTTCTCTAATTTACTCTGTATTAATATTGCAAACCCATTTGCATATATACTTACATAGTTCTAGCAACTGTCTCAGAGTTATCCTAGTATAATATCATAATAGACATTCCGTGGCTTGAATATATGAAAAATAACAATAAACCCTTGGGGAATTGAACTTGGGTCCACTTTCTTAATTTGTGGCTGAATGCCAAGCCGTCCCCTGTTGCAAAATATTTAGTTAACAGTATAGACGGCCGGAACCATACTAGGTGGTCGAAACGTGACGGTCTCTCTCATGGACGTGTTTATAAACTCCACCGGAGAACTGGTTACACACTCCGGGGAGTAAACACTATCGAGCCGTCAGCCTACTCGAGTAGACGGCCACCTTAGTAAACAAACCCTTGATCGCTCAGCTTTAACCGTGACCTTTTCAGTCCCACGGCCTGCGTGCTAAAAACAACCCACCACTAAGAGACCTAGCCTTTTGGAAATCATCAGTGATCCCCTGCAGCCAGTCCGATTCTACGCACAGCCGGACCGGCCTGGGCTTTTTTTAAATTTTATTTTAGATGCGGCTGGGCTGGGCTATCGGGGAACAGTTTTCCAAAACCTAAGCTGGGCTAGCCCTGGGCCACCCGCATGCCTCAGCTCCCGGTGATAGAATGCTGCAACCCTGGCCCTATAATGCAGAAAGGGCTTTGCGCCTATTAGGTTCAGGGTCGAATGACGCTATCACTCATAACCTTGTGTTGACTTTAAGCGCTATGGAAGAATATCTGTATCTCAATTTTACATTAGCATTTGTGGAAACGGGCATCCCTATAACATGATAATTGACACAAGTCGGGGGAGATACAAATTGTCAAGAGGAGACTGGAGGAAGTGTAATATCTCGGTTAATTTTAAGCTAATCTACCGGAAAAGGTGGAAGTATCATCGGAGGGATTGTGAAAAGAGACTAGAGGTAGGAGCGTGATCGTCTGCTGTGGATATTAAGGTCATGGTTGTTGATTAGTTGATGACATTGATGTGATAGTAAGGTACGTACTGTACACTGCATTTTTTTAATTCTCATACCGGTTTTCCGAGTGATTGGCTGTGACAAGCCTGCAAACCGTGCACAGACAGATATCTGCGGGCGACCCGGGTATCTGGAAGCTATGAAGTGCGGATTGAAATTTTGAATAACTAAGCGGCTTTGCCTATGAATCTGTAGGCTTTTGGCAGGGGTCCGCATCGGGGTTGGGCCTGGCGGCTGCCCAGGCACCGCCGGACTTTAGCGGCCCCTGGTGGTTTCCACCGGACTTACCCAGGCTTTTTAAAACCACGGCCGGACTGCAGACTCATCGTCCGCCCAACGGTCCGAACTAGCCGTTGTGGAATACTAGGGAAGGTAATTTACAAGTCTAAAGAAGCAAACACTTTCAAAGTAGTAGTATATTATTGAGTAATAACCCACAGGATACAAATGCACAGCCATATTTACCAAAACATAAGTACAAAAGATACACGGTGATTAGATGCATACATTATGATATGGAATGAAATTAATTCCCACAGAAAGCCCGTCCAAGAAATAGATGCAAGATGGGGGTTTATAAGAGAGGGAAAGAAAGGCGGGCGGGAGAGAGAGTATAGGATGGCAGCAGATATTTAGAATGGCAGTAGAAAAAGCCGGATGGAGGACTGAAACTGTGCTGGTGGAATGTATGGATATGGAAACTGTTGCAAAAGGGATGTACATACGGGGGCGGGTGGCAAGTGCAGGCAAATCCCTCAATTAGGCTAATGTGGAGAGAGTAGGGTTAGGCAAAACGGGAGGAGGGCTCGAATTTGCTCATACTAGTGGGTAGAGACGATTAGAAGAGGTGTTTGACCACGATTGTCTATTCTGTCGCGATTGACATCGTTGCGTGCTAACAGTAGCCTCACCACCCCCTCGCGCCCTTTATAAGATGCACACAAGAGTGGCGTTTCACCATTGTTGTTAGGCTTGTTGGGATCAACGTCGTTGCCTGCGAGCAGTAATCCCACCACCTTTTCATGCCCCTTCCAAGAAGCGGACCAAAGAGGTGTTCTGCCATCTTTCCTTGGCTTGTCCGGATCGACATCGTTCCGTGCCAGCAGTAGCTTCACCACCACCTCGTGCCCTTTATAAGAGGCACACAAGATTGGCGTTTCGCCCTTGTTGTTTGACCTGCCGGGACCAACATCTTTGCGTGCGAGCAGTAGCTTCACCACCGCCTCGTGCCCTTTATAAGAGGCACACAAGAGTGGTGTTTCGCCTTTGTTGTTTGGTTTGTCGGGATTAAGATCTTTTTGTGCGAGAAGTAATTTCACCACCCCCTCATGGCCCTGCCAGGAGGCGCACCAGAGTGGTGTTCCGCCATCCTTCCTTCGCTTTTCATGGTCGACATCGTTCCGCGCGAGCAGTAGCGCCACCACCCCTTCATGCCCTTTGTAGCAGGCGCACCAGAGTGGCGTTTCAACCTGTTGTTAGGCTTGTTTGGGTTGACGTCGGCCTGTGCCAGTAGTAATTTCACCACTCCCTCATGTCCATGCCAAGAGGCCCGCCAGAGTGGGGTTGTACCATCGGCGTCTGGCTTGTTAGGATCGACATCGTTCCGTGCGAGCAGTAGTTTCACAACACCCTCACGCCCCCTCCAAGAAGCACACCAGAGAGGCGTTCCTCCATCTTTCTGATAGCGACACTCTGATTGCAGCTCGCTCACAACCCAATGATAACTGGGGTAGCGTAGGTAACGGCGCGAAGCACGGAGAAAAGCACGTAGGTGGTGGTTCCCGTATGTGATGATAACGATGTGGATGTTCGATGTACGATACAGGAAGCTCTCTACTGGTAGCTCAGACTAAATACAGAAGAGAGCGCACAAACACACAAAACAGGAAAAACCCACACAACGGGAAAAACCCCCAAGTGGCAGTCACGACCCTAAACCGGTCGTACCCCAAACTAACTATCATACCCTAACAACTATGGGATTCCAGCTATCACTCCCCTGAATCCCATGCAGTGACAAACTCATGGTATGATTGTGCTAAACAGCACGAAAAAAAAAAAAACTTTTGTTAGAACAAAAATGAAACACAAACAGGTATTATGATAGCGCTCAGCTCATCATAGACAACATCCTCGTAAATCCCTGGTGT